>Ga0207668_10000119_pt1 | contig 55547 bp, 56 predicted proteins | sample KBSS43metaG_FD_184323 | JGI IMG/M metagenome (GOLD analysis project Ga0207668, IMG submission 184323) | Switchgrass rhizosphere microbial communities from Kellogg Biological Station, Michigan, USA - KBS S4-3 metaG (SPAdes) (version 2) | ecosystem: Host-associated > Plants > Roots > Rhizosphere...
CCGAGAAGGCCCGCCATGCGGTGGGCGACGCCCTGCCCGTCGATCAATGCTTCGCCAAGCACCATATAGCCGCCGCACTCCCCATGAACCGGGCGATTTTCGGCATGGCGGCGTAGCCCCGACAGGAAGCGATCGGCGGCGGCGATGGTCCCCGCATGCAGTTCCGGATATCCGCCGGGTAGCCAGACGAGATCGGCATCCGCTGCGGGAGCCTGATCGGCCAAGGGAGAGAATGGCAGGATTTCGGCCCCCGCGCGCCGCCAGCCCTCCAGCAGATGCGGATAGAGGAAGGAAAAGGCCACATCCTGCGCAATCGCGATGCGCTGCGCAGGAGGATCGGGCAAGCGGCCGCCCTCGCCCGTTGGACCGGCCCGCGCGGCATTGCGCACGGCAGGGAGATCGACATGATCGCGGATCATGGCCGCATAGGCCGCCATCTGTCGGTCGAGATCGGGATGCTCCCCGGCCTGCACCAGTCCCAGATGCCGTTCCGGCAGGGTGATGTCAGCCCGCCGGGGCAGCGCGCCGAATATGCGGATGCCCGCCGCCTCCAGCCCTGCGCGCGCCAGCCGCTCATGCCGGGGGCTTGCCACGCGATTCAGGATCACGCCCGCCACGGCGACGCCGGGATCGAGGCGGGAGAAACCCAAGGCGGTCGCAGCGCAGGATTGCGCCTGTCCCGATATGTCGAGCACCAGCAGGACCGGCCAGCCCATATGCCGCGCAATGTCCGCCGCCGTGCCATGTCCGGTCGCGCCGGGGCTCGCCACGCCATCGAACAGTCCCATCGCGCCTTCGGCCAGCGCCATGTCGGCGCTTTGCGCCTCGGCGGCGATGCGGTCGATCAATCCACGGCCCATCGCCCAACTGTCGAGATTGAAGGACGCCCGCCCGCTGGCCGCACGATGAAAGGCGGGGTCGATATAGTCAGGCCCGCATTTGAAGGGCTGCACCGCCACGCCCTCCTCGACCAGCGCGCGCAACAGGCCGAGCGTGACCATGGTCTTGCCCGCGCCCGATGCGGGCGCAGAGACCAGGAGGCCCGGCACCGTCATTCGGTCGATCCGGCGTAGTGCGACCCGGCATGCTGTGGACGAAACCGCCTGTCATAGCCCTGCGCATAGAGGCTGCTCTCTTCGAAATCCTCCGCGCCCAGAGCCTGTCCGACCAGAATGAGGGCGGTGCGTTCGATGCTTCCCGCCACCGCCGCCTCTATGGTGGACAGTGTCGCGCGCACGATCCGCTCGTCGGGCCAGCTTGCGCGCCAGACGACTGCGACCGGGCAATCCGCGCCATAGGCCGGGCTGAGGTCCGCCACGACCTGCGCCAAATTCTGGATCGACAGGTGGATGGCGAGGGTCGCGCCCGTGACCGCGAAATTGACGAGACTTTCGGCGGGCGGCATCGTGCTGGCGCGGCCCGGCGTGCGGGTCAGCACAAGCGACTGGGCCAGCGCAGGCAGCGTCAGTTCCGCCTCCAGCGCCGCCGCTGCTGCGGCGAAGGCGGGCACGCCGGGCGTCACGGTGAAGGGGATGCCGGCGGCGCGCAGGCGGCGGATTTGCTCCCCCATCGCCGACCAGACCGACAGGTCGCCCGAATGCAGGCGCGCCACATCCTGGCCGGCAGCATGCGCCGTTGCGATCTCCGCCATGATCGTATCGAGGTCCATGGGCGCGGTGTTCACGACGCGCGCGCCCGATGGGCAATGGTCGAGTATGGCGGCCGGGACGAGTGATCCGGCATAGAGACAGACGGGGCTGGCCGCGATCAGATCCCGTCCGCGCAGGGTCAGGAGGTCGGGAGCGCCGGGGCCTGCGCCGATGAAATGGACGGTCATGTCATGCTCCTTCGGCGATCGCGCAGGTCGCCATATGATCGGGGGAAATGCTGCGGACGGCGAGCAGGCGCGCCGTCGCCCCCGCCGCGACAAGGGCGCAGGCTTCGGCAACGCTGCCCACGCCGCGCGCAGCCTGTGAGGCGAGGGATTGGGTCGGAGTGGGCTGGTCGATGATGCGCGCAGGCGCGATCGCAACGAGCGGCAGAGAAAGGAGCGCGGCCAGTTCCTGAAGGTCGGACGCCTTGTCCTCCAGCGTGGCGAGATGCGTCACCCGCCTCTCGCCCTCCGCTGCCTCCAGCGCCGCACGCAACGATGCCGTCGTTGCGCCGGAGCGGAAACCGAAACCGGCGACGATCATAGCGTCACGCTCCATTGCACCAGCGGATAGCGGGACCGCCAGCCATGGCGGTTGCCCAGCGGTACGGCATCGGCCAGTTCGATGCGCAGCAGGGTGCCGCCCCGGCGCTCGTGCCAATGCGCAAGCAAGGCCTCCGACTCCAGCGTCACGGCGTTGGCGACCAATCGCGCGCCAGCAGGCAGGCGTGCGTCCAGTTGCTCCAGCAGGTCCTGCGACAGCCCGCCGCCGATAAAGACCGCCTGCGGCATGGGGCCGTCGGGCAAGACCTCCGGCGATCGGCCCAGAATGACGTTCAGCCTGTCCACACCCAGGGCGCATGCGTTGCTCCGGGCGCGGTCGGCGCGGGCGGGATCGGCCTCAACCGCGCAGGCATGATTGGCGGGATGGGCGAGCAGCCACTCTATGGCGATCGACCCCGACCCCGCGCCGATATCCCACAGCAGTTCGCCCGCGCGCGGCGCAAGCGCCGAGAGGGTGAGCGCGCGGACCGGCGCTTTGGTGATCTGCCCATCATGGTCGAACAGCATATCTGGGCGGCCGCTGGCCAAGGGCATGACCGCGCCATTCCCTTGCACCTCCACGCCCATAGCCACGGGATGGCCGATATCGGTCAGCGTCATCGACGCCGCCACGACATTTCGTATCCGTTCCCGCGGCCCGCCAAGGCTTTCCATGACATGCAGGAGAGAGTCGCCAAAGCCGCGCGCGGTCAGCCAGGCCGCCAGGTCCGCAACCGCTGCCCCGTCCCGCACCAGCACGAGCAGGCGCGCGCCGGGGGCCAGATGCGGGCGCAGACGGTCCAGCGGCGCGGCGTGGAGACCAAGGCAGGCGACATGCTGTATCGCCCAGCCCAGCCGCGCCGCCGCCAGCCCGAAGGTGGAGGGCGCCGGATGCGCGATCCATTCATGTGGTTCGAGATACCGCGATATGCTGCTCCCCGCGCCGAACCAGAAAGGGTCGCCCGAGGCCAGCGCGACCACCCGCCGCCCGCGATGCGCCAGCAGCCGGTCGATCCCATCGGCAAAGGGCACTGGCCATTCCACCGTCGGGCAGCTAATCCCGGGCAGCAGCGAGAGGTGCCGGGCCGGTCCCATGACCAGTTCCGCCTCCGCCAGCGCCGCGCGGCTCCGGGCGGACAGGCCCTCCATCCCGTCCTCACCGATGCCGATGATCGTCAACCAATGCGGGGCAGTCATGTCAGCCATGCCGAATATCCTGCTGCTGGGCGGCACGACCGAAGCAAGCGCTCTGGCGGAGATGCTCGCGCGCCATGGCGTGAGAGCGATGTTCAGCTATGCGGGGCGAACCGCCAATCCCAGGGGCCAGCCCCTGCCCGTCCGCATCGGCGGTTTTGGCGGCGTTTCGGGGCTGATCGACTATCTGCGCGCGCAGGACGTCACCCATCTGGTGGACGCCACCCATCCCTTTGCCGCGACGATGAGCGCCCATGCCGTCGAGGCCGCGCGCGCGACCGGCGTCGCCCATGCCGCGCTGACCCGCGCGCCATGGGTTGCCGTGACCGGCGACCGCTGGAGCCATGTCGCGGACATTCCGGGCGCGGTGAAGGCGCTGGACGGCCCCGTTAGCCGGGTGATGCTGGCGCTCGGCAGGATGCACGTCGATGCTTTCGCCGCCCGGCCGCAGCATCATTATCTGCTCCGCTTCGTGGATGCGCCGGATGTGCCCCCGGCCCTGCCCGACCACAGGCTGGTCGTGGATCGCGGCCCGTTCACGGTCGAGGGCGACAGCCGCCTGATGCAGGACCATCGCATCGACCTGATCGTCGCGAAGAATTCGGGCGGCGAGGGCGCGGCAGCCAAGCTGGCGGCGGCGAGGGCGCTTGGCCTGCCTGTGCTGATGATCGACAGGCCGGCGATGCCCGACCGCATCACATTCCACCGGCCGGAAGACGCGCTGGACTGGATCGGTCATGGCGCGTCTCCCGGCAGAGAGCGTGGCGTATAGAGGATGGGGCCACGCGCCCGCGCGATGATGCGGGTCTGGCTCGATCCGACGATGACCATGGTCCGCATGTCCGCCATGTCCGCCCTCGCCTCCCCCAGCGGGAGGATCATCAAATCCTCCTCCGCCATGGTGACGGCGCGGGCGAAGAGGATGGGGCGGGCGTCGCCACACGTCTCGCGCAATATCTCCAGGACGCGCGCGAAGCCTTCCGGACGCGCCTTCGACCGGGGATTGTAGAAGGCCATGGCGAAGTCCGCCTCCGCCGCCAGCCGCAGGCGCTTCTCGATTACTAGCCAGGGCTTGAGATTATCGGACAGGTTGATCGCGCAGAAATCATGGCCCAGCGGCGCGCCGGCCCGCGCGGCTGCGGCCAGCATCGCGGTGATGCCCGGCAATATGCGTATGTCGAGGTCTCGCCAGCGTGCGGGGCCGGCCTCCAGCGCCTCGAACAGCGCAGACGCCATGGCGAACACGCCGGGGTCGCCAGACGAGACGACGACCACGCGCCGCCCGTCCGCCGCCAGATCCAGCGCATGGCCCGCCCGGTCCAGCTCCACCCGGTTGTCGGACGGATGCAGGGTCAGTCCCGCACGCGGTGCGACCCGCGCGACATAGGGGATGTAGCCGACGACGTCAGTCGCCTGCGCCAGCGCGGCGCTGACCTCCGGCGTCACGAGCGCCTCGTCCCCGGGGCCGAGGCCCGCGACCGCCACCCAGCCACTCATGGCCTGCGCCCCTGCCCGTGGATCAGCAGGATGGAGAAATAGGGAGTGATCGCATCGACATCGGCCAGCCGGGTTATGCGCTGGCCGGGCATGGCGGCATGTTCCACCAGCCAGGCCGCATCGGTGCGGCCGGCGGCGGCCACCGCGCGGCGCAGCTTCGGCAAGTGACGGCCGATCTTCATGACGACCAGCGCGTCCGTATCGCGAATGCGCCGGACCAGCTCCGCCTCCGGCAGGGTCGCCATCGCGACCGTCAGCACGTCATCGCCCCAGGTTATCGGCATGCCTGTCGCGTTCCACGCTCCCGCCATGCCGGTGATGCCCGGCACCACCTCCACCGGAGTCCGGCCCGACAGGCGGCTGTGGAGGTGCATGAAGGACCCGTAGAAGAAGGGGTCGCCCTCGCACAGCACGACCACGTCCTCGCCTGCATCCGTGACGGCCAGCAGGCGATCGGTGCATTGCGCGTAGAAGGCGGAGAGGCACGCATTATAGCGCGGATCGCTGATGGGAATTTCGGTCGTCACCGGATATTCCATGGGCAGTTCGATCGCATCGGCGCGCAATAGCCCTTCGACGATGCGCCGCGCCTGTCCTGGCCGCCCGGCCTTGCGGAAATAGGCGACATGGCGGCCGCCCCGCACCAGCCGGTCGGCGCGCACGCTCAGCAGATCCTGCGCGCCGGGGCCAAGGCCCACCCCATAGACGGTGCCGCTCATTCCGCGCGGCTCGCCAGCGCGTTGACGGCTGCGACGGTGATCGCGCTGCCGCCGAGGCGTCCCTCGACGATGCAGCAAGGGATGGGCTGCGCTGTCCACAAGGCATCCTTCGACTCCGCCGCGCCTACGAAGCCGACGGGACAGCCAATGATCGCCGCAGGGCGCGGGCAGTCGGGGTCTTCCAGCATGTTGAGCAGGTGGAACAGCGCCGTGGGCGCATTGCCGATGGCGACAAGCGCGCCGGCGAGGTGCGGCCGCCACAGTTCCAGCGCGGCGGCGGAGCGGGTGTTGGCCATTGCCCGCGCCATATCCGGCACTGCGGCGTCATGGAGCGTGCAGAGGATCGGATTGTCGGCGGGCAGGCGCGCGCGGGTGACCCCTTCGGACACCATGCGCGCATCGCACAGGATCGGCGCACCGTTCGCCAGGGCTGCGCGCGCGGCGTTCGCGAAGTCGGGGGAGAAGCGGATATGCTCGGCCAGGTCCACCATGCCGGCTGCGTGGATCATCCGCACCGCGATCGGCTCCTCCTCGGGCGAGAAGCGCGCTAGGTCAGCCTCGGCCCGGATGGTGGCGAAGGACTGGCGGTAGATGGACGCGCCGTCCTTCTCATAGTCATGGGGCATTAGCAGGCTCCGAAATGGGCAAGAAGGTCGGCGGCGGTGAGACCGGCGCGGACGGGGTCTGACCCGGCGCGGGCGTCGAAGGCCAAATCATAGCGCCCGTCCCGTCCGGTCAGGACGACATCGGCCGGCAGGGAACTGGCGCAGCCCTTGGCGCAGCCGGATACATGCAGCCGCCCCGTCACATGAGGAGCAAGGCGGCGCGCGAGGTCGCGGGTGTCTACGCTCGCCTGCGGGCAATCCGGCGCACCGGGACAGGCCTCTATCCGCATGAGGGAGTCGGCGGCGGGATCGAAGGGCAGTCCGTTCGCCTCGCCCTCGACCAGCAGGATACGCCAGGGCGTGAGCCGGACGTTGCCCGCCTGCATGAGCGCGTTCGCCTCCACTCGGCCAAAGGCGAGACCGTAGGTCATGCCCTTGTCCCAAGGACCGGGGGCAATCGGCGGACGCGCCTGCGCAGGCATTACCGCGCCGTTCGCCCATGCGGGCAGCGGTGCGTCATGCCGGGCCATCCGGCCAGCCCGCGCGCCATCGCTCGCCACAAACCAGCGGGCCAGCGCGATCAGCGCGTCCACCGCGCCGGGCCTGTCCACCGACACACCGCTTTCCCTGCCGTCCGCGCGGAGCATCAGGCCGCCGTTCGCCGCGCGTTCGATCCGGAAGTCGCCCGGCTCGCGCAACAGGACAGTTTGAGCGCCAGCGTCAATGACGAAGCCGCACTTGCCCGGCAAATCGGGCAATTCGTCCAGCCGCTGCAGCAATTCGTCGGCGATTCGGTGGCTGTCGTCATCCTCCCGCCAGTCTGGCGCGACCAGCATTGTTCGCGCGCCTTCCCGTCTGGCGTCGTTATCGACAAGGCCCAAGCCAAGCAGCGTATCGAGTAGCGGCCGCCAGCCCTCTTCGCGGACGCCGCGTATCTGGAGATTGGCGCGCCGGGTCACATCGATCAGGCCGTTGCCATAAGCGATAGCGGCCTCACACAGCGCCGCGAGTTCCTGTGCCGAAAGGCGACCGAGGCGCGGCTTTACGCGCACGAGCAGGCCGTCGCCCGCGATCATCGGCCGCCAAGCGTCGGGGCACCAGCCCCAGACGACCGCACTGTTCGCGGCCGTCCTATTACTGCCCGCGCCGGTCTGGCTCACAGGCAAGTCCTCCGCGCGCCGGGACGAAACGAGACGGGGCTTACCGGCATTGCCGGTCGGCGCGCAACGGCGGGCAGGCGCGACTGGCACCCGTCACCACGCTCCGTGCAGCCCAGCCACACAGCTTCGTCGCCCAGACGGAAGAAGGACCGTGCCATGACCAATCCCTGGGTCAGGGCAAGAGCGACCAGTGCGCCGGCAGGTCTCCTGGCTTGCGGGTCATCGCTTGATGCACGCCTTCCCGGACAAGGCCTGTCCAGTGGCTACCCCGAAGGGTTCGTGCATCGCGCTATCCGCTCACAGTTGCAGGGACAGCCGCGGCATAAGGGGCACAGCCCCCGCACCGCATTCCCGATTAAGCTCCTTGCGGAACACCGGCGCATACATGGAATGCTTCGGATTGCTCCGAGGCACTAGCGGCCACTAGACGAAACATGCGGTTGCGCCAAGCTGGCAGTTCTCCGGCTGGAGGCAGGCTGGATTCCCGGACGGCAGGCGCGCATAGATCATCGCCATGGATGATGATGGTGTTTTTCGGGTCGGCCTGATCGGATACGGTTTTGCAGGCAAGACGTTTCATGCGCCGCTGATCGGCGCAGAATCAAAATTGAAGATCGCGGTGGTCGCATCCAGCGATGCCGCCAAGGTTCTCGCCGACCTGCCCAATGCCATGGTCGTATCGGACCCCTTGGCTGTCGCCACCAGTCCCGATCTCGACCTGGTAGTCATCGCGTCGCCCAATGACAGTCATGCGCCACTCGCAAGCGCCGCTCTTAAGGCGGGGAATAATGTCGTTGTCGACAAGCCCTTTACACTCGACCTGCAGGAAGCCTGTGACCTGATCGCGCTGGCCGACACGCATGACCGGCTACTGTCCGTATTTCACAACCGCCGTTGGGACAGCGACTTCCTCAGCGTGAAATCCGCCATCGACACAGGCTTGATCGGCTCCGTCACCCATTTCGAATCGCATATCGACCGGTTTCGCCCCGAGGTGCGGCAACGCTGGCGCGAAGGAGCGGGTCTGGGCAGCGGGATATGGTTTGATCTGGGGCCGCACCTCATCGACCAGGCGCTGCAGATCCTTGGTCTTCCGATCCATGTGCAGGCGACACTTGCTCGCCAGAGGCAGGGTGCAGTGACGGATGACTGGGCGCATGTCGTTCTGGAATACGGGCATTGTCGGGCAATATTGCATGCCAGCATGCTGGTGGCGGGCGGGTCGCCGCGCTTTACGGTGCATGGAACGCAGGGAAGCTTGATCAAATCGCATCCCGATATTCAGGAGCAGCAATTGCTGGCGGGCATGACGCCGGGGGCAGCGGGATGGGGCGACGATCCCGATGACCTGACAGTCTATGACGAAAAGGGCGCTTCCCACCGCCGGGCCGCCAGCCCCGGTGATCAGCGGAGCTATTATGCGGGTATCGCCGCTGCGTTAGCCGGAAAGGGTCCCAATCCCGTTTCGCCACGTCAGGCTCTTGCGGTGATGTCCGTGCTGATATCGGCGACACGATCCGCGCAGGAAGGCGTTATCGTCACGCCGGATTTCTCGGAGTGCGTCGGGGCGTACTGAACTCCCCCACCTAGCAAAACTATTAGCATTTCAGACGATGTGCGGATCGGGTCCGGAATTTTGCTGCGTAAGCGAACGGATTTTTTCGCAAAGATCTGGGCCTTAAATCCAATCCATGCTGCAACCGCACACGATGCGTTCGTGGCGCGCATGATCCTAGCGGAAATGATGGTAGGACGCCCGTCGCAATCCTCCTACGAGCGCCGTGTTGCTGAGATATTGCGCGTGATATCGCAATTATAACAATGGTTTTGCCAGCTATCGATGCCGAGGGGGCACGGGATATGCCGGCGCAATCAAACAGGGAGAGGTCATTATGAAGCGGAATTTTATCGCATATCTATTCGGCGGGTGCGCCCTATTGCCGCTGGGAAGTCCGCTTCTCGCGCAGGACGCCCAGCCCACCAATCCGACGACGGAAGCCGCCGCGAAAGATACTGACGTACCCGAAAATGACATCGTTGTCACCGGTTCGCGCATCGTGCAGCGCGGCTATTCGGCGCCGACGCCGGTCACGGTGCTCAATGCCCAAGCCCTTTCGCAGTCGACGCCGAGCAACCTGCCGGACGCGCTGAACAAGACGCCGCAGTTCCAGAATTCGCTGGGTCAGGCCACCGAGCTGACCAACGCCGATCAGCCCTATGCCGGCAACTATCTGGACCTTCGCGGCGTAGGCCCGGTCCGCGCGCTTGTGCTGCTTGACGGCCGGCGCGTGCCGCCCACCAGCTATCAGGGCACGGTCGACACGAACCTTCTGCCGCAGCTTCTGGTGCAACGCGTCGATGTCGTGACTGCAGGCGCTTCGGCCGTCTATGGTTCCGACGCAGTCAGCGGCGTCGTCAACTTCGTCCTCGACGACAAGTTCAATGGCGTGAAGGGCGTTGCCCAGAAGGGCATTTCCCAGCGCGGCGACAATGCCAGCTATCGCCTGGGTATCGCCGCAGGCACTGGCTTCGCCGATGATCGCGGCCATATCGAGTTCAGCGCCGAAACCTATAACAGCGACGGCATCCCCCGGAAGAATGATCGCAAGGGGCAGAGCCGCGATTATCTGTATCTGGGGTCAGGCACGACCGCCGATCCCTATCGCGTCTATCCCGACACCAACTTCTCGTTCGTCTCGCGCGGCGGCTTCGTCTTTGACGGTCCGTTTGCGGGACAGCAGTTCCTGCCGGGCGGCGTCCTTGCCCCGTTCAATCCGGGCACGATCCTGGGCACGCGCGGTCTGGCCACCGGCGGCGAGGATTCGGCATCCTCCTCGAACGGCAACACGGTCCTTTCCGCAGCTCTCAAGACCTATCAGGGTTTTGGCCGCATCAGCTATGATATCACCAACGATATCGAGTTCTTCGCGCAGGGAAGCTACGGGCGCTCGATCAACAAATATAACGCGCTGGAAGACAATTTCCGCGTGTTCATCCCGATCTACAGCGGCAACCCCTAGCTGCCCGCCGATGCGCAGGCGCAACTGACGGCGACCAACACGCCGTCCTTCTCGCTCTTCCGCGCCGACGACCGGCTGACGAACCTCGACACCTATGCGCGCACGCAGAACGACGCCTACAACATCACGGCCGGTTTCAAGGGCAAGCTGGGCAGCCGGTTCAACTTCGAAGCCTATTACACGCATGGCGACACGAAGCTGAAGACCCGCCGCAACGAGAGCGAGAACACCAAGTTCTTCGCCGCCATCGACGCAGTCGATCAGGGGCAGTTCCAGTCCGGCGTTGCAAACGGCAATATCGTCTGCCGCGTGGCGCTGACCAACCCCGGCCTCTATCCTGGCTGCGTTCCGCTGAACCTGCTGGGCGAGGGTTCGTCCTCCGCCGCAGCGCTGGCCTATCAGGAAGGCATCACGCGCTTCACCGTGCGCAACAAGCTTGACGAGTTCACGGCAAACTTCGGCGGCGATCTGGTCGATCTGTGGGCCGGTCCGCTGTCCTTCAACATCGGCGGCAGCTATCGCAAGCAGTCGCTCGAGCAGACGAGCAACGCCGATCCGGCGATCGCGATCGACGTGACCGGGCTGCGCGGCATATCGCCGACGACGGCGCGCTTCGTCTACACCAATGTCGGCGTTGCCAATGGTTCGTATAATGTGAAGGAAATCTACGGCGAAGCGGCTCTGCCGCTGCTGCGCGACATGGCCTTCGCCAAGGCGCTCGATATCAACGGCGCGTTCCGGTACACCGATTACAGCACCTCCGGCTCGGTAGAGACCTGGAAGCTCGGCTTCACCTATGCGCCGGTATCCTCGGTGCGCTTCCGCGGCACCATGTCCAGCGACATCCGGGCGCCCACATTGTACGACTTCTTCGCCGGGCGTTCGTTCAACTCGGTCGTGTTCAACGATGCCGTCACGAGCGTAAGCAGCGTCGTTCCGACATTCGGCGGCGGCAATCTCGCCCTGAAGCCGGAAATCGGCAACACCAAGACGATCGGCATCATCCTGCAGCCGGAATTCCTGCGTCGCTTCAGCCTGTCGGTCGATTATTACGACCTGAAGATCAAGAATGCGATCACCACGCTGGATTCCGGAACGATCGGCGACACCTGCTTCGCAAGCGGCGGCACCGATCCGCTGTGCAGCCGGATCACCCGCGCTACGCCGACCAGCTTCCCGACGGCCATCGACGTGACGCCCATCAATGGCGCGTCGCTTCGGACCAAGGGCATCGACGTCCAGACCAATTATGATTTCGACGTGGATGTCGGCAGCACGCGGTTGGGCGTGAAGCTGGAAGGCCTGCTGAACTACGACTTCAAGTTCATCTCCGCCACCGGCATCGACCAGGCGGGCCGGAACCTGAGCACTGCATCGGCATTCCCCAAGCTCCATGCCACGGCCAATGTGACGGTCAGCACGGAAGCCGCCAGCCTGTTCGTGCAGGGCCGTTATTTCAGCCACACCAAGCTGACCGACATCAGCCTGGCAAGCTCCGGCTTTGGCGTGTTTGAAAAGCCCTATGCGCCTGCGGCATTCTATATGGACATGACGATCACGGCCAATGTTGCCGGCCATGGCGGGTCGCTGACCCCGTTCGTGACGATCAACAACCTGCTCGACAAGAAGCCGCCGCTTGTGCCCTCGATCGCCAATCCAGGCCTCAGCTTCCCGACGACATTGGCGCTGTACGACGTTGTCGGCCGCCAGTTCACGGCGGGCGTGCGTTTCAAATTCTGATATAAGGGCATTCCATGATCATCCCATTCCTGTCGCGTCTTCGTGGTTTTGCGCCGGGTGGGCTGGTCATGGCGGTCCTTTCGATCGTGGCCCTCGGCCATGCCACCGACAGTGGCATGGCCGAGGGTCCTTCGCTTGAAGCGAAGTCCGACGTCCCCACCAATCAGGAGACGTTCGAAACCAATTGTTCGGGGTGCCACGGCGCTGACCTGACCGGGGGCCAGGGACCCTCGCTCGTCGATGCGACCTGGATCCATGGCAGCGACGACGCCAGCATCATGCAGGTCCTGTCGGCCGGTGTGATCGACAAGGGCATGCCCGCTTTCGGCGAAACCCTGACGGATGCCGAGCGGCGCGGGCTGGTCGCCTATATTCGCGAGAAGGGCGCGTCCGCCGAGGCCGGGACGACGGCCTTCCCGACCGACACGCAGAAATCCGAGCTGGAATCCTATCGCGTCGAAACGGTCGCGGGCAAGGATCTGGTTACGCCATGGTCGATGGTTTTCCTGTCCAAGTCGACGATGCTGGTCAGCGAGCGCCCCGGGCGGCTGCGCGTGGTGCACACGGACGGCAAGGTCGACGCGCCTGTCACCGGCGCGCCCAAGATCACGCAGGAGTTCATCCATGGCGGGATGCTCGGCCTGGCGCTCGCACCGGATTATGAGAAGAGCGGCTGGATCTATGTCGGATTCACCGACGAGCAGCCCGATACATATGGGGAAGCGGCGAAATGCGCGGGCCGCGCCACATGTTTCACGATCGCGACACAGATCAAGATCATCCGCGGGCGGTTGCGCAACAACGCGCTGGTCGACCAGCAGACGATCTGGCAGGGCGCGCCGACCAGCTATCGCGTGACACCCAATTTCGGCGGAAGGCTGGCCTTCGGCGCGGACGGGATGCTCTATTTCTCGGTCGGCGACCGCGTATATTCCGTGATGGAGGCACAGGACCCGACATCACCCAACGGCAAAATCCATCGCGTCGCGCCGGATGGCTCCATACCGGCGGACAACCCCTATGTCGGCGTGAAGGGCGCTGTTCCCTCCATCTGGAGCATCGGACACCGCAATCCCGAAGGCTTCGCCGCCGATCCCCGTACGAAATATCTCTGGTCCTCGGAACATGGCCCACGCGGCGGCGACGAGTTGAACCTGATCCGGCCGGGCGGCAATTATGGCTGGCCGTACCTGACCTACGGCATGGGCTATGACGGGCGTCCGTTCGACCGGGCCTATCCCATTGGCCATTCACAGGCGATCGTGCCGGTGCCGGACGAAAGCCAGCCGGTCGATACGAGCAAGATGATCGAACCGACAGTCCATTGGACGCCGTCGATCGCCGTGTCGGCCATGGCCTTCTACGAAGGCAAGGCTTTCCCGAATTGGCGCGACAGCCTGTTCGTCACGTCGCTCAAGCAGCAGGAATTGCTGCGGCTCACGATCGAGGGCGACAAGGTCACGCATCAGGAGCAGATATTCCGGTGGCACGGCCGGCTGCGCGATATCGTGACCGGACCCGATGGCGCGATCTATCTCGTCATCAACGAGCCTGACGCCATTGTGAAACTTGTGCCGGCCACACCCGCCGGGAAGGGAAAGCCATGAAGCGCATCGCCGCCATCACGCTATACGCTGCCGCCACGCTGAGCGCATATACGCAGGCCAACGCGGCGAGCCGACCGGTTGCCTCGTCCGACGCGATCAAAAAGCTGCTCATCAAGGATGAGATCCGGGATACGCTGGCTGTCTATAACCAGTTGGTGGACCGGGACGACGGCGCACCGACGCGGCAGATGTGGGCCGACCGCATGTTCACGGACGACGCGGATATGTTGGCCTTCTATCCTGACGGCAAACCCGACATCGAATTTCACGGACACGCTGCGATCCTCAAGGCGTTCGGCGGCGGGGACGGGAAAGAGACGGGCCTTGCGTCGAAACATTATCTAACAAGCGTGACATTCGACGAGGTATCGGAAAATCACGTCAAGACGCATATCAACGCGCTGTCGATCACAACGACGAAGAATATCGTCGATCAGCACTGCGCGGGATGCGGTGGCCATCCCGTGTCCATATCCATGTTCGTCTATGAGAATGACTGGGTGAAATCGAACGGCGAGTGGCGCATCAGAAAGATGATTGTTCGTTTCAAGAACTGAGTCAGCGCAAGAATCGGAAGGGCGGCATGGCGTTCAAACTGACCCCAAGTGTGGTGATAGCTATATTGGGATGCCTTGGACCGAGCGTACTGGCGCAGGATGCAGCGCCCGATGCGCAACCGGAAGTCCGGATCGAGACAGGTGCGCTGCGCGGGGACAGCGTTGACGGCATCATAGCCTTCAAGGGCATCCCTTTCGCCGCGCCGCCCGTTGGGGAACTGCGGTGGCGCGCGCCGCAACCGGCATCATCATGGTCCGGGACGCGTGACGCCACGCACTATGGCCATGACTGCATGCAGAACCCCTTCCCCAGCGACGCCGCGCCGCTTGGCACGCCGCCTGCCGAGGATTGCCTCTATCTGAATATCTGGAAGCCGGCGGCGGCGAAGGGCAAGTTGCCGGTGATGGTGTGGATTTACGGCGGCGGCTTCGTCAATGGCGGGTCGTCTCCCCCAACCTATTCGGGGGCGGAGCTGGCCAAAAAAGGCATAATGGTCGTCAGTTTCAATTATCGCCTGGGTCGTTTCGGCACCTTTGCGCATCCCCAGCTTACCAAGGCGGATGCCGACCACGGCTTGATCGCCAATTACGGCTATATGGATCAACTCTCTGCCCTGCAGTGGGTCCAGCGCAACATCGTGGCCTTTGGCGGCGATCCGTCAAACGTCACCATTGTTGGTGAAAGCGCGGGCGGCATTTCGGTCCACATGCTCGTCACCTCGCCCATGGCGCAGGGATTGTTTCAGAAAGCCGTCGTCATGTCCGGGGGACCGGTAGCTCTCGGCGATCCCACGCTGGCGTCGGCGGAAGCGATCGGAATCGCCTTTGCGCAATCCAAGAATATCCAGCCCGACGACCCGCAGGCGCTCACGAAACTGAGGGCTCTGGACGCGGAGCAAGTCACCGGCGGATTGAATCTCGCTACATTATTTGCCGCGCCGGAAGGACCGCGCACATTCGCCAGCCCGATTGCCGATGGACGCATCGCCGTCGATGCTCTCGACGCATATAGAGGGGGTCGCTTTGCGCATGTCCCCGTGATGGTCGGCGCCACCAGCGACGACATCGGCGGAGCAAATGGGCCGATGGCGACCGGCGCGCGCACGATCGCCGATACCCTGACTCGCCAGGGCGTGCCGACATATTATTATCGCTTTTCCTATGTCGCCGACGCAGCGCGCGCCGGGTCCAAGGGTGCTCAGCATGCGACCGACATTCCCTTCTTCTTCCATACCGAAGCGATCAAATATGGCCGCGACACCTCCTCCACGGATCGTGACGCTGGTCAGCTCGCGTCATCCTATCTCGCCAATTTCGTGAAGACGAACACGCCCGAGGGTAAAAATCTTCCGCCTTGGCCAGCATATTCTGCCGACGAGAAACGGGTGCTCGACCTGAACGCGCAGGGTGGCGCAAACCTGAAGCCTGACATCGAAAACAAATAAGATCATGCCGCGTAGCTGCATGGCTCCGGCGACTTTTGTGCAATCCCTCTTTTGGACATAAATCATTATGAAAGCCTACAGACTGGACAGCTACCCCGAGGGGAATGATTTCGCGGCTTCCATAGCCCTGGTCGATCAGCCCGACCCGGTGGCGAACGAGGGCGAAGTCGTCTTCACGAACGAACTGCTGTCGCTCGACGCGGGAACGCGGATGTGGATGACGCCGCGCACGGACAGCTATCAGCCGCCCATTCCCCTCGGCAGCGTGGTCCCTGGCCTCGCCCTGGGACGCGTGACCGAATCCCGTGCGGAAGGTTTCGCGCCCGGCGATCTGGTTCGCGCCTTTGGCCAATGGGCGGAAAAGTCCGTGGTGCGTCCAGAATTGTCGGGGCTTGTGAAGCTCGACACTAGCGTGGCCGATGCGCGCCAGCATTTCGGCGCGCTCGGCATGAACGGGTGGACGGCTCTGGTCGGCATAGAGGATGTCGGTCGCACGAAGGCCGGCGACACCGTGCTGGTATCGGCGGCCGCCGGTGCGACCGGTATCCTTGCCACGCAGATCGCGAAGATTCTGGGCGCACATGTCATCGGCATTGCGGGCGGCGCGGAGAAATGCGCGTTCCTGACCGAGAAGCTCGGCCTGGACGGCGCCATCGATCATCGGGGAGACGATGTAGAAGGCGCGATCGCGAAGGCGGCGCCGAACGGCGTGAACGTGTATTTCGACAATGTCGGCGGGCCGCTGCTGGATGCCGTATTGCCCAACATGGCCCACTATGGCCGCATTGCGATCTGCGGCCTGATCGCCGGATATGCCGAGGCGCAACCCGGGCCACGACGCTTCGACCAGATCCTGGCCCGCCGCCTGCAGGTGACCGGCTTCTTCTCGCCCGACTTCATGGATCGGGGTCCTGAATTAACGGAGCGCCTGAAAGGATGGCTCGATGATGGCCGCTTGGTCGTGCCGTTCGAGGAAACGCAGGGCTTTGAAAACCTGCTGACGGCCTATGCCAAGCTGTTTACGGGCGGGAATATCGGCAAGGTTGTCGTGAGGGTGTAAGCTTCGCTTGCTTGGAAAACGCTCCAGACCTTTACGCGATGCAGACATCCCCGTCAGGTTCGACGACCGGATGGTCGCCGGTATGAAACAAGCGCGTCACGTTGGCAAACCCGATCCGGTCGCCCTAACGTGACTATAATGTGCTGACGACATGCCCGCCATCGACGGTCAAGACCGACCCTGTCATATAGGCTGACGCATCAGATGCGAGGAGTAGCAAAGGTCCGTCCAGATCATCGAGTTGGCCCAGGCGGCGCTGCGGTATCCGGCGCAGCATTGCCTTTCCAGCATCGGTTTGCCAAAATTCGGAATTAAGCTCGGTGTCTAAATAGCCTGGAGCAATGGCATTAACACGAATGCCAAATCGGGCGATTTCCAGGGCCAGGCTCTTGGTTAACTGGATCACGCCGGCTTTGGACACCGCATAAGGCAGCACCCCACTGGCCTGTCGAAGGCCCAAAATAGACGCACTGTTGATGATGCTGCCGCCCTTGCCCGCGTCCCGCATTCCGCGTGCCACTGCGGTGGCGAGCAAGAACATGCCTTTTAGGTTCGTATCAATGACAGCGTCCCAGTCGGCTTCGCCCTGGTCAAGTGCCGCCGCTTCCCGGACAATTCCGGCGTTGTTGACAAGAATATCAATCGCTCCGAGCGATTCAGTCACCGTAGCTATGCTTGTGCCGTCTGCGATATCCAGGCCTATGACCGAACAGCTTCCGCCGCCGGCGCGAATGTCATCCGCGAGCTTCTCCAACAGATGCTCGCGACGGGCAGCGAGGACGACATGCGCACCTGCTGATGCAAGGACCTTGGCAAAATGATAGCCTAAGCCGCTAGACGCGCCAGTCACAAGTGCTCTGCGGTCGTCCAGCGAGAAAATGGCGTCGTTCATTCGCTTATCCGTTCACTCAATTTCTGGGCTTTTGCGGAAGCTTTCCCCGCTGTCCAGACACATGCCTGACACGCAGATTTTTTCGGGCCGCAAGCTTCGTCATCACGCATGCCGGACCGTCAGGATGATCTTGCCAGCATGGCTTGGGGTTTCTATTGCACGATGTGCATCAGAAGCCTTTTCCAAGTCGAACGTCGCGGAGACGATAGGGTGACAACGCCCAGCATCCAGGATCGGCCAGACATTCTTGCTAAGATCGGATGCGATCTGAGATTTCTCGCTCACTGTTCGCGCGCGCATCAACGAACCGGTGATGCGCGCGCGCTTCGCCAGTATCTTCATCACGTCGATCCCGTCAGCCACTGTCCCTTCCATGACACCGATCATGACAAGACGGCCATCTTGCGCCAATGCATCGATATTTGATTTGAGACTGGGTCCGCCAGCGATGTCCAGAATAACGTCGACCCCACGCCCACCAGTACGCGTCAAGATCGTTTCCGTAATGTCCTCGCTCCGCCGAAGAATTGGCTGCGCTCCCAACTTGCGCACCAGTGCAGCTTTTTCCTCAGAGCTCACAACCGCGTGACTCATGATACCAAGCTCATGACATAGCATCAGAGCCGTCGTACCAATTCCACTCGCGCCGCCATGGATGAGAACTTCGTCGCCCTGCGCGGCGCCGCCCAACCCAAACAAATTCGCCCAGACAGTGAAAAATGTTTCGGGCAACGCCGCAGCCGATACAAGGTTCATACCCTTGGGAACTGCGAGCGCCTGACCTGCCGGGACCGCACAATATTGCGCATAACCTCCGCCATTTGTCAGAGCACAGACGCGATCCCCAATCTGATGCCCTGTCGCGCCTTCGCCCAGCGCAACGACATGTCCGGCGACTTCCAATCCGGGAACAACGGTTACACCAGGGGGCATGGGATAGACCCCCTGGCGCTGCATCACATCAGGGCGGTTGATGCCCGCAGCCTCCACCTTGATCAAAATCTCGCCTGCTCCCGCCAAAGGCGTAGGTACAGTAGCGGGTACGAGCATTTCGGGCCCGCCAGGCGCGGTGATGACGATCTGGGTCATCGATGGTGCAATATGCATGGTCTTCTTTCTGAGGCATTCTGTATTTGTGAAGGGTCGATTGGATGCAGAGTGGCACACGGTTTGAATGCAGATTTCGGCGCTCTGCCCTGGGATACTTAAAAAAAGCCGGCTTCCGTTTGCCGCTGAACATCAGCCCTTGTGACTCCTGGCGCCAGATCATCCAGCCGGAAGCGCTCTCCCCGGCTTTCACGGCGAAAAACGGCCAAATTCGTAATGACGATATCGACGACATTTACGCCCGTCAGCGGTAGCGCACATCGTCTCCGGAATTTTGGCTGACCATCACGGGTCAGGTGATCCATGACCACGATGACGCGCCGCACACCTGCAACCAGATCCATGGCGCCCCCCATGCCCTTTACAATCTGGCCCGGCACCATCCAGTTTGCGATGTCGCCTTCTTCACTGACCTCCATGGCTCCCAGGACCGACAAATCAATATGCCCTCCCCTTATCATCCCGAAGCTGTCGGCCGAGGAGACATAGCTCGTGCCCGGGCGCTCCGTAATGGTTTCCTTGCCGGCGTTAATGACGTCAGGATCTACTTCAGCCGCCATAGGATATGGACCAAGCCCAAGCATCCCATTCTCAGATTGGAATGTGACGCTTATGCCTTCCGGGACGTTATTCGAGACAAGCGTTGGAATGCCGATGCCGAGATTGACGTAAAATCCGTCTTCTAATTCCGCTGCGGCTCTGGCCGCCATTTCATTGCGCGTCCATGACATCAGGCAACCTGCCTCACAATGCGCTTTTCGATGCGCTTCTCATTCATCGAAGCGTGAATGAGGCGTTGAACATATATTCCGGGCGTATGGATAGCATCTGGCGGCAAGGCATCCGATACGACCTCTTCGACTTCCGCCACGGTTACGCGGCTGCAAGTCGCAACTAGCGGATTGAAGTTACGCGCGGCCTTTCGGAATATTAGATTTCCATACATGTCCGCCTGATAGGCTTTCACAATCGCCAAATCCGCAGTCAGTCCCGTCTCAAGAATATAGCGATCATCGCCAAACATTCTTTCTTCCTTGCCAACGGCAACCTGGGTGCCAACGCCTGTCCGGATGTAGAACCCACCGATCCCGGCGCCACCTGCACGGATCCGTTCAGCCAGCGTGCCCTGAGGATTAAATTCGACCTCCAATTCCCCGGCAAGATATTGGCGCTCGAATTCCTTATTTTCACCGACATAGGAAGCAATCATGAGGCGGACTTGCCGCGCACGGAGCAACAATCCGAGGCCGAAATCGTCAACACCTGCATTGTTCGAGATTAGCGTCAAATTCCTGACGCCGCTTTCGTGAATTGCCGTGATTAGCGTTTCGGGAATTCCGCAAAGGCCGAACCCTCCGGCTGCTATGGTCATGCCATCGCGCAACAGCCCTGCAAGTGCAGACTTTGCGTCGGCGAATAAGCGATCCGTCATCAATCATGCCCCGCTGTCGCAAGGTCTGACACGATTGTCCTGGCCCCCAACACCAGTAAGATCGCTCCAAGTGGAAAACTGATTGTAAGAAGGATGGCCAGCGCGTCGCTGAGACTGTGGCCTGAACCATCATCAATACGGTCGCTGATAAACCCGGTTAGCGTCGGTCCAAGACCAAGGCCGAGCAAGTTCACGACCGTGATATACACTGCCGCCGCGGTCGCGCGAAGATCCGACCCGGCAAGCGCCTGCACCTGGGCGTAAGCGGCGCTCACATAAATTGCCGCAAAGAAGAAAGCTGGTGCAGCCCAGACAAGGCTCATTGCCAATGTCGAGGCATAAACGAATGCAAGGTACTGACGGTGGAGATATCTGCAGGTCCAAATAGCAAGCCCTGGTCGCTGGGATTGATAGGTGCCGCCTCCACGCGAACAACAATCTCATCGTCCGCCGGCTCGCTGACAACAACCTCCTCAAGCGATATTGTCAGAATACCATCCTCGTCGATGAGCGACCGCATCTCCCGTCCTGCCACTGCCATGCTCTGCTCCTGCTGATGTCTGATTAATCGGATTATTCGCCAGTAAAGACAGGCACGCGTTTTTCCACAAAGGCCCTGGCTGCCTCGCGATGATCGGCGGTCGCATAACAATGAATATGGTGGGTCGCCTCCATATCCAGGCAGTCATCGACTGATCCGCTCATCGCGCGATTCAGATTTTCTTTCATGTAGCGCAGCGCGATCACGGGGCCGGCCGCGAGACTCGATGCTAGCGCATCCACCCGAGCCTCGAATTCCGCATGCGCGCAGGTCCAGTTCGCCAGTCCCAATTGCACAGCCTCAGCAGCGTCAACGCGCTCGGACAGAAAATACAGCTGGCGCGCCTTTGCCGCGCCAACGAGCTGGGTCATGAAATAAGTGCCGCCGAAATCACCCGCGACGCCAACCTTGGCAAAAGCCGTCGTCAGAATTGCTTGGGAAGACATGATGCGAAAGTCGCAGGCTAGTGCCAGAGAAAGGCCGGCGCCCGCCGCTGGGCCATTGATCGCGGCAATTGTCGGCTTGGGAATTTTAAACAGAGCACCTGCCGTAGCCTGTTGCACACGGCGCTGCCGTTGAATGGACCGATCAACCGCGCCCGCGCTCATAGGCGCCCCATCGGATTGCGCCATACGCTTGACATCACCACCCGCGCAAAAGCCAGCCCCGGCCCCGGTCAGAACAATGCATTTGACGGAATCATCCGCTTCGGCGTTCGCCAGCTGTTTGGCCAGTGCTTCCAGCATCTCCTTGGTCAGCGCGTTTCTAGCCGCCGGGCGGTTCATGGTCAGGGTAAGGACGCCCTGATCCAAACGCGCATAAAGATCTGGAGTGCCAGTCGATATTACAACCTGCATGCTGTTTCCCTCTTCCACGTCTATGATCCAGCCGCGGTCACGCATATCGGACCTGCGATCGGGGCGACATGCAACCAAGCCCAAAGCTAGTGCCTCGATCACGTCATGCTAGGTCTTGGCGGGCGCGGGCAACGCGCTAAAATGCGATCCACGCTTGCAGATTTGGCCGCATGGATGTCACAGTTCGCGCTCACATCGCGGATATACCGCCGTCGAGCTTGATCTCCGAGCCAGTCATGAACCGGCTTTCGTCAGACGCAAGATACACCGCCGCCTTCGCGACGTCGCTCACTTCACCCAGCCTTTTCAAGGGAACTTGACGTTCCAACTTTGCCAGGATGGCCTCGCGATCGCCGGATGCCACAAGCTGCTCCAATATGGGCGTCTTGATGAAAGTAGGGTGCACCGAATTGCATCGGATGTCCCATCCAAAATGCGCACAGTGCAGCTCAACCGATTTGGAAAGCAACCAAACCGCCGCCTTGGAGGCATTGTAGCTCGCGAGATTGTGCGCAGCGATTAAGCCGGCGATCGACGACATGTTGATGATGGAACCGGGCTGGTTCTCGCGCATCAACGGTAGCGCTGCCTTGCAGCCCAGAAATACGCTATCGGAATTGATAGACATACAGGTTCGCCATTGGTCGAGGGAAATGTCCTCGATACTCCCGATAGGCGCGATCCCGGCATTGTTGACGAGAATGGAAAGCCCGCCCAACTCGGCGGCGGCCGTCTTGATTGCGGCGGCCCAATCTTTTTCGCTTGTTACATCGTGCCTGGCCGAAAACGCCGTGCCAGAACCATATTGCGCATTTATGGCAGCTGCAGCACGGGCGACGCCCTCCGCGTTGATATCGGTGAGCAGCACCCGAGCGCCCTCGGCCGAGAACGCCTGCGCGATGGCTTCGCCAATCCCTTGTGCGGCTCCAGTTACAAGGGCTAGCTTCCCCACAAGGCGGCTCATGCCAGCACCCTTGCGGTAGATCGCGCCGGCGGAGGCCACGGCCCCTCCGTTGCCACGCGTCGAACCTCATCAAGGGTAAGGACATCGGCCGAACCTCCGGAGCGTAAGGGATCGATGTCGCGATATTTGCGCATTTCGAGCTTCGCGATCTGGTTTCGATGAACCTCATCAGGACCATCGGCGAGGCGCAACAGCCGCGTCATCGCAAAAGCATAAGCGAGCATATGATCGTTGTTGGTGCCGCCGCCGCCGAACATCTGTATTGCCCAGTCAACGATCTGCTGCGCCATAACCGGGGCGGCGACCTTGATCGCGGCGATCTCCTGCCGCGCCGCTTTGTTCCCCACGGTATCCATTAGGTGGGCAGCGCGCATGGTTAGCAGGCGTGCCTGATCTATCATGATGCGCGATTCAGCGATCCGCTCCATCGTCACCGTCTGGGTAGACAGCGGAACGCCGAAAGGCGTGCGCATCGCAGCCCGGCGGCACATGCGCTCCAGCACGCGCTCGGAGAGACCAATCAGGCGCATGCAATGATGGATCCTGCCGGGCCCCAGGCGGCCCTGAGCAATCTCAAACCCCCGACCTTCGCCCAGCAGCATATTGGAAACCGGAACACGCACATTGTTGAAAAGCACTTCAGAAGCACGATCGGGAACCCCATAGAAGCCCATCACCGGCAGAGAGCGAAGCACTTCGACCCCTAGCGTGTCGCGCGGCACCAGGATCATGGACTGCCGCTTATGAATCTCGGGGTTTTCTGGATCGGATTTGCCCATCAAAATAAAGATTTCGCACCGGGGGTGCGTAGCATTCGTGGTATACCATTTACGCGCCTTGATCACATAATCATCGCCGTCACGGACGATGCTGGCTCCGATATTGGTAGCGTCAGACGATGCCGCCTCCGGCTCTGTCATTGCGAAGGCGGAGCGAATGTCGCCTGCCAGGAGTGGGTCGAGCCACTGGCGTTGCTGCTCATGCGTGCCATAGCGCAGGATCGTTTCCATATTGCCTGTATCGGGCGCATTGCAGTTGAATATCTCGGGAGCCAGAAACGAACGACCCATAATCTCGCATAAGGGCGCATATTCTACATTGGTCAGGCCGTCAGGGCTGAGTTTGGCAGGCAGGAACAGGTTCCAGAGACCAGCGTCGCGAGCGATGGCTTTCAAGCGTTCGACGGTCGGGTTTAAAGCCCAAGGCCCCAGCGTTTCGGCTTCCAGGAAGAAGCTACGTTCATTAGTATAGACATATGTGGCCATGAAGTCCTCAAGCTTCGTGGCCAAGCTCTGCGCGCGCGCCGAAGCTTTGGTTTTGACTGCCATCACTGTCCTCCCGCTCTGGCACGTCGTCGCTTCTTACGCGGTCCACACGCAGCCGATTTGGCTGGTCGCTACGCTATGGTGTCACAATGCGTCGCTGGACAATTCTGCAAACCGAATTCGCGGGCTCAGAATAACACTCATGGATACCGTAGCGTGCCGCCAGTTTGGCGCCAAGATAAGGTGTTTTTTCTTTGACCGCTTGAAGCCGTACTCAAACTGGAGGTGAGAGTGAGAACAACACACCAAAAATTCTAGTTATCAAATAATAACAAGAAGTTCTGGCGGAGACGCCGGAGTCATTACGTTAGAAAGCAAACAATTCTAATGACTTAAATACTTCCTGACCGCCATTTTCATTCCCACACTTTATACCACGCGCATCCGCAACACATCAACTTTGCTGCGAATTTTCATCTTATGGACGGTGTAGTAAAGGCTGTCTACCCGCTACCGCAGGCATCCATAGTTTACCGTTTGGGTTCGTCAGATTTCCCTTTTTTTCCAAGCAAGCCCTAAAATGTTTGCATTCTGCGTAGGAAATGCATTCCGCACGAGATGAAAATTCGGACAACGTCGCCACTGCCAAAAAGCGATGACATTGAGCCCCTCCTTCAATTACCTATGATACCATCATTTCGACTGGCCTTTTTACCGTCCCACGCAGATTGCGCCGATTGCTTCAGTAAGGCCAGACTGGTCAAACGGATCAAGGCCAGATCCAGGGTAATAAGGTCGTTTCGCCAAACAGCGGCTTCACACCGTTCGAAGCTTGTGCGCAGGAACAATAATCCTTCAAGCATACGCTTTCACGATCGAAGCCGACCGCGATTACGAGCGTCAAGGTAAACGCTCAAACTATTGCTTCGCCAAATTATCTGCAGGAACCTAATGCCAATAGAGCCATTACGGCTTAGCCCAATTTTTTTGACGGGCAGCTTGGGGGAACATGACCGACCGCCTGTCTGACATCTTTCCAGGTGATTCCACAATGAGTGCCCTCATGCGCGCGCATGATTGGGATGCAACCCCGCTCGGGTCACCAGACCAATGGCCAGACGGATTAAAGGCGTCGCTTCGACTCATGCTTCTGTCGCGTTTTGAAATGTGGCTCGGCTGGGGTGATGATCTGATCTTCTTCTATAATGACGCCTACATCCCGACGCTCGGATCAAAACATCCGACCGCACTGGGGCAGCCTATGTCGCGTGTGTGGAAAGAAGTGTTCGAGGACGTCAAGGATCGCATACTGTCCGTCATGCGTGACGGCGTAGCGACCTGGGACGAACAATTGCTTTTGCTCCTCGAGCGCAATGGCTATCCGGAAGAAACCTATCATACATTCTCCTACAGTCCGCTAATTGGGGAGGTCGGCACCGTCGAGGGACTGATGTGCGTGGTCAGCGAGGAGACCGACAGGGTCATCAGCGAACGACGCATAAAGCAGCTCAATGATTTGTCAGCGGCACTGCTCAAGGCGCAAATCCCAGCGGATGTCACCGACGCTGTGCATGATGTCTTCGCTCGCGGTGGCAGGGACTTTCCATTCGCTGATCTTATATTATTCGATACGGCCGCAAGCTCTCTGACTTCTGCCGATGACGCAAGAAATTGGCCCATCGCCGCAATCCAGCAAGGCGAGAAGCAAAAGGCTATTTCGCTTGAAAGCTTCGGCCCTGATTTGCGAGCCGGGCCATGGCAGATCCCTCCACGCGAGGCGTTAATGCTTGCGGTTGAGCAGCCAGGAGAGTCCAACGCCATCGGCGCGCTAGTCCTTGGCCTCAACCCTTACCGCATCCTTGACGATGGAACCCGCGATTTCGCAGGCTTGATCGCCGTTCAGATCGCGGGAGCGCTTGCCACGATTGACGCTGTCTCGGCGCAACGGCGCGACCGCGATCGCCTCTGGTCCTTAAGCCAAGACCTTATGTTGGTTTGCGATTTTGAGGGCATTATTCGTTCCGTCAATCCATCGGCCACTCGGCTCCTGGGATGGCAGGAGGATCAAATGATCGGTCGTGTCCTCGCAGAGTTCGTCCATCCCGAGGATCTGTCAAGCACCGCCATCGAGGTTGAAAAACTTGCCCAAGGCATCACCACACTCTCCTTCGAGAATCGGTATCGCTGTCGCGATGGCAGCTATCGATTGCTTGACTGGAACGCGGTGCCGGACTCCGGCCGCATCCACGCGGTAGGCCGCGATATCACCCAGGAACGCCAACTTGCCCGCGACCGCGAGCGGATTTGGGCGATCTCGCCGATCGTCAAAGTGGTAGCGACGACCCAAGGCAATATCAGCGCTGTGAATCCATCTTGGACCAAGGTGCTTGGCTGGACTGAAGCCGGCACTGTCGGACGCAATATTCTTGACTATGTGGCGGAAGAACAGGACGCCGCCCACAAGCGGTTGGAAAGGCTTTCCCAGCCCGATGCAGCGGTTGTCGAATCTCAAAGCGTTTTTCGCGCACATGATGGCAGCCATCATCGTTTCGCATGGACTACTGTGCCTGAGGGAGGGATGCTCTATCTGTTCGGCCGCGATATAACGGCCGAGACAGAAGCTGCTGCGGCGCTTGCCTCTGCCGAAGAAGCCCTGCGCCAGAGCCAGAAGATGGAAGCGGTCGGACAGTTGACCGGCGGCATCGCGCATGACTTCAATAATTTGCTGGCCGGCATCCTGGGCAATCTCGAATTGCTGGAGCTACGTATTTCTCAGGGTAGGCTTGAGGCGATCAGCCGGCACCTCGAGACGGCGCAGGGTGCGGCAAAACGGGCCGCGGCGCTGACGCAGCGGCTGCTCGCTTTTTCGCGGCGACAGACGCTCGATCCTACGCCTCTCAATGTTAACCAGCTTATCGCAGGATTGGAAGATCTGCTGCGCCGTTCCGTCGGCCCATCGGTGGAGATCGAGGTGGTGGGGTCCGGCGGGCTGTGGACGACATTGGTCGATCGCTATCAGCTTGAAAATGCGCTGCTCAATTTGTGCATCAATGCCCGCGACGCCATGCCGGATGGCGGTCGGCTGACGATCGAAACGGCCAACAAATGGCTCGATGATCGCATGGCGCGTGATCGCGAGCTGCCGCCGGGTCAATATGTGTCGCTGTGCGTGAGCGACACCGGAACAGGCATGACGTCCGACGTGATCGCCCGTGCTTTCGATCCTTTCTTCACGACCAAACCCCTCGGCGAAGGCACGGGCCTGGGCCTTTCGATGATCTACGGATTCGTGCGCCAGTCCGGCGGACAGGTGCGAATCTATTCCGAGGTTGGTGCCGGCACGACCATGTGCATCTATTTGCCCCGCCATTTGGGCCCTGCGGCAGAAACACAGGAGTCCGAGCCTACCCATATCGAGGCCGGGGGCCATGGCGAAACCGTGCTTGTGATCGATGACGAGGCCTCGGTTCGCTCGCTCATCGTCGACGTTCTCACCGACGGCGGCTATCATGTCATCGAAGCAGCGGACGGCCCTAGCGGTCTCAAGGTGCTCCAGTCGGACCTGCGGATCGATCTCCTAATCACTGACGTCGGATTGCCCGGCGGGATGAACGGTCGGCAGGTCGCGGACGCCGGCCGGGTGAACCGCCCCCTACTCAAGATATTGTTCATCACGGGCTATGCCGAAAATGCCGTGGTCGGCAACGGGCTTCTGGGACAGGGCATGCATGTCATCACCAAGCCCTTTGGAATAGAAGCGATCGCAAACAAGGTTCGCGATCTAATCGACGAAGGCGACAGGTACGCGGGCTCAGGCGGTGATGTGTAACAAACAGCGCGACCAGCGCCTTTGTAGGTCAAAAAGGGGCAAGCGCAATACCGGCGGCCGATCGGCGATTGGTAGGGACACTGGCCCGCTTTTAGGCGATGGTGATACCTCAATTCATTTGCTCGTTTTCGCTGTCAGCCGAAACGATAGGAACGTTTAGGAAAAGCCTAGGTTACCCTTTGCAGGGCGACTTTTGTCGCGGGAAGGAGATGGTGTGGAGCAGCGCGACGACTGGCATTTGACCGAGGCGATCAAGCACGAGTTGGGCCGAGGCGACCCATTCGCCGCAGCCGTTCGGGCAACCCGCATGCCGATGGTCATCACCGATCCCGCGCAGGCCGATAATCCCATCATTTTCTGCAACAAGGCGTTTCAGAATCTGACCGGCTATGAACGGGAAGAAATCGTAGGGCGCAATTGCCGCTTTCTCCAAGGGCCAGGCACGGATCGGCAGTCCGTCATACGAATAAAAAGCGCTATCGAAAACGGCACCAATATCGAGATCGACCTCCTTAATTACCGCAAAGACGGTTCGACCTTCTGGAACGCTTTGTACCTTAGCCCGGTTCGAGATGTGGCCGGACATATCCAGTTCTTCTTTGCCTCCCAGCTCGATGTGTCCGCGCGTGTCGACGCACAGACGGAAATTCACAGGCGGCATGACGAGATCGAACGCGAGGTCGAACGCCGGACGGCGGAGCTGAACGAAGCGCTTGAGGCCAAGACCCTGCTGCTGCACGAAGTCGATCATCGCGTGAAAAACAACCTCACAATGATCGGTTCGCTACTGCGGCTGCAGGCCCGGACGATTAATGATCCGACAATTACTGCGAAGATCGAAGCGATGCTCGAGCGAATCGATGCGCTGGCGACCGTACATCGCCGCCTCTATCAGTCGGACAATGTGTCAAAGTTCGATGTTGGCGCTTTCACCGAGAACTTGGTCGCCGATTTGGTCGGCGCAAGCGGGCGCGATGACATCGACACCGCAACGGACATAGAGCCGATCGATATCCCCTCCGGCAATGCCGCGGCACTTGGTCTTGTCCTCAACGAGGTCGTCACGAATGCGATCAAGCATGGCTTTGCCGACGGCCGGCCGGGAACGCTTAAGGTGTCGGCGAGAAAATCCGAGGGACAGGTGACCATCACTATAGAGGATGACGGGCCGGGCATCGGCTCCACGGACACTGTCGATGGTCTGGGCCGCGTGCTTATAAAGCGCCTTTCGCGGCAAGTGGGTGCACGGGCCGAGTGGATATCGGCGGACCCAGGAACGCTAGTGCGCATCATCTTTCCAATGGAGATATAATCTTGCACCGTCCCCAGCCGCCGCTTTCCGTCCTGATCGTCGAGGACGAAGCGCTGCTCGCCATGGATATCGAGGCAATGATCGAAGATGTCGGGCATCATGTAGTCGGAGAAGCGGCGTCACTGTTCGACGTCGAAGCGCTTTCCGATACGCTTGATCCTCATCTCGCCTTCGTGGACTTGCATCTTGCCAAGCAAACCAGCGGCCTTGATGTGGCTCGGCTCATCACGCTGCGGTGGCCTAGAACTTTTATCATCTTCGTCACCGCCAATCCCAAGAAGATACCGGATGATTTTGCGGGCGGACATGGCGTCATTTCAAAGCCGTTTTCCCGAAGCGGGCTGCAGTCGGCTTTACGATATATCGAGGAAGGCGTATGTGATCCTCCGCCTACTTCACCGCAGCCTTCAAGTTTCTTGGCGTCACCAGCGTTCGCAGCGAGTTGGGCAATTCAATAGCGACTATTTTATATGAATTGAAGGGAATGAGCCCGGAGGTGAAAGTCTTTTACCGCACCGCAAAGTATCACCAACATCTGAAAGCTGCGATAAGGCGCTGCGCTGTTGCGTTGTTCAACGATCAGGAGTCAGGCGGGGGACCCAACAAACGAAGCGATTACACACTTATCTACCGCTGCTCGGCGGGATCGCAAGCCTTCTCCAGTGCTGCATCCGGCCATGCAATCGGATCAGTACCAGCCTGTAAGCGGGCGTCAATTTTCATTATTAGCTGTGCCTGTTTCAAGTGCCGCAGCTTTCCCCTGGACAAATCCATCTCGATAGCTCGAGGCGCCATTCTTCGCTTTAGCCGAACTTAAGCTTGGAATAGATTCCGGCCTTACCGATTGCCATCCATCGATATAGCCATCGAAGAAATTATCCCGTGCCATGCTATCCCCTGCTTTATTAGCGACATAATAGCCGATGCAGAACAGTTTGCGCCTTTCCTGTTCAATTTGGTTCCAAAAATCTCTCACAACAAGTGTAGGCGCTCAGTGAGATTACAAGACGTCCGGCTTGCGGATCCCGCACGTTACCCACATAGCTTCGACCAATTCCTACTTGCCCGAAAATGTCTTGGCCATGTTGAAGTCGTGCTTTTAACGAAAATCAGGGCTGGTCGCTTCTCTCCCGTTGTTTGTAACCACTTTTCTTCCGTTCTTTAATAGCCGCCGCTCTTACTTAAACGAAATATTACGGCGCCCTTGTATTTTGTAGATGAATAGCCAGTGGTTGCTCTCCATAAAACCGGGGCGTGAGGTTTATTGGCCTACCTCACGCTCGTAAATCGGATCAGGCGCTTTTAGTAAATATATGCTCGCCGCTATCCTAGATCGACGGTCGGCAGGAATGCGACCCAGTCCTGTCCGCTTCGTGGCGAACTGATGGAGAGAGTACATGTTCGATAGATCGATCGTGCGTATTATGAGCGTCGTGTGAGAGAAGATTGAAAAAGCGCATAACTGCCTCGATCCTTACCCGACGCTGATGCATGCGGGCCTTGCTAAAGGTTATTGAAGGCAGATGCTCGAACTAGCGCCTGATCGCGCGGTTGCTGCCTGACAATTTGGCTTCTGTCATGTAGCGACACGCATGGGCCCAATCGCCAGGCACTTTTCTTGTAACCTGACCGGACCTACCTCTTGCAATGTGGGCAGCTTGCGCTCGCAGATCTATCAGGTGCCGCGAGGTGATCGCACCCATGACGGCGAAAACGACGGATCCATAGCGCCCTTCGGTACTTGCAAACTATGGCACCCAAATTTCCGCAATGACCTTCCGCGATCGCGTCGCCCCTAGGTGTAGGATCGGGCGTATGCGACCCGGGGTGTTATGATTGGTAGCGCTTTTAATGGCCCGGCACCTCCCCGGACGCTCAGCCAATTATTGTCTTAAGCGACGCTAGTCACATCGCCTATCAGTCGGGAACGATCCTGTTGTCTACCAGTTACGGCCGAATGGTGAAAATGAAAGGCCTGCGAACGAAAGATGAACGGCTTGCCGTGATTGTAGCGCGGGAAAATGGGATCAGCATGGCCGCGTTGGTTGGCAGGCTACAGAGGGGCTGGAGCATTGATGACGCCTGCACCGTGCCGCCCGGTGCCTCTCGCCAGCAACTTGAACTTTAAAGGGGCAATCCAGACTTTGATCCGTCTACAGCTTAACGCAAACCGATCCACCGGTTTTTTGCTGGACGACGGTGTCGCTTGTCTGGACCTTTCGATCGCAAGTGATGTCGCTGATCCGATGTTTCACCAAATCGCAGCTTGCTGTCGATCGCCAGATCGAAAAGCGCTCGATCTCGAAGCCGATCGTGCTGATCAGGAGTGAAACGGAGTGCCCAGATTGACGGGCTTGAGCGCGCGCTTCGCGTCGACCTTTCGTCCCGCGTTTCATGGGGCTCGTTCGCTAGCGACGGGATCAAATTCTGATAATTCGTGCCGCTTTTCCTGCAGCCATGGTGGCCATAGGAAAAAAGCTTCAAAGGGAACCTACGCTTACGCTCTGTCGAATCAGAGTTATGAATTGCGAAAGTTGAACCAAGCCTTGTGCTGATCTGCGACTACAATCGAATTCTGCGCCGCACTGCCAAAGGTTCGAAGGAACCGGCGCACTTAAGCGACAAGCAGGCTGCGCACTTTGTTAACAAGCGCTTCCTCCGACCATGGCTTGGGCAGGAATTTGCCCTGCCCCGGAAGAGAGTCGTCCTTAAGGCGTCGGTGACCGGATGTCAAAAGCAGCCGAATCTTAGGCCATCGCAAGTGAGCAAGCTCCAAAAGCTCCAACCCGTTCATGCTACCAGGCATATCGACATCCGAAAATATCAGGCGGATCTCATTGTGCTTATCGAGAATAATTACCGCTTCATCGGCATTGCATGCTTCGAATACGATGAAGCCTGCACTTTCTAAGATGTCGATCCCATGCATGCGTATGAGTGCTTCATCTTCAACCAGCAACAGGATTATTTTTGATTCTTCGAGGGGCATGCCGGAAAATCCTTTCCGGAAGGGGCCCGGTTATTGTTGAATGCCTGAACTTCGTCGATGTTCAAATAAGATTTAATTTCCATCAATCACTTGCCGATTGTCGGAGCGGCATGGTGAAGGTGAAGCAGGTTTGAGCTTCATCGGATTGCACGGTCAGCGAACCGCCGTGGGCGCGCGCGATCTCTGCGGCTATATGAAGCCCCAGACCCAGCCCGTGGCTCGCACCCTTATCGCCACCACGGTAAAAGGGCTGAAACAGATGCTCGAACGCTTCAGTCGGGATGGGCGCGCCGCCGTTGGTCACCGCGATGATCAGCGCGTCTGCATCGGTTGAGGCCTCAAGCCGTACCGGCTGATCTTTGGCGCCATGGGTTAGCGCGTTGCCGAGCAGGTTCGAGAGAAGCTGGCCAATCCGCACGCGATCGCAATTAACCGGTTCGGCTATCGCGTAGATCGCCTCGACGCGTTGTCCCGCCGCGATCGAGCGGAGTTCTGCGACGACCTGACGGAGCACTGGCTCCAAAGACTCCCGGGCATCGCGCATCAGCGTGATCCCCCCGCCGAGGCGTCCACGCGCGAAATCGAGAACATTATCAATGAGACCCGCGGCCCGCACCACGCTGCCACCCATTAGCTCTAGGATCTTGCGGCCGCGATCGGTGAGCGCTTCCTTTCCTAGCAAATGGACGCCGCTACCGATCGACGCGATTGGGTTGCGCAGATCATGGCCCAGAACGGCAATGAACTGCTCGCGCAATTCGGAATCGACACGTTCCGCCAGTATTGTTGCTTGCGCCTCGTTCCGAGCAGCCAGCAATCCGCGCTCATAGCTGCGACGCTCCGCACTCACAAAAAGGGTAAAGCGGATGGAGGGGATGACGCCATCTGGCTCGTTCGTCATGCTAGCGTTGACGATCACGGGGATTTTCTGATTTCCAGCCGAGACTATCTCCAAAGCCACTTCGGTAAAGCGGCCTTGAATGTGCAGCATCGGCACGAAATGCGTCTCGTAAAATATCTTGCCAACGACTGGTAGGAGGTCGGAGAAACGCCTTCCAATGAGCAATGCGGCCGGATAGCCTGTCCATTGCGCGAAAGTCTGATTGGCGCGGGTGATCCGGCCATCCTTGTCTGCCAGGACATAGCCGCACGGTGCCGTCTCGAACAGATTCTCGAAGTCGATGCCTGCGTCGACATCACCGGCCGAAGACGGTGGGCAATAGGGACCGTCAGACAAAGGCTTTGATCGCTGCGATCGTCGCTTTCGGCGCGCTCAGATTGGGGCAATGGCCCGAAGCATCGATCAACACCAGTTCGCTGCCGGGAATATGCTGATGGACATATTCGCCAACGGGTATCGGCGCGATCACATCGTCCCGGCACTGCAGGATCAAGACGCGCGCATCAATCGCGCCAAGATCGGCGCGATTGTCGGAAAGGAAGGTGGTCCGGGCGAACCGCTTAGCGATTTCGGGATCGGTTCGGCAAAAGCTGTTGGTCAGTTCCTCTGCGAGTTCCGGCCGATCCGCATTACCCATAATGACCGGCGCCATCGTCTGCGACCAGCCCATATGGTTGCTATCGAGGAAATCGAGCAGTTCCAGTATCTGGTCCCTGCTAAACCCGCCGACATAATCGCCGTCGTCGATATAGCAGGGCGAGGGACCCACCAGCACCAGGTCTGAGAACAACTCAGGCGCTTGGCGTGCCGCGATAAGGCCGATCATGGCACTGACCGAATGCCCGACGAATATACCACCCTCGACGTCCAGCGCCCGCGCTAGCGCGACGACGTCGTCCGCATAGCCCTGCAGCGATCCATATCGCTCGGCGTCATAAGCGCCCGCGTCACTACCACCCGCGCCGACATAGTCGAACAATATTGTCCTGAAATTTCGTTCAAACGCTGGCGCGACAAAGCGCCACATATTCTGGTCGCAACCAAAGCCATGCGCGAACATCATGCTGCGTTGGCCTGTCCCAGCGACGTGGGAGTTCAACCTTCGAACGATGGGAGGCGTATCCGGCCCAATTGCAGGCATCGTATCTGAAGATGGCATGAGGCGATCCGAAGTCTCATAGGAGGTCACCGGACAGGCCATTGCACGAAACAAAGGACAGCCAGAATGGCCGGTGCCTAGCACGGGTGGATCGCCCTGCCCATTCTTCTTTGCCAAAGCCTGCGGTTGAAGGCTATCAAGATAGGCCTAGACAGTCCGGATGAGATCAGCGCCAATTCCAACGTGTCGATTAGAATGTCCCTAGAAATTTTGCCGCCGCCTGATCGAATTTAGGGGTTTTCCGCATATCCTGTTATATGTCTGCCGCAAGGGGTAGGTACTGCGGCTGGCGATCAATGCATTATCAACGATACTGCCGCTTGGGGGACCCTAATGACTTTTGACAAATTCCTGCTGGGCCGGCGCCGCGATCAGCTGACGCACAATGATCTCCTTGCTCTTGAACAATTAGCCTTACCCATCAGTGATCTGCCCGCTCGACACATGTTGATACGTGAGGGCGAGCCGGTGTCAGTCAGCACTTATCTCGTCGAAGGTTTAATGTGCCGCTACAAGGACGATCGGGAAGGCCAAAGGCAGCTTGTCGCAGTCCACATGCCCGGTGATTTCGTGGATCTGCATGCTTATCCGCTGAAACGCCTCGATCATGATATCGCTACGATTACGGCATGTCGGATTGCGCAGGTGCCCCATGTCCGGCTAGACGGCATTATGGCAGATCGCCCCGGCATGTCCAAGCTGCTGTGGTTCAGTACCCTACTGGACGCAGCGATGCACCGCGAGTGGATATTCCGCCTTGGCCGGCTCGATGCGGTCCAGCGGCTCGGACATTTCTTTTGTGAGGTCGAAGCGAAGCTGCGCGCCGTAGGGCTGAGCGACGGCAAGGCATTCCAGCTTCCAATGACACAGGCTGATATCGCCGAAGCCTGCGGCCTGACCCCGGTCCACGTAAACCGCATGCTGAAGGAACTACGCGAACGGAAGATGCTGGTCATGCGGGGCAGTCTGGTGAGCATGCTTGATCGATCAGCCCTTTCCCGCCTAAGCGAATTCGATCCCGTTTATCTTTTCCTCGATGCCTCAATCGCGGAACACTGATGCAACCGTTTTCGTTCATCTGTGTCATGGAGACGGAGAACGAATGGCTAAGCTTCATTCAGATGCAGGGAAGGCTGTCGCTGAAAGGGGACAGGTTCTACTAGATGGTCCAGACGGCATCGCCATCGCTTTAACCCCAGACGCTGCAAAGGTCATGGGTCACAAGCTTATTCGCGCAGCAGCTGAAGCGAGGTCACAAATGCCGCAGTGACTTCGACCCTTTTGTCGCCGTTTAGCCATGAATTGCCGATGCCCTGCTGCGGCCCGCAGTTTTTCAGTAGTTTGCGAACAGCTCTCACCTTTTGCCGGTGACAGCGTGAAGGGCTCCTTTCTCCGAAGCGGCCTATTGATTTTGCATGCAGATCCGCAGCAACTCAGGCTGATGCTAATAGCTTAATTACTTGGCCGATCGGTCGAAACCGGACCGCGGCCAAAACCAGCGTACAGCGTCGGCAAGACGAAGAGCGTGAGCAGCGTCGCAGGGCTGAAACACCGGCGGCGCTAGTTTGGCAATCCATGCAGACTGGCCAATAGAGAATGTCTCGCGTGCCCGTCGGGTGTGTCCCCCAGTGCGTGGGCGAGCGCATTCACCAGACCACGCATCGCCACCTTGCTGGCGAAATAGGTGGGATCGCGAATTTTCAGATGGAAAGTCGCTGCCGAGCAGTGTCGACGATGCGCCTCCGGGCCGCAGCTGTGTGACAGGCACATAGGCCTTGGAGAGATGCATGATCAGATCGATATTGATCGCCGGACCGGACTTTCCAAGATTTTTATTCGGCACTAAATCAAAAGCTCGATCCCCGAACGAATGGGACTGGCGGTAGCGGTCGTTCAGCCAGCAGAGCAAAGAGGGCAGTGAGTCGAGATCAATCAGATAGCCTTGCGGAAATCTCGGACCCGGTCCGATCCAGAAGTACTGGCGCATTTGACCAGCGTACTGGCGGCCATCACACCGAGCGTCACATGCCCTTTATGGCGCAGGAAATGGTCGTCGAGATTGGGCCATTCGCCGAAGTCCTGTGGTAATATCAGCGAGGCCGACAGGTAATAGATGCCGGCAATGATCGTACCGATCAGCAGCGGAACGAAGCTGAGGGCGATGCCTTCGCGCATGCTCCAGGCATTGGTCCAGAAGGGCACGAGATCGACCACGAGCAGCAGCGCAAAAGTGTGCGTCAGTCAGCCAAGCCGCACTTTCTCGCGATGGCGCAGCACGCGGGCAAAGCCGCTAACGATTCGGTGACCGACAGACCGAGGATCAGTCCGAACAGCGAAAACGCAAAGTTAAAGGCGTCCATCTTATTTCAGCCGGCGATGATGCGCATGGTCAGCACGTAGGCGAGCCGGGCAAGCACAAACAGGGCGACCACCCACTGCAACCATATCGCCCGAAAGCAAAGCCCGATGGCATAGGCCACCATGTTCGGGAACAGCCCATAGATCCGATTGACCGTCGTACTTGCCGACAGTCCCTGGCTGCGTAGATCGACAAGGTTGACCAGCAAGGCCGACAATCCGAACAGCAAGAACGCGCCGAGTATCGGCACGCGGTTTTCGGCGAAATGGGCGGGCATGTCGATCGGCTCGCTCGGCTGCGATGCGGGCGCGGGAAGTGCGCACACATAGTACAGCAGGAAGGCCGCGAGGATGTGAACGAGGATCTGTCCAATCGTCCAGTTGGTCACGTCGGCGAGGCGGAATACCGCTAGCCAGTTCATGATCAGCAGTAGCACGCTCGAGACCATCCAACAGATCAGCAGCGGCGACCAGCGGACCCGGCGCCGTTCGATGATCAACTGGTTTCCGCTCGCCAGGGGATGGGTGATCGCGATGGCGTAGATAAATGACAGGAAGACGACAATGTGCGCGAACATGAATCCCCCCTTTGCCCGCACTGATGCTGACCGATATGTCCATGCGCGTCCATACCGGAAAAGACATTGCTCGCGTCTAAACCGCCGACGATCGACCGGTAAAATTGCGGAGTGAGCTAATCAACAGAATGATCCATTTTCGTTGAAATGAAATAACCGCCACCGAAGTCGACCCTAATCAGACGCGACGAAGCATCTTCCCATTCCCAGGAGCAGACGGTCAGCTCAATGGGCTGCTTCTGGAATTAGACCGAACCTGTTGCCCGCCCATATTCATTGGATGCCTCGTCAAGGAAGACATAGAGGGCAGCGATCTTCCTGTCCCGAACGATGAGCACATCCCATCCGGTATATTCAGGCGCTGCGTCGGGAAGCCCCGATCCCCATGCAAGCCGACCGGCGTTGTGCAGCACCTGCGGCTTGCCGTGGGGCGTATATACAAATTGCGGATGCGTAGCGCGCAGGTCGCCGGCAAATATCTCGATCGCATCGTGGCCAGCGATCGCGCCGGACGGCGCATAGAGCACGGCATCTTGCGCCCACAACTCGTCGATCGCAGCGCGGCGGCGTGTCGGGTCGCCCTCGCCGAAAACCTCTTGAAGATTGCGGTCGAGCAGTTCGATGATCCGTTCTGCCGGTTCGGCTTCTTGCATCATGATATGTCTCCGTTCCTAGCAATTGGACCGCCAGTGGTCGGATGATCCGCCTGCAAAGGACGGCATCATCCGATCCCGGGATGCAGGGTTTCAAATCTGGACCTGACCGCCATCGACGAACAATTCGACCCCGTTGACGAAGCTGGCATCGTCGGAGGCCAGGAACAGAACCGCCTTGGCGATCTCCCCAGGCTGTCCGATGCGGCCGGCGGGGATCAGGCTGGCGAGATACTCCTTCGTGCCCTCTGCCTGATCGCCGCCACCGAACAAATGGTCGAGGCCCGCAGTGTCCGTCACGCCGGGGCTGATCGCGTTCACCCGGATATGCCGGTCTTTGAGATCGAGGATCCAGTTGCGCGCGAAGTTGCGCACGGCCGCCTTGGTCGCGGAATACACGCTGAAGGCCGGCGTGCCTGATATGCTGGTGGTCGAACTTGTCAGGATGATCGACGCCCCGTCTCTCAAAAGCGGCAGCGCCTTCTGCACCGTGAACAGGACACCCTTCACATTGGTATCGAAGGTGGTCTGATAATGCTCTTCGGTGATGGAACCAAGCGCCGCCATCTCGCCGCCGCCGGCATTGGCGAACAGGATGTCGATCTGGCTGTGCTTTTGCTGGACGGCATCATAGAGCCGGTCGATGTCGGCCAGATTGGCCATATCGCCGCGGACCCCAGTGACACGGCCACCGATCTGCTTCACGGCGCTGTCGAGAGCATCCTGGCGCCGGCCGGTGATGAACACCGATGCCCCCTCGGCAACGAATGCCTTGGCAGTGGCAAGGCCGATGCCGCTGGTCCCGCCGGTGATCACTACCACTTTGGTGTCGAGCTTATTCGTCATCGCGTGTCTCCTTCAAATATCCGGCGAAGCGCCGGTGCCCCTCATAGATGCAGTGAGAACGATGATGCCTGTAGACTGCAAATGTGGCACTTAGCGTTCTACTGGAGGAACGCTGATGCGGATCGATCTTAACGATTATGCCTATTTTGCCGAGGTGGTGGCTCATGGCGGCTTTGCGGCGGCGGGCCGGGCACTCCGCGAGCCCAAGTCGAAGCTCAGCCGTCGGATCGCGGGCCTGGAGGATCGGCTGGGGCTGCGCCTGATAGAAAGATCGAGCCGGCGTTTTCGCGTCACTGACACAGGCCTCGCCTTTTACGAAAGGTGCAGGGCCATATTGGCTGAAGCCGAACAGGCAGAGGCCCTTGTCCTGCAGGCGCAGGCAGAACCGCATGGCCGCATCCGCTTCAGTTGCCCCACGGGCATGATCGAGCCCATATTCGGCCTGATATCCTCCTTCCTCGCCCGCTATCCCAAGGTAAGGTTGCAGTTTGTGGCAACGGATCGTGCCGTCGACCTGATCGAAGAACGGATCGACCTGGCACTCCGGGTGCGCGCCGCGCTGACCAGCGATGCCGCCCTCACGATGCGATCGCTGGGCCAATCAACCCGCATCCTCGTCGCCTGCCCCCAGCTCGCCAGCCAGGTGACAGATGTCGAGCAAGTGGCGACCCTTCCGGTGCTGGCGACCAATGACATAGCAGATGATCTCGAATGGCATCTGGAGACGCAGGACGGGCGCAAGCATGTCGTCCGGATCGAACCCCGCATGGGCTGCACGGACATGGTCGCCGTGCGCAATGCCGCCATGGACGGTCTGGGAATAGCGATCCTGCCCGATCATGTCTGCCGCGAGGCGCTTGCTGCCGGCAGGCTCGTCCATGTTCTGCCGGCTTGGCGCGGCTTGCAGGGGATTGTGCATCTGGTCTTCACGACGCGCAGGGGACTGCCGCCCGCTGTCCGTGCACTTATCGATCATTTGGCAGCGGGATTCCCGCGCGATATGGCGGGGTAAAAGATGTAGTAGGACGGCTGAGGGCAAGCAGAGTCGGTAGAGTCAGGAAGTGGCGCGGTGTCGTGCGGCGCGCCTGTGGGGCTTGCCAGATGGTCCGTTTCCACTCCCTGCTCATCGAACCGGACATGCAGATCTCCCGCATCCGGCTCTCGGACAAGACATCACGCCTTCACCCACGGCGGGCTGCGGCCAAGTTGGCCAGACGCACGAGGCCGAAGCGCTCGTATAGCTCGGGGTCGTGATAAGCTCCCGCGCGTTTGCGCCTGGTTTTATGTTTGGCCCGCAGCCACCGGCGCAACCGCACCACTGCGTAGCTGTCGATGGCCCGGTATGCCTTGCTCGTAGTACCAACCGAGAAGTAGTTGGCCCATCCGCGCAGCACTCGGTTCATTTTGGCCACCAGATATGTGGTATCCTGCCATGTTCGCGCCCGGTCTGTCAGTTCGTGGATCGTAGCGATCACGCGCTGGACACTTTTCTTGGACGGCCGAAGACCGATGTTGGCCCTCCCCGTCTTTGACGAGTAAATCCGACCGAACGTGTAGCCCAGAAAGTCGAACATCTCGTCCGGCACCGTACAGATACGTGTCTTGTCCTCGTTCACCGTCAGCTTCAGCTTCTCCATGAGCCTGCGCATATGATCGAGCGCGGCTTGCGCCTTGCCCTTCTTACACAGGATCACGAGATCGTCGGCGTAGGTGATGAGCCGCGAGCCGAGGCGTTTCCCAAGGCCGAGCTTCCGCCATCCCAGCACGAACCGGCGCATGTAGACATTTGCCAGTAGCGGTGAGATGGGTGACCCTTGCGGGATGCCGCGCCGCTGATCGCGGGCCTGCGTCGTTCGTTTCTTCCGGCCCCTGTCGTCCATTTCCTCGACAGCGCATTCCAGCCAGGATTTGATCAGATGCAACACGCGCGGATCGACGATCCGGCGCGACACTGATTTCATCAGCTCCAGGTGGGGAATGGTGCCAAAGTAGTCGGCAAGGTCGGCGTCCACGACATCCGGTCGGCCACGGAACAACTGTTCTTCCACCTCGACCACGGCCTGCTGGGCATTGCGCCCAGCGCGATAGGCATAGATTTCCGGTGGAAGGTCGGCTTCAAAGATCGGCTCAAGCACCAGCATCGCTGCGGTCATGCAGACCCGATCCCGCACGGTGGAAATGCCCAGCGGCCTGAGTTTGCCGTTGGCTTTTGGTATGTAGACACGTCTGATCGGTTCCGGTCGGTACGTCTCCTCCTTGAGCGACAGCGCCAGTTCCGCCAGCCACCGTTCGGCGCCATATTCCTCAATGTCCGCAAAGTCCTGTCCATCCGCACCCGGCGCGCCCCTGTTGGAGCGGCACTGGGCATAAGCATGGGCCAGAATGTCGTCGCGGCTGATCTTGTCGTACAGCGCGTAGAAGCGATAACCGGCTTCTGCCTTCGCTTTCGCGTTCAACGCCTTCTGCAGTTTCTGGACGCTTTTGCCGAGTTGATAGGTTTCCCAATCTCCTGCCCCTCATCTTCGCGCTGAAATGGTAGATCGCCATAGCGACATACCAGCTACACCTAAAAGAGCACGTCGGCACGACGTATAAGCGCGCCCTCGAAAGATTTCATCAGTCTCGGGACGGCAAAGTCTCAAGAGATTTCAGCGCGTTGCCGCTGATCGAGCGGGTCGATAAATGGACTGTCCTCATCCCTACAGGAGGACATCCCATATGCGCAAACCCCGCGACTATGACGCAGAGCTTAAGGCGCTCGAGCAGAAAGCAAAGACGCTAAAAACACGCAAGCAGAGCCAGCTTGGCGAGCTGGTGATGGCGACGGGCGCTGATGCCCTGACGATCGAAGAGCTGGCCGGCGCGCTGATCGCGACAACGAAAGCAGACGCAGCCACGCGGGAGGGCTGGCGCAAGACCGGTGCGGCCTTTTTTCTCGGAAACAATGATAGCGCGCCTCGCCGTGGCGCTGGCGCAAAGCCAGGCGGCGCTACGGCGGACAGTGGCCGCACGACACCGACTACAGTTGCGCCAGGCGCGTCATGACGCACGTCTCTCCAAGCGCGACTGGCAGGTGAAGCGCCGCGAGCGCACGCGCCATCTCATCGCGCTTGGCGGACTGATCGTGAAAGCCGATCTGGTCGTGCTGACTGATGACGATCGCGCCGTGATCCTGGGCGTCCTGATCGAGGCCGCAGGCAAGCTCAGAAGCGATGACGGCGCACAGGCCCTGGCGCTCTGGCGGCGGCGTGGGCAGCGTGCTTTTGCCGAGAGCGAAACGTCTGATCCTTCGTAGATGGGTGATCGGAACAAGCGTGCGTCGCCAGGAATTATGGGCCTGTATTTCTCGCATGTCAGGAGGCGATGCATATGTCGGCATTGCCATCTCTCGTCGGTGTTGCACTGGTGGCAAGCATGTTTGTCGGCTCATCCGCCCGGGCCGCTGGAGACGACAGCCATGAGCGCAAGCAGGTACAATGCGCCCATGCTCGTAGCTTCACGATTCAGAGTGATGGCAAACGCGCGCTGGTGAACTGGGATAACCGTCACGCGGCGCTGCCCCGTAAGGCTTCGTCGCTCGGCGAGCGCTATGAAAATGCCAGGGCGGCGCTCATCATCGATGGCGCATTTGTCGCGTTCGTGCCGAAAGGTGATTCCAGCTGGGAGGACTGTTATGTGAGCGAGGTCCTGCCCGCGAAATATCCCTGATCGCTCAGGCCTCGCCTAGCCGACGCTTGCAAACGGTTTCCACCAGGGCCTGCAGCTCGGCGACATGCGCGCCAAGCCAGTCCAGTTCTTCGGCAGTAATCGCATAATGTGGCGACTATGCCGAGCGCCACGCTATGCCGAGTGGGCTTAGAACTTCTCGGTTTGCCAATGGCTTAGCGATGACCGGTTCGGCATAGTTTATCATCCTTCCTGCTTGCTTTGCAGAGGAGGATGCGATGACATTGGAAGAGTTTTTCAGCGGCAGTTGGTCCATACGGAGCTTGAGGGCAGGACCATTTAAAGACTGCATCGATCTGTATGTGGATAGGCTCCGCAAAGACGCCTACAGCACTGTGTCGGCGAGGTTTTCCATAAGGATCGTCAGCTGCTTCATTCGATGGCTGACCGAACGTCGCTATGGTCTCAAGGACATTGACGAGCAACTTGCCGCTCGTTTTTTGAAGGCTGACGATCGCGGCTGCCTCCTTAGAGGTGGCGATCGGTTGTCGCTCAGCAGATTAATAAGTGTACTTCGTGAGGCCCAACTTATCGGCCCAGCGGTGCCAAGAACGCCTGACCCGGCGGAGCAGATTCTTGAGGACTTCCGCGCATACCTGGAGTGCCGGCACGGTCTTTGCCCGACATCGTCGGAGGCCTATGCTAAGCATACGCGTCCGTTTCTGCGCGACATGGCTATCACTGGAACCGGCCATTTCGCCCGATTGGCCCAAGCCGATGTCCTCGGATATGTCGAGCGGCATGCGCAGGATGCAAGTGCGGCAACGGCAGTATCGATGTGTTCGCGCCTTCGGTCGTTTCTGCGGTACCTGCATGTGCAAGGCTTTATCGCGAACGATCTTGCAGCGTGCATCCCGTCGGTAAGAAAGTGGCGTTTTACAGCTCTGCCAACATATCTTTCGGCTGCTCAGCTGCGGTCAGTATTTCAAAGCTGCGACCAAACTACCGCCACAGGGCGACGTGATTATGCTGTCGTGATGCTGCTCGCACGCCTCGGTTTACGGGCCAAAGAAGTGGCGAACCTCACGCTTGATGACATTGACTGGCGCGCTGGTGAGGTGAGCATTTGGGGCAAGGGGCGTCAACGAGCGACTATGCCACTGCCTCCAGATGTGGGGACGGCCGTTGCCGCCTATTTGCAAGATGGCCGCCCGGTGTCCGACAGCCGCGAGCTGTTCTTGGGAGTTTATGCTCCGCATGCCGGTTTCCCCACGGCCGCTGGCATACGCGATATTGCTCGGCGAGCACTCCGGCGTGCTGGCGTGACTGGCCTTGCCCATGGCGGTTCGCATGTGCTGCGCCATAGTCTCGCAACAGAGCTGCTGCGCTCAGGCGCGACGCTAACCCAGATCGGCCAGGTCTTGCGCCACAAGGGTAATGATACCACGCGCATTTATGCCAAGGTCGACATGGCGAGCCTGCGTACCTTGAGTGTGCCCTGGCCAGGAGCCGGACGATGAGCCCGTTACGAGACGCCGCGGAGCGATACATTACCATGCGGCGCGGGTTCGGACACAAGTTGAGATGCGAAGCCTATCTGCTTTCTCACTTCGTCACGTACATGGATCAACAAGGTGTGACGATCATAACCTGCAAGCTTGCGCTCGACTGGGCAACCAAAGAGGCCGGACCGCCAACTTGGCCAAAGCGCCTTTCAGTAGTTCGCGGATTTGCCCGACATTTGTCGAGCACGGAGCCCCGCACCGAGATTCCGCCCACGGGCATCCTTGCATCAACACAACGACGCATACCCCATATTTATAGCGAGCAGGAGATCAGCGACCTGCTCGCAGCGATGCTCGCATTCCCATCCGCAAAGGGTCTGCATCGCTGGACCTATTATTGCATTTTCGGCCTTCTTGCCGCCACCGGATTGAGGGTCGGTGAAGCGATCAGGCTCAAGCGTGACGAGGTCGATCTCGACGCGGGCATCCTGTCCATTCGCGATACCAAGTTTGGTAAATCCCGCCTTGTCCCGATCCATCCGACAACGGTTGCCGTTCTTGCCGACTATGCCAAGCGGCGTGATGCACAGCGTTTTGCAGCGATTAGCCCTACTTTCTTTATCGGCGAGCAAGGTCGCCCCCTAAACTACGGAGCGATCATATTGGTGTTCTGGACCGTGTCGCGCCGGATCGGTCTGCGCCACCGGCGCGATGCTTACCGGGGCCCACGCATTCACGACCTGCGTCATAGTTATGCGGTTTCGTCGCTGCTGCGCTGGTATCGTGCCGGCGAGGATGTCGAGCAGCGCTTGCCGCAGCTCTCCACCTATCTCGGCCACAGTCATATCCGCGATACCTACTGGTATTTGTCAGCCTGCCCCGAGCTCATGGAGCACGCCGCCCGCAGACTCGATACCCGGTGGGAGACGCTGTCATGACACCGTCGCCGCTCCTCCCCGCCCTGATCGAGCGCTTCTTTACGCAGCGCCTGCTTAATCAGCGCAACGCCAGTCCGCATACGATCGCGTCCTATAGGGACACGTTCCGATTGCTGTTTAAGTTTGCTCAGGTCACGCTTCATAAAGCCCCTTCCAGCTTGGATCTGCGCGATATCGATGCGCCATTCGTCATCACATTCCTCGATGATCTCGAGGCGATCCGCTCCGCTAGCGTCAACACACGCAACCTAAGACTGACCGCGATCCGGGCCTTCTTCCGGTTCATCGCTTTTGAAGAGCCGGCTCACAGTGCCCAGATCCAGCGCATTCTCGCCATTCCCGGCAAGCTTCACCAGAAGCGCGAAGTGCATTTCCTGTCGCGCGCCGAGATCGAGGCGATCCTTGCCACGCCCAACACGCTAACTTGGCTCGGGCGCCGCGATTATACGCTTCTTCTTGTCGCCATTCAGACAGGCCTGCGCGTATCCGAGCTCACCAGTCTTGATCGGGACGCCGTCACCCTGGGCGCAGGGGCTCATATTTTCTGTCTTGGCAAAGGCCGCAAGGAGCGGCGTACACCGCTCACCAAGCATGCCCGCAGCGCTTTGCAAAAATGGTTGAAGGAACCTGCACGAGGCGGAACGACTGCTCTATTTCCCAATGCACGCGGCGGACGTCTCAGCTCCGATGCCATCCAGTTCCTACTCGCCAAGTATGTAAAATCAGCTGGCGATCAATGCCCGTCACTCAGACACAAGCGGATATCGCCACATGTGCTACGTCACACCGCCGCAATGGAGTTGCTCCAGGCCGGCGTCGATATCTCGGTGATCGCTTTGTGGCTCGGCCATGAGTCGATCCAGACAACGCAGGTCTATCTTCACGCCCATATCGCCCTCAAAGTCGCGGCACTTGCCAAGCTCAAGCCACTCCAGCCTCATAAATCGACGCGTTTTGAACCCGACGATCAACTCCTCGCATTCCTGGATGCACTGTGACGTAAAACCAGCCCGAGAAGATTACAGGCCAGCCTTCTTTCGGAGATCGTCGATCCAGTCGCGCGAGACAGACTCGACGGTTTCGCGGAGGGCATGAACCGCCCGCGTAATGGCGAAGAGGTCGTCGCTGCTGATCTCGTATGCACTCGAGTAGCGGCTCTCGACGTACGCACGTTTTGCCAGCTCAAAGCGCCGCCGGTCCAGCTTGGTCGATCGCGGCCAGCTCTCGATCAGCCGCGGCTCCTTGTCCTCGGCCAGCGACCGCAGGAACTTTATATTATGTGAGCGCGGCACGTAATGCGTGCGGACCAGCAGGTAGCAGGTGTAAGCGCGCTCGACTGCTTGATGGAGCATAAAGGCAGCGTCCTTCCTCCATCCCAGATCATTCTCTCCATGCTTCACCTGCATAGCAGCGGTCGCCAACGAACGATCAATGGAAGGCAGCCATTCGGCTAAATAGCCAGATGCCATTTCAAACGCATCCGCCGCGGTCAGCGGTTTCGGGGTCGCCAGCACAGTGCCAGGCAGTTCGTACAACGCAATGCCGTCACGCGCGATGTCGACCCAAAAATATTCGCCGCGCATCAGCCCCTGGTTTACCTCATCGAGCGTGTGGACGATGATGTTCACAGGCCGCGCGATCGTCGGGTCACGAAGGATCTTGTCCTCGGCGACGTACCAGTATTCCGCGATGTCGGCGAGGTCCGCATGGCTGACGATGATCAGCAGGTCGTAATCAGATTGGTAGCCGCTCTCCGGCTCATCGACCCAGTCGTCCCGCGCGTAACTGCCGAAGAGGATTACCTTTTGAACCCGGCCATTTTTCTTCCATGGCTGCGTTGTACGAGAAGTCGCGACAGCAAACTCCTCCAACAATATCTGCGTCGCGCAAGCTAACTCATCCTGCTGAGCCTGGGGAAGATGTTCGACGTCATTTCGCACCAATGGATTCTCGCTATCTCCATGACTTGTGGCAAGCCCTCATTGCAGGCGGCTTAAACGCGGCAAAAACTATGCCGAGCCGATCATCGCTAAGCCCTTCGCAAACCAAGAAGTTCTACGCCCACTCGGCATAGTATGGCGCTCGGCATAGTCGCGCTTATGCCGAGCTCGGCATAATGGCGAGTAGCGCGCATTGACATAAGCTTCGCGTAAAAGCTCGAAACAGCGGCGGCTAAACCGATCGCCACGCGGCCAAGCCGCGATCAATTCGGGCGCAATATCTTCCGCATGCCCGCGCAGGAAATTAAGCCGGTGAGACTTGGGGCTGTATAACGTGCATGTGAGCATCGTGCAGTGATATGCTCTCTCAGCCGCTTGATGAAGCATGAAGGCAGCATCACGTTCAACGCCATTTTCAACACTTGCTTGGGCCAGTTTGGACGCGTGCATCGACAGTGGAAACCAATAGTCAAAGTGCTTTTGCGCCTCAGCCTTCGCCTCGGCTGGTGGCAGATGCCGGGGATGGGCAAACGGCAATCCCTCGGCTTCGTAGAGAGCGATGCCATCGCGGACGATATCGATGAAGAAAGGCCGCCCCTGCTCAAGCTGCTGGTTCACGTCGGTGAGGCTGTGGACGATGAAGCTGACCGGCGCGGACAGGGCTTGGTTGATGGTGAGATCGCGCATCAGATGATCGTCGGCGGCTGACCAGTAGTCCACGACATCGGTCAGCCGCTCGTCATTGACGACAATGAGGATGTCATAGTCGCTCTTGTAGCCACCGACCGGATCATCGACCCAGCCTCCGCGCGCGTAGGAGCCATAGATAATGACCTTGAGGATACGCCCCTGCTTCTTCCACTTCTGCGTCGCCATGGCGGTAGCGGCGGCAAACTCCTCGAACAGCACCCGCACGACATGAGCCAGCTCGCGCTGCTTGGCGTGGGGCAGATGATCGAGATCACTCTTCATTGCTTCCCTCCTAGCGAGGCATCAGCCCTGCGCCAACCTTGCCCGGCAAGGTACCGGACAAGGCTGGCTGGGTAGGTGGTCGTGGGGTCACAGCCAGCGGCGCCACCAGTGCCGCTTTGGGTCGTGCATATTGCGCATGAGATTGCCGAGGGCCCTGGCGAACTGCTTCTCGACACCGGCAAGGGAGAGGCCCGTCTGTTCTGCAATCTCCGCATAGCTCAGATCATCAATGCGGATGGCGAGGAAGATCGCCCGTTGCCGCCGCGGAAGACGGCGTAGCGCGTCGTGGATGCGGTCAACTTCCGCCGGATCAACTTCACGCTCTTCCTGCGGCTGTGTGTTTACCCCGCGTGTCCGTTCGATAGCGCGTCGGGCTCGTTCATTGGGATCCATCACTCTTACTCCTTAAACACCGCAACCGGCGCCGGATGGCGGGTGGGCGGCAGGAGCTTGACCAGAGGCCTGTCGAGGAAGGCGGGGTGCCCCCCCCGGGGTCCCCATTGCACCTGTGCAATGGGGTGGGCCTCTAGGGCCGCAATGGAATGGAGGACCCTGAGCGCTAGCGAAGGGTTGCGGCCCGCCGCGACAGGCCTACAGGCAAGCGACGCCCACCTGCCAGTCAGAGCGGCCAGGCCAACGCCAGCGCGCGACAGCGCGATGTCCGCATGCCCGATGTCGCATCGGGCGCCATCGGCCCCTCACGGCCAAACAAATCTCACAGGGATCGTAGCCCGGCAGGGGGAGAGGCGCGTAGCGACTCGCGGGCGCCCGGCGCCCACGATCCCGGCGGCGCGCGTGCGCAGACCGACAAAATCGATCGGCTAATCAAAGTCCATGGGCGGTGTTGGGCGGTGATAAGCGGTCTTTGGACGCCTTCGGAGGTGGCCCTCTTGCGTCCTCAAAAATCTCTCGCAAACGTGTTCGCGAGAGAAAGTCATCACCGCAGCAGGATGCAATACAGACCATGGAGATTATTGAACGGATAGTGCGAATTACGGCGGCTTCTCACGAAGCAGACGCTGGCAGCATTGATTTGGCGAAATTCTCACGAGGCATGGCAAGGTATCGCGACTCGGAGCGATTCGTACAGTCTTTGTCCTCAGCCAAGCCGCAAAACCGCGAGAAATCCGGCGGCGCGCTCCTTTTCGGGGATGCACAGATATGCACAGACATGAAAGTTCGCGCACGTCTGTCTCGCCCTCTTGCGTGGCCAGAAATCGCCAACAAAGCTGCACTCGAAAGGTGATCCCAAGACACAGGACAGTATTATGACCATCGAACCATCCGATCGATTTCTGCGCCTCAGGGCGGTCCTCGATCGCACCGGCCTCAGTCGGGCGACACTCTACAGAAAGGTCCAGCAAGGAACGTTCCCGCGACAGGTCAAACTGGCCGAGCGCTGCGTTGGCTGGCGCGAGTCCGCGATCGCCGACTGGCAGCGCAATCCCTTCTTCTATACCGTCGAGCCTGAATGAGCCGCCGATGATAAGGTATGACCTCAAACAGTCGTAAAATACATCAAGTCGCGACCCAAAAGAGCCTTGCAAAAAGCCCCGCGCCATTGAAGGCGGCGGGGCAAGGGAGGACGAGCCAGATAGCTCGTTATAGGATAGCGCGGGCTTCAACAGTTAGTTCCACTCCCTCCCGAGCTTCGAGCGCTCCAGCTTTCGAAACAGGGTGGACCAGGTCCAAGGGATCCTAATCGTCCGTTTGCCCAATGCTGGAATCCTTGGCGGCTGAGCGCCCCATGTCAAACCCGTGCCGATAGGGTGAGACGCCATCGGGGACCGTAGCCCTCGGGAGGGGCGGGATGCTCTCAGGCTTTACCGACTGCCAGCCATCAATATAGCCTTCGAAGAAATTATCGCTGACCATGCTCGCCCCCACGGAAGGGCGGAGGATACCATAGATCGGGAGGGTTTCATCTAAACCTGCTTTAGTGCAGTGCAGTTTGGACTTAATAAATCTGTTCCGGCGTTGTAGGGGCTCGTTCGACCGCCAGACACCACGGGTTGCGAAGCCTGCTGGCGGTCAACATCCTTTGCCAACGCTCTGAGTAAGCGGTCGTGGGGCGTTCAGACGCACCGTGCAGGCATGCTCAACCGACCAGCCCTTTTTAATTCGGCTAATGAATGCGCTGCGAGAGATCCCATTTTCCTGGGCGACGATCATGGCCAGGCGGCCGTCATAGTACCGAAGATCGCGGGTTCGAGACATAGCAAGCCAACGTCGCTTTTAGGTGACGGTTCCCGCAATGGATCATTCGCCGGTCCGGGTCTTTACCTTGTTGGGCAAATCCTTGCCCTTCGTGCGGCGCGACGGAACCTGGACCGGATTTTTCTTCTTCCATTCCGCCCAGGTCATGGGGCCATCCGGCGTTTCGACAGTGTCGTCATCCTTCATATTGCTCTCCTGCACGATGCGTCGAACCATTTAGATATGCTCGATAGGTCCCTAGCTATTTTTCATCTTCAGATTCTAATGTGATAATGTCAGACGCGGTACCGTTCTTCCTAGCCAGGCGCTTAGCCTGCCTATTTGCGGCTGCTTCAGCTTGGCGCTTGGTCGGATACCAGGCGCTCGGGCCGGCACTTAATCGGTATCTCCATTTGGGCATGCCGTAACGCTAGCACCTCTTGAAGACCGGCGACTTAATATCATGAGGCTCCCGCTCCTTAATGGGAGGTGCGACCAGACCAGATTGCTCTCGCATATGTTAGGTAGCGCGCTCGCCAATCATGTCCATAATGGTGGTAACGACCGATTCGGGGGGCCCTTCGGTAGTCGCAAACTATGGCGCCCAAAATTCAGCATTAGACGCGTGTTATTGCTTTGCACGTAAGCTTGGCGCATCGGGCCGGTGCGACCCGAGGTGTTATGATTCGTAGCACTCTCCTGGCCTGGCGACCTCCCCCGGTCGCCGGGCCGTCTTTCCACCGTCAGCTTCAGCCGTGCCGTGTACGGTCTCAGGCTAGAGATCTAATGGCTGAAAGATCTCCCTAAACAAAGCATGTCCGGCACCGCCATACGCGGCGACGGATGACGGGCAACTGCTGCCATCCGCAACTGCCTGACGTTCCACATCACCTAGGCTTGGAACCGTCACCGGTTCAAAGCGCTGATGAAGAATGAACACCAAAGCTGAACCCCAACGGGCGATCGAGCGCCTCGCGCGCTTTCTGAGCACCGCAGAAGCTGTCGATCAGAAGGATTGGTCAGCCTTGGTCGAGCGCGCGTCGACGATCATGGCGGTGCTCAAGGACCCCGACTCTGAAATGGTAGCGGCTGGAGACGGCGATATCTGGCGCGCGATGATCGATGCGGCACTCGTTGGGAAATGGCATATTTCTGGTGCGATGGACGCTGAGCATCATGCTCACAAGGGTACCGACGAGGAGGGCGAGATCAAGCTGACACCGCAAGCCGCACGCAACACGGACCAGGCGTCCTGGGTCAACGTCAAACCCGAATAAAATCAATTGCTCGCCACAGGAGATCATCAAGACCTACCTTCCTGCGTATCGCCTACTTACCTCACCGCGGGATTTAGAGGGTGTACTCGCGAGCGCTAGCAGAACGTTTACTTGGGCCGCCGTCCATGCGCTCGAGCATCTAATTGGCTGCCGCACCCCGCGGGAAGCGGGGTGCGGCAGTGTCCTCATCGGGACCAGATGAGTGCGTAGCCCTGCCCATCCTGCGCCGTCACGAGGCTGGCATAAAGGGGCGATGGAAGGCTCGGATCATCGATCTTGCAGGAGAGGTAATCCCGGTCGGCGGCGGAGACCTTCTGCCAGGCAGCGCCGATCTCCAGCGTGCCCGCAAAGATGCGGAAGTCGGGTGACCTGTCATGCTCCCTGTCGGCAGGAACGATGCTGACCTTGCTATTGAGGGTGAGGGTTTTGATTGTGCCCGAGAAACTGTCCGAGGTCCGGGTGAAGGTGCCGATGGTAGCCATGTCTGATACTCCTGTGTGTGAGCCCGCGCCCTTCGCGGCCTCATGGCGGTGACAGGGGCGATACGGACGGCGCCGCACCGCGTGCGCGGCCGAAGCGATCAGCGAAGGACCGGCAGGCACGGGAAATGTGCTTCGCGCTGCAAAGCCGGCGCAGCCGGCGGCGGACATTTGCTGGGACATGCCGGTTGCGGCCAAGCCGGACGAGGCGTCAGCCGCTATCGCCCATACCGCCAATGAGAAAGGCCGTGAGGGCGTGGGCCGACAGGAAAAGACAGCCCATCGAACCCAGTCGCTCTAATCCGGTCGCTTCGGCCCTGACAGGTGAGCTCACCAATCTTTGTCAAACCAGGATAGAAGCTTCTCCTGCTTGCGTCGGGGATTTGAAAACCCCTGAAGTGCGATCGGCGCAGCTTCCTCCGCTGCATCAAGGAACGCCGCCCACCAATCCATCATATTCCGGCGGTGCGCGAGATATCGTGCCGCGTTGTAAACCCCTCTGACGCCTCGCGGTACATGGGCGAGTTGCATTTCAATCCAGTCCGGCATGAACAGGCCAGATTCGTTCAGCACCGTGCTTGCGACCGAGCGAAAACCATGCACCGTCGCCTTTCCGCGCAAGCCGATGCGATACATGATATCGAGCATACGATTTTCGCTGATCACGTCTGATCGCGATCCTGCTACCGGAAAGAGATATTTCCCAAGGCGCTCATTGCCAGCCTTGCCATATTTATTGACCTCCTTGATATCCCGGAGGAGCGCGATCGCCTGAGGCGGCAGCGGCACCAAATGTTCCGAGCGCATCTTCATCCGCTCAGGCGGTATGCGCCACAGCGGCTCTTCAGTTCCCAAGCCTTCAAACTCGCTCCATTGCGCAAAGCGGGTTTCCTGAGTTCGTACCATGGTCAGAATTGTGAAACGCAAGGCCAGGTGCGACATCTGCGAGCCTTCATCGGTCTTGAGCCGCGCAAAAAACTTAGGAAGGTCCTTTATTTCGACCTTACTGCGGTGCTTGACTGGTGGCGGCTTGATCATCGCGGCAGTTAAATCTCGGCATGGATCCGATTCCACGCGGCCGTCAGGAATGCCAAACCGAAAGATCTCGCTGCAATGGTTCTTCACGCGATGCGCCATCTCAAAGGAGCCTCGCGCCTCTATTCCACGCAGCGCTTCCAACATCGTACGCGGTAAGATCGATCGGATTGGCCGATCTCCAAGTCTGGGAATAATGTCGCTCTGCAGTCTTCCTTCGACAAGACGGGCATAGCGCGGCGTCCAGGAAGGGCGCCGCGCCTCAAGCCATTCGCGCGCCAGCATTTCGAAGGTGACCTTGTCGGCCTTGGCCTGAAATTTCGCCTCCTTCTTATGGTCGGCAGGGTCGACACCACTCGCGAGCAGCGCCTTCATCTCTTCGCGCCAGACACGCGCACGGTGCAGGCTGACGGCTGGATATTCTCCGCCATCGACTGTCTTCTGTTTGCCATCGAGACGATAAGAAAGACGCCAACGCTTTCGTCCGAGCGGCACGACAAAGATGTGCAGCCCGCCTCCGTCTGATTTTTTTACGGGGGAATGGGTTGCAGTGAGATTGAGCAGAATGTGATCGGTCAGCATGGCAGAAGCTCCGGCATCCGTGTTTCGGATTCGAACCCTGACCAACCAAAACCAGCATTTTTACCAACAAATCTCATGAAAAGACCCTGGAAGAATGGATCCTGTATGAGACAATATCACTTCCAACAACACCTTGAAAACGTTATATCTTTCTGAGACGCTTTGAGACATTGTTGGTCAAGATGGGCAAATTTGTTGGCTGGGGCGGCAGGATTCGAACCTGCGCATGGCGGCATCAAAAGCCGCTGCCTTACCGCTTGGCGACGCCCCAACAGGACCGGCTTCGCCGGAGCCAAGCCCTATAGCGCCTCATCCATGAAATGGAACCCGGCAAATCAGCATTGTCATGACCGCGCCCGCGATGCTCCGCACGCCCGCCTATCGCGTCACCGGAAAACGCAGTGTGACGCGCAGCCCGCCTTCGCTGCGATTCTCGAAGAGGATGGCCCCGCCATGCTTTTCCATAATTGACCGGGCAATGGACAGGCCCAGGCCAACGCCGCCCGTCGCCCGGTTGCGCGACTCCTCGCCCCGATAGAAGGGTTCGGACAGGCGCTCCATCCGGTCCGCCGGAACGCCGGGGCCATTATCCTCCACCTTCAGCAGGGCCTGGTCCTTATCCTGCACAAGCAGGATCTTCGCGCCGCCGGCATAGCGAATGGCATTGTCCACGACATTGCCGATGCAACGCCTCAGGGCGGCGGCATCGCCCAGGATGATCGTCCGCATCGCCTCGCCCAGAATTATGTCATGATGCATGTCCGTCATGTCGTCGACGAGCGATTCCACCAGCGCGGAAAGGTCCATGCGGACCATCGTCAGCGATTCATCGCCGCCGCGCACGAAATCCAGCAACGTCGTCACCATGCCACGCATCTCCTCGATGTCGGCATGTGCCTTGGCCCGCTCCGCCTCGGGCAACTCCTCCAGCCGAAAGGACAGCCGCATCATCGGCGTGCGCAGGTCATGCGCGATGGCGACCAGCATGGCCGTGCGCTCCGCGACATGGCCGAGCAGGAGCGCATGCATGCGGTTGAACGCCTCGCCCAGACGGCGCACTTCCGGCGGGCCTTCGATCGGCAGCGGGTCTGTACGTTCCGCGCCGCCGGCGGTGACGCGTTCGGCCAGCCGCTGGATCGGCCCGGTAATGCGCCGCGCCACCAGATAGGCAGGCCCCAGCAGCAATGTGAAGATCAGCAGCATCAGCGACAGGGTGATCGCATACCAGCGGGAGGATTCGTGCCGCTCGCCCGTTATCCATGACCAGCCGTTTCCGCTGCGCCACACGACCAGAAAGGCTTCATGCAGCATCGGGCCTCGCCGCCAGGGCGCCATCATCGGAAAGCCCTCAAACCCGCGCGGCGGAGGGAAATTGCGGAAAGCGCGCGCATCGCCACCCTCCCCGGGCATGCCGCCGTCCATGCCGGGCATCGGCATCTTGGGCCGCGCGCCATAGAGCCGTACGTCTTGCGCAGGCGCGCCCAGCCGCAGGGCCAGCGCCTCAGCCAGGAAGGGAACGGGGCGCATCTCCGCCGGCACGGCCGGAGGCTTGGCGCCTGTCCCCCGCTCCAGGCCCCAGTCGCTATTGCCCTGCTGCCCGGTGCGGATGGCGGCGGCGACCTCGTCCATCGTCAGCGGGCGCGCATGTGGCGGCGGTCCGCGGAACGTGACCAGCAGCATCGCGCACAATGCCGCGACCAGCGATACAGCGACCAGGCCGACAATGCCCGCCAGGATCGGCGGATTGAAACGCAGCCTCACCCCCGCTGCGCCTCGACGGAGGCCGTGAACATATAGCCTTCGTGGCGCACGGTGCGGATCAACTCCATGCCCCGGCCCCGCTCCAGCTTGCGGCGCAGGCGGCTGACCTGGACGTCGATCGCCCGGTCATAGCTTTCCACGTCCCGCCCGGTCGAATAATCGAGCAGCTGGTCGCGGCTCAGCACCCGCCGGGGATGCTCGACAAAAGCGCGCAACAGGCGGAATTCGCCATCGGTCAGGGTGACGACGACATTGTCCGGGTCCAGCAGCAAGCGCGTGCTCATGTCCACCGACCACCCGGCGAAGCATAACCGCTGACCGGGGAAGTCCGACGGCGCGACTGACGGCTCGGACTGCTTCACACGGCGCAGCACGGTGCGGATTCGCGCCAGCAGTTCGCGCGGATTGCAGGGCTTCGACAGATAATCCTCCGCCCCCATCTCCAGCCCGATGATGCGGTCGATGTCGCTGCCCACGGCCGACAGCATGATGATCGGCATTGCGCGATTGCCCTGCAACCGGCGCAATATGGACAGGCCGTCCTCGCCCGGCATCATCACGTCCAGCACGGCCAGGTCGAAACTTTCCGAGGTCAGCAGGCGATCCATCGCCGCGCCGTCCGCCGCGGTCGACACGACGAAGCCGTGCTTCTCCAGAAATTCAGATATGAGTTCCCGGATCGCCTGATCGTCATCGACGACCAGAATGCGGGTTG
>Ga0207668_10000126_pt1 | contig 54346 bp, 52 predicted proteins | sample KBSS43metaG_FD_184323 | JGI IMG/M metagenome (GOLD analysis project Ga0207668, IMG submission 184323) | Switchgrass rhizosphere microbial communities from Kellogg Biological Station, Michigan, USA - KBS S4-3 metaG (SPAdes) (version 2) | ecosystem: Host-associated > Plants > Roots > Rhizosphere...
AGCGGCCACCCGCTCAAATGTCGGGTTGGGCATGTAGTCCGTGATGTTGTTCAGAATCGCGATGCGGGTGTGCCTGCCGACCTGGACGAACTGCACCTTGGATTTGTACTTCTCCGGCAGGTACTTGAGCAGCGCGTCGGGCGTCTCGTACATGTGCTGATCGGCGTCGAAAATCGGTGCCTCGGTGCATTGCGTCATCAGCCGCGCCTCCATACATCGCAGAGTCCGCCCAGAGCTTCGCCCAACTTGACGATTGTGTCAAGTTAGTGACCAGTTTCGACGCGGGATACCTATCTGAATGGGGAATTAGTCTTCGACATCATCGTCATGTAGGTTGCAACCATGACCGCGCCTGAGGCCGTCGGTGCCGGGGACCTGCTCGACATGAGCCGTGGCGAACGAACGCGATCGGCGATACTCGACGCCAGTCGGAGGTTGTTCCTCGAGCGTGGATTCCGCGGAACGCCGATCAACGCGATCACTGAAGCGTGCGGGATTTCACGCGCGGGTTTCTACACGTACTTCAAGGACAAGCGCGAGATATTCAATGTGCTCGGCGAGACTGCCTATCATGATGTGCTCGCTGTGATCGCCCATTGCCACGATGCGGTCACCTCCGGACGGTTTGACGCAGTGAAGGCTTGGGTCGGGGAGTACTTCGACTACATGGACCGTCACGGCGCGTTCGTGACGGCGGCGGCACATACGGCACCGGGCGATGACGCCTTCCGCCGCTCGCGCAATCACATGATGACGCGCGCCGCTTGGAGGCTGGGAGAGGCGATCAGCGCCAACGGTGAGCATTCCCCGGAAGTCATCGGCGTCGCCGCGACCGGCCTGCTCGACCGCGCCTGGTACGCCGTGCAAACGCAATCTGTTCCGGTCGACCGGGCCGAGATGATCGCCGTGGTCGCCGAGATGATCGCGGCAATGGCCGCTACGCCGGGCGAAACGCGTACGTGAGCAACGATTCTCCGGTCTCCGTCTCCAAAGTGGTGGTGCAGCTCACCATCGGCTGACCGATACGCAGTTCCGCCGCATCCGCACCGATGATCAGCGACTCGACAAGCACGCGCTCGAGCTCGATAAAACCGACGAGGTACGGCCGAAACGCGTCCGGTGAGCGGTGACCCTTGTACGGCAGGGGCGGCGCGAACTCCTGCGACGTGAAGGTGAAAAGCGTTCCCTCGGTGGGTAACTCGATTGGCTCGATGTCTGCCTGAACATCAGGGTTGGCGTCGAACAGCTCCGGCCGCTCGGCCGGAAACTTCACAACGCCCGTCGACCGCCGTCGTGACCCCAGCAGCACGGCACGGTCGCCGTCGACCCGGAATAGATTGTCTGCGATGAGCTGAGTCATGTCATGCCACCTCGATGACCATTGCTGATCCCATCCCGCCGCCGGCACACATCGACAACACGCCGATGCCGCCACCGCGGCGGCGGAGCTCGTAGATGGCCGACGTCACCATCCGCGCGCCTGTCGCGGCGATCGGATGGCCCAGGCTGATGCCGGATCCGTATACGTTGACGATGTCCTCGTCGAGGCCGAGTTCGCGTGCACACGCCACGGCCTGAGCGGCGAAGGCCTCGTTGATCTCGAACAGTGCCACGTCCGTGAGTTTGCGGCCCGCCAACTCCAGCGCTTTGGGGATGGCCCAGATCGGACCGCTTCCAGTCCGATTCGGTGGCACACCGACGGAACCCCACGACAGCACGTTGGCCAACACCTCGGTGTTGGTGTCGGGCCTGGCCAGCGCGAGCGCCGCGGCCGCGTCGTTGAGTCCCGACGAATTGCCTGCTGTCACAGTGAACCCGTCGATCTCGGGATGCAGGACGTTCAGGCCGGACAGCGCCTCCAGGGTGGTGGCCCGGCGCGGGTGTTCGTCCTCGGCGAAGGTGACCGTAGTTCCATCGGCCTGCGGAACCTGTAGCGGCACGATCTCGTCGACGAAGGATCCGGCGTCGATGGCCTTCACCGCGCGCTGGTGGCTGCGCAGCGCCCACTCGTCTTGGTCTTGGCGCGAGATCCCGTACTGGATCGCGCAGTTGTGCGCCACTGTGATCGACATATCGAGGGCCGGCGCGTCCGCTGTCGGCGGGTGTGAGAGCGGAGACCAGGGGTCCTCATAGTCGTCCGGGGACTTACCGGTGGTGAACGGCTTGCGTTTGCGCAGCAGCGGTGTTGTCGAACACGACTCCATTCCGCCGGCCAGGATCGCTCGACTCATTCCCGCCGCGATCTGGCCTGCGGCCACGGCGACCGCGGAAAGACTCGAGGCGCATTGCCGGTTGACCGCCATCCCCGCAACGCCGGTCAGGCCCAGATCGACGGCGACGTAGCGGGCGCTGTCACCGCCGCCCTGCAAGCTCTCGGCGAGCACCAGGTCATCGAACTCGGAGGCATCAAGTCCTGACCGCTCGATGGCCGCGGCGACCACCGGTTTAGCCAGCTCAACGGCAGGCATGTGGGCCAGTGTGCCTTTGCGGGCGGTACCGATAGGGGTGCGGGCGGCGGCCACGATGGCTGCGCGCGACGTCGTCGGCGTCATGTGTCTCCCGAAAAGGTTGTCGGACAGGCTCCGATTGGACCGCCTGGTTCGCGCTCCCAGAGTATACCGTTAAATAGATATCTGTATCAGCGGGTTGACGGGAGTGACATGAAGACAATCGGATCGGTCGACGAGGCGGTCGAAGCGATAGGGGCCGAACTCGGCGTCAGCCAGTGGTTTGAAGTGGAGCAGTCGCGCATCGACGAGTTCGCCGATGTGACCAGGGACCACCAGTGGATCCACGTCGACGTGGAGCGTGCGAAGACCGAAAGTCCCTACGGTGCAACGATCGCTCACGGCTTTTTGACCCTGTCGCTCATTCCCGGCCTGAGCAAGGACAACTACCGGGTGGAGAACGCCAGGATGGGCATCAACTACGGGCTGAACAAGGTACGGTTTCTGGCGCCGGTGACGGCGGGCAGTCGGGTGCGGGTGCGTTCGGAACTCGCCGACGCGGTGAGAGCCGGTGAGGACGCCGTTAACCTCACCGTCCGGCACACCGTCGAGATCGACGGATCGGAGAAGCCCGCCGCCGTCGCCGAGTTGATATCTAGGTGGGTCTTCTGATGAGCGGTGGTCCATTCGCTGGCAAGGCGGTCCTCACCGGAGCAGGCAAGTCGCAGGTCGGCCGAAGGTTGGGCCGAACCGGCCTGGACTTGACGCTGGAGGCGGTGCTGCGTGCGATCGCCGACGCCGGGCTGGACGTCGACGACGTCGACGGTATCGCCAGCTATCCCGGGCCTGGAGTGCCCGTTGCGGGGATGTCTGGCGCCGGTATCCACGACGTGCGCAACGCGCTCGGGCTGCGGAGTCGCTGGTACATGTCCGGTCAGGAGACGGCTGGACAGATCGGCCCAGCGATCGAGGCGTGTATGGCGGTCAGCCTGGGGTTGGCGAACCACGTGGTGGTGTTCAGGTCGGTGTGGGAGTCGACTGCAGCGCAGCAGGCGGGGGGCGGCAGGGCGTCGGTGTTGTTCGGGAGTGGCAAGCTGCCTGCCTACCTCGAGTGGGTGGCGCCGTTCGGCGCGTTGTCGGCAGCGAACTGGCTGGCCATGCCCACGCAGCGGTACATGCACGACTACGGGTTGACCCGAGAACAACTCGGCGCGATCGCGATCACCGCCCGCCGGAACGCCGGGCGCAATCCTGACGCCATCTACCGCGAGCCCATAACGATGGACGACTACCTCGGCGCGCGGATGATCTCCGAGCCACTGTGTCTTTACGATTGCGACGTCCCTTGCGACGGAGCCACCGCCGTCATCGTCTCGCGCCGGGACGCCGCGAAGGGACTGCCCCGCCATCCGTTGACGGTGGAGTCCGTCGGGCCCGGCATGTTCGAGCGCGCGACCTGGGATCAGCGTTCTGATCTCACCACGATGGCCGCCCACGACTCAGCCGAAACGCTCTGGCAGAACACGATATTGACGCCGGGCGATGTCGACATGGCACAGATCTACGACGGCTTCTCGTTTCTGACCGTGATGTGGCTGGAAGCACTCGGCTTCTGCGAGAAGGGCAAGGTAGGCGCATTCATCGAAGGCGGCGAACGCATCGCGCTGGACGGCGACCTGCCCATCAACACCAGCGGCGGTCAGTTGTCGGGTGGGCGATTGCACGGCATGGGTTTTCTGCATGAGGCATGTGTGCAGATGTGGGGCGAAGGCGGCGATCGCCAGTCGCCCAAAACGCCGGAAGTGGTCGCCGTCGGAGTGGGTGGCGGGCCCGTCGCCGGATCGATGCTCCTGAGCGGCCGGTAACTGCCGTGTCCGACGTGGGCGAGGCGTCGATGACGTTGGGCGACATCGTCACCGACAACGCCCGCCGATTCCCCGACGTGACGGCATACCGTCTCGGCGATCGCGAGGTCACCCATGCGGCGCTGCGCGAGCGCGCCGTGCGCCTGATTGCGGCGATGGCCTCTGCCGGCGTGCGGCGCCAGGACCGCATCGCGATACTGAGCCGCAACAGCATCGAGTTCGGCGAGGTGATGGCGGCTTGTCAACTCAGCGGAATCATCATGGCGACCATCAATTTCAGGTTGACGCGCGATGACGTGCGCGACGCCCTGCTGCGCGTGCGGCCTTCCATTGTGTTCGTGGCCGACGAGTTTGCGCCCTTGCTTTCTGGGCTCGCCGCCGAAGTGCCGACTCAGCCGCTCCTGGTGTGCCTTGGCAGCCAGGAAGACTGCGGGATGATCGATTTCGACGACTTCGTCAGCAGTGGCGCGGGCGGCGAACCCGCGCTGTGCGCGCAGCCCGACGATATCGCCTACCTGATCTTCACCAGCGGCACGACCGGCGCCGCCAAGTGCTGCATCCTTGGGCAACGAGAACAGCGGCGCGTCGCGTTCACCATGAACGCCGAACTGTGCACCGGTTCGGCCGATCGCGCGCTGATCAACATGCCGATGTTCCACGTTGGCGCAATGGCGATCATCGCAGGATTGCACGCCCGCGGGGGAACGGTCGTCTTGCAGCCGAAGTTCGATCCGGTCGAGGCGGTTCGTCTGGTCTGCGAGACGCGCATCACCGTGTTGCACCTGGCGCCCGTGATGCTGGACGCGCTGCTGGACGAGGTGATCGACGCCCAGAAAGTCGAATCGCTGAAAACCATCATTTACTCGGCCGCACCGATGTCCCTCGGCATCCTCGAGCGCGCGCTCGCGAGGATCCCGTCCGCTGGCTTTCTGAACCTCTATGGGCAGACCGAGGTGATCGTCTCCGGGCTGCCCCGCGAACTGCACACCGTCGGCGGATCGGACGTCTTGGGCTCGGTCGGGTTCCCGTTTCCAGGATTCCGGGTCCGGATCGTCTCCGACGACGGCGCTGACCTACCGGTGGGCCAGCCGGGAGAGATTGTGGTGCAATCGAACTCGTGCTTCCGCGGATACTGGGACGATCATGCTTCGACGCTGACCACGCTGCGTGACGGGTGGTGTCACACCGGGGATATCGGCAGGTTCGACGAACGTGGCCTGCTCTATCTGGCCGATCGCAAGAAGGACGTGATCATCACCGGTGGTGAGAACGTCTACTCACCGGAGGTCGAGGATGCGGTCAGCCGTGTCGAGGGCGTTGCGGCGTGTGCCGTGATCGGGACGCCCGACGATAAGTGGGGCGAAACCGTGTGCGCCGTCGTGACCGTGAAGCCCGGCTCATCCGTCACGCTGGAAACGGTGCAAGCTTGTGTTCGCGCGCGGATGGCCGCTTACAAGGTTCCGCGGCGGCTCGTGATCGTGGACCAATTGCCGATCCTGGCGAGCGGCAAGATCGACAAAAAGCGACTCAGGGCTGACATCGCACGGCGCTAGGCAGGCTGACCGTAAGACGTCAGAGCAACGAGTATCCGCTCGCCACACCGTGCGACTTGGAGGAGAGGCGGGCATCGAGGTCGATGTCCGCGACCGGGCGGCGGTCGTGCGCGAGTTATCCAGCGCAATAGCGGATTTGGCAGGCTCGACGTTGTCGTCGCGTCAAAGCCCTCCGGAGTACCGGAACCGTAGTCAATCTATGGTTGACTACGGTTCCGGGGGCCGATAACGTGACCTTCGTCTCACACTCGGCGCGAGGAGCCAGCATGCACGTGACGATCGAAAAGACCGCGGCGTGGCTCGGAGTGGCGATGTTGGGCGGTTTCATGGTGATGTTTTGGTTCATCGCTGGACTCATCCCGCCGATGAGTCCAGCCCTGACCGCCGAACAGACGGCACATATCTACAGCGACCACGGCCTGCGCATCCGTATCGGTCTCACCCTGATGATCCTGTTTGCCTGGCTCTTCGCGCCGTTCCTCGCGCTGTTGTCACGCCAAGTACGCCGGATCGAAGGCTATTGGGGCGTCATGTCATTGACCCAAGTGATGCTGAGCGTCACCTTCCCGTTCGGCTTCTCGCTATGCGCACTCTTCGGGGTGGCGGCCGCCTACCGCCCAGAGCGCAATCCCGATGTGACACAAGCACTCAGCGACATGTTCTGGTTCATCTTCGTCGGGTTGGTCGGCCCGTTGATCACGCAGGTGGTCATCCTGGCGTTCTGCGTGTTCATCGACAGACGCCAGGTGCCCAGCTTCCCGCGATGGTTCGGCTACTTCAACATCTGGTATGCCGTGCTCGGCGTACCCGGATGCGCGATCTACCTGTTCAAGGCTGGGCCGCTGGCGTGGAACGGAGTGTTCGCTTTCTGGATCCCCCTGACCGTGTTCTGCATTTGGATGATCGTGACTGCGATCATGCTGACCAAAGCGGTCGACGTCGAAGCGGCCGAACGTGAAGTTCGCGCTGCGAATCGCGAATGGGAACCGGCCGCGTGAGTCAGACGTCCCTCCGGCCGGTGGGGGGCGAGTCGTCAGCCGCGACCCGGACGCTACCGCATGTGCCCGGCGAACCCGGCGTATGGATCTTCCTGTTCGGCGACATGGTGGTCTTCGGTGTCTTCTTCGCGACTTTCATGTACCAGCGGGCGCAAGCGCCCGAACTGTTCGACGCATCGCGGCACACGCTCAGCATCGGCATCGGCCTGACGAACACTCTCGTTCTGCTGACGAGCTCGCTGTTCGTGGTGACCGCTGTTCGCGCGATCCGGCTATCCCAGCGCGGAGCCGCGCAATTGATGCTCGCCGGGGCGCTCGTTTGCGCCCTGATTTTTATTGGGCTCAAGGCTATTGAGTACACGGCCAAGGTCGCCGCCGGCCATGTCCCGACAGAGAACGACTTCTACCTCTACTTCTTCATCCTGACCGGCCTGCACCTGTTTCACTTGCTGATCGGCGTGGCTGTGCTCATCCTGCTGCTGACGCAAGCGCGCCGCAGTCACCTCAGCGCGACCAGGATCGCGCTCGTTGAAGGGGGTGCCTGTTTCTGGCACCTCGTCGATCTGTTGTGGATCATCCTGTTCGCGCTGCTCTATCTGGTGAGCTGACCGATGACCTTCTCGTTGTGGCGCGCACGTTCGACCGCGGTGTGGTTAGTGCTTGTCGTGGTAACGCTGGTTTCATTTGCGCTGGGCGCAGACCACGGCGTTGGTTCGTCAGTTGCAGTGGTCCTGCTTGGCCTTGCGTTAATCAAGGTCAGGTATGTCGGCCTCGACTTCATGGAGTTACGCACCGCACCGGTCATGCTGCGGGCACTTTTCGAGGCGTACTGCATCACACTGTGGGTAGTACTCGCAGGTATGTACCTTTGGCTCTGAGCGGCTGTTCGCGGGGCGCGACGGAGCATGACGCCCGAGATGGCCTCATGTGCAGAGCTTTAGCACGATTTACATCTTTCCGATGTTTACGGAAGCAAGGAAATCTGTTCTTCGATGTGGCGGCAACATCTCTATGGATGCGATCGATCGGGCTGCTGTGTCTGGTCCACGACACAGCAGCCGAGGATGACGGAGAAGCTGGCCAAAATGGGCCTAACTGGCGAGGTCAGCGCCTCCATTGACATAGTTAACCAATCTGCGGTCGAATTGGGAAGATATTTGACTGATTCACGTCGTCGTTGGAATGGGAGGGATGAGGAATCCCCGGTGGATTGCCTTTGCTGTGGTGGCGGCAACGTCGCTGGGGCAGCACGTTCCAGCTGAAATGCACGGCCGCTGGCGTCACCGAGGACAACCCGAGTGCGCGGACGACGAGGACCTTTTCGATCAGGGTCGCGCTGACAAGGAAGTGAGGATTCAGCTTGAAAGTCCGTCTAGAGCAATCGAAGTGCGTCGGCCACGCGCAGTGTTACGCCGTTGATCCGGAATTGTTTCCGATCGACGACTCCGGCTACAGCGTTCTCGAGGAGCACGAGGTGAAGCCGGAAGACGAGGGTAAGACGCGGGAAGGCGTTGCGGCCTGTCCCGAACTGGCTCTTGTGCTCGAAGAGGATTGACCGAACACGACCGGCGTGAACCCGCGGTAAAGGGTGATCGCGTTGTCGGTTGGACGGTTCAACGTCACCGTCGCGACGTGATCGTCGACCTCGACTCGATGGCCTCCAGGTCGGTCATCGACATGTCTCATGTCGTGGGTGTCATTTCGATGCGACGGGTTTGAGTGATAGAGGGCCGGTGGCGACGACATCGCCGAGCAGGCCGAGATCGGCACCTGCCTGCGCCGCGGCCTGAAGGCATGCGGCGACGTCCTTCCGAAGGAAGGGGCCCGCGATCTCCGCAAACGGCTCTATGCCGCCGATCTGCTGAATGTGGGTGGCGACGCGACTTCCCGCGCTGCACACCTGGAGTGCGGCCAGCAGAGCATCGGGAGTGACGCCGAGCGATGCGCCCAATTCTGTTGCGGCGGCGACCAGCTGGGCGTTCGCGGCGAATAGCACATTGTTGACGAGTTTCAGCGCCAAGGCGCTACCCAGTTCGCCGGTCGGGACAATTGGGTTCGCATACGCCGTTAATACCGGCGTCACCAATTGCACCGCCTCGGCCGGGCCGCCGATCAGCACGGTGAGGTTTCCGGCGGCGATGTCGTCGGCGGTGCCACTGACCGGCGCATCGAGGATCGTGGGTGCGGATGGATGGTCGCGCAAAGACTCGAGCGTCGTCAGCGTCCCGGTGGTGTGGGAGACGAAGATGCCGCCGGGCTTCAAATTCGCGATGAGGCCGTCGGGACCCAGCCCCGCCTCGACTACTTGCGCGTCGGAGAACAAGCACGAGATCAGAATGTCGCTGCCGCTGGCGAGTTCGGCTATCGACGAGGCTAGCCGGGCGCCACGGGAGGCCAGTCGATCGCGTACCTCTCGGCGCCTCGCAAACGTCGTCACGGGCAGGCCCGCTTCGAGCAGGCGCAGCACCATGGGCTCGCCCATCTGACCCGCGCCGATGAAACCGATCGTGCTGGTCAATGTGCGCTCCTTTGGGCATCCGTTGAGTTGTCCTTCATCATTTTCGCAAGGTCTGCACGTGTCAGGTCGTTCGCGACGGTCGGAACAGCGGCAGCCAGACACGACTGTCCGGATCGCCCGAGGGTTCGGTCCAATCCTCGAAGAAGACCTCGACCGGCAGGCCGACGTGGATGTCGTCGGGCGAGATGTCGACCACGTTGGTGATGAGGCGGACATCGGGCTCGTCCTCGAGTTCCACCATGGCGACGATGTAGGGCGGGTCCAAACCGGGAATCCAGGGTTGGCGGTTCACGGTGTATGCGGCCACGGTGGCTCGTCCGGACGCCGGTTCTGGGCCGACGTCGGTGCTGCGGCAGCGCCAGCACGCCGGACCCGGCGGATGAAAGAAGTGCCCGCACGCACGGCATCGGCAAATCATCAGCTGACCGCTCGCACCGCCGGTCCAGAACGCCTGCGACTCGGCTGAGGGACTGGGAGCCAGCCGGAAATCGGGCCTGCGGTAGGCGGGATCGATCGACATGGAAAAATAGTAAACTATATCTATATATTGTTATGAGTAGGAGGCCTCTAGCTGCTCGAGCATGGCCGTCTGTGAGTTGTACGCCGCCAGCGACAGATCGCTGCTTGCCTTCATCGACGCGATCGTCTGTGGAAGGAGTGCGGTCAGCTTCGGAGCGAGGTCAGCCAGCTTGTCGGTGTGGACCTGCACTGCACCGGTCTGTGCTGGATCGGAATGCCCAACGGGCGCGTGATGTTCCGCACCATCGCGATGCCCCTCGGTGTACATGACATTGCTTGAAACCTTGTTTCAGCACAAGCATGTCGACCAGATTGCGCATGTCATGGTCGGCTACGGTCCACATCTATGCCTCGGAGCGCCACTGGCTCGCATGGAGGCACAAGCGGTACTCCGTGAACTGGTCGACCGCGTTTCACGAATCGAAACCACCGGCCCCACAACGTGGTCCACCAATAGCTCACTTCGTGGGCCTACACAACTACCCGTCCTCCTCCACGAACGGTCGACCACATGAAGTCGAAACGCAAGCAGTCTGAACGATGGGCATTTTTCGGCGGACGTGCTCTCACGGTGTCGGGTGGCGCGCATTAAGTGTGCCCACCTGCGTTCGAACCGGTAATCGGTTGGCTTTCCAGGACGGCATCCGTGCCCACGTTCTTATCAACGGCAGCATCGAAGCGGCACTGGGCTTAGCGCTGCTCAACTCTCATACCCGTCAAGCCGCCCTGGCCAACGCCAGCCTGCTGCACACGCAGGGGAGCTACTAAGGATCTCGGCTAGCGCTCGACGGGGCCGGGCGGAGAAGTCACCAGCCAGTCCTGAGGACCCGGTCGAGGGAGTCAGCGAAGTAGTCGACCGACTCTCTCGAGATGCAAAGGGGTGGCTTGATCTTGAGCACGTTCTGGAAGTCGCCGGTGGGCTGCATGATGACCCCCAGCTCGAGCAGGCGGTCGCAGATTGCGGCTGTCTCCTCGGTGGCCGGCTCAAGGGTGGTGCGGTCGCGCACGAACTCGAGGCCAAGATACAGACCGGAGCCGTGGACCGTGCCGACGATCGGATGCACGTCGGCCAGCGCGAGAAGGCGATCCTTCAGATGTGCGCCGACGATCCGCGCGTTTTCCTGCAGACCTTCCTGCTGGATCACGTCGAGCACCGCGAGACCAATGGCCGACGACACGGGCGAGCCGCCGGTGGAGGAGAAGAAGTATCCCTGCGTGCGGTAGCGCGCGGCGATCTTGCGACGCGTGATAACGACGCCGATCGGTTGGCCGCTGCCGACGGACTTCGCGACGGCGACGACATCGGGCACGGCTTGCTGCTGCTGAAAGCCCCAGAACCACTTGCCGAGCCGTCCGTAGCCGACCTGCACCTCGTCGGCAATCGCAATGCCGCCGTGCCGCCGTATCGCGGCGTACACCTGCGCGAGATAACCGTCGGGAAGCGCGACGCCGCCGGCGTTGCCGAAGTACGACTCGCAGATGAATCCGGCCGGGGGAGTCCCCGCGGCGGCAAGGTTGTCGATGACCTGTACGGCCTCGGGGGCGTAGCGGGCGGCGTCGGGGCCGCGATGCACCCCGCGATACGAGTTCGCCGCGTCGACGGTGTGCACCCAAGGCGGCCGCGTGCTCAAGGCGTTGGGGTTGTCTGCGATGGAGGTCGACACGGCGTCACTGGCGAAGGTCCAGCCGTGGTAGGCCTCGCGCATGGCCACGATGTCGGGGCGACCGGTCGCGGCCATCGCGATCCGGATCGCGAGATCCGTTGCCTCCGAGCCGGAATTGACGAAAAACACCGTGTCGAGTTCGTCGGGCAGCGTCGCGGAGATCCGTTCCGCGAATTCAGCGATAACGCGATAGTTGAACCGCGAGTTGGTATTCAAGAGCCGCATCTGTCGGTGAGCCGCCTCGACCACCCTGGGGTGGGCATGTCCGACCGACGTGACGTTGTTGACCATGTCGAGATAGACGCGGCCATCGGTGTCGACGAGGAACTCGCGCCATCCTCGCTCGATGCGGGGAGGACGCGCGTAGTAGTGCTCCTGCACCTCGGCGAGCACCCGTTCGCGGCGCGTGAGGGTGTCGTCGTCGGGCTCGGCGACCAAGGCGGGCAAGCCGATGACCGGCCCGGGATCGCCGGCAAGGGTTTGCCAGCCTTCGACGTAAGGCGGTTCCACGCGCAGCGGTACCTCGCCCGAACCCGCACGGGTGAGCTGAATTTCGATCGGGGTCCGCGCGGGCAGGATCCGTCGGTTGGGCGGGAAGCCGGTGAAGCGCACGACGTGCTCGCCCAGGGAGATGGTGAGGCCGTCGTGGGCCTGCTCGATCCGCCCGCCCTGTGGGACGTCGACGGTCATGTTGTTCGCAAGCCACAGGGTGAGCGCGGTGGGGACCGTCGCTGGTGTGGCCGGCGTTCGCACGGGGGCACCGGTCAGCCGCGCCCGCCACGCCGGCGTGACCGCTGCCGGTGCGCCTGCGTCCAGGGCGGTCAGCGCGGCGTCGGTCAGCGCTGCGTGTCCCAACCAGCGTCCCTCGTCGTTGAGCGGCGACATCGTCCCGGCGTCCAGGGGCACCGCCGCGGCCACACCGGCGACCAGCGGAGCCCCGCTCCACACGGGTTGCCGACGGGGCGTGAAACCCAATGCGCGGCGGATGATCTCGCCCATCACCGCGAATGGAATAGATGCCGCGCGCTGGAGGATGCGCAACTCGCGATCGAGCGCGGCGTCGGCATAGACGTTCTCATCGTCCAGTCGCACCTGCTGCCGGCCGCTGAGCACCAGCACGACGCCGCGGAGGGCGACCAGCGGCCAGAGCGCGTCGGCTTCTTCTTCGCTGAGCGGACGCGCCGAGTGAAACGCGCGGACGGCGGGCAGCACATCAGCCAGCGTGATGCCGTCGTGATGCAGGAGCGAGGAGACGGTGACTGCGATCTCGTTAACGGCCCACGACGCGGTGACATCGCCGAAGTCGATGACGCCATCGGGCAGCGCGCCGGGGGTCTGCGCCACGACCACGTTGTCGTCGGTGATGTCGAAGTGACCGAGCTGCACTGGCAGACGCGAGGAGACCGCATCCAGCTGGCGCTTGGCCGACTCGGCGACGGTGACAGCGAACTCTCGCACGCCGGCGTCTGGCTCATCGGGCAGCAGCGCCGCGATCACGCGGTCGGCGTGGCGCAGATCCCATTGCAGCACCCGGGCAGACGCCGGATGCTGCACGTCCGACAGCGCGACGCTTACCTTCGCGGCGAGTTCGCCCATCCGCGCGACCGTTCGAGGCGAGAGGTAGCCGGAGCCCATCAGTGTGGCGCCGGCGATGTGCTGGAGGACGCGACCGTGGACACGTCCCTGCGAGGTGTTCCACCGCGCGGTCATCGGCCCCCGCGACCCGACGACCACCTGGGGGATGCGCAGCGCCGGCTCGCGCTCTGCGACCGTCTTGGCGGCGAGGTCTTGCAACTCGATCTCTGACTCGCTGAACGCCGGGTTGCTGAGCTTGAGTACGCCGATCGACGCGCCGTTCTCGTCGTCCACAAGCAGGAAGTTCTGATCCTGCTGGCTCCCCAGCTCGGTGACGTCGCATTGCAGCCCGAACGTATTCCGCATCAGTCGCCCAACTTCGTCGACGCCGAGCGTCGGCGCAGGCAGTTTGCGGTGGACGAAGAAGTCGAAGATGTCGCCAGCCATGAGTGCCACGGTCAACCCTTCTCGAACACGGTCTCGCCGCCGACGATGGTGCGCGCGACCGAGACGCTCAAGAGGTCTGCCCCATCGAGGACGTCGCCGTCGAGCACCACGAGGTCGGCGTACATGCCGGCTCGCCCGTTGGCCGCCGACATCCGGTTCGGGTTGCGCAGTGCCGCCAGTGCGGCCCCACTCGCCGCCAGCGCGCCACCGGCGCCCGCACCGCCCATGATCACTCCGGAAATCGTCACGGCCGTGCCGAGGGTGAGAGCGGCGACCGTGAACCCGAGGGCAGCCACCGCCAGCCCGACCCGGGCCACGGCCACCCGCCGAGTGCCTTCGGCGAGCCGCGTGACCGCAATGCAGGCCAGGGCGGTTGCGAGCAAGGATCCAGTCATGATGGCCCCCGCCTTCGCGACGCCGACGCCGAGCGAGTCCTGCAGAGCGATGACCATGAGGGCAGCAGATTGGCCGTCAACAGTCCGAGGACCGACATCCCGAAGGTCGACGTCGCTCGGCGGCTGGTCGGCGGAAGGCGGGTGCTGTCAGCGGCGGAAAGAGTCGTCATCGGAGGCCTCGTCTCGATGGGTGTGTCATAGGCCGAATCTCGTAAAACATACACCGTCGGTTTTAATGGCACTAGCCCTCGCTGCGCACGGACCGCGTGAATCGCTCACGTCACAGGGGCGAACCGTCGGTTGTGGCGACCGCACCCGCGACGGCGCCCTCGTCGCTGCGTGCGACGACGACTATCAGGGGCCCGTACGGTGGTCGCCACTCGCTGTGCGGGATGTTTTGGGCGCCAAGAGATATCGAGGCCGTGCCGGTCGCCGAATGGGTTGACACGTCGAGCGGTATCCGAACTCCGTCGACGAAGGCCTCGATTTGGTGCGCTGTACCACTCGTCACCTTCACGCGGAAAGTGAGGTCGGTGGCCCCTTGGTCGTGGCGGACGTGTACGTCGGCCACGTCGATGGAGAGTTCGCCGTCGCTGGCGCGGCGCGGGCGCTCGAACACCTGCTCGTCGGCCAGCGGCGGGGTGCGCAAGGGGGCGACGCGCCGCGCATGTAAAGCCTCGATGGAGCGGGCGAGCCTTAGCAGTTTGGTGTCCGCATAGGCGGCACCGGCCACGGTGAGTCCGACCGGCATTCCGGTGTCGTCCATCGCGCCCATCGGGATCGTCACGGTGGGGATGCCGAGGTGTCGGGGCACCAGGTTGCCGTTGGACACCCACACTCCGTTGCGCCAGGCGATGTCCGCGGAGGCGGGATTGACGTCGGCATCGGCGGGGGCGACGTCGGCTGCCGCGGGGAAGACGACGGCGTCGATCCGGTTCTCGGCCAGCCACTCCTCGAAGTCGATGCGGCGCGTCTGCTCGAGCCCCCGCATCCCCGCTTCGATCGACGGGATTCGATTCCAGGGCGTGACGCCCTCGCGGGCACGGTCGACGTACTCCGCGAGCTCGTAGGCAGTGTCGAATCGGAAGGCGCCGTACCGGTCGGGCAACGCCCCCGTCGGCGCAGGGAAAATGCGCGCGGGATCGGCACCCGTGATGCCGGGCAAGCTCGGCTCGCCGATCGATCGCAGGAATGCATCGAACGCCCAGATCGAGAGGTCCCCCAGCTCCCGGTCGAGGAACTCGGTGGGGACGATTCCGCGGTCGACCATCGTGCGGGACTTCGGACGCAGTCCCTCGTAGTTCTCCACGACGGGAAAGTCCGTCTGGACGACTTCCGCCCCGGCGGCGATCAGGTCGTCGTACACGTTGTGCCACAAGGTCATCACCGAGTCGCGGGTGCGGATCGGGTAGGCGCTGTCTGGGTCGCCGTTGATGTACAGCCGAGGCACCGCGAGGCGCACTCCGGTCAGCGGAAGCGGTGGCAGATCGATGTATGACTCGGGTCTTACCTCCGAGGCGGCGGGCAGGGCGATCCACTCCTGCTGGCGCCAGAGATCGCCCTCGCGGATCGGGTCGTCGTCGACGATGGCGTCGAGTAGGTGCAGCAGGTCGTCGACAGAGCGAATATGGGGCACTACGACGTCCATCGTGGGGACCAGCGGCCAGTTCCCGCGCACCGAAATCACCCCGCGCGACGGGGTGTAGGCGACCAGGGCGTTGTTCGACGCGGGAGCGCGGCCAGACGACCACGTCTCCTCGGCGAGGCCGAAGGCCGCAAAGCTCGCCGCGGTCGCGGTACCTGACCCGTTCGATGAGCCTGACCCGAATGCCGATGTGAGATATTCGGCGTTGTAAGGACTTTCGGCGCGGCCGTAGAGGCCGCGTTGCATGCCGCCGGCCGCCATGGGCGGCATGTTCGTCAGCCCCAGACAGATCGCACCGGCGCAACGCAGCTGGCTTATCGCGAACGCATCGTCGTTTGCGATGAGGTCCGCGAACGCCGGTGAGCCGGCCGTCACCGGCAAGCCGCGCACTTTGTAGCTGGCCTTGGCGGTGAAGGGTATACCGTCCAGCAGACCGTATGACTGACCGCGTGCCCGGCGTCGGTCCGATGCGCGCGCCTCATCAAACGCCGCGGGATTCAGCACCGGCACCGAGTTCAGCATGATTCCGGATCGGTCGTAGTGACCGATCCGGTTCAGATACCGCGCGACCAGTTCGACACTGGTCACCGTGCCGTCCTCGAGGGCGCGATGCAGGCGATCGAGATCGGCTTCGGCAACTGAAAAGCTCGGGGGAGTCATCTATGACGGCGCCTCGGTTCGGGATTGGGTGGAGGAACGAACGTGGCCGATGCGGCGCGCGCGCCGCTCCGTCCGTCCCGCGCTAAAACATACACCGTGTGTTTCGCATCGTGTTCACAACGGTCCTCCGCGGTATCGGCTGTACCCTGGGTCGCGTTCGAGAGGAGACCCACCATAGCTCGACCACCTCGTCCGATCCTCAGCCGCGACCTGATCGCCCGCACCGCGCTTGCCCTGGTAGATCGCCACGGCGCCGAGGGGGCGAGCATTCGGCGAGTGGCGCAGAAGCTGAACGTGAACCCGACTTCGCTCTACAACCACGTCCCCGATCGGGCAGCGATGATCGAGGACGTCCGGGCGTTGGTGTCGGCCAGGATCGATTCGGCGCCGCTGCGCGAACGGCCATGGGAGGAGGGCCTCGTCGCGTGGGCACGCTCGTATCGGCTGGCGTTCGCGCGGCATCCCCGTGCGGTGCCGCTGCTCATGACCACGCGCGCCTCTGCGTCGGTGTTGCTCGCGGAGTATGAGGACTTCGTGGTCGCCGCCGAAGCCGTTGGATGGCCAAGCGCCGAGGTACTTCCGCTCCTGACGGCGTTCGAGTCGTTCATCCTCGGCAGCGTCCTCGACATGTCGGGGCCGAGCATCGTGTTCGATCCGACTGGACAGGAGGAGCGCTTCCCGCGTTTCGCCGCCGCCTATTCGACACTGCAGGACGAGAACCCCGAAGACCCCATTGCCACACGTGCGTTCGAACGGGGGCTCGCGATGCTCGTGGCGTCGGCACGCCCGGAGGGCCGCCGTCGGGCGCGAAGTGAGTCGCCGACGGGTCGTGGGGTTTGACGCGGCTACGAATGGCCTAGTACGTTGCGGCGCAATTGATCGCGCGATCGACTTGCTCGAGGAAGACGGTACCGATGTCTTGGCGCATGCCCTCCGAAACCGCCCCCCACGACAGAACGTGGATGGCCTTTCCGCGCGAGGGTTACACGATGGGCGACACCGACGCGGCGCGTGAGCAGTGCTACGCAGCCTGGACCGAGGTCGCGCACGCGATCGCCGATTTCGAGCCGGTCAGCATGGTGGTCGATCCCACCGAAATCCCACGGGCGCAACGTATGTTGTCCGCAGAGATCGAGATCGTCGAGGCGCCGCTTGACGAGTTCTGGATGCGCGATTGTGGCCCCACCTTCGTCCTCGACGACGACCGCCCAGGAGTGCTCGGGGCGGTCGACTGGACCTTCACCGGCTGGGGATCGCCGCAGTGGGCGGAATGGACGAAATCGGCTGAACACGCACGGCTCATCGCACCGCATGTCGGTGCAGAACTGATCAGCTCAGTCCTCGTGAACGAGGGGGGCGGTATTCACGTCGACGGCGAGGGAACGGTACTTCTCACCGAGACGGTGCAACTTGACCCGCGCCGCAACCCCTACGCCGACAAGCTGCGCGTGGAGGCGGAGATGGCGCGCACGATCGGAGCGACGCACGCAATCTGGTTGCCCCGTGGTCTAACTCGCGATTACGAAGATCTAGGCACAAACGGCCACGTCGACATCGTGGCGACCATCCCGTCGCCGGGCCGTCTCCTGGTGCACGCCCAGAATGATCCCGCGCACCCCGACCATGAAGTCACCAGAAAGCTGCGCGCTACGTTAGCGGCGACGACCGACGCCGCGGGCCGCAACTGGGACATCATCGACGTTCCCGCCCCGTCAACGCTGCGCGACGAAAAAGGTTTCGTCGATTGGAGTTACATCAACCACCTCGTGGTCAACGACGGCGTGATCGCGTGCGGCTTCGGGGAGGAAGTAGCGGACGGTCGCGCCCGCGAGCTCCTCGCCGACGCCTACCCCGGTCGACGGGTGGTGAGCGTCGAGGCGAGGCCGATCTTCTCGCGCGGCGGCGGTATCCACTGCATCACCCAACAGCAGCCGCAACTCCCGGTTGCGCTGAAATAGCAAGACTTATAAGAGCTTTACTGTGCGTCTCCTTCTCGCGCTGTGCCGACAAGGATCCGCCGCAACCATTCCAATCGTGACTCGTACACAACCTGTGCCAACGGCAGCTCGGGGATCAACGCATAAAAGGTGTGGCAGCCACCCGTCCACACGTGAAGCTCAGCCGGGACGCCGGCCAGCCATAGCCGTCTTGCATAGTCCACCGACTCGTCCCGAAAGATCTCCGCATCGCCCACGTCGATGAATGCCGGCGGAAGGCCCGCCAACACCTCGGCCGACGCAGGTGAAGCGTGACCGGACACATCGTCATTTCCGGAGCGCGAACCCAGATAAGCGGACCAACCTGTTTGGTTACTTACCTTGTCCCACAAACCAATACCGTCAAGCTGCTGCACCGATGGCGAGTTGTTCCTGTGGTCGAGCATAGGAGTCGCGAGCAGCTGAGCGACCGGTTGTGGGCCGCCTCGGTCGCGTACGAGGATGGCCAAGGCCGCCGCCAAACCTCCGCCGGCGCTTTCGCCGACCAACACGGTCCGTGCTAGATCGACAGCCAACTCTGACTGGCCGCTTGACAGCCATTGCCACGCCGCATAGCAGTCTTCAACCGCAGCCGGAAAGGGGTGCTCCGGGGCCAGTCGATACTCTACGGAAACCACCGAAGATCCTGTATCAAGCGCCAAGTCGAGCAATCTGAGATCTTCCGCGAAGCGACTGCCCGTTACCAGGCCGCCGCTATGCATATACAGAAATACCGGCGTGGCTCCAGAGCGTGCCGATGGCCGGTAACATGCCAGCCGGATCGGGGTTCCCTCGGGGCCGGCAATATCGCGTTCGAAATAGTCGAACGGCCGATTACCGACGTGCTCGTCGATGGTTCTCGGATAGAGCTGCTCGTCGGCGGCTCGCGCGTCGGCCAGATTTTCGAACGTGAGCTCGCGCGGCCACACGTCCAACAACTCCCTCAGCCGATCAGCGATGATCGGGGTGAGCGGCAACGGTGAGTAACGATGGGATGGGTTCGTATCAGCGGACATCCGTGTGTGGCCTCTCGTAGCGCGCAGGTACTTGAAGAAGAACTACGCCTCGATTCGTTTGCGCCGGTAGAGCGTTCCCACAGCGAGCAGTAGCAGGCTGATGCCGAGGATCGCGGTCGCGAGCACGTTGATTTGCGGGGGCACCGCGGCCTTGACGGCGGCGTTCACGTACAGCGGGTAGGTGACCGTCGAGCCGCTGACGAAGTAGGTGATGATGAAGTCGTCGAGCGACAGCGCGAAGGACAACATGGCGGCAGCCACGATGCCCGGGACGATCAGCGGCAGAGTCACTTTGAAGAAGGTGCGGGTCGGGCTGGCGCCGAGGTCCATGGAGGCGTCCTCGAGTGTCCAGTCGAACCCGCGCATTCTGGCGCGCACGGTCATCGCGATGAAGCTGATCTCGAATGCGATGTGTGAGATGACGATGGTGGCGTATCCGGCTGCCCAGCCCAAGTCGAGGAACAGGGTCAGCAGCGCCGCGCCCATCACGACCTCGGGTGCGGTGAGGGGGATGACCAGGAAGGTGTCGACCGCGGTTTGGCCGCGGAAGCGTTGGCGCACAAGAGCGATGGCCACCAAGGAGCCGAGTACCAACGCGACGGCCGTGGACACCGCAGCCACGTTCAGCGACAGCTTCAACGCCTCGGTCAGTGGCGGGTACTTGAACGGGTCGGCCCAGTTCTTCAGCGTGAAGCCCTGCCAGGAGTAGTTGAACTTGCCTTTCGGGTCGTTGAAGGAGAACAACACGATCACGAAGATCGGCAGGAACAGATAGAGCAGTACCAGGCCCGCGAGGATGCGCAGGAGCAGATCGCCCCATCTCGGGGTGCCCTTGACCTTTTTCGGCTCTGCAGTGCCGACTTCGGCCATCGCCTGGGTGGTCATACCAGATCCTCCGTGCCCAGCGCCCTGGTGTAGAGCAGCACGCCGACCAGGATGATCAACATCAACACCATGCTCAGCGCCGCCGCGGCCGGATAATCCTTGACGACCAGGAATTGTTTCTGAATGACGTTGCCGATCATGGTCGTTTGCGTGCTGCCGAGATAGTCGGCGTTGATGAAGTCGCCCGATGCGGGGATGAACACCAACAGGCTGCCGGCTAGCACACCGGGCATCGACAACGGCAGGATCACTTTGGTGAAACTGCGCCGGTTGGTCGAGTAGAGGTCCTTTGACGCCTCCATGAGCCGCGGGTCGATCTTTTCCAGGCTGACGTACAGCGGCAGGATCATGAAGATGATCCAGTTGTAGGTCAGGCCGCCGATCACCGCCCAACTCGTCGACAGCAGCCGTCCTTCACTGGGCAGCAAGCCGACCGAGCCGAGCGCGCCGACCACCCAACCGTCGTCGGCAAGAATCGTTTTCCACGCGATGGTGCGGATCAGGAACGTCACGAAGAACGGCAGGATCACCAATCCGAGGATGAGGTTCTTGTAGCGGCCCGCCTTGAATGCGATGACGTATGCCAGTGGAAATGCCAGCAACACGCACAGCACGGTGGCCACCAAGGCATATACAAACGTCCGAATGATCTGATCCTGGTAGTGACTGAACGCTTCCAGATAGTTGCCGAAGTCCCAATTGAACTCCAGCGTCGGCAGATACACCGAGCCGCCCGACGACGACAGCGACGTGCGCGCCAGCGAAAAGAACGGCACCACGAAGAAGATCCCGAGGTACGCCAGTGCGGGCAGGATCATCAAATACGGGGCGAGCTTGCTCCGCTGCCGATTGCTGGTGGCTGCACCTGCCATCTGATCAGCCGCCGGTGACCGCGGCGTAGGCGTCGCCGTACTGCTTTGACTGCTCGTCGGTGAGCGGCCCCCAGCCCTTGGACTTGTCCAGGACGTCCTTCGACGGGTTGATCCACGGATTCTTCGCCGCCTCGGGATCAACCTTGTTCAGCTCATCGGTCATATCCGAGAGCACCGGCACGCCGTGGACGAACGCGACCAGCCTGGCGTAGTTGGCGCGGTCGTAGACGTAGTTGATCCACGCTTCCGCCGCTTTCTGGTTTTGCGTGGTGTACGGGATCACCATGTTGTCGACGAATGTCGTTGCACCGGACTCGGGCACCACGAACTTCAGATCCGGGTTGTCGGCCTGCAGCTGCACCACGTCACCCGAATAAGCTTGCGCCACAGCGATATTGCCTGCAGCGAGGTCAGAGGCGTAATCGTTGCCGGTGAAGCGGCGGATCTGGCCCTTGTCCTTTTGCTCGCGCACCAAGTCGATGGCTTTGTTGACAGTCTCGGTGGTTGGCTTGTCGATCGAGTTGCCCTGCGACAGCATGATCATGCCCAGGCCATCCTGTACGTCGGAGAACAGGCTCACGCGGCCCTTGAATGCGGGGTCCCACAGGTCCTCGATCTTGGTGATGTCGCGCCCGGTCGCCGACCTGTTGTAGGCCACGCCGACAAGGCCTGACATGTATGGCGCACTGAACTTGCGGCCGGGGTCGGCACTGGCCTCCAGCAAGTCGGGCCGCAGGTTCTTCTTATTCGGCAAGCTGGCGTCGCTGATGTCGTTGAGCCAGCCGAGATTATGCAGGCGGACCATCAAGAACGTGGGCATGACTGCCAGGTCTGCGCCGATGTCCTGCTTGCGCGATAGCGGTTCTTTGACCTTGGCGAACCACTGCTCGGGGTCGTTGAAGTCTTCCTTGTAGTCCACCGTGATGCCGGTGGCCTTTTGGAAGTCGGCGACGAAGCCGTCGGCCATGTACAACGGCCAGTTCGAAATCCGCAAGGTGCCGCTGGCGGGACCCTCGTGCGTCGACGTGCCGCCGGTGGCCGACTTGTTGTCCGAGCTACACGCGGCCAGGAACGACCCACCCATTGCCAACGCCGCGGCGGCCGCGGCGCCACCACCGATGAAGCGCCGACGTGACGTGCGATTGGCCGCGAAGCGCGAGAGGATCTGGGGGTCGAATTCGTTGCGGGACATAGCAACTGGGCCTTTCAATCAGTTTTCCGATGAGGGGTGGGAGGGATTGCAGCCAAGGCTTACGAGTCGTCGAGCATCTCTTCGAGATCCTCGGTGGTGGGGATGTCGGCCGCTGGAAGCACCAGCGACGCATCGGGCGCCCAACTGACATGGACCTGATCGCCGGGGCGCAGCATCGGCAGGTCCTGTTCGGGGCCGACGTGCGCGACGATCGTCGATTCGTCGGGTGCGGCCAGCGACATCCGCACCACCGGACCCTGAAACGTCAAATCGGTGAGGGTCGCTGGAACCGTGGCGACATCACCGGTGGGCGCATCGATCGAAACCCGCACCCGTTCGGGACGAACCATCAACGTCGCCTGCCCACCCGGCTCGATGGTGGTGCGGCCCGGGCGCGCCTTCAGCGTCGTCCCAAGGACCTCGACCTCGACGAAGTCACGGTCGGTGCGGCCGTTCTGCTTGCCCGCCCACAGGTTGGCCTGCCCGATGAAGCTGGCCACGAACACCGTCGACGGCCGGTCATAGATCTCGGTCGGTGTGCCGATCTGATCGACATTGCCGGCGTTCATCACCGCGATCCGGTCGCTCATGGTCAGCGCTTCCTCTTGATCGTGGGTCACGTAGATGAACGTGATCCCGACCTCGCGCTGGATGCGCTTGAGCTCGAACTGCATGACCTGGCGCAGCTTTAGGTCCAGGGCGCCCAGCGGTTCGTCGAGCAGCAGCGCGCTGGGGTAGTTCACCAGCGCCCTGGCCAACGCCACCCGCTGCTGTTGGCCACCGGAGAGCTGGGCGGGCTTGCGCTGCGCGAAGTCGGTCAGCCGCACGATCTCCAGCAGCTCGTCGACCCGCTTGCGGACCTCACCTTTGTCCTTCTTCTTACTGCGGGGTCCGTACGCGACGTTGTCCCACACAGTCATGTGCGGGAACAGCGCGTAGTGCTGGAACACCGTGTTGACGTTGCGCTTGTGCGGCGGCACCCGCGATACATCGGCGCCCTCCAACCGAATCGCACCTTCGGTGGGCGTCTCGAACCCCGCGATCATCCGCAGCGTGGTCGTCTTCCCGCAGCCCGAGGGGCCCAGCATCGAGAAGAACTCACCCGATGCGATAGCGAATTCGGCTTCGGCCACCGCGACGTAATCGCCGAAGCGCTTGGTGACATGGTCGATCTCGATGACTGGGCCGCCCTTGGCGCGGGTAGTCCCGTCAGATCCCGCCGCTTGCTCGACGGGTGTGGTGTGTATGCCGGTCAGGGCGAATCCTCCTCAAGACACAGCTGTGAAGCTGTGGGTAAACCAACGAAAGATGCATGTCGTTCGGCGGGCGGTCATAGGAAGACGGGTGCTGTCCGCGGCAGGAGGGGTCGTCATCAGATGCCTCGTCTCGATGGGTTCATCATCGCCCGTAATTTCGTAAAACATACACCGTTGGTTTACTTGGCGCCAGCCGTAGAAACCGTTGAGATGGGCCATGCAGTATGTGGCCAACGTCGTTGGATTGTCAGATCGAGCCCGGGTAGGAGGTCCGCCTTGCGTACGGGTACACCACGACGTCTTGCACCATCGTCCGGTTTTAGGCTCCGCCGCGTAGCCGAGAACAACGCGTCCGCCATTTGGATGAGAAGTTTGGAAACGTGCCCAACCGCGCCGCTTGAGTGGCAATGTTGGACGTGATCGCCAGCGTGAACGTAGGTGTTCGCCAGAGCCGTAGGGCCCCGATGGCGGCGGTATGCGAGCGCTGCGAATCTGCGAATTCGACATATCGCGACATTGTGATTCGAGTCCCTATCCCTACGGCGGCAAAACCGACGGCCAGGGCGCCGAATGCCAATTGCCAGCCACTGTGGGCGGCGACCAGTGTCCCCAGTGGTATCCCCACCACTTGTCCGGCGGCCGATACCGCCGTCCCGCCGAGCATGACTGGTCCGCGAGCATAGCCCGCGGCCGTCGTGTGCAGTCGCGACCACACCACCGGGTTGACGATTGCCGCCCCGACGCCGCTTGCTGTCCGCGCAGCTACCAACATTGCAATGCTGTTCGCGAATATCGCTGTAGTGCAAGCAATCACGACGATACCGAGGCCGACGCCGATGACCGTACGACTTGGCCAGGCATGCACGAGACCCGCGAGCAGCGGACAGGACCCGGCGTACGCGATGCCGAACGCGCTGACGATGAACGCCGTTTGAGAGATGCTTGATCCCAGGGTGGCGGCCATGGCTGGTATCAACATGGGGACCACGAACATGTCGGCGCCCATCATGAACAGCACGCCGTAGAGCGCCGTGCGTTGCCAAACAGATTGGTTCGGGGTCGGAAGCACCTACGACGACGGGGCGTCTATGTTGGGTTCCAATCCTTGCGCCCCGGTGACCTTCTTCCAGACATCAAATCCGTGTTGAAAAGCCACAATTCCGGCCTCGGGCAAGGCGATTTCGATGGCTTCGAGGATCTCGGTGGCGCTCACTCCGAGTTCTAATGCCACCTTGATGTGGCTGGCGATGTGAGCCTCGGACGCGCGCAACACCGTCAGGCTGAGAATGAACAGCAATTCCTTGGTGCGCCTGTCGAGAGTTCGCTGACTGAGATACGCAGCTGAAACGAGCCCATTGGCTGCCGTCAGCACATCGAAGTCGTGGGCGGCCATCACCTTGTGGTAGTCGAGCACATATCCGCGATCGCGGGCCATCTGGTCGATGTATGCCTGGCGCGTGTCCATGTCGGTCATTTGATCTCCCGTTCCTCCGGAAGCTGCACCGGGGTGAGTATTCGGTTACGTTGCTGCACAACGAGGTGCCGCACTTTGCCACGGAACTCGGCAAACCGTTCATCACGCTGAAGCCGGTGCCTGCGACTCGTTCGGTCCTCGAAGGAGAGGTACTGCCACAGATAGGTGAGCGTGTTGAGGGCGCCCACTTCGCAGATGTACACCCCGAGTGGTGCGCCAAGGCACTGGATTTGCGCTTCGCGACCGTGCTCGTTCCACAGCTGCACATATCGATGAACACCGCCGGGAATCATTGTGTAGACCCGTTCTTCGACAATCATGCGCTTTGCCTCCGGGGACGGGTGCTGATCGGGTCGGCAGCCCCACGGGCGATGTTCAAAAGTCGCTGGACCTGTTCACCAATGTCACGATGGGTGGCCGCGGCCGCAACGTACCGGTCCGGCCGCAGCACCACGTAGTCCATCCCGCTGCCTTCAAACCATTGACGAAGATCGTTGTCGATGTCCTCGAGGACGAGAGTTTCATCGAAGTTCACGGCGCGCCGCCGCGTCGAAGGACACGCGCCGACGACCTTGTAGAACGTCACGCCCATCCGCAGCAGCTCTTCCAGCTGAGCAGGGGCGAGCGATGCTGTCGGATCCGCCTGCCAACCAAGGATAGTGATCCAATCGCCAAGCGCATCGTCCAATTTCATCGTGACACCGTTGTCGACGCGAACATTGGGCTGTCCGAACATCCGGCCGATGCCCGTACCGACGTTCGCATCGCTGCGAGGGGCTACAAATCCTTTGTCGTAGAACGGCATCGGCTTGAACCGCATTTCCAACGCCCACTTCTTCACCTGTGGCAACCAGCCCGACGCGTGTAGGAAGGCGTCGCGCAGCACTGCGATCGATCGGTGGGTCGGGCTCAATATCTTGCCCAGGGTCGTCGACATCGTCACCATGGCCGCCGCGTGCGGCTTGCGTTCGCTCTGGTAGGTCTGCAGTACCGACGATGAAAAGCGCCCCTGTACCGCCCCCGCGAGCTTCCACGCCAGGTTGGCCACATCACGAATTCCGGTGTTGAGGCCCTGACCAGCCCATGGCGGCATCAGATGGGCGGCGTCGCCGACGAGGAAGACTCGGTTGAACTGAAAGCGGTCGGCCACCCGCGAGTGGTGGGTGTACACCCTTGCTCGGATGATGTTGACACCCGATGTATCACTCACTCGCGAGGCCAACAATGACCGCACCGTCTTGTCGTCGAGCATCGCATCGGCGTCTTCTCCCGGGAACAGCATGAACTCCCAGCGCCGATACCCATGGGGCAGATGCACACAGACATAGGGGCGTTCGGGTTCGCAGTGCAGTGCGGTGTACGGAGCGTCCACGGTGTCGTTGTCGCAATCGACCACCACCCACTTCCGCTCGTGGGTGTCGCCTTCCAGTCGTGCGCCAATCAGGTCGCGCACCGAACTACGGCCGCCATCGGCCCCGACGACGAACTGAGCCTGGATCGTCACGTCGCTGCCATCCGCGCCCAACGCGTTCACATCGACGTGGTCGTCGCGTTGCGCCAGCCCGACGACTTCATAGCCAAGATGCAGAGCTACACAGTCGAACCGGGTCAACCCTTTGCGAAGGACGCGCTCGCAGTTCTGCTGCATGAAGATGTTGCGGCGCGACCAGCCGAACTCACGCGTGGTCGGGCGGATGTTCGCCACGCATCGCCCCTTGCGATCAAACAGTCGCAGGGGGACGTTTTGGATCATGTCCTCCAACAGGTCATGGCTTAGCCCCACCAACTGCATGGCACGTAGCGATTCATCGTCCATTCCCACCGCTCGCGGGTAGTCGATGATTTCAGTGCTGGAGTCAAGCACCGCCGTCTTGACTCCGTAAGTACCCAGCATGTTCGCCATCAGCACGCCGCAGGGGCCCGCACCGACGACGACAACGTCGACCGAGTGGGGAATTGGATTCATCGCGTCCTCTCCGCCGCCGCGGCCGCCACCTGTTGACATCCCGACCGCATCGAGTCAATATCTGTTCAGTAATCGTACGTAGTGTACGCACATCGAACAAGCCGGTAGGCACATTACTCGCCGTCCCAACCTTGCGAGGAGTCAAGATGAGTCAGCCACACGACGGCGCGCTGGGCCGCGCGAAAGTCTCTATGGCGGGCGTCCTCGCCCAGTCCGTCGGCTTCATGGGTCCGGTGTTTTCGGTTGCCACACTGCTTCCGCTCGTTGTCGGCCTATCCGCGACGGGCCGGGGAGCAGGTGTGGCGACCCCGATCGCGATCGTCATCGCCGGTCTTGGAATGTATGGCGCAGGCTGGGTAATTGCCCAGTACGCCAAGCGGATTCAGCTATGCGGATCGCTCTACGAATACATCTGCGACGCCTTCGGGCCGCGCGTCGGAGTCGTCGCCGGCTGGGGCTACTACGGCGCGATGCTGGTGCTGGGCGCCGCTACATTTCTGGTCCTCGGCGGGATGACACAGGACTTCCTGATGGCCGCGTTCTCGATTGATGTGCCATGGTGGCCGATTGCGTTGGGATTCGTCGCCGTCGTGATCACCGTGGTGATCGTCGGTGTGCAGATCTCCGTACGGGCGCAGCTGGCGCTGGTGCTGCTCTCCCTTGGCGTGGTCCTGCTGTTCTCGCTGTACATCATCTTCAAGGGCGGGGCCGCTGGCCACAGCTTGTCGATGAAGCCACTCAATCCGCTGTCCGTCGGCGGGCTTGACCTGCTGTACGGCGTTCTGTACGGCATCAATATGTTCATTGGTTTCGAGTCTGCGGCCAACCTTGCCGAGGAAACCGATGAGCCAAAGCGCCACATTCCCCGTGCGGTGCTGTGGTCACTCATCACTGTCGGTGTGTACTACTTGATCACCGCGTATGCGCAAGCCGTCGGGTTCGGGCTCGATGGTGAGGCGTGGAAAGGCAGCGTTTTCCCGTTGCAGGTGCTTGCTTCCGGGGGCGAGTTCGGGTCGACCGGATTTGGAAACGTGATGGCTGTGCTGATCATTCTCGATGTCGTCGCGGTGGCCATCGGTGTAGGAGTCGCCGCGACCCGCGGCATGCTCGGCATGGCCCGAGCAGGACGACTGCCGTCCGCATTTGCGACGCTGCACCCGCGCTTTGGCACTCCTGTCGTGGGTACCGCTGCCTTCGGCGTCGTGTCGATCGCTGCGATTCTCATCGTGTGGGCGGCCGACGGCGTGTTCTCGCGCGCGACGGCGCAGCCGGGTGTGCTTGCGCCGCAATGGGCCCCGATGTTCGGGTGGATGGCCGGATTCGCCGGCACCGGCCTTGCCCTGATGTACCTCATGGTCAGCGCAGCCGGTGCCTGGGGCTTGCGGAATTCGGTGAGTCGTCCCAAGCTGATCGTCGCAGCGACCGCGGGAATCCTGATATCCGCCGGCGCCGTCTTCGGCGCCCTGTACCAGGCGCCGAGCCCACTCGACACGGTTCCATGGGCACTGGCCATTTGGACCGCGTTGGGAGTGGTCTGGGCGCTGGTCGTGGCGCGCCGCCCGCAGGCCGACGCCATGCCCGCACGACTGACAGCACTCTCGGGTGAACCCAACTAACCAAATCGCACAGCCGTCTTCGATCGACGACGTACGAAAAGCAGAGGACAATGTGACCACCGCCGCAACCAGCACACACGCCTACGATCCCTTGACCGCCGACGAGATCAGCTCGGCAGTGGCCGCAGTGCGGTCCGCCATCCACCAAGGCGATACTTTGCGATTCCCGATTGTGCGCCTGGACTACCCGCCGAAAGACGCCGTTCGAAGTGGCGCGGTGTGGCCGCGCACCGCATTCATTGTCGTTTACGACCGTGCCGATGGTTCGACACATGAACTGCGGGTCGACCTCGCGACCGAAACGGTCGTGCACTCAGAGGCCATCCGAGATGTGCAGCCCCCCATCATGATCGAGGAGATCATGGCGCTTGACGGCATCGTCAAGAGTGATCCGCGAGCAGTCGCGGCGCTGGCCCGCCACGGTGTCCACGACCTGGAAATGTTGCAGATCGATCCGTGGTCGACGGGTACTCTGCCGATCCCCGGTGTCCCGGCGCGCCGCCGTGTGGTCCGGGCAAGCGCCTACGTTCGGGAATTCGTCGAAGACAACGGCTATGCCAGACCGGTAGGCAACCTGGTGTTCATCATCGACTGCGACGCAAAGTCGGTCGCGGCGATCCAAGAGGGCGACCCCATTCCCCTTCCGCCGGAAAGCGGGAACTACGACGTCGGCAGTGTGGGCCCGCTGCGAACAGACCTCAAACCGCTGGAAATCATCCAAAGCCAAGGGCCGTCGTTCAATGTCACAGGAAATGTGATCGATTGGCAGCGCTGGCGATTGCACGTACACATCGACGCGGTCGAAGGCTTGGTGCTCAGCGATGTGTCCTACCTCGACGGCGACCGTAGGCGATCGATCCTTCATCGCGCCGCCATCAGCGAAATGGTGGTGCCGTATGGCGACACCAGCAACGACTTCTACTTCCGCAACGTTTTCGACGCCGGTGAATACAACCTCGGCAAGACGGTGGGATCGCTCTCGCTCGGCTGCGACTGCGTAGGTGAGATCCGCTACCTGGATGCCGTCCTTGCCGATGAATCCGGCACATCGCAGACCATCACGAACGCCATCTGCATCCACGAAGAGGATTATGGAATCCTCTGGAAGCACTGGAATTTCCGCTACCAAAACGAAGCTGAGGTGCGCCGGTCACGCCGGCTCGTGGTCTCGGCCATCCATACCATCGGCAACTACGAGTACGGCTTCTTCTGGTACTTCTATCTGGACGGCACCATCCAGTTCGAGTCGAAACTCACAGGGATCGTGCAGACGCGCGCCGTAGCTCCCGGGACGACACCCGAATTCGGCACGCTGGTCGCACCCCAGCTCGACGCGCCCAACCACCAGCACCTATTCAACATGCGGCTCGATCTGGAGATCGACGGGCCGAACAACACTGTGCAGGAAATCGACGCCATCGGCATGCCGATGGGCCCGGGCAACGAGTACGGCAATGCGATCACCGCACGCAAGACGGAGATCACGAACGAACGCGACGGCCGTCGGATGTGCAATGCGGCGACGGCACGCACCTGGAAGGTGATCAATCCCAACGTGACCAATCGCCTGGGCCAGCCGGTCGGGTACAAACTCGTGCCTTTCGTCGGACCGACGCTGCTGGCCGATGAGAACAGCGATCTGGCGCGGCGAGCCGAATTCGCCCGCAGCCATCTGTGGGTGACCAGGTACGACCCCCGCGAGCTGCACGCGGCAGGCGATTATCCGAACCAGCACCCCGGCGCAGGCATCGGCGAGTGGATCAAACAGGAACGGGATCTGGTCAACACCGATGTCGTGCTGTGGCATACCTTCGGCACATCACACCTGCCCCGTCCGGAGGACTGGCCGATCATGCCATGTGAGTACGTCGGCTTTGCACTGAAGCCCGCCGGATTCTTCGATCGCAATCCGTCGCTGGATGTGCCACCGCCGCAACATCATTGTCACGGCACGGAGTGATCGATCGCGCGCAGTACGTGGGGGAGCATTACCGGCCACGGCGGCTGCTTGAGGATGCGTCTCCGAATGCGGTTGACGATCAGGGTTTCACCGATACATGTGCAGTTCGTGCTCCGCGACCGTACCGGCCTACCACGACATCCACGCATGGCTGCGGTTCTGATTGACGAACGCGCTTCAACGGATGCATGGATCCTGGTCTAGGGGCCGGGAGGCCTCGAGATGAAGGCGTTTTCGCAGGCCGATCCCGTGTGGACATTTGACGCTGTCGACGCGGCCGCTGCACGTGTCGAGCGAGAGTTGTGGATGCGTACCCGCCCGAGCGTCACCGTAGGGCGTGCTGATTTTCGCTGCGCCCCAGCCCTCGAACCTTAGGAGCTATGTCAGAAAGCTGACCACCAGGCGGGTGAAGGCAGTCGGGTTGTCGTCGTGGACATAGTGTCCGGCATCCGGCACTTCGGCCCACCGCAGCAATGGCTGCCGCTGAGCCATCTCGGCACATGTCTCTGCCGGTAAGAAGTCCGACTGTGCCCCCCGTACAACCAATGTCGGGCAGCGAAGTGATTCAACACAAGCCCATAGGTCGAGGGGTCCTGCTGGATCACCACTTTGCCTGGCGGCCGCGATACCAGCCATGTCGAGCTTCCACTCCCATCGGCCATGGGACGCGGGCCGCACGGTGTGCTGGATGCGTGAGGCCAGCGCCTCGTCGGTGATGTCGGGACGAATGCTGCGCCAATAGGCGCGTACCGCGTCCAGCGACTCGAAATCGTCTGGTGTACCGGCCATTTCCCGCAAGATGCGGTCTGCCCCCCCGGTATTGGTCGACGAGCCGGGTCCGATGTCCTCTATCAACAATCGTTGTACTTGGTCGGTGTGGCGTGCGGCGTAGGCATAGCCGACGGTGCCGCCCATCGAGTGGCCGACGATGCTGACGTCGTTCAATCCCAGGTGGGCGACGAGCTTTTCGATGTCACTGACATATGCGTTGGTGAAGTAGTCGCGTTGTGGGTCCCAGGAACTCTCGCCGCGGCCGCGGAAGTCGGGCGCAACGACGCGATAGGTCAGTGCCACCTTCTCTGCGATGTGTGCCCAGGTGTGGGCGTAGCTACGCAACCCATGCAGCATCAGTACCGCTGGTGCTTCTTCGTCACCCCACTGCAGATAGTGATAGGTCAAGCCGTTGATGTCTGCGAATACGCTCGATGGTCCACCCATGGCGTCAGCGCAGCCCGTCGTTGCCGATAACCTCAGATGCATCGATGCCACCCAGCCGCGCATGCAGCCGTCCGCGTGAGGCGAACGCAAAGGCGATGACGACCTCATCGGGCCGCGGGGCATCGCCGAAGCCGATGGCGATGGTGTCGTAATTCGAACGCACGTACAGCGCGTCCTTGTGCGCGAGTGGAATGTCGATCACCGCACCTGGCGCGGCGACTTTACCGGTCGACGGCACCCACGCCTTGCCGCCACCGACTGCCTCGCGAACCGGGTCGGCGAATACCTGTGTAAGGAACGCGTTTCCGTGTTCGTACTCGCCCATTGTGCCGACGACGCAAGCCTTGCCGTAACTCTGGATTCCGGTGACACCCGCTGCCTCGACGGCGCGCCGACCGAACTCCCGGCCCAGTTGATCAGATGTCGCCACGATGTCGCTGAGATCCTGGCTGAACCGCCCGGCATAGGGGTTGTGAATAGCGGCCGCGATTACGACGCGGCGGATGGGCGGTCCGTCAGCCGCCTGGCCGGTCTCATTGGCGAGGACATCCTCGATGTAAGTGAACCACTTGCGCAGGTGGTAGGGACCGAAGTTCGCGTCAGGCATGGGTGATGAATCCTCTGATCGTGTTGCGCTAGAAGGCGGTACTAGTAGAGCGGTTCGAGTGTGATGGGCTCGCTTGGCGCGTGGTGTTCACCGAGCACGCGCTGGCCCTCTTCGTCATCGGTGATCGTCTCGGCGAAGAACTCGAAGCGGTTACCATCGGGATCTTCGAAATAGAGCCCCACGCCAACTTTGTGATCGGTGGTCTTGACTACCTCGACGCCTTTCGACAGCAGCATTCCGTAAAGGCGGCGCAGGTCGTCGACGTCACCCTTGATCTCCAGGCCGTAATGTTGCAGACCCAGACCTCCTTGCTGCGCGCCCTCTTCGGCTCGGATGAGTGCCAAGTCGTGATGCTTCTGACCGAACGAAAGGAACACCCATTGCGGGCCGCGCGCGGTGATCTTCATGCCGAGCACGTCGGCGAACCACTGCGCCGAATGCTCAGGATCGCGCACGAACAGTGATAAGTGCGTGCGGACGATGACGGGTGTAGTTGTCATGAGTGGTCCTTCGGGTCGTCAGTGGTGGACCGTGGGCGCTTCTGCGGCCACAGCGGGTGTCCATGCCACGTCGGTGATCTCGGGGAAGTCGCGCCATTCCTTGGTGAAGCTGTGACCGCCGTCGATGGATCGAAAGAGATTTCCGTACTTTGTTCCGGCGAAGACAAGATCGGGATCGCTGTGGTGGGTGCCGAACGCCCACACTGTCGAGGTGGCCGGGACGTCGAACTTGGCTTCTGTCCAGGTCTTGGCGAGGTCGTCAGAGCGGAAGATCCGGGTCTGTGTTCCCGGCGTGCCGTCACCGATGCCCAACAGCAATGCGTTGGACTCCGGAAGCCGTGCCACCAGCCTGGTGTAGTAGATGCCCCAGGTTTGCTTTGTGCCCGTGCGCGTCCAGGTCTTACCGTCGTCCTGGCTGACGAAGATGGCGTTGACGACCACGCAGACAATGGTTTTCGGTGGGCCATCGAGCACGACGATGCAGTGCACATCGGACACCGTCACGCCGTTAGGCAGCTCGGCGTCGTCGATTCTGTCCCAGGTGTCGCCGCGATTGACGGTCTGCCATAGACCGCCCTCCTCGACGCCGAACCACGCCGATCTGCCGTCGACGTGATCGTAGACGGCCGTGAGAATGCGGGGCTTGCTCACACCCGCGCACCGCTCGGGCAACACGGGTGACGATTGCTCCCAGGTGATTCCACCGTCTTCGGTGCGATACACCGCGGCCCGTGCTGGCGCGCCAGTGCCGACGAGCATGCTGTTCGGGTCGTGTGGATCGATGGCGATCGACCACACCTGCTTGTCGTTGAACGGCGAATCCACCCGCGTCCACCGTGTTCCGGCGTCCTCACTGCGACCAAGGCCGGCATCGGCGCCTGCAAAGATCACTTCGGGTTTCGTGGGGTGGACCGCCAGGGCGCGCACCACCGCATCGAACTCGAGGCCTTGGTCGAGCGGGATGCGGTTCCACGTCGCACCGTCGTCGTTGCTGCGCAGCACGCCCTGTCCGGCCGTGCTGACAAGGATGGTTCCCTGCATGGGCGCTCCTTTCTGTGAAGCGGAAGGTGGTAGGAGGGTCAGAGGAAGATTCCGCGCGTCAGACCACCGTCGATTCCGAGCGATTCTCCAGTGATGCCGCCGGCAGTTGGCCCGGCGAAGAAGCACACTGCTTCGGCCACCTCGTCGGCGCTGAGGACGCGTCGGATGGGTGTCCGATTGATGAAGTTCTGCTCCACCTGCTCGGGCGTGATGCCCTCGGCCGCGGCATTTTTCGCGTACAGCTCGTGGATGTGCTCGGTCTCGACGACGCCGGGATGCAGTGTGTTGACGGTGATCCCTTCGGGACCGAGTTGATCGGACAGCACCTTGGTCATGTGCACGATCGCGAGGTTGCGCATGCCGGAAAGTGCGTGACTGGAACGGCCGGTCAGTCCGCCGATGTTGACGACTCGGCCGTAGCGGTGTTCTCGCATGAAGGGGGCAACCGCCTTGATGCAGCGGAAATAGCCGACGACCTTGGTGTTCAAATCGACGATCAGCGCATCCGGATCGGCTGCCGCTATGTCGTTGCGTACCAGGCCGGCCGGGGCCGCCGCACCGTTGACCAGGATGCTGATCTGGCCAACGTCAGCGGCAGCGCGTGCGAGGGCATGCACGGACTCGGTGTCGGTGGTGTCGGCGGCGACCGGCACCACGTTGCCGCCGAGTTCGTTCATTATCTCCTCGGCGGCATCTTTCAGAATCGGTAACCGCCGCGCAGCGATCACGACAGTGGCTCCGCGTCGGACCAACGCCCGGGTGACAGCCTTTCCGATGCCGAGTCCGCCGCCGGTCACGATTGCGACTTGTCCGCTGAGTTCCGTTGTAGTCATGTGATGTTCACCCATATGCTCTTGGTTTCGGTGTACTGCTCGAGCACCGCGCGGCCCATTTCGCGGCCCCAACCCGACTGCTTGTAGCCTCCGAAGGGGGACGCCGGGTCGGTGAGGTTGTAACAGTTGATCCATACGGTTCCGGCCCTGATGGCAGCCGCGACGCGATGTGCTTGTGTGAGGTCGTTGGTCCACAACCCAGCCGCCAACCCGTACGGGGAGTCGTTGGCCTTTTCGATGAGATCGTCGACGTCGGTCCACCGCATCACGACCAAAACCGGACCGAAGATCTCTTCCTGAACCACCCGCATGGCGTGGGTGGTTTCGGCGAGCACCGTTGGCTCCAGGAAGTAGCCGTCGCGGTAGTCACCGTCGAGGCCACCCGGGCGTGAGCCGCCGGTGGCGAGCTCTGCGCCTTGCTGCAAACCTGAATCCACATAGGACGTCACGCTTTTCAACTGCTTGTCGGAGACCAATGGTCCCATCTGCGTCGCTGGATCATGTCCCGGGCCCACGACGAGGTTTCGGGCCCGATCGATGAGCGCCGACATGACGTCGTCGTAGATCTCGGCGTGCACATAGAGTCGCGATCCAGCCGTGCATGTCTGGCCCTGATTGAAGAAGATGCCGTCCGCCGCAGCGGCGGCAACCGCACTCGGGTCCGCATCTGCCAACGCGATATGCGGTGACTTGCCACCCAGTTCGAGCGACACCTTCTTCATGTTGCCGAGCGCCGCCTGGGTGACCAGTCGGCCCACCTCGGTTGAACCGGTGAATGCCACCTTGTCCACATCGGAATGCTCGGCGATGGCCGAGCCGACCACGCCGCCTTCGCCGGTGACGACGTTCACCACTCCGGGCGGAAAGCCGGCCTCCTCGATGAGTTCGGCAAGGCGCAGCGTCGACAGCGACGTCTCCTCTGCAGGCTTCAGCACAACGGTGTTTCCCATCGCCAGCGCGGGAGCCAGCTTCCACGAGGCCATCGACATCGGAAAGTTCCACGGCACGATCGCGCCAACCACGCCGACCGGTTCGTGCACGGTGTAGTTGAGAATGCGCAGCCCATTACGCGGCGACAGCGGGATGGTCGCACCCTCGAATTTGCTTGGCCAGCCTGCGAAGTAGCGAAACAACTTGGCGGTGGTACCGGCGTCTACGGCACGAGCCACGGTCACGGGCTTGCCATTGTCGAGTGACTCAATGAGGGCCAGTTCGTCGGCGTGAGCCTCGACCAGATCTGCAAGGTTGTGCAGCAGTTCGCCCCGCGCCAATGGTGTGATGTCTCGCCACGCTGGATCGGCCAGGGCGGCGCGAGCGGCCGATACGGCAGCGTCGACATCGGACCTGTTGCCGCGCGCCAGCTTTGCCAGTGGCTTGCCGGTCGCGGGGTTTATCGACACAATGCTGTCGCCCGAATCGGCTGGCCGCCAATGTCCCCCGATGAACAGACCATGTTCACGAGTCAGGAATGCGACCACGTCGGCCGGTGTCGATGCCGGGATCGAGGGGTGCGTCACCGTTGTCATAGCGCCATCTCGATCAGGTGTGGGCCGCCAGCGGCGACGGCATCGTGCATTGTCTTGCGGAGTTCTCCGACGGTTGTCGCTCGGTTCGCTGCGACACCGAAGCCGTTGGCCAGTGCCACCCAGTCGATGCAGGGGTCGGCAAGGCTGGTCAACGCGCTTGCTTGCGGGCCGAAGTGTGAATTTCCGTGTCGCCCAAGCTCGGTGCGCAGCACGTTGTAGGTGTGATTGGCGGCGATGAGCACGACCACGTTGCAGCGCTCCCGGGCCATCGTCCACAGGGCCTGGGTGGTGTAGAGGCCGCTGCCGTCGGATTGCAGCGCGATCACCGGCCGGTCTGGGGCAGCGATGGAGGCGCCCAGCGCACACGGAAGTCCTTGGCCGATCGCCCCACCGGTGTTGGTCAGCACGGTGTGGGCGCGGGCGGCAGACGATGCGGTGTAGAACGGATAGCCACTGGTTCCGCCCTCGATCGAGACGATGGCGTCCTCCGGCAGGTTCGCGGCGACCGTTTGGCCGACTGCTGAGCCCGTGAGCGGTGCAGCGTCGTCGGGTTGCTCGATCAACAGCTGGCTAGCGGAAGGTGGTGTGCCACCAAGGAGCTCGGCAAGCTCGAGCAACGCACCTTCGGCGTCCTCCTGTGGCTGTGCCAGCGATACGACGGCGTCCGGTGGCGAGAGGACGCTGGGAACGCCCTCATAGCCGAAATATGCGACGGGCTCGTCTGCGCCTGCAACGATGACCGCGTCTGCGTCTCTCAATGCTGCAACAGCGTGTTCGGGGAAGTAGGGGAGCCGATCGATGTTGGGCAGTCCGCCGCCGCGTTCTGCGCACGCAGGAAACGTCTCGCAGAACAGCACGGCACCTGTCGCCGACGAAATGCGCCACGCTGCCTCTTGCGCTGCCCGGGTCAGCGCGTTGCCGCCCAGCAGCATCACGGCAGACCCTCCATTGCGAAGGTGCTTGGCTACCTTCGCAATTCGATCACTATCGACGCGTTGTCGGCCACGAGTCTTCGGCTGCTCGGAGGTGGGCTCAGCACCGATGTGCTGCTGATAGTCGGCGGGGACGATGACAGTCGAAATGCCCGGCACGTGGTGGGCGTCGTCGACGGCGGAGCGCATCATGTGACCGACGCTGTTTCGATCAGTGATCGTGCGCACGGCGCCGACGGTCGCAGCTAGTGCGGCGATGTCTGAGGTCAGGGGCGCGTCGTAGGGCAGATGCCAACTGGTGTGGTCGCCGACGACGTTGACGATCGGTGTGTGAGCGCGGCGGGCGTTGTGCAGGTTGGCCAGACCGTTGGCGAGGCCAGGTCCGAGGTGCAGAAGAGTCATCGCTGCATGGCCGGCGATCCGGGCATAACCGTCGGCAGCGCCGGTGCACACATTCTCTTGTAGCCCGAGGACTGCCCGCATGCCAGGCACGCGGTCGAGTGCGCTCACCAGCGGCATTTCGGTGGTGCCCGGATTGGCGAAGCACACTTCTACACCGGCGCGCACGGCGGCGAGCACGAGGGCGTCGGCGCCGGTGATGGCCTCGGCAGACACGGTAACCTCCGGATTATGAACGATAAACGAACGTAATGAACGGTTATCGGAAAGACTAGCTGATCGTCGGAGGTTGCGAAAGTCCGACCGCGGGTTCGGCCATCGCTAGGGGAGAGCCGACGTGATGACGCGTGACATACCGGCAGGCGGACGCAGCCGTCTGTCGTGAGTGGTTTGTGCGGGCGGGAGTTACGCCTCGGCGACGGCCCCAGTATCGAAGTCGCCGACCAACCGTTTCGCCGCGTCTGTGGCTGCTCGCATCACTGCCGCAGCAGAATCGGCGGGAACGTCGGCTTCCTTATCGCCCAGTTGAACGATGCCGATGCTCGCAGTGGCCCAGTCAGACGTGACGATAGGGGCGGCGATGCCGAGCGCGCCCGGCTGCAGTGCGCCGATGCTGACCGCATACCCACGGCGGCGCGCGCGTGCAACATCCTTGGTATCCGAGCCGGCGGCCGGTCGGCCGGCGAGGATCGCCATTCCGTCGGCACCGCGATCGAGAGCGTGCTTGGCACCCTGTCGGACTGCGATGTGGAAGGTGGTGTCCCGCGGCTCTTCAGTGAGCAGGATTAGGGCCTGGTCGCCATCGGCGATGCTCAGCAGCGCAGTCGAGTTCGTCTCGTGGCTGAGCCGCCGCAGAATCGGCAACACGGTTGCCTGAAGGCGTGGCTGCAGTCGGCTCGCGAGTTCGGCAACGCCGATGCCGAGCACATACCGGTTGTCGATTCGTCCGATGAGGCGATGAGCTTCGAGGGTCCGCAGCAACCGGTATACGACCGCACGTGCCGTGGACAACTCGTCGGCGAGTTCCGCGGCGGTCAGCCCGTCCGAGTTCAGCGCGAGCAAGGACAACACCGTCAGTCCACGATCGAGTGTCTGGGAAGTCTCACCGCCGGCCGCATTCGCCATGTCCTTGTCACGCCGTGACAACCGCTCAGCCATCTCAGCCCTTTCGCCCGATGCCTAATGATGCCTATCTTGGCAGGCGCAGCCCCGCCGACTCGCTGTTCGTCCGTTGACGGCCGGCGATGGCATCGGTTACTGTCCGATTATGGAACATGGGAGACGGTAATCGGACATGTCGAAGCGTTCAGCCGCAGAATCCCTCGCGCGCAGCCTGCCACCTGGTCCCTATGTCGCGGGCAGTTGGCGTTCGGACCCGGGCACCGAGAGCTTTGAGGTCATTGACCCGGTGACCGAGTGCGCAGTGTTGTCAGTCAGCGAGGCCGACGCGGCAACCGTCGACGATGCCGTCACCGCCGGGCGATCAGCGCTCGATGACGGCGAGTGGGGCCGAATGGACGGGGCCGCACGTGGCCAACTTCTGAATAGGCTCGCGCAGGCTATCGAGGACCGTGCCGAGGATTTCGCTGATCTCGAGTCGCTCGACATCGGAAAACCCGGCTTCGAACCACGCGTGATCGACCTGCCACAGTCGGTCGCCACGTTCCGCTACTACGCCGGATGGGCCGACAAACTCGAAGGCCGCGCCGTCCCCACGCCGGGTTACATGGGCCGCCCCACGCTGAACTACACGATCCGCCAGCCGGTCGGCGTCGTCGCTGCGATCACGCCGTGGAATTCGCCGACGATGATCGGCAGCTGGAAAATCGCGCCCGCGCTGGCCGCAGGATGCGCGGTCATCCTCAAGCCGCCTGAGGACGCACCGTTGACATCGCTGTTGCTCGCGCAATTGGCCGAGCAGGCGGGTTTCCCGGACGGTGCGCTCAGCGTGCTGACAGGTCGGGGAGAGCGCACCGGTAAGGCGCTCGTCGAGCACCCCGGTGTCGACAAGATCTCATTCACCGGCAGCCCGGAAACGGGCTTCAAAGTTGCGACCGCTGCCGCCGTAGGTTTTCGTCCGACGACTCTGGAGCTGGGCGGTAAGAGCCCCCAAATCGTGTTCGCCGACGCCGACCTGGAGGCGGCCGCCGATGGTGTTGCATTGGGCATCTTCGCCAACCAAGGTGAAGTATGTGCTGCCGGCAGCAGAATCCTCGTGGCGCGCCCCCTTTACGACGAGTTTGTTGACCGGTTGGTCACTCGTACATCGAAGGTCGTTGTCGGTGATCCGTTCGATGAGGCCACCACGATGGGTGCCCTTATCAATTCCCAACAGCTAGAACGGGTGACGCGGTACATTCAGCTCGGCCGCGATGACGGCGCCCGGCTGGTCAGCGGTGGCAACCGGCTGGACCGCAGCGGATACTTCATCGAACCTACGCTGTTCGCCGACGTGTCGAATTCGATGCGCATCGCGCGCGAAGAAATATTCGGCCCAGTCGGTGCTGTCATCGCCTTTGACAGTGACGAGCACGCCGTCGCGATCGCCAATGACAATCCTTATGCGCTCGCCGCGACACTGTGGACCACCGACCTAACCAGGGCACATACCGTGGCCAAACGCGTGCACGGCGGCGCCATCGCCGTCAACGGGTGGTCCCCGCTCGACCCCCGGCTGTCTTGGGGCGGTTCGAAACTCAGCGGGCTCGGCCGCGAGCTTGGACGCGCCGGAATTGACGCCTACACCGAAGAAAAGACGATCACCGTCGTCCTGTAAGCACGACACCTCCATCGAAAGGATCCCTCTTATGGCTCGAGTGCTCATCACCTACTACAGTGCGACCGGATCGGTTCACCGGCTCGCCGAAGCAGTCCGAGAAGGCGCAGAGTCGGCGGGCGCCGACGTCAGACTGCGTCGCGTGGCAGAGCTCGCGCCACCGGAAGTCATTGCAGCAGATGAGGATTGGGCGAAACACAAGCAAGACACCGATGCCATTGTGGAAGAGGTCAGCCTCAATGACCTCGAATGGGCCGACGGCTATGCGTTCGGCACACCGACTCGTTTTGGCGCACCGGCCTCACAGCTCAAGCAGTTCCTCGATACGGCCGGAAGCCTCTGGCAGGACGGCAAACTCGCCGACAAGCCGGTGACCACCTTCGTGTCCTCGGCCGAGCGGCACGGCGGACAAGAAGCGACGATTCTCTCGCTCAACAACGTCTTCTATCACTGGGGTTGCATCATCGTCCCACTCGGCTACACCGACGATATTGTCTACGCGGCCGGTGGAAACCCCTATGGCACATCATGGCCCGCCGGATTTCCATCCGCGATGCCCGATGAGACGACGTTGGAGTGCGCACGCCACCAAGGCCGCCGCCTGGCTCACTTCGCCGAGGTGCTCAGCGCAACCAGGGCGAATGCCTAACGGTACCGTCGATATCTGGTCGGATATCCACTGTCCGTGGGCGTTTGTGGCCGTCCACCGACTACGTGCGGCGCGAGACAAGTATCGACTGGATGTGGTGTTTGTGCCGCGCGCGTGGCCATTGGAGTGGGTCAACGGGCGCGGCACCCCCCACGGCATCGTGGTGACCGAGACTGCGGCGCTTGCCAGTTACGAACCGGAGTTGTTCAACGCCTACGCGAATGATTCGTGGCCGTCGACGCTTCTTCCCGCGTTCGAACTCGTCGCGGCCACGCGGCGGGTCTGCGGTATGCGCGCCGCGGAGGACGTCGACTATGCGCTTCGGATGGCGTTCTTCCGCGATTCCGTCGATGTCAGCATCGAAGCCGGTCTGCGCCAGGCGCTGTCGATTGCGATGAGCTTCAATGCCGATATCGACGTCGGGCGCGTCATGGACGTCTGGTTGAGAACCAATACGCGTGCCGATGTCGCCGATGACTTCGTTGCCAGCAAGAAAATCGCCATACAGGGCAGCCCGCAGATCTTCTGGCCCGATGGGTCGTCGACACACAATCCGGGAATGACCGATCACCATTGGCACGGCGGGCTCGTGCGGATCGGCACGACTGACGAACTCGCCGCCGAGCGCCTATTGCTCGCGCATTTCCCCGCGGGTCACACGCCGGATAGTGATTGAAAGTGGCAATCATGGAACCGTCAATGGCGATTCGCGGTGGCGACTGGGGGGTGTTATACGCGACCTCCAGACCACAGGGCCTGCCGCGCCCTCTCCTGGGTGAATGGAGTTGGCAACAGCACGGCAACTGCCGAGGCTATCCACTCGAGGTCTTCTTTCCTGACGAACGCGGACAACGCCTTCGGACTCGAGAAGGGGAGGCCAAACGCATCTGCCGGGCGTGCCCGGTCATCACCTCGTGTCGGGACTACGCGTTGCGCGCTCCCGAAGCGTACGGAGTCTGGGGAGCGCTCACACCGCGCGAACGGGCCCATCTACTGTCATCGGCGAATCGCCGGGCCGAGGCTCACGAAGATCGCGAAATACTGCTGTAACCCGGTGCGCAGCCTCGCATTACACCGACGGTGCGCTTATAGGCCTGTGGTGCTGCGTGTGCAAGCTGATCTCGTGAGGTCCGACAAGGTGATCAATCACGCTCTCCGCGACGGGAATTCGTCGACGCCCTGCGAATGCATCGTCCGTCGCGGGCGGGAGTCTGCGGGCGACCGGACGAGACCCCGAATATCCGAAGCCGCGGAGAGCATTGCTAAAGGTATCTGTACCTGAAGGCGCAAAAGTTGACAGACGGAATGACGTCAATCACAGTTAGCGTACTTGTATCGAACACAAGGAACGATAATCGTACTACCAGAGGTCACCCTCTCAGTACGGCGAATTCGTGATGATCGGGCGGCCAGGTGGTCCAGCTACGTAACGTCGCCCCCGAGTGCGGTTCACGGAGGACACGTGGTCAACACCGACAAGAAGCCGGCGGTGCAGGCGTCCCTGGGCGCCCGCAGGCTGGGTCTCGCCCAGGCTGTCGCGCAGGCGCTTGGGACCACTGCCCCAGTGTTCGGCGCGCTGACGTTCCTGCCTCTCGTTGCGGGGGGCAAGGGTACTGGGGCTGACGGTGCCGTCCCGTTGTCCGTGCTGTTGTCAGCTGTGGCCGCGTTCGGAGTGGCCTGGACGTTGTCCAGGTTTTCGCGGCAGCTGGACAACACCGGCTCGTGCTACGTCTACATCAGCCGCTCCTTCGGCGACCGGGCCGGCACCGCCTTTGGTTCGCTGAACTACTTCTCCATCGTTTTCGGACCCATCACACCGCTCATCTTCGGCGGGTACCTGGAGGATTACCTCAACCTCCGGTTCGGTGTGCATGTCCCGTGGTGGCTGATCAGCCTGGCTTTCATTGCGGCGGTCGGCGTGGTGCTCTGTTTCGGAGTCAACATCTCCACCAGGGCGACGCTGGCGCTGGCGTTTGTGTCGATGCTGACAATCATCGCGTTCTCAACTCTGGTGGTCGTCCAAGGCCTCGGCCGTGGAGCAGTGCCGCCGATGGCCCCCTTTGAAGTCAGCTCCTCGAACAGTGGCTGGCTGGGAATCTTGTGGGGCATGCTTTTCGGGTTGTTCATATTCACTGGGTTCGAATCGGCGCAAAACCTGGCAGAGGAAACCCGGGACCCGAAGCGGTCGATCCCCCGTGCGATGCTGATCACCGTCGGCCTGATCGCCGGGTACTACCTGCTTGTCGCCTATGCCACCGTGATTGGCTTCGGTATGGACGGCGAAGCGATCGCCGAGCACCCCGCCCCGCTTCTGGCCTTGGCGGCGCCCGAGTCCTTCGGGGCGTCCTGGCTGGTCGACCTACTGACGGTCATGCTCCTGCTCGACATGTTTTCGCTGACCGTGGCCAGCTGCGTGTACGGCAGCCGGGGTTTCTTTGCCCTTGCCCGCGATGGCCGGCTGCCTTCAGCCTTTACGATCGTGAGCCGCAAGCGCAGCATCCCGGTGTTCGGTACGGCGGTGCCCGTGATCTGGATGGCCGTCCTGGTGGTCGGCGTGCACGTCACCGGCCCTTTGCTGGCCGACGAGGGCACGCCCGAGTTCATGCCGGTGTTCGCGTGGATTGGCAGCACCCAAGGCCTCATCACCGCGATCGTCTGGGGCACTCTTTGCCTTGGCGCATTCGGTTGGCTGCGCGGCCGTGACAGCCGGCCCGCCTTCCTGGTCACGGCCGCCGGCCTGGGTGTGCTGGCCGCCTGCGGGGCGCTGTTCTCATCGCTCTACGAGGCCGAGGCGTCGATGTACGTCGCGCTCGCGCTGGTCATCGCCTTCCTGATCTTCTCTTTTGTCCAAAGCACCGTTCAACGCCGGCGTGGGCAATTCGCCCCGGCAGGGCTCGCGGACGCCAAGGAAGGAATGAGTCAGCTTGGGCAGTGATGGGCTCTCGTCGAGGAGCGGCGTCGCGGCCATCACCCGCGGTGTCGGTGCACTAATGGCCACGGGTTCCGCTGTGCTGCATGCGTTTACGCTTAGCCATGCCGGAAACCCGATCGTCGCGCTCGGCATGCTAGCGATGATCGGGGCGTGCCTGTTCTGCGCTTACGAACTGTGGACGCGGGACACCATACGCAGCTGGGTACTCGTCGGGGTAATGAACATCGTGATGATCGGGGTGCACCTTCCCATGACGGGCGGGCACCCTCACCACGGGTCGGTATCTGTGGTTGTCGCGCCGGCGAGCGGTGCGACGGCCATGGCGGCGGCGACCGGCGTCGCCGTACTCGAGGTCGCACTCGCGGTGGCGGTGCTGCTGTACCGCAGCCGGCGCTACCCGGCTCAGCTTGTCGACAGTTCGGTGAGCGCGAGGAGTTCTTCGCGCGCCTGCGCGAGTTCATCGTTGGTGAGATAGGGGCTGCCGATTGCGGCGGTGAGTCCTTCAGCCGCGAATCGTATGGCAAGGGTTCTTGCATGCGGAAGTCCATCAGCGGCGAACGCGGTATTCAGCCTTTGCGCGTCGCGTTCGTACAGAGCGTCCAGCTCCGGTGTTATGACGGCGGAGGCCACCAGACTCGTCGGGCTAGATATACGCGTGAGGTAGTCGCTACCTCCGGTCATCGCTCGGACGTACGCGCGAGTGAACTTGCCGGCCCTGTTCTCGCTGAGGTCGATGTGGGCATGCACTTCCTCCCACATGCGGTCAGTTACGTGTTCCGCAACCGCGTGGATGAGGGCCTTCCGTGACGGAAAATGGTGCATGAGACCACCTTTGGTGACACCTGCGGCGGCTGCGATGTCAGCGATGCTCACACTGGCGCCGCGATCGGAGAAAACCCGTTCCGCGGCGTCCAGAATCGACCTCCGGGTGCGTTCCTTGTCCCGGGTCGAGGTGGTGTTCTCGGTTTGCTTCATAGGTGGTCCATTTTCTCAGTGCGCAGCGAAGGGATCACTCTCCAGGCCACCACAGCCGCCGCCGCCATCACGACGGCGGCGATAAATGCCGTGGTTTGCATCGCTGTGGTGAATGCACTCTGCGCATGAGCAATCAGCTCCGGATTGTTCACTTCTGCAAGCGCGGACGCCAACGAGCGCTGAGCGTGGGCTATGTCGGCGGGATCTGTTCCGCCTGGGGGGTCGAGGTGGGCCCGGTAATTGGCCAGGTGGATTGAGCCGAGAACGGCGATGCCGAGTGCGCCGCCGAGTTCGTAGGCGGTTTCCGCGATCGACGAAGCGGCGCCGGCCCGTTCCTTGGGGACCGTGGTGACCACGGCATCAACAGACAGCGTCGCGGCTATCCCGATGCCTAGGCCGAGCACCCCGAGCGCTACTGCGAGCCCCCAGTAGGCGGGCATGGTGGCCGATAGGGCGATTCCGACCAGTCCAAGTGCTGCCGCGGCGAGCCCGGCGCCGATGGCCCGGCCGGTACCGAGCTTGTCGACCAGCAAGCCGATGAACACGATTACGAAGACGGAGGCCAGAGTCGCGGGCAGCTCGGCGACTCCGGCTGGTAGCGGACCATATCCGCGGACCAGTTGTAGGTATTGCGAAAAGAAGAAGAGCAGGCCCATGAAGGCGAATAGGGCCAAGCCGTTGGATGCCACGGCTCCGAGGAACGCGGGGGCGCGGAACAGGTTGACGTCGAGCAGTGGATAGGGAAGGCGTTTTTGGCGGCGGATGAACAGCCAGCCGGAGAACAGCCCGAGGGCCCCGGAGATCGGAACCACCAAGTCCAGTCCTGTGCCGAGCCAGTGCTTGAGCGTGTACACCAGCGGGACGATGGCCAGAATCGACAGCGCCGAGGACACGAAATCGACGGGATGATCGGTGTTGCCCCGGGACTCGGGGAGCAGTGCGGCTCCGACGATGAGGACGAGCGCCATGATCGGCACATTGATCAAAAACACCGAACCCCACCAGAATTTCTCCAGGAGTGCGCCGCCGACGACTGGGCCTAGCGCGGCACCTGCGGTTGCTCCGGCCGACCAGATTGCGATTGCGCTGGTGCGCTGAGCGCGATCGGAGAACATGGCGCGCACAATGGACAGGCTTGACGGCATCAGCGTGGCAGCAGCGAAACCGAGCACGGCGCGGGCCGCGATAAGCGTTTCGGGGTTGGGAGCAAAGGCCGCCAGGATCGAAGCGCATCCGAACGCGCCGGCGCCAATCAACAGCAGTTTCTTGCGCCCGATTCGGTCTGCGAGGTTACCCATGGTGATCAGCAGCGCAGCGAGTACGAAGGCGTAGATGTCTCCGATCCATAGCAGTTCAGTGGCTGTCGGATCGAGGTGCTCAACCAGGGACGGCACGGCGAGATAGAGGACTGTTCCGTCGATTGCCAGCAGCAGCACGACGAGGACTAGCGCGCCCAGGGCCCACCATTCGCGCCGCCCAGCTCGTTCAGGCACCTCGGGCTCGTGAGTTGTAGCCACCAGCGAAGATTAGCAGATTAACAATCCAAACGGATGGTTGTACAATCCATCAGCATGGTAATAAAGTCCGTCTGGGTTGACAGAAGCGAGCGGGCCCATCACAGTTGGTGTACCTGTATCGGACATAGCGGACGATAATCGAACTCAGGAGATCACGTCTCGGTACACCGAGTTTCGTGAGGGAGGAACGAACAACATGTCACGCAACTCGCAGACCGGCGATGGCGGCAGCGTCCACCTGCGCAAACTTGGCCCGGGCACGCTCGCCGGGCGCACCGACGAGTATCCGGGGGAGGCCGGCCCGGGAAGCATCGGAGTAGTGGTAGGCCGCGACGAGTCTGCGCGCGAACAGCTGGAGGCGCTGCTGGACGCCGCACGCACGCTGCGTCCCCGACTTCGGGCGGAGCAGGCTGACACCGAGGAGCGCGGGGTCTACTCACCGGAGATGCACCAGGCCTTCCTCAAGGCCGGCTTCTTCCGCGTACTGCTGCCCAAGAGTCTCGGCGGATTCGAACTCGGGGTGGAGGCGTTCTATCAGGTGATCACCGAGGTGGCCAGGGGCTGTCCATCCAGTGCCTGGTGCCTATGTCTGGCCGCAGGGCACACGCTGCCCCTGGCGTCCTACTGGCCTGAGGAGGCGCAGCGGGAAATCTTCGGCGAGCATGGATATCTGGTCAGCCCAATGAGTTCCAACGCGCAACAGGACGTGGTGGTCACACGCGAGGAACAGAACGGCGTGCGCGGGCTGCGCATCTCTGGCACCTGGAGGTACTGCTCCGGGTCTCCCTATTCCACGCATTTCATGGCCAGCTTCGTGCTGCCCCCGGAGGGCGACGGTGAGCCGACGGCCCACTGCGCGGTGGTGCCGCGCTCGTCGTACGTCGTGCTCGAAGACTGGGGCGCCATCGTCGGCATGCGGGGGAGCGGGTCGCAAAGCATCCGCGTCGAGAACGCCTTCGTGCCGGACCACCACGTCGTGGAGTCGACCTGGATGTCCTCCTTGTCGGGCGACACCGTCGGATCCCGGCTGCACGGCAACTCGATCTACGGCGGACCGTTCATGGCGTTCGCCGAGGGAGAGATCGCCGCGATCGCAGCCGGAATGGGGCTGGCTGCCATCGACGAGTACGAGCAGATCATCACCACGAGCAAGGCGCCGTGGAGCGATGGTGGGCTCCGGCGATGCGACCATCCGGTCTGGCAGGGCAAGTTCGGAACCGCTCTCGCGCTGGTGGATTCGGCGGTCGCGATGTCCGCGCGTGGTGGGCAGATGTACGAGGAGTTCGCCAGGCGCTCTGTCGCCGGTCTGGAACCGTTCAGTGCAGAGCGGGTGCTACGCCTGAACAACCTGTACCTCATCGCGGAAAACCAGGTGTGCGAGGCAATCACGATGATGATGCACTCGGCCGGTTCCCGCCACTCCGTCAGCAGTTCTCGGATACTGCGTTACTTCCGCGACATGCTCACAGTCCAGACCATCACCGACCAGCTCGACCTCTTCGCGGTGGCTACCACCCAAGAGCATCTGGCGGCCGACGGCGGGTGAGGGCAAGCGCCCGACAGCCATCCGTCCAGTTTGCTTGTGGCTCAGGCAATGCTGCGCAGGCAGGCCATGACCTTGTCGATCAGCGATGAGGTGCCGCTTGCCCATGCGGCGACCAAGTCGATCCCCAATGTGGGGGGCGACACGGGGCGGTAACACACACCGGCGATGTTGAGCGCAGCCGTCGGTTGTGGCGCGATGGCCACTCCCATCCCCGCAGCCACCATCGTCAGTAACGTCGACGTCTCGTCAACCTCATGGCGTATTCGCGGGGTGAAGCCTGCCTCAGCGCAGAGCGTGGTCAGCAGACTGTTCATCGCCGACTGACGCCGTGCGGAGTGCGTCACGAAGTGTTCGTCGGCCAGATCGGCGATGTGCAACTCGTTCGATTCGGTCAGGCGGTGGCCCTTGGGTAGCACTACGACAAGGCGATCCCGGCGCACGGTTTCCACCGTGATTCCTTCCGCTCTGACCGGTGGTCGCAGTAGGGCAAGGTCGATCTCGCCCGCAATTAGCGCGGAAAGCTGTGCAGGGGCTAGCATCTCACCTCGCACATCGACCTCGATTTCGGGTAGCCGGTCGCGCAGTGTGCGCACCAGTTCGGGTAACAGGGAATATGTCGCCGACCCGACGCATCCGATGGACAAGCGCCCTTCGATGCCGCCTGCTATGCGCCGCGCTTGCTCGCCGGCGTCGTGGACGGCGTCCAGGATGTTGACCGCGCGGTCTAGGTAGGCACGGCCGGCGGCGGTGAGTTCTACCGACCGGGTCGTGCGAGTGAGCAGTTCCACGCCCAGCTCGCGCTCAAGCTGACGGATCTGATGTGACAGCGGCGGCTGGGCGATGCGCAGGCGTTCTGCGGCCCGGCCGAAGTGCAACTCCTCGCCGACCGCGCGAAAGTAGCGCAGATGACGCAGCTCCATCATTAGGACGCTACAGATATAAATGGGAGTGAACTAAGTATTTCAGAATATGAGGCGCTCGTCCTACCGTCGATTCGTGGATTCCGTAGGCCAAGTCGCCACGAGCGGCGCGCCGTCATGAGCGCCGTCGACGTCCACTACGTGGTCTCCGGCGTGAACGACGGACCCGTTGTCGTGTTGTCGAATTCGCTGGGCTCCACCCACCGGATGTGGGATGCCCAAGCCCGCGCCCTGGGTGAACGTTTCACGGTGGTGCGCTACGACACCCGGGGCCACGGCAAGTCCCCGGTGCCGCCGGGTCCGTATTTCATCGACGACCTCACTGACGACCTGGTCCGGCTCCTCGACCGACTCGGGATCCAGCGCGCCCACGTGGTCGGATTGTCGCTGGGCGGCATGACAGCCATGCGACTGGCCGCCCGCGCCCCCGAACGCGTCAACCGGCTGGCGCTGCTGTGCACCGCAGCTCACCTTCCACCCGCCACCGATTGGCGAGCGCGGGCGAACACGGTACGCACTCATGGCGCCGCCGCGGTCGCGACGCCGGTGGTCCAACGCTGGTTCACCCAGCCCTTCTTGAACGCACACCCAGAATTGCGCGACTACTTCGAGGCCATGGTGGCCGCCACCCCCGCCGAGGGATACGCCGCATGCTGCGATGCAATAGCGAATCTTGATCTGCGCCAGGACCTTTCGGCCATCTCCGCACCCACGCTGGTCATCGCCGGCGCGGACGATCCAGCTACGCCACCTGCGAAACTCGAAGAGATCGTCGCTGGCATCTCGGACTCACGGCTTCTGGTCGTCGAGCACGCCGGTCACCTGGCCAACGCCGAACAACCCAGCATCATCACTTCGGCGCTCATCGAGCACTTGGAGCGCTCATGACGCTCAACAAAGTCGTGGACTCCGCTGAACAGGCCGTCGCCGACATCTTCGACGGGGCCAGCATCGCCGTCGGCGGGTTCGGGCTCGCGGGTATTCCGTGGTTTCTCATCGAGGCGCTACTGGCCCAGGGCGCCGGTGATCTGACGATCGTCAGCAACAACTGTGGCGTCGACAACGGGGGCTTGGGCCGCCTGCTGGAGGCACGCAAGATCAGTAGGGTCATCGCCTCCTACGTCGGGGAGAACAAAGAGTTCGCCCGCCAGTACCTGGCCGGGGAACTGACCGTCGAACTCACACCGCAGGGCACCTTGGCCGAACGGTTGCGCGCCGGAGGCAGCGGCATCGGCGCGTTCTACACCCCAACCGGGGTCGGGACTCTGGTGGCCGAGGGCGGCTTGCCGTGGCGCTATCACGCCGACGGCAGTGTTGCGCTGGCCTCGCCGACCAAGGAGGTGCGGACTTTCAACGACCGCCAGATGCTGTTGGAGGAAGCCATCGTCACCGATTACGCACTGGTCCGGGCCGCGGTCGCCGACCGGGCCGGCAACTGCATGTTTCATGCCGCGGCACGCAACTTCAATCCGCCCGCGGCGATGGCAGGCCGCTTGACTGTGGTCGAGGCCGAACGCGTCGTCAACGTCGGCGACCTACACCCCGACGACGTCCACCTGCCGGGCATCTTCGTGCAGCGGGTCGTCGAATTGTCACCGCAGCAGGCCGCTTTCAAACAGATCGAGAAACGCACCGTTCGACCACGGCTGACCGACAATCCGGAAGAGGCTCGATGAGCTGGACCCGCCAGGAGATGGCCGCCCGTGCTGCCGCTGAGCTACAAGACGGCCAGTACGTCAACCTCGGTATCGGCCTGCCCACACTGATTCCGGACTATCTACCGCCGCGATCCGACGTCGTCCTGCATGCCGAGAACGGCATCCTGGGAGTGGGGCCATTCCCGTTCGACGACCAGGTCGACCCAGACCTGATCAACGCCGGCAAGCAGACCGTGTCAGTGGTGGCGGGCGCGTCATACTTCGACTCGGCGAGCAGTTTCGCGATGATTCGCGGCGGGCACGTCGACGTCGCGGTCCTTGGCGGTATGGAGGTCGCGGCCAACGGCGATCTGGCCAACTGGATGGTGCCAGGGTCGATGGTCAAGGGAATGGGCGGCGCTATGGATCTGGTCAACGGCGCCGGCCGAGTGATCGTCTTGATGGAGCACGTGGCCAAATCCGGCGCGCCCAAACTGGTGCTGAATTGCGACCTGCCGCTGACCGGCAAGGCCGTCGTGAATCGGGTGATCAGCGACCTCGGTGTCTTCGATGTCATCGGTACCGGATTCGCCGTCGTCGAACTCGCCCCCGGCATCAGCCCGACCGATGTCGCCGCAAGTACCAGCGCTCCGATCACCGACGCACGCGACAAGCTTGAGCTGGCGCCCTGCGGCGCCTGAACGCGATCGTTTGGTTGCGATAAACCGGAAGTCCTGGGTCGCAATGCAACACGCATCCGGGTATGGCTGTGTTCCCGATTCTCCTTCAACGCTGCCTGCCATTGTTGATCGACATGTGTAGACCCAAGCTATGGTGGTGGTGAATGGGAGAGGCGGTGGGATTGATGCCGAGACTCGTCGATCATGCCGAGCGGCGCCGCACGATCGTCGGTGCGGCGTGTAGATTGATCGCCGCGCGCGGTATGGATGCGACGAACATGCGTGATCTGGCTCGCGAGGCCGGATACACCAATGGTGCGCTCAGCCACTACTTCTCGGGTAAAGATGCGATCCTGCGCGCGGCCTTCGAGCACGTCTTCGACGCCACCAACGCGCGTATTGAGCGATCCGTTGGGCAGCGCCGCGGTCTATCGGCGTTGCGTCGGCTGTGCCGCGAGGTGATGCCTCAAACCGAAGAGACCTTGATGGAAGCCCGCATCGCGGTCTCGTTGTGGCAGCGGGCCCTCAACGACCCACACATGGCCTCGGTCAACCAGCGCGCGCTGGACACCTGGCGTGCTCAACTCATCGACTATCTGCGACAAGCACGCTCCGCTGGCGAGATCGACGACGACGTCGATGAGTCCGTGTTGGCGAACCTTCTGATGACGACGATGGTTGGCCTGCAGGTGACCGGTGTGCTCGACCCGCAGTCGTCATCGCCGGCGGCACAGGACGCCATGATCGATCAGATCATCGCCAGCGCCAAGCGCACGCCAATCCGGCGGAAACGCAATGGGTCCGCGTTGCGCCCCTGAGCGATCCGGCTGACGGGAGGCAGGAGTGTCCGAACTCGCTTCGCAGGACTACGAACGGCTCGTGCAGTCGCTTCGATACTGCGTGCTGATCCACGACGCACGCACCAAGAACATCCTGTGGGCCAATCGGGCGGCCTCCGAACTGCTGGAGTTCACCGTCGACGAACTCAAACCGCTCAAGGCGCCCGACATGAGCGCCCACGAGAAACGGTACCGACGCTCGGTGGGGCGGCGATGGCTACAGGACGCTGTAGACAACGGTGTCGCGATCACTGAGTGGGCCTATCGGGCCAAGAGCGGTCGCGTAGTGCTCACCGAGGCGATCGCGATACGCGTCGAGCTGACGGCGCGCACAGTCGTCATGGTGCAGTTCCGCGACATCGAACGCGAGGCTCTCATGCGCAGTGACCTCGTGCGCACCGAAGCGACACTCAGCCGCACGGAAGCACGACTGACGGCCTTTCTGCGCAATATGGCCGAGGGCATCCTGGTGCTCGACGACGACTACGTAATCGCCTACGCCAGTGAGTCTGCGGCGACCCTTCTCGCGACCGATGTGGAGTCGCTACACGGGATCCGGTTCACCGACTTCTGTCGGCCGGGCTCGTCGCGACGCGGTGTCGAGGAGGCGCTGCGGCGAACCGGTATCGCCGGTGACGCGCAGGGTATGCGATATGAGGTCGAGTTGCCCAGCGGCGAACATCGATGGCACGCGGGAAGTGCTCAGCACATCGAGATTCAGGACGATCTCAAGGGTTCGCTGCTGCTGTTTCACGACGTTACCGAACACGTGCACACCGAACAGGAGCATCAACGCGATTCCCAATATCTCAATTACCTCGCCCGATTCAACGCCATGGGTGACATGGCGATGGCCATCGCACACGAACTGGGCCAACCTTTAGCTGCGGCAACTAATTTCATCGCCGCCACCCAACATCGATTGTCGTCGGCAGGGACCAACCGCGAAGAGCTTGCCTTGGGCTTGACCAACGCTCGCAAGCAGCTCGACCGAGTCAATCAGATCGTGCAGAGTCTGCGTGACTACGTGACGCAACTCGAGGAATCGCAGCAACACGTCGACCTCAACGAGATCGTCGAGGACTGCGTGTATTTCGTCAATCTGCGCGCCGACAACCACGGTGTGCGGGTCGAGTACCGCTACGCGAACACGCCGGTGGACGTCGTATGCGAGCGGGTGCTGACGGGGCAAGTGGTGTTGAATCTGTGCTTCAACGCCATCGATGAGATGGCGAACTGGCCGGCCGATCAGCGGACGGTCACCGTGACCACCCGCATCGAAAACGGTATGGGCGTGTTCAGCGTGGCCGATACGGGTAAGGGGCTATCCCATATTCCGGAAGCCCGAGTCTTCGACGGCGCGTTCACCGACAAAGGCAGCGGGCACGGAATCGGGCTGGCGCTGTCTCATCGCATCATCACGCGGCAGAACGGCTCGATCACCGCGCGCGAAAACTCCCCTTGCGGAGCGATATTCGAGTTCGCGCTGCCGGTGGCACGTTGACGCTCACTGTGCCGGCCGAAACTCGTTGATCAGTGCGCGCGCAGTCTTGATTCCCGACTCGATGGCGCCGTCGACCACGACACCGTTCCAGCCGCTGGCATAGTCGGCGCCGGCGAACTTGAGCCGGGTGCCGGACTGCTGAAACAAGCTCCACCCGTTGAAGAATTGGCCAGACTTCAGCGTCGCCCACGTTTGACCGGACCACTTGTCTGCGACCCAGTCATGGCCACCGCAATCGAGGACGGTGAGATCATCGCGCCACACGTTGATCGCCTTTTGAGCCGAATCGATATCGTCCAGTTCGATCGCTGTGTGATCGGAGCCGAACCCGACCAGGATCGTGGCGTCCTCGTCGGTCAGGAAGTATTCACTGCGCAGCAACGAGATTGGGTTGTCTCCGGGGGCTCCCGCGATCATCGAGTGATGGCCTGCGACTTTGATCCAGATCTTGAAGCCCACCGAATTCGAGCCTTCGCGCACGACGTTTCGCTGTTTGTCGGTCAAGGCGGGTGAGAACTCCAGATGCTTGAGAGCGCCGATGGGTGCGGTGACGATGGCCGCATCGGCGGTGTGGGTGGTGCCGTCGGCGAGGGTCACGCGCACGCCGGCATCGTCGTGGACGATGCGCTGCACGGCGGTGTTGAGTGTGACGCCGCAGCGGAGGTCGGCGGCGATCGCGCTGTAGAGTCCACGCATTCCGCGCACCAGCTTGAACCGTAGGGTCTGCTCATCCATCAGGGCGCTGCGGTGGTCGCTGAGTGCGGCCCAGTGCTTGGCCATCAACGGTGACGCCGTCGCTGTGGGCCCCTGGTAGGC
>Ga0207668_10000128_pt1 | contig 53883 bp, 54 predicted proteins | sample KBSS43metaG_FD_184323 | JGI IMG/M metagenome (GOLD analysis project Ga0207668, IMG submission 184323) | Switchgrass rhizosphere microbial communities from Kellogg Biological Station, Michigan, USA - KBS S4-3 metaG (SPAdes) (version 2) | ecosystem: Host-associated > Plants > Roots > Rhizosphere...
GCCTGCGCGTCGCCGACTGGGAGCTGGCTGCGCCGAAAGGCTCGCCCCAGGGGGCGGTCGAGGTCTTCTTCCGTCCGGACGAGGTGGCCTTCGCCCCTGCCGACGGCGCGGGCCTGGCCGCGGAGGTTCGCGCCGCGGCCGCCCGCGGCCCCAAGGTGCGGGTCGATGTAGTGGTCGCCGGACGCCTCATGGAACTCGAGGTCCACAGCCGAGACGCTCCAGCCGGAGTTGAGCCCGGACAGGCCTTGCGGATCGAGCTGTTGCGGCCGCAGGTCTACCGTGCGGCTTAGCTCTGTCGGAAGCCATCCCGCCGAGGAGGGACCGCTCACCGTTCGCGTACGGACTTCCTCAGATGATGAAGCGTGCGTGGCCGCTGCAGGTCACCATTCCCGATACGCCGCGCCTCGATCCGAGGCCATGCGGCGGGAGGCTGTTCCATGAAGCTTTGGGTGATCGCCCTTGCCGCGACCGCAATCGCCGGCCCCGCCCTCGCGCACGGTCCGAGCGAGCACAACGACTACGACCGGTCGTTCGGGATCTACACGCGGCCGCCCGCCGACGCAACGGCACGAAGAGCCGCCGCTATCCGGGAGCTTCATCTCGGAGGCGAGGTGCCGCGGCTGAAGCAGCCGTTCCGTCCGTGGAAGCGCTGGGCGGCCAACGCCGGGCCCCATTGGCAGCTTTCCCGACGCCACGATCCCCCTCAAGGCGGAGGGGGACTTGGGGGAATTTGTCGTTAAATCTCGCCGTTTGGCATCCAACCGCAGCATCTAGGATCTTGCAGCGCCTGGCGCCGCTTGGGTGGCAAACGATGGCCTACCGCACCGAAGCCCACCTTTCCCCCTCCGACCGGAGCGCCAGCGTCGTGCGCTATATGCCGAGTTCACGACGTCGAGTGGGAATGATCATCGCCTGTTGGCCGCTCGTCCTGATCGAAGACCTTCGCGAGGCCTTCGCCAAAGCCCGCGCGACGTGGCCAGACTCGATGTGATGCATCGGCCGCGCGGGCGCGGCGCAAACTTGAGTTTTGACAAAGTCATCCTGGTTTCGAGCGCTCACCGCTTCGCGCAGCGTGTTAGACCCAACCTTATGGGCGACATGAAGCTCGGTGTCGCAATGACGCCGAACAAGCAGGGTCTTTCGATCGCGCTATTCGACGGCGACACCATGCTCGGTCAGGTCGCCCTGGACGCCGCCGCGCTCGAGAAGCACATACAGGCGCTCGGCATGCGTCGATCCGAAATGGCGGAGCAGGTCGCACCGACTTTGGAACCTGGCGCTCGTCTCTTCGGACTCGAAAATCCCGCATGGCTCACGTTCATGGACGACGGCGGGCCGCCAAACCTGGCCTTACGCCATGCTTGCTTTGGCTGGCTTTCGTTCGCCTTCTCGCCTGAGAGCGCCCGCTTGCTGGGCGTATCCCTGGTGCGCATCGCCGACCAAGCGGATGGCGGATCGCCGCAGTATCGCGGGCCTCCGACCCGATCCTGAGGAGACCGCCCTTGGACTTCGACCCGCGATCCTGATCAGACGATCCCGTCCGGCCGCTCGTCCAGCTTCCGCTGCCGCCTACGCCTAAGGACGCCCCCGACCAAAAGGGGCGGGTATGGTCGGGGGCGCCGCGCGGCTCCGGAGAGAGGGGGCTCGAACGTGGGCCGGCGCCCAATGAACGCGCCTGATAGAGGCGGCCGTCTATATCCTGCGATTATTGTGCTGCTCGGCTGCAGAGCTATCGTCTGGAATTCGGCGTGCACGGTCGCCTCTTCGGCCGGCCGCGACCACTTGAACGCGGTGTCGGCAACGACCTCGACTGCCTAACCGACGCTCGCAATTAACAATTCATCGAACAGGCCGGCGCTCCCGCTTGTACTAATCGTCAACGATAGGAGGACGCGTCCGATGGGTTGGATTCTGCACCCTCTCGGATCACGCTGCTTTGCATTGCGGCGGCAGCTCATAAAGTTCGCTCGGTTAGATAAAGAGCTGGACGAGCAACGCGCCCGTTGGTCCCGCGCCTTCATGTTTCCGGTGGCCCTCGTCATGGGCGCCGGTTCTTGGGGCCTTGTGTATGGGCTCGCGCGCTTGACCCTGCCCTAAGGGCGACGAAGGGAGTCCATCTTCGCCCGGATCCATCGACAAAGTTGTCGAGGCTGCGCCTCCATTTTAACATTTCCCCTATTGGGCTAACTCCGTTTCGCTGAAGCATATCAAGCGCGACCGACCGGGCACCCCAGCAACTGCTCGCCGGAGCGGGTAATAGACCACCACCTCGCGCGGCCCCCGGCGCTTCGAGCTGCCGGGGGCGTTAGGTGGGGGAGCAAACGCAATCCAGCGATTGATGGAGCGAAAGGCGGTCGCAACAGCGGGCCTGCCACCGCTGGACTATCTCGCCGCGGTCCCGCACCGGCGGATGGGCGCGGCGTCGCTAGCGCGGTGACAGCGGCCTGTCGCTAGAGGACCCGGCCATGAGGCCGAGCTGCTGGCGTCGACTCGGGAGCCTACCGCCCACGCACCCCAGATGAGATCGCATTCCATGATTATCGGCAGGATGAGAACGTCTATCTCGTTCACAAGAAGGGCCCGAACGCCTTGGCGGAGTTCGTCCGCCAATGGCTCCAGCGCAACGCCCCGCTACATCGGACCGAATGCTGCATGCTTGTGGCGGACGGCCCCCAGCTCACGCGCCGCGACGGCAAGATCGAGGCGCTGATCGACCTGGAACCTCGCTCAGATCGCGGCGGACCTCTACCGCTGTCCCGAAGGCATGGAGCTGAAGCGCCACCGGCGAGCCTTCCGCATTGATCACCCTGATGTCCCGCCGGACGACACCTATCGCTACCGCGCCAGCAAAGCCGAGTGCGACGCACGCTCGCTCCGGAGCCGATGCTGCCTCAACACGCCGGCTCGAAAAGTGACCCGCTCGATCTACGAAGCCGCCCGCGACCACACCCCCGAGATCGCCACCACCGACGCCTATGTCGTCTCCAGGCGCGAGCGGAAGAAGGTCGAGATGCTCTTCGCCCACCTCAAGCGCATCACCCGTCTTGGAGCGGTCGCTTGCCCATCGCCGCGTCGTAACCTTCGGCCGCCGCCTCGTTCCCCTTGAGTAACTGACCGCCATCGAAGATGAAGTTCTGGCCCGTCGCGTAAGCTCCCGCCGGCGAGGCCAGAAGCACCGCCATTCCCGCGATTTCGTCGGGTTGGCCCTGACGCGAGAGCGGAATGCGCTCGACAAAGATCCGCCCGGCGTCCGGATCGGTCTGGAGCTTCGACTTGGTGGCGAAACTGCCGGGCGTGAGCGAATTCACGCGGATGTTGTCCGGCCCATAGTCCACCGCCAGCACCTTGGTCATGTGGGCGAGCGCCGCCTTGGCCAAGGAGTAGGACAGGAATGGAGGGGAGCCGAAGAAGCCGAGCGTGGACAGAACGTAGATGATGCCGCCGCCGCCTTGATCGCGCATGATCGGCACGACGTTGCGGGTGAGCGCAGCATAGTTGCGCACGTTGGCTTCGAGCACCTCGCCGAGGACATCGACGTCAGGGCCAAGCTCCTGCAACCGCCCGTGGACGATGTGAGCGGCGTTGCACATCAGGGTGTCAATGCGCCCGCAGGCCTGCATCGCCCGCTCGATGAGCTCAGCTCCGCTCTTCCGCGACATCAGATCGAAGGCGATCGGCACCGCTCTGCCTTGCCCGTAACGATTGTTTAGCTCGGCCGCACGCGCGGCGGCGTCCTCTTGCTTGCGGCTGGTCACCACGACGGTGGCCCCGTGCTCGGCCATGCGCTCCGCCGTAGCGCTGCCGATACCCTGCGTGCCGCCCGTGACGACGCACACGCGTCCGGAAAGATCGAAAATCGACATCTGCTTCCCAAGCCGAAGTGTTGGCGCAACACGACCGCTCGCTTGTCGAGCGGCCGAACCCAGATGTTGGCGGCTATTCCGCCGCCGTGCGGGCGGGAGCCTGCAAGCCGACCCAATTGCGGGTCTCGTTGACGAACTTGAGCTTGCACTGTCGCCATCCATCGGCGGTCCGACGGAACTCGTCGTAATAGCGGCCGTAGGAAACTTTCGGCTCGGCGTCGACTTCGTCAGCCGCGGTCGACATGGCGTAGAGCGTCCAATAGCCCCAGGCCCGATCCCCTTCGACCTTGATCTGCGGGCTGTGGAACGAGTGCCACATCCAGCCGCGCGCCTTGGCCATGAAGTCGCCGAAGTAGAACGCGATATCCTCGCGACCGTTGATCTCCCGGCCAAAGACCGCTGAGAAGTCGCACTCCGCGTCCTCGGTGAAGAGTTGGGCGAGGTCTCGCCCCGCGTCCAGGCCGCGTTTCGGGCATTGATCGACCAGTTCGCCGTAGCGGGACTTGAGCGCCTTGATCTCTTCGACGTCACGCAGCCATTTCACATCTTCGTTCATTGTTTCCTCCCACAGAATTAGGCTGTCGATGATTACGAGGGTTTCGCTTTTGCACCCCGCGCGCCAACCGGCTTGAACAGGCCGTCGAGGGCAGCGACCAGCATCAGGGCAAACTCGTTCAACAGTTCGTCCTCGAGATCCGGGTCGCATGACGACTTGCTGACCAGGATGGCTCGGTCGAGCAGGGGGATCATCAGGGCCAGGCGCAGTTCCGCGGCGCGCCTTCGGTCGGGCGGGCAGCGGCCCAGCAAGCGCTGCAAGCGGGATACTGTCAGCAGTCCCGAGGGAACTATGTTGGCGGCGGTCTTCGGGTCTGCGTCGGTTGCTTCCCAATAGGCGGCGCACAGCTTGTGCATCCGTTCCCACATCGCGGCGAACTCATTCAGCCATGATCGGATCGTCGCGAAATCGGCCTGTTCGATGGCGTCGAGCCGGTCGATGACCGCGCTCACCTCCGCCTTCACCCGATCCTGAAGTGGCGCGATCAGGTCGTTCTTGCTGGCGAAGTGCCGATAAAAGGTCGGCGCCGTCGTTCCGGCCAGATCGACGATGCGTTCCACCGACGTACCCCGGAAGCCGGTCTGCGCGAAGGACTCCAGCGCCGCCGCCACGATCTTGTCGCGTGTGAAACGCTTCAGGTCGTCGCGGAGGCTGCCTCCCGCCTTGGGCGAGGGCTTGCGGGCGCTCCGCGCAGATCTCGTTGTAGCAATAACCTCCGCCATAGACCGCCTTTTCCCGTTAGTCACTATTACGTAAAAAAAGTCATTGACACTAAATCGAGCCCAGTCATAACATTTTAGAATGGGAATTCAAAGGGCGTCGCCGCGGCGAGCGGTAAGGCCGCCCGGCAATTAGGGAGTGAAGGGACCGTCGCCGCTGGCGGGCGGTCGAGACTAGGTGCAGATGCGTCGACCGGTCCGGCCTCTGCGAGATCGCATGCCGCTCTCCGGAATGGCTATCACGTAAGCGGAGCGATCGAGCTCTTGGCCCGCCGGCGCGAGGCGCGGCTCTGCCTTGAGCGGCCGTTGCGACCATCCGCAAGCAATGAGCGATGACAGAATCGGGCGCCGCAAAATCAAAGGAGCAAGCCGTGTCGCGCTGCTCAGGGCGCCTGATCCTGAATGCGGAGCGGGCGAAAAGCATGGGAGCGAGCGCATGTCTACTGTCGCGGGGCTAAAGCGCACCCGGAGCGAAGGCTCCGGTCGTCTGCGTGGCGATTGGACGACGCGTGAGGACGGGATCCCGGTCGCCCGCTATGTCGACAGGGACTTCGCCAAGCTGGAAGCGGAATTGTTCTGGCCGCGCGTCTGGCAGATGGCCTGCCGGCTCGACCAGATCCCCAATCCCGGCGACTACACAGTCTACGACATCCTCGAAAACTCGATCATGGTCGTCCGCGTCGACGACGAGACGGTCAAGGCCTTCCACAATGTCTGCCCGCACCGCGCGACCATGCTCGCCCGCGGCTCCGGCAGGTTCCAGGTCGAGCAGATCGTCTGCCCTTTCCATGGCTGGAAATGGAGCCTCAAGGGTGAAAACAAGTTCATCCTCAACCAGGAAGAATTCCGCGGCGGATGCCTGAAGAACGAGGACGTCAACCTCAAAGAGGTGCACGCGCGGATCTGGGCCGGTTTTGTCTACATCAACATGGCCAAGGATCCTCCGCCGTTCGAAGATGTCATGGCGCCGATCTCCAGCCTCGTGGATGGGGTGAAGCTCGGGGAGATGAAGCACCACTACCATTACCAGGCGCGGGTCAACTGCAACTGGAAGGTGGCGCAGGAGGCGTTCATGGAATCGTACCATGTGCCGCAAACTCATCCCCAGCTGACGCCTGGAAAGCCGGAAGACTTCACCGCGATCTATCATTACGAGACATTCCCGTACGGCCACGGCCTGTTTCATTCCGGCGGCGCCAATGCTGTCGGGCGCGTGTCGATGGAAAAGCTGAAGACCCTTGGCCAAGAGGAACAGGCCGACCTTCTGCTGCGAGGTTTGCAGACCCTGCAGACCGGCCAGGACGCCCAGGCTCACATCGAAGAAGTCGATCTGGCGCGCACCATGCGCCACCGAAAGATCCCCGAGGGTATGACCGTCGGTCAATACTTCCAGGTGGTGATCCGGGAGCATTACGCCGCCCAGGGACGCGCGATCGGGACCTTCGAGGACATGATGAAAGTCGGAGACATGCACGTCTTCCCGAACGTCATCTACCTGCCGACGTATGGGAACGCCGTCATGTACCGGGTCAGGCCGTCGCAGGACAACGACCCCGACTGGTGCATCTTCGACATGTACGCGATCCGCACCTATCCCGAGGAGGTGAAGCCGCCGCCCTGGGAGACGAAGGTCGCGGAGGGGGCGCTGGAAGACCCCAGGAGTTGGTGGCTGATCCCAAGCCAGGATTTCACCAGCATCGTTCGCCAGCAGCGTGGTATGCATTCCATGGGGATCAAATCCACGCTGCTGTCTTCGCGGCAGGAATCCATCATCTCCAACATGCACCGTGAGTTGGATGATTATCTTCAGGGTTGATCGCTGTCGAATGTAGAAGTCGCCCTGAGCGCATTTGAATAATTGAAGTTCTTGGCCTGATTTCACTGTTTGACTGAGGCGTTGCGCCCCAGTCTCAAAATGAACACTTGGGGGAAACGAGACATGACAGGAAGGTTTGTGCGCGCCAAGTCATGGGCGCTCGCCGGGGCCGCGACCGCAGCGCTGGCCGCGCCGTTTGCGGCGCGAGCGGGGGAGGCGCAGGCGGACACCCAGGTCGCGGCTGCCGATACGTCGGTGCAGGAGGTGATTGTCACCGCCCAGCGCCGCGGTCAGCGGATCGTCGATGTTCCACTGACCGTCACCAACACGACCGGCCAGGAACTGCAGGCGCTGGGCATCACCTCCACGCGCGAGCTGTCGAGCGCGGTGCCGGGCGTCGTGCTGGGCATGAAGGGCAACTTCGCGCAGCCGTCGATCCGCGGCGTCTCGACGCCGGGCACGGGACCTGGCCTGGAAAGCAACGTCTCGATGTATCTCGATGACATCTACATGCCGTCGCAGACCACCAACGTGTTCGACCTGGCCGACGTCGAACGCATGGAAGTGCTGAAGGGACCGCAGGGCACGCTCTTCGGGCGGAACTCGACGGGCGGCGCGATCCGGATCTTCACCCAGGAGCCGCTCTTCGAGCCGGGGGGCCGCATCAGCATCGGCTACGGCTCGTATGACGATTGGAAGGGCTCGTTCTTCGCGACGGGGCCTCTGGCTGGAGATACAGTGGCCGGCAGCATCTCGCTCTACGCCCACCATAACGACGGCTACATCAAGGACTTGGTGCGTGGCGGGCGCGCCGCGCCGGTGTCGTCGCTGATGGGGCGGGTCAAGCTCCTCGCGCATATCACGTCCGATTTGAAGCTGACCGCGACCGCCTTCGCATTCCAAAACAAGGATGCGACCGGCTTCGCCATGCAGCCTCAGAACGGCAACTCGCTGGCCCGGCGGTTTTCCTCGACACTCTTCGTTCCGACTGATCGGTGGTCGGCATCTCTGAACGTCGATCCGACGGCCAAGGTTGAGGCTTATGGCGGATCGCTCAAGCTGGAGTACAATTTCGACCATGGTACGCTGGCGTCGATGACCGGCGGACAGTGGGGGAAGCTGACCGGACGTTTCGATGGCGATTATCTGAATAGCCCGACGCTCGAATATGATCCGAACGCGCCGGAGTATTCCGTGCAGCAGGAATTCATCTACACGTCGAAATATTCAGGGCCATTTAACTGGGTCGGTGGTGCGTTCCTGTTCTACGATCTCGCCCGCTATAATCCGAGCCAGGCCGTTATTCTCGGTCGGATAACGGATGTATACAGCCGCACGATCACGAACTCCTACGCCATCTTCGCTGAAGGCACCTATGACTTCACCGATCGGCTGAGCCTGACGGCAGGCCTGCGCTATACGCAGGACCGCAAGGCGTTCGCAGCCAGTTCGGTCTCCAACCTGCTCGTGCCCGCCCCCCGCGGCGTGCTTCGCGATCTCGGCTCCACGAAGTGGCACGCCACGACGCCCCGGTTCATCGCCAAGTACAAGATCAACTCCAACTCCAATGTCTACGCAAGCTACAGCACAGGATTCACGAGCGGCAGCTACACTCCGTCGGCCGCGCTGTCGACGCCAGTGAACCCGGAGCACATCAAGGCGTTCGAAGCCGGATGGAAGACACAGGCGCCTCGTTATAGCCTAAATCTTTCAACATTTTACTATAAATACAAGGACCTGCAGGTTTCCGTGGTCAACGGCCTGTTCACGGCCTATCAGAATGCGGCGTCGGCCAAGATCTATGGCCTTGACGCTGACGGCTCCTTCAACGTAACCGATGATTTCCGCATCAAGGGCGGCCTTTCTCTGCTGCACGCCCGCTTCTCCGATTTTCCCAACGCGTCGGTCAACGTGCCACTCGCGCCCGCAACTTGCGCCGCAACGGGGGGCGTATGGCCATGCGGCAACCAGACCGTGGCCATCAATGCTGACGGGAACCAGCTTCCGAAGGCGCCCGACTTCACGTCGAGCATGACCGGCGAATACCGAATCGACGCCTTCGGCGGCGACCTTCGTTTCTCGGGGACCTGGTACCACAACTCCGGCTATCCTTGGGAGGTCGGGCAACGCATGACGCAGCCGAGTTACGACACGATCGGCGCCAATGTCTCGTGGTCTCCAGTCTCTTCACGATATCGGATCACCGCATGGGGCCGGAATCTCACCAAGGAGAAGTACATCCAAAGCGAGTTCGACACCGCGGGCGGAGACGGCGTCGTCTACGCGGCGCCCCGCTGGTTCGGCGTCACCCTCGACGCGAACTTCTGATCGGAGGCAGGGGCCGGGCGACGCCCGGGCCCTGCAGCCTCCCGCGCTGAAACTGTTCGCCAATGAAGCCCGTCAGCCAAAGGAGAGAAGCTCGAAATGGCCGATATGACCAAGTTCATGGCCGACAGGGCGCCCGGGATGATGGATCATCTGCGCCGATATCTAGAATCAAACGGGCAAGACGGCTTCTACCGCGATATGAGCGGCAATCCCGAAGGCGCGGGCGATCCGAAGACTCTGACGCTGATCTTGAAGACGATCGGTCGCAAGAGCGGCCGGCCGCATCTGGCGCCGCTGTTGTTCAACTACTGGGGAGCTGACGTGATCCTGATCGCGTCCAAAGGCGGTCATGACCAGAGTCCCGCATGGTACCTGAATATGCTCGCGGCCGATGAAGTCTCGGTGCAGATCAGGGACAAGCGGTATGCCTGCAAGTGGCGGATCGCCGATGGCGAGGAGCGCCAGAAGCTGTGGGATTTCATGAGCGACTACTATCCACCCTTTCACGCCTATCAGGCGCGCACCGAGCGCCGGATTCCCGTGATCGTGCTGACGCCGGTTCAAGAGACGCAAGAGGCCTTCAAGCTGGAGGACGGCGCCGGCCTCGATCAGCTCGTCGCGAGAGCGGGGCGCTCGCCGGAGTGACAAGCCGTTTGCGACGCTGATCCGCCTAGAAATCCGAACCGCCTTTACAGGACGAGAGCGCCGTGAACGGCAACGAATCCGGACCTGAGATCCAGCTTGCCTGGGACGAGTGCTGCGACTTCCTCATCGTCGGCAGCGGCGCCGCTTCGGTTCCCGCCGCGCTCGCCGTGCTGGACGCAGGCAAACGGCCGCTGATCGTCGAGAAGACCGACAAGTTTGGGGGGTCGACGGCTCTGTCCGGCGGCGTGGTCTGGGCGCCGAACAACCCGGTGATGAAGCGCAAGGGGATCAAGGATTCGGCCGAAATGGCCAAGGCTTACCTCGACGCTTGCGCTGGGCCGCATGCTCCGGGTTCGACGGCGGAGCGACGCCAGGCGTTCCTGGCCGACTCGCCGCATCTCGTCGCCTATCTCGAAGGCAAGGGGATGAAGTGGGTGCACGCGGCGGGCTGGTCGGATTACCACGCCAAGGAATATCCCGGTGGCGTGGCCGAGAGCCGATCGCTCGTCGCGCAGATCTTCGATCTTCGAGAATTGGGCGCCTGGGCCGACCGGCTGCGGGCCAGCGCGCGACCGCCGCTGCGGCTGTACGAAGCCTCGGCCTTGTTCCTCTACGGCAGGACGCTGAAGAGCCGGCTGACCATGATCAGACTGGGCTGGCGGCTGATGCTGAACCGGCTCGGCCGCCGGCTTGTCGGGACAGGCATGGCGGTGCAGGGCCGCCTGCTGAAGATCGCACTTAGGAACGAAGCGCCGATCTGGCTCAATTCACCCCTCGTCGAGCTCGTGCAAGAAGGCGACCGGGTCACTGGGGCGATCATCGAGCGGGATGGCCGCCGGATCCGGGTGCAGGCGCGTGACGGCGTGCTGCTGAACGCCGGCGGCTTCGCCCACGACCAGGCCATGCGCGACCGCTACCACCCGCAACCCAGCTCCGTCGCGTGGACGATGTCGAACGCGGGCGACACAGGCGAAGTCATACGCATGGCCGAGGCCTTGGGCGCGGAACTCGGGTTCATGGACCTCTCCTGGTACAACTCCATCTCGGTGCATCCGGACGGCGCCAAGGCCGGCAACGTGATGGACATCTCCAAGCCGCACGCGATCGTCGTGGATGCGGGCGGCGAGCGGTTCGTCAACGAGTCCTGCTCCTATGTGCAGTTCGGTTTGGCGGTTTTCGAGCGTCAGAAGACCCGGTCCGCGAATCCCAGCTTCTTCGTCTTCGACAGCCAGCACCGCAACCACTACCTCGTCAGCGGACAGAAGCCGGGCCGACCGCCGGGACAATGGATCGAGAGCGGGTACTTGTTCGAGGCCTCGAGCCTGGATGAGCTGGCCGCCAAGTGCGGCATCGACCCAAACGGCCTAAAAAAGACCGTCGAGCGCTTCAACGCCTTCGCTCGCACCGGCGTGGACGAGGACTTCCGTCGCGGGTGGTACCCCTACAACAACTTCCTGGGAGACCCGGCCAATCGCCCCAACCCGAACCTGGGGACCATCGAGAAGCCGCCCTTCTACGGCATCAAGATCTACCAGGGCGACGTCGGCACGGCCGGCGGCGTGGTCGCGGACGAACACGCTCGCGTCCTGCGAAGGGACGGATCGGTGATCCCGGGGCTCTATGTCACCGGCAATTCGGCTGCGCCGGTCGTTGGCCGGTCCTATCCCGGAGCCGGGGCCAGCATCGGCGCATCCATGGTGTTCGGTTGGCGCGCGGCGCGCCATGCGATGGGCGTAAACGCGTGACCCGGCGACGGCTCAGGAGGCGGAGTCTATGAGGCGCAGCGCGACCACCGACGGATATCCCTCGATCCGACTGGCTTCGTATGTGCTCGCGGTGCTGATGATTGCGGGCGTGGTTTCGCTGCTCGACAGGCAAATCATGATCCTGCTGGTCGAGCCGATCCAGCGCGACCTTGGAATCACCGACACCCAGATTTCATTGCTGCAGGGTCTGGCGTTCGCCATCTTCTACTGTTTCGCCGGCCTCCCGCTCGGGCAACTTGCCGACCGCGTCAGTCGCAAGAAGGTCATGATCTTTGGGATCGTCACCTGGAGCGCGGCGACCATCGGCTGCGGCGCGGCGCGAACTTTCGAGGAGCTGTTCTTCGCCAGGGTGATGGTCGGGTTCGGCGAGGCGTGCCTCAATCCGTGCGCCTATTCCTTGATGAGCGACTACTTCGCGCCCCATCGACGTGGCCGCGCCTATGGTCTGTTCGGCGGAGCCTCGAGCGTGGGGGCGGCGCTTTCCCTGTTCCTGGGCAGCGCCGTGCTTTCGATGCTCGGCGCGGTGGCGTTCATCAGCCTGCCTCTGGTCGGGACGCTCGCCACTTGGAAGGTGGTCTTCATCATCGCCGGCTTGCCCGGTCTGATGGTGGCCCTTCTCCTGCTCACCGTGCCGGAGCCGCATCGGCGGGAGACGGCCGTTCGCCATGCCGAGGCGTCGAGCCCCAAGGCTTTGGCCTTCCTCAGGGAAAACGCCGGCGTCATCATCCCGCTGCTGGTGGTTTACGCGCTGTGGTCGATGGCGGGCTACGGCTACACCGCCTGGATGGCGACAGGCTATGTCCGCACCTACGGGCTCAGCGTGCCGAACGCCGGGGTGCTAGCCGGCATCATCATCACGGCGGGCTCGCTCGTCGGCGCCTACGTGGGAGGCGTGCTGGGCGATCGCTGGTCGTCCGGAGGCGCCAAGGGCGGCAAGTTGAGGGTGACCTTTTGGGCGTCGGCGATCGCGGCCGTGACGCTGCCTGTCTGGTGGCTGCTGGATTCGCCGCTGCTGAGCGTCTTGGTCGGCTGCCTCGTGTATAGTTGCGGCGCGGCCACCCTGACGTCCGCCCCCGCAGCGCTCAACGAACTTGTGCCGAACGAGCTCAGGGGACGAATGTCGGCCATTTACTTGCTCGTGACGGGGATCGTGGGCATCAGCTTCGGCCCGGCCGCCGTGGCGCTGGCCACAGATTTCATCTTCGCGGATCGCAGCGCCCTGAACCTCTCCATGATCGTCGTCCCAGGGCCAGCGATTGTCGCTTCCGGCTGCCTGGCTTGGGCTCTGCAGACCCGTTACTCAGGGGCAGTCGCTCGGCGACGCGCGGAATTCGCGGCCAGTCCTGGGGAGACATTCGTGCGCGATCTTGCCGGAGACGACCGTTCTCCGACGGCGGGCGTGGAGGATTTCCGGCGCGCACGGCCTGATGAGCACGCCGGCCAAGAAGGATCGTAGGACGGCCGGACCTCCACTATTGGGAACATTGGGCGTCGCGTAGAGGCGTACGTCTTGGGACAGCTCCCCAACGGGAACGTCGACTGAAGGAAGGTGAGATGGAACAAGCTGCACAGACCAACCTGGGCGTGGGGCCGGCCACTCTGCTGGAAATCTACCGGCAGATGGCGCGGATCCGCGCGGTCGATCGCGCCATCCAGTCCGGCCTCTCCTCGGGCCGGCTGCTCTTCACCTATTGGCCGATGACCGGCCAGGAATCGATCCCGGCGGTGATCTCGCAGCTGACCAGCGCGCGCGACTACATGGTCACCACCTACCGCGGCGTCCACGACCAGGTCGCCAAGGGCGTTTCGCTGGAGGGGCTGTTCGCCGAGGCGCTCGGCCGGATCGGCGGGGTGAACAAGGGGAAGGGCGGCTCGCCGCACATCTCCGATCCCGCCTCGGGCTCGATGCTGACCACCGCCATCGTCGGCGCCGGCGCGCCGATCGCCAACGGCCTGGCCTTCGCCGCCCGCTCCCGCGGCGAGGACCGCGTCACCATCGTCAACTTCGGCGACGGCGCCACCAGCATCGGCGCGGTGCACGAGGCCATGAACCTCGCCGGCGCCTGGCGCCTGCCGGTGATCTTCCTGGTGCAAAACAACCAGATCGCCGAGTACACCTTCCAACCCGACTACACGGCGAACTCGAATTTCGCCTCGCGGGCGGCCGCCTACGGGTTCCGCGGCGTACGCCTGGACGCCAACGACGTTGTCGCCTTCCACCAGGGCATGAAGGAGGTGGTCGAGGCGGTGCGCCGCGGCGAGGGCCCGGTGCTGGTGGAGGCGATGACCTTGCGGCTGGGACAGCACGCCGGCGTCGGCGATTCCGCCCAGCTGAAGCCTGAGGAGCTGGAAGCCGGCCGCAAGAACTGGGCCCTGCCGCGGACCCGGGCGCTGCTGCTGGAGGCCGGCGTCTCCACCGAGGAGGCCCTGGACGCGATCGACGAGGCTGCGCGCCAAGAGGTCGAGACCGCGATCGTCAAGGCCATGGAAAGCCCGGTCACCCCGGCCGAGGAGACCCTGCTGGACGTCTATGGCGATCCCGACGTGCCGCCGCGGCGCGGGCACTACCCCCGGCGCGAGGCCGAGGCCGCGCCGAGCGGGCCGACTAAGAGCATGCTGGGCCTGGAGGCCGTGCGCCATGCCCAAGAGCTCGCCCTCGAGCAGGATGCCGCCGTCTGGCTGCTGGGCGAGGACATCGCCGACCCCGTCGGCGGCGTGTTCAAGACCTCGCTGGGATTGCAGGACCGGTTCGGCGTCGAGCGCGTCCGCTCCACGCCGATCGCCGAGCAGGCGATCATCGGCGCGGCCACCGGCTCGGCCCTGGTCGGCATGCGACCAGTCGCCGAGATCATGTTCTGCGACTTCATCGGCGTTTGCATGGACCAGATCGCCAACCACGCCGCCAAGCAGCGCTACATGTCGGGCTCGGCCACCCATGCGCCGATGACCATCCGCATGATCGTCAGCGGCGGTGTCGGCGGCCATGGCGCCCAGCATTCGCAATCCCTGGAGTCCTGGCTGCTGCATACGCCCGGATTGAAGATCGCCTTCCCGAGCACGCCGTTCGACGCCAAGGGCCTGCTGCTCAGCTGCATCTTCGACGAAGACCCGTGCATCCACATGGAGTCGATCCGGATGTTGCGCGGCCAGCGCGATGAGGTGCCGCTGGCTGACTATCGAATTCCGCTCGGCGTGGCCAAGGTGCGCCGCGAGGGCAGCGACATCAGCCTGATCTCCTACGGCTGGCAGGTGCTGGAGTGCCTGGCCGCGGCCGAGGCGCTGCAGAAAGAGGGCGTGAGCGCCGAGGTGATCGATCTGCGCACCCTGGTGCCGCTCGACTACGCCCGCATCTTCGACTCTGTGAAGAAGACGCGGCGCGCCCTGGTGGTCCATGCGGCCACCGAGTTCGGCGGCTTCGGCGGCGAGCTCGCCAGCACCATTGGCGAAGAGATGTTCTCGACGCTCAAGGCGCCGGTCGGGCGGCTCGGCGCCGACTATGCGCCGATCGCCTATTCGCGCGATATCGAGATGAATCAGATACCCAGCGCCCGCTCGATCGCGGCGCGCGCCCGACAAGTGATTGCTTTCAAGGCCTGAGGAAAAGAACCACGCATGCCGACTCCGCTGACGATGCCCCGCCTCGAGATGTCCATGACCGAGGGCGGCCTGGCCGAATGGCTGGCGCCCGACGGCGCCGAGGTGAACGAGGGAGATCCGATCTACGTCCTGGAGACCGAGAAGGCCTCGCAAGAGATCACCGCCCCCGCCTCCGGCCGCCTGGTTCACAAGGTCCAGGCCGGCCAGATCTATCCGGTGGGAACCGACATCGGCGAGATCGTCTAGAGCCGGCCGTGATTTGACGGAATCGGAACTCTCAAATCAGCGGAGATCTGATTCATCATGGCCGCCGGGGGAGACCGGCGGCCATGACAGCTCGGAAGCTCACCTCTGAACCCCTGCCGCTGAGGTGGGATGAGCACCGATCGATGCTCAATCGGCTGGCCGCTACTTAGCCTGCCCAAATTCCCTGGTCCGATCCTAGAATTTCCCAGCTTCCGGACACTGCGCCGATCGAAAGGTCGGCGCGATTTCCGTTCTACTTCAATGCTGAGCCGGATTGAGCAGGACGCCGAAGTGTCGGGAATGGCATGGCGTGTTCCCTGATAATTTCCCTGTTTGCAGGGTATTCGCCAGGCGCAGTTGCCCCGCAAAGCGCAGCCACGCCTGGAGGGGAAGTGACACTTTTTCTGTGAGCCCAGAGAGGGCGCGGAGTTCCGCCGACCACGGGCAATTTCCGGAATGCGGAGAGCCGCGCTCTGCCCCTCAGTAGGGGCTAGGTCGCGGAAACAGCTAAAGAAATTGAGTGTCGACTCGGGAGCCTATGAAAGGCGTCGACTGCTTGGTCGTGCACGCAGTCCGTGGGCGATGGGTCTCTCGTATCCAGCGCTGACGCGCGGGAGGGGAAGCGCCGCGCCTGAAACACGTCAGCGTCCGATTCCGGCCGGCCGCACTCTGTTTGACGCAGACGCAGTTTGACGCAGACGCAGGGCGAACTCGCTTTTTGCAAGGGTTCATGACGACGACGGGATCTTCGACCTCTGCGACGGTTTCCCCTTGGGAGAAGAGCTCAATCACGTCAGGCGCCGCCGCCGGGAGATAGCTGAACATGGAGTCGATCGCCGGTTGGATCGCGCCTGCTGCGACGATGATTGCGGCTATGATGACTGCTGCGAACCTGGGCGCGCGAATTACTGGCTGGGGCTTCGTAGTGTTCGTCGCCGGGTCGATTAGCTGGTGCGTTGTCGCGCTGGCGAGCGGCCAGGACAATCTCCTTTGGAGTAATGCGTTCCTTACCCTCGTCAACGTCGTCGGCGTTTGGCGATGGCTGGGCCGCAAGGCGCGGTACGAAAAGGGAAGCCGCGCGGCGGAGGCCGAGAGCGAGGATATAGATGCGCCAAGCCTGATCGCCTTCGGCTCGATCGCCGGAGCGAAGCTTATCGGCGCTGACGGTCAAGCCGTCGGGTCGATCGTCGATGGCATGATGCGGCGGCGGGACGGCCGTCTGGCCTATGTGGTCGTCACCGACGAGGGGGTCGCCGGCATCGGGGAACAGCTCTACGCCGTCGCGGTCGAAGAGGTCAGCTTCGGCGGCGACCAGTTGACCACCACGCTCTCGGCGAGCGAGCTCAGTCGACGTGGTCCAATCGAGGCCGGGTCCTGGCCGGCGCGGGTGACCGCTTCATAGCCGCCAGGGATGCGATTGATCTCAACGGGAACCGCGGCTCCGGCGTCGTGTCGGGTCCAGCGGCGGCCGGCGGCATGTCGGCCCAAGGCTGGGGAGATGAATTCATCGGCATCGAAAAACTGACCGACAAGGAACTCGAGACCTTGCACGCCAAGTGTCGGCGAGCAGCGGCGACGGCGGCGCGCCTCATGGAGCAAGCCGAAGCCGAGCGGAGGTCCCGAGGCTCCGCTGCGGCTCCCGCCCGACGATCGCGTAGGAAGAAGGCGGCTTGAGGTGACCAGCCTCGCCGTCCATGAGGCGGATTCGGTCGACGCGATAGCCGAACTGCACCGGCAGCATCACGCCAATTCCTCCGGCGCCCAACGGCTGATCGATCGCATTACCGCGACACTGGGGGCGGCCGCTCGCCGCCATCATATGCCTCGTGGCCGTCGTCGTCTGGATCGCCTTCGCCGCGCTCGTCGCGGGCGGAGATGTCGGGAAGCCGGTCTACGGTTGGCTGGAATTCGCGGCCAGGGTCTGTGCGCTCCTGGTCGCCATCCTCATTCTGGTGACGCAGCGCCGCGCCGATGAACTTGCCGAGCGCCGCGCCCATACCTGGATCCGGAGGTCGCCGAGCGTTCGCTGGTGGCGGCTGACGATCCCTCGTCGGTGCTGGCCCTGAACGAGGTTCGGCAAGCGCTGCAGATGCTACCGGACGTTCAGCGCGAGGCGCTCGTGATGATCGGCAACGGCAGATTTACGTACGAAAAGGCTGCCGAGATCGCCGACGTGGCCGTGGGAACTGTGAAGAGCCGCGCGCGAGCGGCGCTGCAGGCGATCCTTGAAGCCGGAACGTTCCGAGCGACGGCGCGCCTGCTCACGACGCGATGGCGGCTATCATGGCTGAGATGCCTCGACGTTGATCCACTTCGAGCGGTCCAGGTGACGACAGGTGGCTGAGAGGCTCCGGTACGCGGAACTCGAGGGGCGTGCACTGGGGCAGGAACAGGCGTCGAGGCGGGGAGTTCAAGAAAGGGGCGGCCTCCAGGAGGCGCAGATGGCCGACACGTCGACGTCTAGCCAAAGACGGCGCGGTGCAGCGCCCCCGCCCCAATCGATCCGAACTGACAGCGCCGGCCCTTCAAGGGAGGACGTCGGGACCGTCGTGGAACAGGTATCGCGCGAGAGGCGAGAGCAAAGATGGGAGAACGAAGGAGGCGCCGCCCGCCCGCCTCGGCCGGCTAGCGGGTGAAATGCTCGGCGAAGTAGCGCCGCGTCTGCTCGCCCCCCGCGTAAGTCGCATCGGCGAGCTGTTCACGGCCATAGGCCGGACTCGTCTTCAGGTCGTTCTTGGGGAGGAAGGTCGAATAGGCTTGGCCGCGCTCGTCGAAGCGCAGCGCGCTCCAAGGCAGCGGATGGGATTCTCCTGCGCCTCCAATGACAGAACTTAACTCAAGGATGACGAACTTCGCCTGACCGCTCGTCGGCTCGAGAAATATCTCGCGCATGGTCCCAAGCTTATGGTCCCCCGCGTCCCTTAGGGTGCTCCCAACGATGTTCGCGGTTTTGATAGTCGTTCATCCTGGCTCACGGTACAGCTCCAGCGCGCAGGCCCGAACGAATGTCGTACGGGCGGGGGCGGCTGATGAGGCAAACTGTTCGTCGCCAGCCACGTTCCTCATCTGACCTCACAGCCTTGTCACCGTTTGAGACTGGCGCCGCGTTGCCGTGATCGCGGTCGCCGGTGGTGCATCAATTCTCGGCAGGCGGCCGCTGAAGCCTTGTCCCGCGCCGCCGCTGCACCACGTGAATAATCCTGGCGCAGCGATGAAGCGGCGTCTGGCGAGCCCGGAAAGCGCTCCCATGTCACCCGAAGACACTGATTTAGAACGGCGCGTCTTGGCGCATGAACAGATCCTGCAGGCCTTGCTCGCGGAATTGGGTGAGCGAGATCCTCGGCTTCTCAAATCAATCACTGAACGTTTCTCCCCCTCGCGCCTTGGCGCTCACGATCAGGATTTCCGCGAGACTGCGGACTATGCCGAGGCGTTTGTGCACGCGGTCCGTCAGTTGCACGTTGGCGCGCCGATACTTCGCACGTCGCCCGACCGAAAGGGCGCCCCGGAAGAAGCGTTCGATCGGCAGCCGCTCAGCCGATCGGATGGTCTCATCCACATCGCCGGCGCCCGGCGCAGCGGCATCTGGCATGTCACCCAGGATGGACGTTTCGTCGGCGACTACCTCAAGCCCGAGCCCGCCCTTCGCGCGGCGATGGATTTGGCTCAGGAGGTCGAGCGGCGAGGCGGTGAAGCGGACGTAAGTTTCGACGGCGTGTCGGTCGTCGTGCCTCGGCCTGGCGATGACGGCGATCCGGCGCGGTCGCCACATAGGGAGAGCCGCCACGCGTCGCGGCCGCGCGCCTGAGCGCTGTTTCCACGGGTCATCGGGAGACGAGCGAGACCACCGTGCCGGGGTTCGCATCCGCCGTCAGCACATCGGCGTGCAGTTGATGTGCGAGCGCGGAAACGATGCTCGTGCCGAGACCGGGCGTCGCGCTCGCCGCATCCGTCGGCATCCCGACACCGTCGTCCTTCACAGACAAGGTCCAATCCGGCCCCGCGGCATGGTAGCCTACTTCAATCGTACCGGGCCGTCCGCCGGGGAAGGCATGCTTGAGCGCATTGATGACGAGTTCGGTGACGACCAGTCCCAAGCTCACGGATATGTCTGCATGAACGGCGCTTTCGTCGGCGTTGACCGTCAGGGTTAGCTGCTTGTGATCACGGATCATCGAGGCGCCGATGCTTTCGCAAAGCGAGTCGAAATAGGCTCTCAACTCGACGTCGCCGATCCGCGACCTCGCCAGTTGCTGCTGCAAGGTGGCGACCGACATGACGCGATTGTGCGCGTCCCGGAGGTAACTCCGCGTCTCTTCGGACTGCGCCCGCCGCGTGCTCTGGAGGATCACGCTGGCGATGATCTGAAGGCTGTTGGCGACGCGGTGCTGGATCTCCTGAAGCAGGATCGCCTTCTCCCGGAGCAGATCGTCCTTCAGCTTCTCGGCCAGTCGGGCGTCGGTGACGTCTGCGATGGAAAGCAGGACCCTGGGGGGCCGCAAGTCTCCGTAATCGAGCTTCTTGGCGTTTAGCACCAGGCGCCTTGGCGCTGGGCGATCGCCTTTCAGGTCCATCTCGTAGGCGTCGATTTGAGCGATCCCGCGCGCTGTCGCTTTCAGCAGACTCCGAAGCTGTGGGACGTTCCATTCACCCGAGCCCAGATCGAATAAGGGTCGCCCAATGGCGTTTTCGGGATCGATGTGAAAAGCGCTGAAGAATGAGCCGCTTGCCGCAGTCACCTGGAGGTGCTCGCCAAGGAGAACCATGGGTGCGGTGGACGAACCGACGACCGCGAGGGCAAGGTCGAGGCCGGTATCTGGGTCGAGTGGGGGCCGGGCAGCCATGGCTGTCCCTTCAAACGTCCGGAGCCTCGCAACGCGAAAGACGTTCCCGGAATGCCGAGCAGGTGTTGACCTGTAGGCTATGTCGGACAGTACCACGGAAGCGCTGCCGCCGTCAGGACTAATTAAGAAAATTGGCTGGCCGGGACTTAATTTCGAACAAGCCCTGAAATGATATTTTCTGATGTTTTAATTCAGAGACCCATGCAAGCCGAAGCCGTCGCCCCCATATATTGAGCGCAGCTATTTGGGCGTATGCCGCCACCGGAGCGGTTGATCCTGCCGGATATGGCGGCAATAGAGAAGAAAATGTCACCACTCATTATTGAGTCGGCGGTCTGCGTCGTGACCGTCCTCCTACTGCCCAAAATTTTCTCCTTATTTCGCCGGGGGACAAAGAGTTGATCAGGCTCAACGACCCAAGTCAGACGGAGGAGAGTACATTTCGGGTCTCCGAAGTTCATGGTGTGTGGCGCGTCTCGCGGGGCCAGTCATTGTATGGCGACTTCCTGACCCGCGGCGACGCGGTCCGCGCCGCCTGTTTTGGCGCCCGTGCCGCGAACAAGCGCGGCGCCATGTCCCGTGTCGTCGCCGCCCCGGAGGATCACCGCATTGATCCCTATGAGCCTCATTTCGGCGACTAACCCGCGAGGCGGACAAACCCCAGGCGACCGACCGCGCATCAGACAGTGGCGTGACCGCCTCGGCCGGTTGATCTGGCCTCAAGGGGAAGCCCGGCGGCTTTACGACCGCCGAGATCCCAGCCTTCGTCGAGCAGATCCGCTAGTGGATCGCTGCGTCGTCATTTCGGAACGATTGCATCGCCTGCTTCGCCTCTTGTACGGCCGCTGACGTTGAGCGCGCGATTGTCTCGCCACCCTCGATCATCTGTTGCAGGGTTGCGCGGGCGAGGTGGCTTTGAACCGCGACGATATCTTGCATCGAGCGGCACTTGGCGAACTGCGACATCGCTTCCAGGTTGGCCCTTGAAGCCTCCTGAATAAATCCGAACCAGGCGCGCGAGACTTCCTGTGCGCCATGCGCGAGCGCCGTGCTCGCCTGCGATACGGCGCGAACGCTCTGAGCGGCTTGCGTCGCGACCTGTCCGTCGGACGTGGCCATGCCGAAGGTCCCCGTCAGCGACTTCGTCACAGACTCGAACGCTTGCGCGCTCGCTTCCACGCCGGAGCGCACGGCGTCTTGCGCGGTTTCAAGGTTGGACTTCATGAGGTCCTGGTTGGCGCGGACCTGGCGCGCTTCCAAGGTGCGATCGATCGCGGCCTCTGCTGTTTGAGCCGTCTGTTCGCGATCGGCCACGTCGGGGGTGCGCTTGTTGTAGTGGGTTGGATCGCCGGCGGCTCCTTGCTTGGGCGCAGCACCGGGGGTCCCCGTGTTCTGGGTTTCAGGCATGGCGATGTCCTTGGTTGAACTCACCCACAAGGCGTCTGTGACATGAACGTGGATGAGCGAGTGGTGGGTGTTGCGGCGCAACATCCGTGAGCTTAAACCACCGGCCGAGTGGGCCGTTCCAGCGCCACCGCACCCTTAGATCATTAGATCGTCGGCCGTCGCGCCATTCTCTCGGTTCAGCCGCATCGGCGCTGATCCGCGTCAGCTCTTCCTGACCTACAGTTCGGTTGAGCCGCTTCCCCCCGGACCGGTCGGATCGTGGTCCTGGCACCCGGTCGCCCTCGGCGGCGGAGCGGCTAGCGGCTGGCGAGCACGACGCCTAACAGCACCGCCGTCCAGTGCGCGGCGGCGGCGACGAGGACGTGGCCGTGCCAGATCGCCCGGGCGAACTTCAGCCGCTTGTTCACGTAGAAGATGACGCCCGTGGAATAGAGGATCCCGCCGACCAGTAGGAGCAGAAGCGCATACCATGCGATGTGATCGATCATCGGCTTGAGGGCGATCACGACCATCCACCCCAGCGCGAGATAGACGACCACCCAAAACCTTCGGTCGACATGTCTAAGGAACAGCTTTCCCAGAGCGCCTATGGTGGCGACGGACCAGACCGCAGCCGTCATGCCCCAGCCCCACGCGCCCGGCAGGCTGAGCGTGAACGGCGTGTATGAGCCGGCGATCATCAAGAAGATGCCGGCGTGATCCAGTCGCCGAAGGGCCGGCCGAAAGCGTGCTTGCGCGAAGTTGTACGCAGTGGAAAAGCCCAGCATAGCGAGCAGCCCGGCCGCATAGATCGACACGCCCACGACCCGCCCGATCGAACCGGCCCTCACCGCGAAGCTCAGCAACGCGACGCCGCCGACCAGGGCGAGAGTCAGGCCGACGATGTGCACGACGAGGTCTGCGCGCTTCGCGGCTGGCGTCGGGTAATGGCGTGGGGGTGTGACCGTTGTCGCGTTCATGCGTGGACTTTGTGTGGTCATCGTGACTTTCCCGAGGAGACGAGCCGATGCGGTTGGCCTGACCGCATGGGCGCTTGAGTCCGCCAGTCTGAAGAAGCGCGGTCGTCGTCGTGGCGCGCGGGGAACTTCTTCACCACGCGAACACCAGAAACGGTAATCCGCCATCGGCGCCTCCAGGCGCATACCGATGCATTCGCCAGAAAAATCGGCGTTGATCTGGATTTATCCACTGCATTTTTTGCAGGTCGTGCCGCGATTTCCACCTCTCGCGAGCCCTGAGTGCGCGTCGGTAAGGCCGCCCTCCGATGACGCATGGCGCCGCCGGCTTGCTGCTTTACTTTGAACCCTGGCGACTGGTCAGCATCGCTTGGAGGCTAAGCGCGTTCGCCGAGGCCGCGCCCGACGCGGTGTTGTCGAATACGCACCAGGCCTCGTGTCGCTGGGGCTTCCTGAGCTCAGCGCTGAGCGCGCCGAGCCAAGCTTCATCGTAAGCGGAGTAGTACATCTTTGGCGAACCGTGCAGGCGCCAGTAAGTCAGGCCTTTGAATCCGCCTGGCGCCGCCGCCGCCGGATGGCGGGGTGGATCCGCAGCCACGCGGCCGACGCGATACGCCGCCAGCAGGGCGTCGGCGTCGTCCTCAACCCAACTCTCATGCCGCGGCTCGCATACGATCGCTTCCGCCCATAGATCGCGCAGGCCGGCAAAGAAGGGCTCGGCCACCTCGTTGTCGAACGCCAAGCTTGGTGGAAGCTGTACGAGCAAGGGGCCTAGCTTCCGCCCAAGCTCCTGAACTTCGGAACGGAAGGTGGACGCCAGCGGCATGGCGCCTGCGAGACGCGCCTCATGCGTGATCGTCCGTGGCAGCTTCACAGCGAACCGAAAATGCTCCGGCGTGGTCGCTGCCCACCGAGCGTAGGTGCTCGCTCGGTGACGGCGATAGAATGTGCTGTTGATTTCCACCGCATCAAAGCGCGCGGCATAGCGCTCGAGCCGCGTGCCTCGTGCGGGGAAGTGCTCGGCGACCGCCCGTGGAATGGCCCAGCCTGCCGTAGCGACTGTGCAAATTTGGCGCTCCGACGACTTAGCGATGTCACGCATCATAGCCTCAGAACGCCTGCAGGGCGGATGTGCGCTGGGCGAACGTCAGGACATGTGACTCCGGTCAGTTCCGCGAGTTGGGATATGAGCGCCGTCGCCAGACCCTGAGGCGCTACCCAACGGGCGGTCGAGTTTGCTGCGCGGAATTGAAAGGTCCGCCTGGAGGCCGGACTCAGGCCAGTTTAGATGAAGATTTCCGCCGAGCTGCCGCTTGACGATGCCTTCGATGATCCGCGAACCGAACCCGCCAGCCTGGCCAAGCCGAGGAACTGGTCCGCCGTGCTCCACCCAATGGAGTTGGACGCTCGCGGCTTCAGGGTCATCCGCCCAGTAGACAGAAACCCCGCCGCCGGGGCGGGAAAGGGCGCCATGAGCCGCCGTGTTGGAGATGAGCTCGTGGATCAGCAATCCGATGGGTTGCACGAGGCTTGCCGGCACACGTACCGCAGGGCCTTGGATCGAGACGTTCTGGGCCCCATAGGGCTCCACCTCCAAGTAGATCAGGCGGCTTAGAGGAGCGTGGGTCCAGCCACCCTCAGCAAGCGCCGCGTGCGCTCGCGCCAGCGCCTGCACGCGGGCCTGCACAGTTCGAGCATATCGTTTGGGATCGTCCGCAGGGGTCTGCCGCACGATGCCTTGCACGACCGCCAACACGTTCAGTGCGCGGTGATCCAGTTCGCGTAGCAGCCGGGTTTCGGCCGCTTGAAGTTCTCGCGCCTCGCGGCGGGCCGTCACGTCGAGTTGCGAGCCGAAGTAGTAGTTGAGGCAACCCGCCTCGTCACGGACGGGACTGAGGCACAGCTCGTTCCAGAATCCCGATCCGTCCTTCCGGTAGTTCAGCATCTCGATGGTGATCTCATGCTCGGACGCCAGAGCTTCGCGAATAGCGGCGACGCTTTCCGGCGCCGTGTCCGGCCCTTGCAGGAAGCGGCAGTTCCGCCCAATGACCTCATCTGCGCTGTAGCCGGACAGATAGAGGAAGGCTTTGTTGGCCAGAACGATCGGATTGTCAGGATGACGCGGGTTGGTCACCACCATGGGCATCCGCGTCCGCTCCACGGCGACGAGCGCGAGTTCGCGGCGATCGTGAAGCGCATGAGTGGCCGCTGCCGCCGGAGGGTCGCCGACGATTTCAGAAAGATGATCTGCGGGATTGTTCAATGTTGCTCCCTCCGGCCGGGAGCGAACGCATTCCCTAAACTTGTGTTCATTCCTAAAGACGCGAACTTTGATCGGCGGCAAGCGCTGCCGGAGGAACAGCCGTCCTCGCCACCCATTGAGATTCCGAACACATGAGGACGGATATGAAAGTATTGAATCTTATTACATTGGCGCTCTTGATCGTCGGCGGCGTTAACTGGGGGCTCGTGGCTCTCGGCGGCTACGGAATGGATCTCGTCGCAAACCTTTTCGGCGGCTCAGACGCGGTGATGGCGCGTCTTATCTATGGCTTGGTCGGCCTCTCAGCCCTTTGGCAAGTCCTGCCTTGGTCGAAGGCTCTACGGATCGGTGAAGATCGCGCCGAGGCAGGCCGCCACGACGTGCACGCGACGCGCTGAGTCTTTAAGCGCCCATCGATGAACACGGCCGCAGCGAGGCCGTGTTCATGAATGCGAGCAGGTCATGCGCCGCGCCTCGTCCATGTTCCAGAGCGCGACCGTTCGCGTGAGCGCCGCCCCGCGAAGCGCCGCCAAAGGAACGTGGGCGCCGGCGAGACGTTGGTGCGGCCCACAGGGGCTGACCCATGCCACTTCTCGGATTTGTTCGGTTTTTCACGACCTTGCTGTCGCTCGCGATCCTCGCGGCTGCGGGTTATTTGCTTTGGTCCTGGTACGACGGCCACTTGGTCCGCACTGCCGTGGGCGACCTAGTTCGCGAACGCGACGGCTGGCGCCTGTGGGCGGGCCTCGGCCTGTTCGCCTGGTCATTCCTTGGGTCCAGGATCGTCCCGCTTCTCATCGCCAGACGTGACACTCGCCGAACGATGGCGCAGCGCGCAGGCGGCCAGATGATCGCCAGCCCGACCGGCTCGTCGCTCTACGTCGAGACGCACGGTCCCACCGGGGCGCCGATCATCATCTTCACACATGGCTGGGCGATGGACTCGACGTTCTGGCACTATGCGAAGCAGGATCTCGGCGACAGGTTCCGGCTCTTGCTATGGGATCTCCCAGGCCTAGGCCGTTCGAAGGCGCCCGATCAGGAGGCGATCAGCCTCAGCGCGTTTGCAACGGATCTGGCGCACCTGGTCAATTTCGCTGGCCGCCCTGCCGTCCTTGTCGGTCACAGCATCGGCGGCATGACCATTCAGACGCTGCTCCGTGATTTTCCCCAACTGCAGGCGCGGCTGGCTGGGGTCGTCCTCCTGAACACGACCTACACCAACCCGCTGAAGACGATGGTTTTCAGCTCCGTGTTTGAGGCGCTGCGCCGCCCGGTGCTGGAGCCGATGATGAAACTTGCCATGGCTCTGCAGCCGCTCTTCTGGGCCGTGAAGTGGCAGAGCTATCTCAGCGGCTCGTCCCACATGGCCAACCGGCTTGGCTTCGGCAAGTTTGCGACGCGCAGCCAGCTCGAGCACACGAGCTTGCTCTCGACGCGCAACCCCCCAGGCGTTCTCGCGCGGGGGAATCTGGCGATGATGCATTGGGACGCCACCGACGTGTTGACCCGGCTTCGCATTCCCGCCCTCGTCATTGGCGGCGATCTCGACATCATCACCAAGCTGGAAGCGAGCCGAGAGCTCGCGGCCGAGAGCGACCTCGCCACGTTGCAAGCGGTCGCCGGCGTCAACCACATGGGACCGATGGAGCGCGCGGACGTCTACAACACCGCCATCGCCGAATTCGCCCTCCAAGTCCAACCCAGCGCCACGGTCGATCTTGCGGCGCGCACAGTCGATGGCGAGACCGGCGAGAACCGAACGGGCCGCGACAGTCGTCCGATCGGACCTAGGCCGCTTCATTGACGAGGCGACCGCCTTCGAGCCGGCTGTACGCCCGGCTTGAGAGCTAGGCAGGCGCACCGTTGAGCGGCATCCGAAAGGCGAAGCGCGTCTCGGCCGCGTTAGACTCCACGTCGGGTGCTGGCAGTCTAAGCGCGAACTGTCTCCAGTTTGGGCCAAACGGGCCTTTCGGGAGCCATCGTGGATGCGGCCGATCTCGCCACCGGTTCCCGCCGGATGTGATCCGCTATGCAGTGTGGATGTATTTCAGGTTCACCCTCAGCCTCCGGGACGTCGAGGAACTCCTGGCCAGCGCGGGATCGAGGCCAGCCGCGAGGCGGTGCGTTGCTGGGTCATCAAGTTCGGACCGTTGATCGCAGCCAACCTGCGACGCCGGCGATGCGGCCCGGCGGACTTAACCTGCCAGCACCCTCGTCTGCGTATCGAGTTTTCGCAGTCGCAGCGTAGAAATGTTGCATTGCAACCAACTCCCGACGTGCCCAGTTGAAGCAGGAGGCGCGGGGCCAGCCGCCGACAAGCCTGCCGCCGGGACGACACGCCTGCACCGAGACGAGGAGTAGACGATGAGTGATTTCCGGCCGCTGCACCCCCCGGGCTCTTGCACTCTGGGGCAGCTCGAAAACCCGACATTTCGCGTAGCGCTGACCGAACACACATTGAATAACGTCAAGGCGTTGGCTGACTCGATGCTCGCTGCGTTCTCCAGCGCTCGGGAAGCGAACAACCACCTTCTCGCAAGCGCTACCGAAGACCTTAGCCAGCGGGTCGCTGCGGCGACCGCCTGCGCGACGGCGCCCGCGTCGGGCGAGCTAATCGCTGTCCAGAGAGAGTTTGCAGACCGTGCGCTTGAGCGATACGCGGCCGACGCGCGGGTGTTGTGGATGACGCTTCTGGCTGGTGCCCTGGCGATCAGAGAGCCGCTGCTGGAGCGCCTAAGGTGATTGGCCGAGGCGCGCGCTGCGGCGGCTTGACCGACGAGGTTACTCAGCGGCGGTTGCCTAAGCTTGACGAGGGCGATGCGGCCCGCCGCGGGCACTCGATCATTCCGAGCGAGATAGCTCACAAAACGCGCGCCCGGGCGGCGGCGGCTCTAGGAGCCAACCAAATCTCGGCGGTCAGCCCGGAGATCCGAACGTGGCGCTGGGAACAGTCCCTCGTGGCCAGGAAGGTGGCGGCCGAGATGAGATCTGAGGATCACCGGCGACTGCTTATTGAGGTGGCGGAAAGCTGGGAGCGGCTGGCCGAACAGCGCTTTTACTGAGGCTCAGCAACCAAAGAAAGTCCCGGCCGCCTGCGCAAACGGCCGGGGCTGTGACTGTCAGGTTGGAGGTGGCCGTGACCCGGCCACGTGAGTCCAAGCATGGGCGGCCGCCGAGGTTCGACCTCGGCTGGAAAGAAAGCGCAGGGTCAGCGTGGCGGCATACGGGACCGCCGGCTCCCTTCGATCGCGCCAGCCAGCCGCCGGTACTCCTCGGCGATCTGGAGGAAGCCCTCGCGGACATCTTGCGTCGGCGCCTTGGCCGCGAGCGCATCGGCCGCAGCCGCCCGTCGGCGATATTCTTCTGGTTCGACCATCACGCACCTGGACAACTCAACTTACAGATCCTCACAAAGAGGAAGCCCCGGCCGCGTGCGCATGACCGGGGCTCCGGGTCTGGTGGGCGCCTCTGGAAGTGGCCGTATGCGGCCGGCCCCACGCAGCCTCAATCCACCGCTGGCGGTGGGGTTCGAGCGGGGCTGAAAAGAAATGTCCGGTGCCCCCCGTTCGGTCTTGAGGGTGTGGAAGAAGCTCTCCATGGGGGCGTTGTCCCAGCAGTCGCCCTTGCGGCTCATGGAAGGCGTGATGCCGGCTCGGGCGAGCGCGCCACGATAGGCCTCGGCGGCGTACTGGATGCCGCGGTCCGAGTGGTGGATCAGGCCTGGCGCCGGCCGCTGGCGCTGGATCGCCATCTGAAGCGCATCAAGGGCGATCTCGACGTGCAGGTTGGGCCGCATGCACCAGCCGACGATCTTGCGGGTGAAGAGGTCGAGCACGGTGGCCAGGTACAGCCAGCCCTCGCCGGTCGGGATGTCGGTGGTCGGCGAGCCAGACCTGGTTCGGCGCCTGGCGCTCCATCCGCAGCCGCTCGTTCTCGCGCCGAAGCCGGGCGTTTTCTGCGGCCAGATCAGACGGCGACGGGGCCGGCGCTTGCGTGGTGGAGCGCCTCGCCGCCCCCGTCGCCTGCGCCCCGAACTGCATCATCCATCGTCGCAGCACAGTCTCGTGCAGAGCCCCAGCTCGGCCGCCACCTTGCCCGCCGACAGGCCGCTCGTGACCACCCGGTCGACCGCCTCGCGTTTGAACGACTCCGGAAACACCCGGCGCGTACCGCTCATCAGACACTCCTCCAGAGCCAAAGCTCTAGCATGGGTGTCCACCAAACCGGGGGAGGATCACCTGTTCTCGGCCCGATTATTCTCCCGTAATCGCCCGGGCCGGTGCAGGTAAAGAGCTCCCTCAGCGCGGCGGGGTACGATGCCAGGCCGTCGGTGATGATGGCGGGGTCACGCCAGGAGGCGCAGGCGGGCGCTGGCCACCGGCATGTGCGTCGCGGCGGCCACAGCTGCTGATATTCGCCCGCCGCGCTATTGTGTTCGCTGCAGTGCAGCGTAGATTCCCGCTGGGAGGATTCCTGACCTTCACGCCGTAGGGCTGATGAGTGGCCCTTAGACCGTCAAGAGGCGGCTTCTATGGCGATCATGTGTCAATGGAGTCCATGATGAATCACATTTCAACGTATCTAATTGGCCGAGTTGGATGGGTGTTCGGCCTGAGTACATTGATCGGACTGCTCGCAAGTTCGGGATATTTGCTTTTCAAGTAAGGTAATTCCTCGGCGTCACCGTTTTAGATTCACTAGTTCGTCTCGGCCCTCAAGCCGGCCGACGGTCCTTGTGTTGCACCTGCTCACCTTTCCGCGGCCGAGGCACGAGAGTCTCCGCGAACTAGCTGGTGCAATACGACCGGCGGAGCATGGATTGCCGATCACATGGCGCCATTGGTTGACGGGCCCGGCTGCTGAGCAGTGTGAGGCCCCGGCCTTGCCGGGCGCTTAGCCGCGGCCGGACTCGGTTGAGGCCGCGCCGCCTTCGCTATCCCAGCTCTGCTCCCGTTTCACCCGCAGCGCCGCCTCGTCATCCTGCGGCGGAAGTGTGGCGTCAGGAGGCGCTCGACGATCTGCCTCAGGCGTTCGACTTCCGTCGGGAGCGCAGTGACGTCGCCCTGAAGTTGGTCGTTTCTCTGGCGTAGATAAGCGTTCTTGCGTGCAGAGTTTTCCCGCGGCGCAAGCGTTATGGCTTCGCGCTCCAAGCCAGCAGGGAGAGGGGCCTTCGGCAGGAGCAGCGCGCTCACGACGAGGAGCGCGGATGCTACGAAGAGCGGGGACATTTTGGTCTCGGGTGCGGGCGCCGCCTCGGGGTCGATCGACCGCGTCGGTCGCGGCACACGCCCGATGGCGCTTACCTCATGTGGGGAAGCGCCGCCCCGAAAGCCAGGAGGGGCAGAGCGAATGGGTGAACACCCGGCTCGATATGACCCCTGTGTAGCCGTGGCATTGTTGTCGACCCGACGACGCTCATCGCTATAAATTTTGGGATCTTGCCCCGCCGAGATCGGTTTTGAAACGCCAGGCCGCGCCGGGCCCCGCCTGGCAGACGCATCGGTCTCCCCAATGACCCCGTGTTCGCCTCCAAGGAGAGCTGAGCCACGCCGGAAGAGTGCGCGGGTGGCGCGTGCCGACACATGGAGGCGATAAGGAAAGACGCTCAGCCGCCCTGGCTGAGTGGCGGCAGGTCACGGCCTAGAACGGGCTTGGGTTTGGGCTCGGTGCGCCCAACTGGAGACGAGTTCGCGTTGGACTGACAGCACCGGCGCAACGCATGCCTCCTACGACTGGAGACGAGTTAGCGTTAGACTGCCAGCACCGAACTTGTAGTTCACCTCCACGCCGTAGGTCCGCGGCTGGGCATAAGTGACCGCATCCGCCAGCTTTGTCAGCTGAAATGGCACTGGCAGGTTAACTTGAGCGAGCGCGGAGCGCCTCCGCCCACGGGCGCTCAGGCAGCGACCGTGGCCTCGACCCAAACACGATGCAGTCGCTCGGAAAACCCGGAGTGTCGCTCGGCTAACCAGATGGGTTTGGAGGTTGAAGGTGTTGTAGATGGCTGCGTGGCTGGACAGGAAGCGTTGGGCTGAACTCTGGGATTTGAATTTCTGCTGCTGCCGCTCCCGTCGCGGGATCGGCAGGTGCGAGTTCTCAGCGCGGTTGTTGGCGCGCATCCCGCCTGGTCGGTGGCGGGCGGCGAGACCCAGGTTCTGTGCCGCAGTCCTGTACGACGCGAGCTTATCGGTAACGATCGTCTCGGGGCGGATGCCTTGGTTCTTCAGCAATCGGCGGAGCAGTTTCAGGGCGGCCACCTTGTTGCGGCGCGTCTGCACCAGGACATCGAGCACCTCGCCTTCGTCATCGACGGCTCGCCACAGGTACATCCGCCGTCCGCCGATCTTCACAACCATCTCATCGAGATGCCACTGGGCCGACGGGGGTGATCGCCGCCGGCGCAGGTTGGCGGCGATCAAGGGGCCGAACTCGATCACCCAACAGCGCACCGCCTCGCGGCTGACCTCGATCCCGCGTTGGGCCAGCAGTTCCTCGACGTCGCGGAGGCTGAGCGTGAACCGAAAATACAGCCCCACCGCATAACGGATCACGTCCGGCCGGAACCGGTGGCGCTTGAACGAGATCGGATTCACCGAAGCCCCTAGCCGCAGCGCGATCGACGCCCCGACCGGAGACTTCTTAGCGTTAGACTGCCAGCACCGCGCGACCGAGGGTTATCGCCATCAGCGGAATGACGACGTGCCGCCTTCTCTCTCGGTAATCGGCCGAAAAATTCGGGGTCCGGCGGCGGAAAATTCGCGCTCGATAGTCATACGGTGCAAAGAGCTTCGTCGGTCGCGGTGAAGCAAAACGCCAAGTAGGGGGCAAAAATGAACTTGGGACGACGGACGGTTTGCGGTTCAATGTCCGTGCTCATCACGGCAGCTGCCTTGGTCGGCAGCTCAGCGGCGGCGCAGCCGGCGGCCACCTCGCCCCAGGCGGGGCTCGAAGCCGAAGGTGAAACGGCCTTGGCCGATATCGTGGTCACCGCCCGCCGTCGCGAAGAACGGGCTCAGGATGTCCCGGTCGCCATCACGGCGCTGTCCGCCAAGGCGCTCGAACGGGCAAATGTGACCCGCGTCGAAGATATCTCGCGCCTTGCGCCCGGGTTCGTGGTGCAGCCCGGCCCCCTTGGCAACGGGGCGCTGTTCATCACCCTGCGCTCTCAGCGCCAATCCCAAGCGGCGCTGACGTTTGACCCGGCCGTGGGCGTGTATTTCGCCGAAGTCCCGGTTGTGCGCACTCAAGGCGCCAATGGGTCCCTTTATGATCTGAGTTCGGTACAGGTGCTGAGAGGGCCACAGGGCACCCTCTTCGGACGCAACACAACGGGCGGCGCTCTGCTCCTTTCGCCGACAACTCCAGGCGATGTCCTAGAGGGCTATGCAAAAGGCGCCATTGGCGATTATGCGACACGGCAGGTCGAAGGCGCGGTCACACTGCCGGTCGCGGAGGGCCTCTCAATCAGGGTCGCTGGCCGCCACAGCGAGCGGGACGGCTACATCGAGGTGCTGAATTCCGGACGCCGCGTCGCAGATGAGAATATCGACGCCTTCCGCATCTCCGCGCGCGCCGAGCCGACGGATGATCTCGCGAATCTGCTCGTGGTTGATTACCTCGCCGAGAAGGACTCCGGCACCGCCTTCAAATTGATAGATGTGGTTCCAGGCAGCGTGGCGGACACGCGGTTCGGAGCGTTGGCGACGTTGAACACGTTGCGCAACCGCGACTACTACACAACCGCTACGACCGTACGGCCAGACGGCAACGACATAAAATCGTGGATCGTATCGAACATCACGACGGCCGATGTCGGCCCCATGACATTGAAGAATATCGCCGGCTATCGCCGGCTACGCTCGCGCGTCTCGACCGATTATGGCGCAACGATCGTTCCATTCCTGGGGTCTGAGGAGAATCTGCGGGTGACGCAGATAAGCGACGAGGTGCAGGTCCTTGGAAACGCCTTCGATGGTTCACTTGATTATATCGCTGGAGCCTTCTTCTTTGACGAGAGCGGCTCCGCCTACCAGATAACCAATACTGCTGGCACTATCGCTATCAACGACATCGACGTGATCAACCGAAGTTATTCCGGGTTTGCGCAATTGACCTGGCGCACCCCGCTCGAAGGATTGTCGTTGACCGCGGGCGGCCGGCAGACTTGGGATCGGCGCGACATGACGACGCGGTCGACGCGGCTGGGGATCTGCCGAATCGTCACCGCCGACGTCGGGGGCGTTCCGCTCAATCCTTGCGAAAAGACGATCAACGCGAAGTTCGACGCCTTTACCTACAATCTCTCGGCCGATTGGAAGGTGAACGAGGACGTGTTGGCCTATATCGCGCATCGAAAGGGCTATCGCTCGGGCGGCATCCCGAACGCCGGGGGGCTGCCCTCCGAACTCGTGCCGTTCCGGCCGGAGATCGTGAAAGATATCGAACTGGGCATGAAGGCGAATTGGACGCTCGGATCGGCCAAAGGACGGACCAACATAGCCCTCTACAAGAACAACTACACTGATATCCAGAGACTGTTCGGGTTTACCGCGCCGACATCTACGCCGGGCGTGTTCGTGTCGCTAAATTCCGTCCTCAACGCTGCAGACGCGACCATCAAGGGGTTCGAGATAGAGCAGGACCTGTGGTTGCTCGAAGGCCTTCAGTTGTCGATCGGCTATGCGTTTTCCGATGCCCGTTACAATCGGTTCGTGCTTCCTAGCGGACAGGATTATACGAAATCGGACTTTGCGGGCGCACCCCGTCATACCGTCACGGGCATGATCCGCTACACGGCGGCGCTGCCGTCAGCCGCGGGCGAGTTGGCGCTTCAGCTGAGCGGGTCTTATCGCAGCGAGACCGTCAATGCGGATGTCTCGAGCTTTAATCTTGCCACCGGCAAGAACCTGCCAACGTCAGTCATTCCGGGCTACGGGACGGTCGATGCGCGGATCGAATGGAATGACGTTTGGGGCAAGAACCTGTCGCTGGCTGCATTCGGCCGTAACATAACGAACGAACAGTATATCACCGCCAGCGTCGATATCAGGGCGCTGGGCACCGCCTCAGCCGTGCTCGGCACCCCACGTACCTTTGGGATCGAAGCGCGATATGACTTCTAAGGTCGGGGCGCAGCTTTCCGAGCAGCCGACTCGGCCGTCGGAATCCGCCGCAGCATGGGGAACCGTGCTGCTGCTGCTGCTGCTCAACGTCCTGTCGCTCATTGACCGCAATCTGGTCGCCCTCATGGTCGGACCCATCAAAGAGACGATGGGCGTGAGCGATTTCCAGGTGAGTCTGCTTCAGGGTTTCGCATTCGGGATCTTCTATGCCTGCTTCGGTGTTGGCATGGGCTGGATACTCGATCACTTCTCGCGCCGCCATTCGGTGTTTTGGGGCGTCAGCGCATGGTCGGTATGTGCTGCGGCATGTGGGGCGGCGCGTAATTTCGGGCAACTGCTTGCCGCACGCATCGGCGTCGGCGTCGGCGAGGCGGTGTTGGTGCCAGCCGCGTACGTAATCATCGCCTCGATCTTTCCCCGCCACCGGCTCGGTTTCGCCACGAGCGTCTTCGCGGCGGGCAGCATCATCGGCGGCGCCATATCCCTTTCGCTGGGAGGCTATGTCCTGAGGGTTCTGACCGACTATGGGCCGCTCACCGTGCCTGGGCTCGGCTTGCTGCAACCCTGGCAGATGGCGTTCATCGTTTTCGGCCTGCCGGGCCTCCTCGTCGCACCGCTAATTTTTCTTGTACCGCGGGATGCCGGCGGCGTCCCAAGCAGCGCACCGGCAAAGGGCGCCGGGGTCGCCGCCGAGACGCTCGGCAGCTTCATGTCGGAAAACAGGGTCTATCTAACCTGTCATTTTCTTGCCTTCGGCCTGGTCGGGATGCTCGCCTATGCCCAGGCCGCCTGGGTCCCGGCCTATCTCCAGCGCGTTTTCAGCCTGCGCATGGACGTCATCGGCAGCGCGCTTGCCGTCTCGCACGTGGTCGGCGGCTTGGCCGGGTTCCTCGGCGGCGGCTTGTTCGTCGATCGTTGGTTCTCGCGCGGAATGAAAGACGCGCACATGCGGTACCCGATGTATTGCGCTATGCTCCTCACAGTCGTGGGGATCGCTGCGTTTACAGTCCCGAGCGCAACTTTCTGTATCCTCGCGATAGCGCCTATGTTCTATCTGTTCTCGATCAGCGGCATTGCAGGCGCCCAGATTCAGCTCGTGACCCCCAGCCATCTTCGGGCGCGGGTGTCGGCGATCTACCTCCTGGTGTTCAACCTGATCGGTCTTTGCCTGGGCCCGACGCTTGTGGCGGCGATCACCGACTTCTTCTTCGCCGACCCGTTGAAGGTTGGTGTTTCCTTGATGATCACCTTTGCGGTGGTGGGACCTCTAGCCGTCCTATGCTTCTGGCTTGGCCTGCCCGGTGCACGCAACGCCGTGGGGCGGACGGGCCCGCGCATTGACGCCGCTCAGGCATGCCATCCATGCCAGGTCACCACGGTTTCGCCATCCCGTTGAACAGGCCGCGGTAAGCACCAGATCGATCTAATGGTCGCATCTCTTAGACAAGGCTGACGTTTTTGGGCCTCCAGGCGGGGGAGAGGGCACATGAACGCCGCCGCAAGCATGCGAGGTATGGAGAAGCTATGTACGACGTATTGACCGGAATTCGTGTCATAGATCTCTCGGCATGGGTGTTCGCGCCATCTGGGACGGCGATCCTCGCGGACTGGGGCGCCGACGTCATCAAGATCGAGGATGTCGAGGCTCCGGACCCCGCCCGCGGTCTCCGATCGGGTTTGGATCCTGGGGTGTTGAACGCCACCGTGGAGTTCGCGAACCGGGGCAAGCGCAGCCTAGGGCTCGATATTCGCACCGAAGGTGGCCAGAAGGCCCTCCATCGTCTGATCGCGTCGGCGGACGTGTTCGTGACCAACATGCGCGGCCGCGCCATCGATCGCCTCAAGATCGACGTAGATTCGCTGCGCGCGGTGAATCCGAAGCTTATCTACGTGCGAGCGCTTGGTTGGGGACGTAAAGGTCCCATGGCCGACAAGGCGGCGTTCGACCTTTCGACGGCCTGGGCGGCTGGCGGGGGCGCTTACATGGCGACCCGAAAGGATCGCGACAGCCCGGCTTTCCAACCCGGATCGTTCGGCGATATCACGGGTGGCACCGCCCTGGCGGGCGCCGTAACGGCCGCGCTGTTAAAGCGGGAGCGCACGGGCGTGCCCCCGGTAGTTGACGTCTCTCTGATGGCGATCGGCATGTGGATGATGGGCAGTGTGATTGGCATGGGCGCGCTCGGCACGCTCTATGAACCTTTCAAGCAAGAAGAGCCGCTGAATGCACTCACGAATGCTTACAAGACGCGAGACGGACGCTGGATTTATTTCACGGTTCTTCAGTCTGACCGATATTGGGAAAGCTTTTGTGAGCATATTGGCCTAAATGAACTGATCAATGATCCACGTTTCAGCGATTCGAACTTACGACTGCAAAACACCATCGCGCTGGCGGCGATCTTAAACGAGAGGTTCGCTGAGCTGACCTTAGAAGAATGGGCGCACAGGCTTGACACCTTCGATGGCGTCTGGTCGCCGGCCTTATCGCCTGTGGAGGTCCTGGACCATCCACAGGTCCGCGCTAACGGCTATATCACCGACGTCTCTTACGACGCGGTGACCTATCCGGTCGTTGCTTCACCAGCGCAGTTTGACCAACAGCCCTTAGGGCCGGTGCGTCGAGCTCCGAAGCATGGCGAGCATACGGACGAGATTATGATGGAACTCGGCCTTTCATCGGAAGAGATCCTCGAGTTGAAGATTGAGGGAGCGTTGCTTTAGAGCGATGCCGATGTTGATGCAGCACCCAATACCCGGCGTTGGTGGGCAGGTGGATGACTGACGCGCCGCCCCTGAACGGCCTTCGCGTCGTGGAGTTTGCCGGGATCGGACCTGGCCCGCATGCGGCGATGATGCTTGCGGACATGGGAGCCGACGTCATCCGGATCGACCGGCCCGGGAAGCAGGCATACCATGATCCCGTCACCGGTCGGGGGCGAAGCTCGATCGACCTGGACCTCAAATCGCCCGCCGGCCTAGCGGTCGCGGAGGCGGCGGTGTTGGCTGCCGATATTATCATCGAGGGGTTCCGGCCCGGGGTCATGGAGCGGCTCGGCCTCGGACCGGATGAGATGTTGGCCCGCAATCCAGGGCTGATCTACGGCCGGATGACGGGGTGGGGGCAAGATGGACCACTCGCGCAGTCCGCCGGCCACGACATCAACTACATCGCGCTCACCGGCGCCTTGGACGAGATTGGCGTCGAAGGCGGGCCCCCGATCCCTCCGGTCAATTTCGTGGGGGATTTTGGCGGCGGTTCGACCTACCTGGTCATCGGCATTCTGCTCGCCCTGCTGGAACGCACCCGATCGGGCAGGGGCCAGGTGGTTGACGCGGCCATCGTCGATGGCGCCGCATCGCTGATGGCCGCGATGGCAGGGATGCGCGAGCTGATCGGGGCCGGCCGGGGCCGCAATGCGCTGGGCGGGGCGTCGCCGACCTACCGGACCTATCGCTGCGCGGATGGGGCCTACCTGGCGATTGGCGCCATCGAGGAGAGGTTTTGGACAAAGCTCGCGGATCGGCTCGGCCTTTCGGCTGCGGAGCGGCGCCGCGACGCCGGAAATGCCGATGCGCTCCACCGCAGGCTCGAGGCGCTGTTTCTGCAGGCCAGCGCGGCCGAATGGATCGAGAGGATCGGCCTTGAGGATACCTGCATCGCACCGGTGCTCACGCTCGAACAGGCCGCCACCCACGTCCATCTTGTATCGCGCGGGACTTACCGGAACTGCGCCGGCGTCATCCACCCGGCTCCCGCTCCGCGCCTGTCCCGCTCACCAGGTGTGATCGCGGGACCTGCCCCTCGTCCTGGCGAAGGCGGCCGGGAGGCATTCGTCCGATGGGGAGGTGCTATGGCATTGCTCGATGCCTTGCCAACGGGCGATGCGCCTTCGGTCGAGTCCGCCAAGTCTGAATGAAAACCACCTGGCCCCATCCCAGCCATTCGGGAAATCGCCGTGCCTGAACTCGTATCGAACGATCGTTCCGAACCTCAATCCTACACTGCGAGGATCTGGGCCCATTCCGCGCGTTCGCCGGAGTCAATAGCGATCCGTTGGACGCCCGATGGCGAGGAGAGCACTACGGTCACCTTCCGGCAGCTGTGCCGCGCTGCCGATCGCCTGGCCCTGCGCCTCGTGGAATTCGGGGCGACCGAGGAGAGCATGGTTGGCTTCGCCCTGCCCAACGGGGTTGCGTTTTTCGTGGCGCTACTGGCGATATGGCGGATCGGCGCATGCCCGACCCCGTTGAAGCCCGACATGACACCGGCCGAACGCGAGCCGCTCCTCCGGATGATCCGTTCTCCGGTGTTGATTGTCCGCCGAGATTTCGGCCTGGGACCCATCATTTCAGAGGCGGAGATCGACGAACTGGTACGCGCGGAAATCAGCGGGAAGGCGACAGGAAGCGAGTCCGCGGAGCAGCTCCCGCACACTGTCCCACGCCGGTGCTGGGCGATTGCGTCCGGAGGATCCACCGGGCTGCCGAAGATCATCCTGAATCAGCGTCCCGCCTCGATGGCATGGCAGTTCGTGGCGATGGACAAATCGGGCGCGCTGGACAACCAGCTAGTCTGCTTACCGCTCTATCATACGAGTGCCTTGTCAATGGCGGTCAAGACGCTGCTGGATGGAGGTTCCTTGGTCGTTCTGCCCCGCTTCAATGCCGGTCAGGTCGTGGCCTCCGTCGAACGGTTTCAGATCAGTCTATTGAACCTGGTTTCAGCAACAATGGTGCGGCTCGCCAGACATCCCGGTATTACCCGTGAGAGCATGCTCAGCCTACGAACCATTATAGTTGGCGGCGGAGCCTTTCCCCAGAGCCTTCTGCGGGAATGGGGGGAACTTATCGATCTTGAGAAAATCATTTTCGGTTATGGCGCGTCCGAAGGTCACGGCTCCTGCTTCATAACGGGAGCCGCCATGCTTGAACGGCCGGGCTCCGTCGGCAAGCCGGAACGATGCGACATAAAGATCCTGGATGACGGCGGCGAAAATTTGCCGTCGGGGCAAGTGGGTGAAATCTGGGCGCGCAACCACTCTGGCGACAGCCAGGCTTTTGATTACCTGGGGGGTGACGTCCCTCGCAAACGGCCGGACGGGTTTGTCTCCGTCGGTGACGTAGGATGGGTCGATGCGGACGGATACCTCTACATCTCCGACCGCCGGACCGACATGATCAAGACCGGCGGGGTGAACGTCTTTCCTGCGGAAGTGGAGGCAGCCCTCATATCGATGCCAGGCATCATCGATGCGGCGGTCATCGGCCTGCCCGATCCGGATTGGAGCCGCGCCCTCCATGCCATTCTGGTGCCGGCCGATCCGTTAAACCCACCCGCCGAAATAGCCATTCGCGCCTTTCTCCGGGAGCGCCTGACCGCACTCAAGATACCCAAAACCTTCGAATTCGTATCCACACTGGGCCGCGCCGAGACGATGAAGCTGAACCGACGTAAGTTGACGGAAGAACGGATGGGCTAGCTGTTCAGTCCCCGACGCGTCGGATGGAACCATTCCGGCTCGACTGGCGAGCGTCGTACGGGCATTCCTATGCAGGTCCATCCGGCGCCCGAGACTCGCGGAAGCTTCGCAATTCCAGCCTTCCAGGTCCGGACCGGATGCCTACTGAGAGCTCACATCTAGAGCAGGTCTTCGTTCACCGGCGCTATCGGCGCGCAGCCACTTGCCCAGATCGAAGCGGCGCCACATGTGCAAGAATATACGTGAGCCTTTGAGCATGGAGCGCGGCATCCAGTTATCCACGAACAGCGGATCGTTGCAGTCTGCCGCCTGGTCGGGATCCGGCACACCCTTCAATACGGCGCGTGGCATTGGCAGTAAGGTGCCTAAGCCCCTTACGATGATTTGAACCTCGAGCGCCTGCTGCAAGCGGCCTCGATCGAGCGCCGGGCCGCCTGCTCGCGTGAAGTCTGCCGAGAAGCGGTCAACGAGTTCGGTCATGTGCGCATCGAGAAACGGCAGCTCGGCGCCGCCGAGCGCGCCCCAGATCGTCTGGGCGATGTGCATCTGGCCGACGCTGCCCCAGTCGAGCAGCCCGCAGCCCAACGAGCCATCCTCCTTCCGCCAAAACCAGGCGTTGTCGATGTTGCCGTTCCAATGACACAAGGCGATCATGTCCGGATCCGAAAGGAGCCGGCCCAGCAGGTCATGTTGCTGCGCGATCAGTCGCGAGGCATCCGCCCGGAACCCGTCAAGAAACGCAGGCTCGGCAAGGTGTGGCTCGAACAGGTGCGGGTAGCGGTGGACGAAATCGGCCAGCCGGTTGACGCGGGAGATCAGCCCCTTCTCGTCGAACGGGTTGAGGAGACCGCGGCGGTAGGCCTCCGGATCCCACGGGAAAGCTGCTTCGAACCGCGGGCTGAGCTTTCCTGACTTGTGCGAACCGGCCAGCAGGGCAAGCGTCGCCATGAGCACTTGATAGTGGCCGAGCGGGTCGGGGAGCACGTGGTCCATGTGCTTGTCGTGCTGGGGCTCCACCGCGCCTTCCCCAAAGGGAATGCATTCCGTAATGAGGATGCCCGTGCCGCTTGCATGCTCGAAGTCCGCGAAGGCGCACTTGGGAACTGCGACGGGGAAGCTCGGATCGCGGGCGAGCAGAGCAAGCTGCACTTCCGGTTCCATGTGATAGCGCGCACGATCTCGCGTAGGCTGATCGAAGCATCGCGAAAACTTCACGAACAGCTTGCGCGAAAGGCCCGGGTCTGCCCGATCGTAATCCACGGTCAGCACCATCTTGGGGCCGGATCCGCCGATCCACAATTCATCGCCGAAGGCCACATGAGTAACGTTCGTGCCTGGTGGCAGCGCGCCGCAGGCCTGGAACGCGCGCGTGAGAAACTCTTCCCCGCCTGCCTTGAGAGCATTGGCGTGCGCGGGAAATTCCATTTCCAGATGGTCTCCGAGCGCCCAATCAATTCTGTCGGTCTGCTTCATTCTGTTCACCGGTCGGTCGTTGGGCGCCCCGCACGTTGTGGGCTTTGCCGCGCTGTTATTTCATGGAGCGCCTTCAGTGAGCCGACTGAGGCGGCGCGTCCTCGTCTACATCTCCATAGCGGCCGCACCCGCCTTGGCTAGAGATAAGGTCGCCCCGCAACAATTAGCGCTGGATAGGCGCGCTGGAAAGTGGACAATGTGTCCATCCTATATGCATATTGTCGGCTCGACGGCCATCCGTCCACCTTGTCGTGGCCTTGCCGGCGGAACTAGAAAGGCGGAAAGCAGATCGTGAAACAGGTGATATGCCAATCCGTAGCGGCGCGGCTCGATTTGAAAGTTGTAGACGTTCCCGACCCAGTGGCTGGACCTGGCGAAGTTCTGATTGCACTGCAAGCTGCCGGCGTAAACTATGCTGACGGACTGGTCGCCAGTGGGCGGCACCACTCCCGCCCCGTTACACCTTACGTTCCTGGCAGCGAAGGGGCGGGAGTGATTGCGGCGCTCGGCCCTGGCGTCGAGGGGTGGACCGTCGGCGATGAAGTCATCTTCGGCATCCCGAAAGGAAAAGGAGCATTCGCCGAACGGCTCGTCGTGCCGGCAGGCTGCATTTATCGCCGCCCGCCCAATCTGGATCCAGCCACAGCCGCGACGTGCACGCAGACCTATGGCGCGGTGTTCCACGCCCTGCATGCTCGCGGACACTTGCAAGCAGGGGAAACAGTCCTCGTGCTGGGTGCGGGCGGCGGGATCGGGCAGGCCGCTGTGGTGCTCGGCCGCGCAATGAAGGCCGAGGTTGTCGCGGTGGCCTCATCCCGCGAGAAGTTGCGCTCAGCCAGCGAACTCGGGGTCACGAAGCAGATCGTCTATGAGCTTGGGTCTTTGCGAGACCAAGTGAACGCTCTCTGCCCTGGTGGCGTAGACGTAGTGATCGATCCTGTCGGCGGGGAGCTCGGCGGCGAAGCGCATCGCTGCTTACGAAGGGGAGGGCGGCACCTGGTCCTGGGGTTCGCCAGTGGATCGGTGCCCAAGGTGGCGCTCAATCATCTGTTGGTGACCAACAGATCCGTCTCCGGCATCGCCTGGGACGGGGCCCCCGATGATATCCGCAGCGCTCTCGCCTTGCTGGAGGAATCTGGAATCCAGATTCCGCACGCGTCGTCACACCCCTTCGAAATGGCCGGCCAGGTCATGACCGACCTGCTGGAACGGCGCGCTCACGGCCGCCACGTCCTCGTCCCCGGCTAATTGCATCAAGAGAAAGCTATGCCCAGCAAGATTGAGCCCCGATCTGACGAGCCTGCGCACCTCATATCCGAGACTGTCGGGCCAGTGATGCTGCTCACTATAAACCGGGAGCGGTCCGCTAATGCGCTCAGTCCCGATTGCCTTGCCTTGCTGAACAGCGCCCTGGATCAGGCCGAATCCGATTCCGCCATTCGCTGCATCGTGCTGACCGGGGCCGGCGAGCGGCATTTCTGCGCCGGAGCGGATCTGAAAGCCATGGCTTCCGCTGATCGGGAAAAAGCCGCGGCTGGCGCGCGCGAATGGGTCGGCATGAGGCTGCGCAAAGGCAAACCCATTCTAGCCGCCGTTAATGGCGTTGCAGTAGGGGGTGGTTTCGAACTGGCCCTTAGCTGCGACATGATCATCGCTGCTCCGCATGCCCGCTTTGGTTTACCCGAAGTCAAGCGCGGGCTCGTGGCCGGAGGAGGCGGGACCCGCCTGCCGCGCCGCATTCCCATGGCCATTGCACTCCAGATGGGACTTACGGGGGAAATGATAACGGCGTCCAGGGCGTTCGAGCTTGGCCTTGTGAACATCGTTTCTGCAACGGCTGATCCCCGGCCCGACGCGCTTGAGCTTGCCCGCTCGATAGCAGCGAACGCGCCATTGGCAGTGCGAGCAACCAAGCAACTCATGTACGAAGAGGATGGCGAATGGAATGCGGCTCATATCGCCGACGTATCCCGGCCAGTTTTTGGAAGTGATGACGCAAGGGAAGGCACCAGGGCCTTCGTCGAGAGGCGGCCGCCAGTATTCCAGGGTCGTTAATGCCCCCGCGGGTGATGATCCGCAATCCCGCGACGGACCCCGCCATTCGAACCTCCGTCCAACTCGGAGGCCGTCACGGGGCTGCCAGAAGCCGCCGCAGACGGAGCAAGCCAAGAGCCGGCCCTATGCGTGTCCACGATATCTATTTCGTGAGCAGAATGTCTATTTGCTTTCTTAATGGAATGTAGGATCCGCGACATCCGGTCTGCCGCGGGCGCGATTAGGACTTCTGCGGCTCGAGCGTGAGCAGTGAATAAAAACGCTCGCTCAGCACATTGACTGCGATGCGCACGTCCAGGTGGAAGCCTGGGTGCGCCGCTGCGCCGCACACGCCCTCGATCTCGCCGATCATCAAGTCAGCTTCGCAGTAGCGCCGGCGCCGCGCTCCGCCTTTTAGTGCTCCAAGATTAAAACTTGTGAAGCGCGTTCCCAGCAACTCGATGACCGCGAGTCGGTGTTGCACCAGGGTAGATCGCACAACCTCCTCCAGGGCTCCGTCAACATGGAACAGGTTCACTCCCGAGGCATTTTCTATAACTTCATCAATGTAAGACTGCAGCCAAGCTGTTACAACGCGCTGACTTATGTTGGGCTTGTTTGTGAGTTCGGCATAAATTCGCAGCGTTTCGTGCAAGTGTTGATTGATCAATTCAATCAGAATTGCGCTTCGATTCGAAAAATACAAATACAGGGTAGCGCGCCCAATTCCCGCTTCGGCGGCGATGTCCTCGAATGTAACGTTATTATAACCGTTTCGAAAGAAGAGGGCGCGCGCCGCTCGACGGATTCGCTGGCGGGTCAGTTGCTTTTGCTCTTCGCGCAGGGACAGGGCTCCCGCTGACGTTTTGGTCGACACCTTGGTCGTCCTCCTAATCTCTCTAGCTCGGGGGAGGGGGATGATCCGCGAAAGCTCCACCGCGAAAACCGAGCTTGACTGCGCCCACATTTCATAGACGCGACGTCCAAAAAATGATACCGGGTCTAACGAAATGCGAAGCTTTGCGTCAAGTGTGGCGAGTCTAACAAAAGCGAGGCCATAGGGCGATGCAGTCTAACTCATTAGCCGCTGTGGAAGCAGCGGATGCGCGAAGGATCGACGCCCTGGTGACGGCGGACTTGGCCGCCTTGTCCGAAGGGCTTCACGATGATCTGGTCCTTACCCACTCGAACGGTTCGCACGAAGGGAAACAGGCGTTTGTGGCGGCGATCGCCGATGGCAGTCGCCGGTACCGCGCGATCGCGCCCCGGAAGATCGTCACCAGCATCCGCGGCGGCGTGCCGGTCGTCACCGGCATTGTCGCCATCAAAAGTGAAGCGAACGGGCAGGCCTACGACATCACGGCCGCATATACTGCAATCTATACTACCGAGAGCCCGCCGCGCCTGATCGCCTATCAGGCAAGCCTTGTGTCGGAATGATCGCACCTTTCTCGAGGAGCTGACCATTTCCGACATCATCGATCAAATCGAAGCCGAGGTTCTCGAGGCCATCGTACGCGCCGACGTCGCGTTGCTCGAGCGCCTTCTGCATCCCGCTTTCACTTACATTCATTCAAACGGACACCTGGAGACGCGAGACGATTTGGTGAACGTGATTGGTACTGGCGCCCGGGTCTGGTCGAAGGCGGTGGCCGAGAGGGTCAGCCGTGTGGATCATCGCGATCTGGCCGCCACCCTCTCCCGGGTGCGCGTCGGCCTTGTCTACGAGGGACGCGACTATCAGACCCAGCTGGTGCTGACGGCGGTCTACGCCAAAAAGGACGGGGGACGAGTCGTCGCTTGGCATGGATGGCATGCCTGAAACGACGCGGGCTGCGTGGGACACTGGCCACCGGGATGGGCCGCAGTCTGCCGCGCCTGTCGGAACGCTCTGACGTGGGTGCAAGTGCATGATCGATCCGATTCAGCCGATGATCAACACCGTAACCGGTGCGGTTCCCGTGGCCAGTCTGGGACGCACGCTGATGCACGAGCATCTGCAGATCGGCTTCCCTGGTTGGGAGTCAGATATCCTAGACCCCGGTCCGACACGCCGCGACGTAATAATGCGCGCCGTCGACCGAATACAAGAGCTTCAAGCCTCCGGGTTCTCTACGCTGGTAGACCCTTGCCCAAACGACATGGGGCGCGATGTCGAGCTAATGGCGGAAGTCGCAACTCGTACGGGATTCAACCTGATTTGTGCGACGGGCTTCTACCATGATGGAATCGCCGCCCCATACTGGAGGATGAAACTCACCGAAAGTGTTGATGGATCGAAGCGCCTCGCGGAGTTAATGGCCAGAGAGTTGGAGTTCGGGGTCGAACACACAGGCATCAAGGCTGGGGTAATCAAGGTTGCGACGGGGCACGCCCCCATCAGCCTTTACGAGCGGCGACTTCTCATTGCCGGAGCCGAGGCTGCGGCGATGACCGGCGCCCCAGTTACAACCCACACGGACGGCGTACACGGACCCGAGCAACTAGAGATTTTGGCGAGTGCTGGATTGCCGCCTCACCGAGCGATCGTCGGTCATAGCTGCGGAAATCCTGATCATGACTATCACATGGAGATTGTCCGTGCGGGCGCCTTTATTGGCTTCGACCGATTCGGATTGACTATGATTCGCTCGGACGAAGGGCGAATTGACTCCCTATTGGCTATTATCCGAGCCGGCGCGATTAACCAGATCATCGTTTCCCACGATACCCCCTGGTGCCTGCGGGGCTCAATCTGGGGCGGAGATCGGCTGGCGGCGTTCTTGGATCTCTCGCCGTTGCACTTCACCCGGAACATTATCCCTCAACTCAGATCCGCGGGCATGGTCGATAAGCAGCTCGACATGCTGCTTATCGAGAATCCTCGGCGTTATTTCACCGAACTACCGCCGGATGCTTGGCCATAGACTGAAAAAAGGGGGAGGCACGAATGACTTATGTGACTTATTCGTCGCGCAAAGCGAGCGAAATGTTGCAATTGGACGGAAACCCTGGCGGTGAGATGCTTGATGGAAAAGCGCCAGATCGGATGGCATGGCTTGTGGATCAGGTGATGCCGCATGAGCCTGACGTACGCTCCTGGTTTAAACGTTACGCTCCCTGGGTTTGGGAGGTGGATGATTATATCCAGGAGGCATACGCACGGATCGGAGCGTTGAGTGACGTTGAGCACATTACCTGCGGGCGCGCCTATTTCTTTACAGTTGTCAAGAATATGCTCGCACAGGGAGCACGCCGAACGAAGATGAGGAGGCGGTACGTCGTGCCTGCAGAGCATCAAATAATAGAGCGGATTGCAGACCTATGTCCATCGCAAGAGCGCTTGCTTTGCGACCGAGAGTCTTTGCGGCGGGTTCAGCAAACGGTTGAAATGATGACGGAGCGCTGCCGCGCGGTATTCATCCTTCGTAGAGTCCTTGGATTCTCGCAGCGAGAAACGGCGGAAATGCTGGCCATTTCGGAGAACATCGTCGAGAAGGAAACCGCTCGTGGCCTTCGACTAGCTGGGCAAGCAAACGTGCTGAACAGTCGGGACACCAGTATGATCACACTGTAGCAACGGGGGTGACGGGGGAACCTACCGCGCCCGGTAGCATGAGCGGCGGTGCAGTCAGCAGAAACCGGGACCGACGGTTCCGCCGCAACCAGCCGGCCAGTTCGCCCAGCCGCCAGAGTTCACCCAGTGGCATCCCCAGCTTGAAGATGCAGTGGTGATGAAGCGGCATCAGCACATCGTCAGGTCCATGGGGATGCGCATCCTCGATCCCGAAATTATCCGCGGCAAGCGCCGCAATTCCAGCCTCGCTGATCCAATGGAGCAGGCGGGTATCGCTGCTGTCTAATACGGCGCAGCTTTGGAACGCCTCGCGCACCTTCGCCTCGTCGTCGCCAGCTTCGACGATCAAATCAGCCATGCCAGTATGAAAGCAGACGATATCGCCTTCCTCTACGACGACGGCCTGGCGACGCATCACATCCATTAACCTGTCATAGCCAAAGGCGACTCGCTCCGTCCCGCATTCGGCGCGCAGATCGACCAACACGCCTCGGCCCTGTACGCCGGTCTCGGCCATATTCTCGACGCCCAAGGCCAGGGCCCGCGGCCCATCAGCCTCGTCGGGATTGCGGATATCAAGGCCGCCGCGATAGCCGTTATAATAAACCTTGCGCTCCTCACCGCTCCCATCGGCGTCGAACAGCGCGCCCATGTGGGCGAGCGAGTCCCACTGGGTGGACCGCTGTAGATAGAGCACCGCTGCGTCGTCGCAGGCGACATCGCGGTGCGGAGGGCTGAAGCGAAGATTGTACGTCGCCTGGCCGTTTAGCTGAGTCGCAAAGAGCTTGGGCGGAAGCCGCGCGTCGGTGATCCCGGAGCCCCGGGGGAAATCAAGCGGCATTGATAACGGAAATGCGATTCCCTCACGCACCTCCCGCGCGGCAGCTCGCCGCCGCTCAGGGGTAATCAGATTCAGCCGGCCTTTCTGATCGTCCGGCCCAAAGTCGCCCCAGTTCGACATCTCCGGCCGGTGCGTCCAGCGCTTCATCTTAGTCACCCATTTCTCTTTGGTCAGTTGCGAACTTGCGAGCGAACGTGGCGCTCAACGCAGCCTCGCGAACGGCTCTCCGCAGGAACGTTTATCGATTGCCTCTTCGCGTATGCGGGAGCGTCGGACCTTGCCGCCTTCATCCTTCAGAGTTCCTGTGCGAAACTCGACAGTGTAAGGCCATTTGTACCTTGCAAGCCGCGGCTCCAAGAATTTTTGGAGGTCGGCGGCTGACGGCGGTTCGTCCTTGTGAGCAGGGATGATGACGGCGTGAAGCCGCTGGCCGAAGTCCGCGTCGGGCAAGCCTACGACGATGCTCTCGGTAATGCCGGGATGCGCGTCCAGCGCAGCTTCAACCTCGGCGGGATAGATATTTGCTCCGCCGCTGACGACCATATCGGTACGGCGATCCGAGATGTAGAGAAAGCCTTCCTCGTCGAAATGCCCCATGTCGCCGCAGCTTTCCCACTCGCCGACCGCCTTGGCTGTAGCGCCGATGTATTGATAGGTTGATCCAGGGCCGCGAGCCGGCCTGAAAAAAATTTCTCCGACCTCACCTGGTGGAGATTCGTTTCCATCGGCGTCTAAGACGCGGCCTTCTGTACCCGGATAGACCCGCCCGACTGAGCCAGGGTGGTCCAAGGCCTCGCGCCCTGTAATGTAGGCTCCCCCGCTGCCTTCGCTCGTTGCGTAGAGTTCCATCATCCGGTCAGGACCAAGCCACTCGATCCAGGCCGCTTTGAGCCACGCGGGGCAAGGCGCAGCCATATGGATCGCGAGCTCCAGCGACGATACGTCAAACTTGTTGCGCACGTCGTTCGGCAGGTCCCAAACGCGCTTCATCAACGTCGGCACCAGGTAGGCCCACTTTACTTTGTACTGCTCGATGAGCTGCAACCATTCCACTGCATCGAACTTTGACATTTCAATCAGATGAGCGCCGCAGAACAGTGCAAGGTGGCTCTGAGTAAACGGTCCATTATGATAAAGAGGGGAGGGCATCAGGCACACGTCGTCCACCTCCATGCCCATCATGGGACACATGGGGTCGATCATCGCAGGCTTGGCGTCGACGATGAGCTTCGGCCGCCCGGTACTGCCGCTGCTCGTTGCAACCTTGAAATGCTTTGCCGCCGCTGGTGGAAGTGGCTCTTCGCTAAGTCCCGGGTTCGGCAAAAAACCTGCGGCTATGCTGCGGTATTTCGCTAGGCGCCCTGGATCGACACCAACCACCAGCTGCGGCTGAGCCAGCTCGAGAATGCCCTCTAACTCCGCGTCTGGCAACCGATAGGAGACAGGCATGGGTGTAGCTCCAAGCTTCCACACGGCCAGAGCTGTCTCGTGAATCTCGATGCCATTCGGCAGCGAGATCACCACGAAATCGTCCTTTTCAACGCCCAGCTGCTGGAACGCTCGTGCGCGCCGATTGGCGCGCCGCTCGAGCGCCGCGCGGCTCAGGGTTTCCCCGTTGAAAGTGAGCGCCGGGTGTGATCCTTCCCGCTGAGCATGATACGCAAGGACGGTCCCTGCTGGCTGAAGGTTCGCTGGCGGCGTGGTGGGAAAAAGAATGCGAGGAATCATTTAGGATGATCTCCCCTTAGAATGAAAACTCAATGGAGGCGCCGTAGGTGATCGGCTCCGCGAAGGTGGTTAGGTCTCCAAAGTTGTTCGGAATAGCAAGCATTATGTGTTTGACGTCAGTAACATTATTGCTGAACACCGACGCTCTAACGTGCCCGCCTGGAGCAATCCATGTTGCTCTCAGATTTAGAAGCGCATACTCTGGCTGCTGCACGCGCTCATCGACCGTGAAGGTGGTCATGGACGAATATGCGACGTTTCCGAACAGCTCGATTTCAGCATCACCGACTGGCGCGCGATAGGTTGCGGACAGATTGCCCGAGAAATCGGGCGAGAATGGCATGTGATTACCGCTGGCGTCGACAAAGCGCGCGACATTGATGCCCGATGTCCCCGGGACGAACACCTGAGCGTTTTTGAACGACTTGAATCGGGCGTGCGCCCAAGCTAGGCCCGCCCGCACCGACAGGTTATCGTTAAGCTTAGCGTCCACCTGCGTATCTACACCGTAGATCTTGGCAGATCCGGCATTTTGCAACAGCGCCACGGAGGTTCCGCGCAGATCCTGCGAAAGCACCTGCAGATTGCTGTAGTCATAATGGAAGGCGGAAATATCGAATCGAAGCTGTGACTGGGCCGTTTTAAAGCCGATCTCATATGCGGTCAGGTCCTCAGGGTTGACGGGGACCCTACTTGCGGCGGACCCGTTGAATGTTCCGCTCTTGTAGCCTTGGCTATATGACGCGTAGACATTGCTGCTTGGCGCGACCTCGTACCGCAGGGCGACGCGCGGCGTCAGCTTGGTCCAGTGTTCGTGCGCGGTGATCGGGGCCGCCGATGCGGGCAGGCTAAAGGCCAGCGATTTCCGATCATAGGTGTAGCGGGCGCCCGCCGTCAGCGCGAGCTTGTCGTTGAATTGATAGGTGCCATCGAAGAAGGCGGCCGCAGACCGTGTGCGGACGAAGCTGCGGATCGACGTGACGCCGATCACGACTAGGTCATTGTAAGCGGTTTTGTCCTTAAGGAAATAGACGCCGGCCACCCAGTCAAAACGGGCGTTGTTGGAGGAGCTTAGGTTGAATTCCTGCGTATAAGTATCCGTCGGCGCGCGATAATTGGCCTGTCGAACCGGGATGGGAGCGTCGCCGTTGTCGCTGATGGCGGTGTCCGTCTGCCAGCGCAGGCCTGTGTAGCTAGCGAAATCAAGGGAGCCAAATTTTGCCTTCGCCGTGAGCGTCGCAAAGTCCGTCTCGATGCGGTAGTGCTGGCGTCGACCAATAGCAACAGACTGAGAGGTCGTGAATGGGGCTGTGGCGATCACCAAATTTGGATTTTGGAATTTTGCTAGTGAAGCGTCCCTGGCGTTATGGGCTAGCGCGGTAGGGTCCTCGATGACACCATGCTCGTAGCTCAAGGTAGCATTGAAAGTCGAGCTGGGTGTAAAAAGTAACTTTCCGCGGATGTTGCCTGTCCTAACCGGCGCACTGTCCGAGCCGACAAATATGTCCTTAATATATCCGTCAGAACGACGCACATAAGCCGACACACTTGCGGCCAAGACATTGTCAATTAGCCCGGCAGACGCATATCCGGTGATTCGCATGTCGTTGAATCGACCATAGCTTGTGCGAAAAATACCGGTTGGCGTGAATGAGGGCGCCAGCGTCGTTACGGTAATGGCGCCACCGGTCGCATTGCGCCCGAAAACTGTACCTTGAGGCCCCTTTAGCACGGTTACGTCTTGAATATTTACTAGATCGAATACGTTTGCGCTCAGGCTAGGTTGATAGTACCCGTCGACATAGATCGCGATATTGGCCTCGGCGCCTGGCGCGTTGAAGGTCGACGTGATGCCCCGGATCGACGGTGCGACGAAGACGCCATTATGAGAAAAGGACAGGCCCGGGGAAATCTGACCAATCTCATCGATACTGCGTATGCCGGCGCTCTGGATTATTTTGTCATCGATCACGGAAATCGTGAGAGGAACGTCTTCCAGCCGCTCGGCGCGCTTCTGAGCAGTGACAATGATCTCCGCTACGCCGACCGGACCGGCTGACGACGGCGGCGCCGCGGGCGCGGCCCCCTGAGTAGTCTGGGACTGCACCCGATCCCGCTCATTCCGTGCGAGGTTCGCAGTTCCGGCGTCGCCGGAGGCCAAAGCCGACGCCATCGCCAGCGCAGTGCACAACATCGCATTCTCCTCCCTCGTTCTCCAGAGCCCTGCGCGTTGGCCGCGCCTTCAGAGGCCCCTCAAATAGGATGACTATCGAGCGATAATTTTCCGCCGCCTTATCCAATCGGCGGATTTGGAGCCGATGAACATTGTAGGAGATCATCGGAGGAGGAGCGGCCAATGGCTCGTGCTGACGGCGAAGCGGCGAGAGTTCCGCGCGGGGTGCTGGCCGCGGTTGCCGCGCCCAGCGTCCCGCTGGCTGCGCTGACGCTGCCTCTGGCGATCTACCTGCCGGAATACTACTCGAACGCCTTGGGGTTCAGTCTGGCAGGCGTGGCGGCGGCCTTCATGATCGTCAGACTCGTAGATATCGCATTTGATCCCCTCGTGGGTGCGGCAATGGATAGCGCGGGAGGCGTCCTGGGAAGCCGGAAAACGTGGCTGGCGCTCAGCGCTCCCCTAATCCTTCTTGCAACATGGCAGATATTCTTCGCCAAGCCACACGGGACTGTTGCGTTCCTTAGCTTCTGGCTCGTGGTCCTGTACGCAGGCTATTCAATAGCTGTGCTTTCCCAACTGGCCATCGGCGCTCATCTCTCGCAATCATATGTCGAGCGCTCACGCGTCTACGCGTGGTGGCAAGGTGGCAATGTCGCCGGCCAGCTTCTGGCTCAAATGCTGCCCATCATGCTTTCCGGTGCTGGTGACGTTCGGGGCAGCGTCAGTGTGCCGGCGATGGGTTGGCTTATAATCGTAATGACCCCAATTGCATTCGCCCTCACGTTTGCATTTACGCCTGACGTTCGGCATGCGGAGCCTCCGCGCAGGGCTGGTTTACGGGATTATTGGCGATTGTTGGGATTTGAGACTGTTCGTCGTTTGATCGTAGTCGATCTCCTCTTGGGGCTGTCGTTCGGAATACCTTCGGCGGTTCTCATGTTCTTCTTCACGATCGTGAAGCAGCTGGACCGCGCGCATATCGCTGTTCTGGTTATCTCATACTTGTTGTTATCTATAACTACCGGTCCCTTCTGGACGGGGCTCTCCAGCCGCATAGGGAAGCATCGGTCCCTGGCATGCGCCACTCTGCTCTTCACCATTTCCTTTGGGCTTGTGTGGCTGGTTCCGCCGGGCAAGGCCTGGCTCATGACTGCTGCTTACAGCGTCGGCGGACTGGCCTATGCGGCGATCACGCTGCTGCCACGTGCAATGATGGCTGATGTGAGCGACGAGGTCCGGCTGAGGACAGGCGAGGACCGTACAGCCCTCCTATTCGCCCTGCTGGTGGGCACGTACAAGGTTGGCTCGGCGCTCTCCGTGGGGGTGGTTTTCTGGATGCTTGACTTTGCCGGATTTTCGGCCGGCGCCGGGGCGCAAAACTCGAAGGTGGCGCTCACCGTTCTAGAAATGATTTATTTTCTTCCGCCGATCATCCTATGTGTGATTTCAGCCCTGATCATCTGGAGATTCCCACTTACGGCTGCACGACATGCGGAGATACAGGGACAGCTTGAGAATTGCGATCAAACAGCACGCTGCGGCTCGCGGTCCTCATCGATGTTTAATTTACGGTCGAGCTAGGAAGGCGTTATGGATAGATTGTTTGACTTCACGGGTCAGGTGGTTCTTGTGACGGGAGGAAGTCGCGGCCTCGGGTATCAGATGGTGAAAGCCTTCGCCGAACGCGGGGCGGACCTGATCATCGCGAGCCGGAAGATCGACGCGTGTGAGGCGGTCGCGGACGAGGTGCGCGCGCTTGGCCGCCGCGCTTTGCCGGTCGCCGCTCACCTGGGCAAATGGAGTGATGCGGAAGCGCTGGTCCAATGCGCCTACGATGCGTTCGGCAGGATCGACGTCGCGATCAACAATGCCGGCATGAGCCCGGCCATGCCTTCCCACGAAGTGACTGAAGAACTCTTCGACAAGGTCGTCGGTCTCAACTTCAAGGGGCCATTTCGGTTAGCATCGCTTGTCGCGAAACGAATGGCGGACGGCGATGGCGGCGCGATCATCAACGTGTCCTCGTCGGGCTCATTGATGCCCGTTCCTGGCGTTGTTCCATACGGAGCCGCCAAGTCGGCGCTGAACGCCATGTCGCGATCACTGGCCAGGGAATATGCGCCGAAGGTGCGCGTGAATGTCTTGTGCGCAGGACCATTCCTTACTGATATCGCAAAAGCCTGGACCGCTGAGGCGCGCGAGACCGCAGGCAATAGCCTTCGGCGGCCCGGGAAGCCAGAGGAGGTGGTCACCTCTGCGCTCGCTTTGGCGAGCAAGTCCTCATCCTACATCACCGGCGCCCTACTGCAGGTCGACGGGGGGATCTGATGGCACTGTCATCTGTGGATGGCCCCTGCGCTGCAAGGGGTGATCTGAGCTAATTTGGCGATCTGTCGGGTGCGGTCATCTGTCCGGCCTGTTGGCGCGGCGTTGATGCCGCTGGCCCTGATGGTGTCCGCTG
>Ga0207668_10000129_pt1 | contig 53619 bp, 58 predicted proteins | sample KBSS43metaG_FD_184323 | JGI IMG/M metagenome (GOLD analysis project Ga0207668, IMG submission 184323) | Switchgrass rhizosphere microbial communities from Kellogg Biological Station, Michigan, USA - KBS S4-3 metaG (SPAdes) (version 2) | ecosystem: Host-associated > Plants > Roots > Rhizosphere...
GCATTGCCCGCAACCTATGCGACGGCGGAAGCGCCGCGCTGCAGTTCATCTCCTTCCGTCACGACATGTTCGACAATTACGCGCGCAGCCCGGATTTCATCCAGACGTACATCTTCCCTGGCGGCCTATTGCTCGACGAGGCGCGCTTCGCAGGCCTGGCGCGCGAGCGCGGTCTGTCGTGGGAAGCACGCGAAGGCTTCCGCTTCGATTATGCCGAGACGCTGAAGCGCTGGCTGGAACGCTATAACCGGGCGGTGGCCGGCGGTGCGCTCGACGGGTTCGAGGAGCCGTTCCACAACCTCTGGCGCTATTATCTGATGTACTGCGAGGGTGGGTTCCGCGGCGGCGCGATCGACGTCGCGCAGGTGACGATGGTCAAGTCTTGAAGGCGATCGTCGATCGCGCGGGTGCGTTGGGGCAGGGCCTCTCCGCAATCCGCACCCAATTCCAGCTCCCGGGCGACTTTCCGCCGGAAGCTGAGGCGGCGGCGCAAACCGCCGCGCGCCAGCCGCTTTCGGACCATGCCGACCGGACGTCCGTGGCGTTCGTCACGCTTGATCCGGCGAGCTCGACCGATCTCGACCAGGCGCTTGCGATCGATCAGTCGGGCGGTGACCTCATCCTCCGCTATGCCATCGCCGACATCGGCTGGTTCGTCGCCGATGGCGGCCCGGTGGACCTCGAAGCCTGGCACCGCGGCGAAACGCTCTACCTCCCCGACGGGAAGATCAGCCTGTACCCGACCGTGCTGTGCGAAGGCGCGGCGAGCCTGCTGCCCGATGGCGACCGCCCGGCAATCGTCTTCGCGGTCCGGGTCGACGCGAACGGTGCGGCGAGTCTCGACGGGGTCGAGCGCGCGGTGATCCGCAGCCGCGCCAAGCTCGGTTATGCAACCGTCCAGCCCGCCGACTTGCCAGCCGGGTTCGATGAACTGTCGCGGCGGATCACAGCGGCCGAGGATGCGCGCGGCGCATCGCGAGTCGACCCGCCGCAGCAGCAGGTGTCGCAGAATGCGGATGGCAGCTTCATGCTCGAGTTTCGGCCGATGACCGCCGCCGAGCAGGCCAACGCCTCGCTGTCGCTAGCAGCCAACCTCGCCATGGCCGACGCGCTGTATAAAGCCGGGACGGGTCTGTTCCGGGTGATGGGCGAGCCCGACGACTGGGCGATCCGGCGCCTGCGCCGCAGCGCCAAGGCGCTCGGCGTCGATTGGCCCAAGGCCATGAGCCTCGAGGAACGTCAGAAGACGCTCGATCCCAACGACATTAAGGAGGCCGCCTTCATGCTCGCCATTCGCCGGTCGGGGTCCCATGCGAGCTACGCGCCGCTTCAGGCCGGCGAGCGGCCATGGCATTCGGCGATGCGCGCGACCTACGTCCACGGCACCGCTCCGCTCCGCCGGCTGGCGGACCGCTATGTGACCGAAGCCACGCTTGCGGTGGTCAATGGCCAACCAGTTCCTGACGTCGTGACGGCGGCATTCCAGCGCCTCGGCGACATCATGAACAAGGCCGATTCAAAGGCTGGGCAAGTCGACAGCGCTGTGCTCGAACTCGCAGAGGCCGTCGCGCTAGCGCCGTGCGTGGGGAAGACATTCGACGGGACGGTCACCGATATCGATCAACGTGGCGCACGGATCCAGATTCGCGATCCGGCCGTGGTCACCCGGGTTGCGGCGAACGGCACCGGGGTTGGCGAAAGCATTCGCCTGCGGCTCGATGAAGCCGATCCTTCGCGCCGGTTGACGCGTTTCTCGGTGCTCTAAGGCCGCGGCCTTAGTGGGCGAGTTGCGCGCGCACTTCCTGCGCCTCGTATTTGTCCCCGACGCTCATCCAGTTGATCTGCAGCACCTTGTAGGCCGCCTGCGTCGTTGCCGTCGCGATATAGCCGTCCTTGGCGTTGATCCATTGCGCAGCACGCGTGCGGCTGCGGTCAACGCCGCCCGTCACTCGCGCCTCGAGCATGTCGCCACCAGTTTTGAGATCCATCGTGTCCGATGCCAGTCCGCAGACCCTCCGGCTCGACCCGTAGTCGAGCATGTAGAGGTAGGAGTCTCCGGCCGCGTTGAACTTCCACACTTTGCCCGACGCTGGCCGACCAAGATTCTCGCGAAGGTTCGCGGGCATTTGATCGAATGAGCTCTGCGAGACTTCGCCGGCGCTAAGCTTGGCCTGGCCATCGAGACACGTGGCTTGAAATACGTTGGGCAGATCCGCCATGCCGGCCGCACCGGCCGCTACTGCCGCTAAGATCGTCAACATCGACACCCCTCCATCAACTTTGCAGGCCGGACGCCGGCCAAAGGTGCGGAGCTAGCTCAGCCCGAGTTCGGTTCGAGCGAACGCTGCTGCGCGTCCTGCAGACTCTCGCGATCGCGACGACGCTGCTCTTCCCATTGCTGGGCCGTCATGCAGATCTTGCGCGAATTGAGCCGCGAACCAACTTCCTGCTGCTTCTCGCAGATGATGCGGTTGGGGTCGTTGTTCTTGTTGATCGCCGCCGATTGCGTCGACGTCTGAGTTTGAGCCACTGCCGGCATCGCTGCGACCATTAGGGCTGCGCCCGCGAGCGCCGATCCGCTGCGAACGATCGAAACCAAGTTCATTACGAAAACTCCCAGCAAGGAATGTTATTTTTTGCAGAATTTTCGGCAGTAAAGCAAGTGACTACGACGTTTGTACCCGGACTTTCTCACCGGTCGCGACGTCGGCCAGCACGCGGTTCAGAATGGCGCTAGCGACAACTTCTGGTGGCTTAACGCTCTCCGGCTCTTCTCCCGGGAAAGCATTTGCCCGCATTCTGGTGCGAGTCGCGCCGGGGTCGATGATGTGGATTTTGAACTTGCCGGTGAATTCCGTCTCGTCGGCATAAGTGCCGAGCAGGCATTCGAGCGCGGCTTTCGATGAGCCGTAAGCGCCCCAGAAGGCGCGCGGCTTCGCCCCGACCGACGAAGTCACGCCCAGCACGTCGGCGCGCTCGGCCTTGGTCAGGAGCGGATGGAACGCGGCAATCATTGCCTGGTTGGCGAGCACGTTCAGGGTCAGCAGGCGCGAATATTCCTTGGGGTCGATGTCTTGCACCGGGGTTAGCGAGCCAAGCATCGCGGCGTTGAGGACGAGGATGTCGAGCGCATCCCAGCGCTCGGCAATCGCCGCGCCGAGCTTGGCAATGGACTCGCCTTCGCTCAGATCTAGCGGGGCGATCGTCGCGCTTCCGCCGGCCTCGTGGATGCGATCTTCGACCTCCTCCAGCGCCGCTGTCGTGCGGGCGGTAAGAATGACGTGGGCGCCGGCCGCGGCGAGCGCCTCGGCGGTCGCGGCACCGATGCCACGGCTGGCGCCGGTCACCAGGGCGAGCTTGCCGGAGAGGGGTTTGTCGTTGGTCATGGCCGCGCCCCTAACACCCGCCTTCGCCCGCAAAAAGGCGTCGGTTGCTCGAAAGTCGATTTGCCGCCGCAACGACCGGTGGGATACGGCAACGATGGACTGGAAAACCGTCAGCCGCTTCGCCTTTGGCCTCACCTTTGTCGGCATTGGCGCGATCGGGCTGATCGGCGGCGGCTTTGCGCCTACCTGGCGGCCGGTGCCCGACGGTGTTCCGGGGCGAGACTTGCTCGCCTGGCTGTCGTCCCTCGTGTCGTTCGGCTGCGGCGCCGGCCTGCTCGTGAGGCGCAGCGCGGCGTCGGCGGCGTTGATCCTGGCCTTATTCCTCGCGGTTTGGACGCTGGCGTTCAAAATGCCGTTCATCGTCAAGGCGCCGCTGGTCGAGGGCAGCTATCAGAGCAATGGCGAGAATTGGGTGCTGATCGCGGCGGCGTGGGTCCTTTACGCCGAGCTGTCAAAGCGCCGCAATTTCTGGTCGAGCGAGCGCGGTCTATGGCTCGCCTGCGGCCTCTATGGCCTAGGGCTGATTGCGTTCGGCCTGTCGCATTTCTTCTATCTCGATCTGACGGCTCCGCTCGTACCGGCGTGGCTGCCGGCGCCAGTTTTCTGGGCCTACGCGACCGGCGCGATTTACACCGTGTGCGGGGTGATGTTGGTTGTGGGATTGGCGCCGCGGCTGGCAGCGCTCGGGGCAGCAGCCAACATCACGCTGATTACCGTCCTGGTGTGGGGCCCGATGCTCATCGCCGGTGGGCTAAGTGTGATGCACTGGCAGGAAACGGTCGTTTCCATAGGCCTGATGGCGGCGTCCTGGGTGCTTGCTAGCGGGTCGCCACCAGCGACAGGCTGGCTGCGCCGCCCTTCTCGCCCAAATCGGTAAGCGCGGTCGGATAATCGCCGGTAAAGCAGGCGTCGCAGCGCTGGGGTGCGGCAGAATTCCGCTCCTCGCCGACCGCCCGGTAGAGGCCTTCGATGGTGATGAAGGCGAGGCTGTCGGCGTTGATGTAATCGCGCATTTGATCGACGCTCATCTGCGCCGCTAGCAGCTTGGCGCGCTCCGGCGTGTCGACTCCGTAAAAGCAGCTGTGCCGCGTCGGCGGCGAGGCGATGCGCATGTGCACTTCGCGCGCGCCGGCATCGCGCATCATCTGGACGAGCTTCACCGATGTCGTGCCGCGGACGATCGAATCGTCGACCAGCACGATGCTCTTGCCGTCGATCAGCGCGCTGTTGGCGTTATGCTTGAGCTTGACGCTCTGGAGGCGCCCGGCCTGGCTCGGCTGGATGAAGGTCCGCCCGACGTAGTGGGAGCGGATGATGCCGAGCTCGAACGGGATGCCCGACGCCTGGCTGAACCCGAGCGCGGCGGGGACGCCGCTGTCCGGGACCGGTACGACATAATCGGCGATGACCGGACTTTCGCGCGACAATTCGGCGCCGATGTTCTTGCGCACCTCGTAGACCGAGACGCCTTCGGCGATGGAATCCGGACGCGAGAAATAGACGTGCTCGAAGATGCACGGCCGGGGTGCGACCTGCTCGAACGGCCGGAAGGAGCGAATGCCGCTGTCGTTGACGACGACGAGTTCGCCCGGCTCGACATCGCGAATGAAGGTCGCGCCGATGACGTCGAGGGCCACCGTTTCCGACGCGAAGATCGTCGCTTCGCCGAGCTTGCCCATGACCAACGGGCGGATGCCGAGCGGGTCGCGGCAGGCGACCAGCCCTTCCGGCGTCAGGACGAGCAGCGAGTAAGCGCCCTCGACCTGCTTCAGGGCATCGACCAGGCGGTCGAGCATGTTCGCGTTATGCGACGTCGCGACGAGATGGATGATGACTTCGGTGTCGCTCGTCGACTGGAAGATCGAGCCGCGACGGTTGAGCGTCCGGCGGAGTTTGAGCGCGTTCGACAGGTTGCCGTTCTGGGCGAGCGCAAACCCGCCTTCGGCAAGCTCGGCGAACAGCGGCTGCGCATTGCGGATGCCGGGGCCGCCAGCGGTCGAATAGCGGACGTGGCCGATCGCCGTCCGGCCCGGCAGGGTCCGCATCACCTCGTCGCGGTCGAAGTTTCCGGCGACGTGGCCCATCGCCCGGTGCGAGCTGAAATGCGTTCCGTCGAAGGCGGTGATGCCGGCCGCTTCCTGGCCGCGGTGCTGGAGCGCATGGAGGCCGAGCGCGACGAAGCTCGAGGCCTCGTCGGCGCCCCAGATACCGAACACGCCGCACTCTTCGTGCAGCTTGTCGTCATCGAACGGATTGGTCGTCAGCATGTCCCCGAGCTCCAGCTGGCGTCGTGAAACGGGCATATAGGGCGGAGGCGGCGCCTTGTCGCCCCCGACCTGAATTAAAGGTGAAAACTTAACGACTTATCGGCTTACGCCTTGAACATGCTGGGATATTGCCGCTTCAACGCTGCGACCTTGGGCCGGTCATTAATGACGATGTACGGCTCGAACGGGTGCCGACGGGCATAGTCCTGGTGATAGGCCTCCGCTGCGAAGAAGCCGCCATGCTCGATTCTCGTCGCGATCGGCGCCTTGTAGACATGGCGCTGGCTGAGCTTGGCGATGAAGCTTTTGGCCTGGGCTTCCTGGTTTGCATTCTGCGGGAAGATCGCGCTCCGGTAGCTCGGCCCGACGTCCGGCCCCTGGCGGTTGACCTCGGTCGGGTCGTGGGCGACGGCGAAGTAGATCTGCAGGATCTGGGCATAGCTGATCCGGCTTGGGTCGTAGCTGATGCGGACGGCTTCGGCATGGCCGGTGCCTTCGCTGCTGACCCGCTCGTAGTTCGCGTCCTGGGCGGACCCACCGGCAAATCCCGAGACGACGTCGGTCACGCCCTTCACATGTTCGAACACGCTCTCCATGCCCCAGAAGCAACCACCAGCGAGGACAGCGGTTTCGGTACGGGGAGCGGCCTCAGCCGATCCGGCCAAAGTCGCGGCGGCGATGACAATCAATCCTGCCAGTTTCATACAATGACCTTTCAGCGGCGAATGTAGGATTGAAGCTACGGCCTGCACACCCCGCTGGACGCAATGTAATGTGCGCAATAGGAACCTGCTGACACGGAGGTCAGTTAGCCATGCCCACCTATACCGCGCCGGTGCGCGAGACTCGCTACATTCTCAACGACGTCCTCGACGTCGGCCGCTATTCCAACCTGCCGGGCTTCGCCAACGCCACGCCCGACCTGGTCGACGCCATCCTCGAGGAGGCCGGGAAGTTTTCCGCCGAAGTCCTGCAACCGCTCAACAAGGTCGGCGACGAAGCAGGCTGCAAGCGCGCCGACGATGGCTCGGTGACGACGCCGCCGGGGTTCAAGGATGCGTACGACCAGTTCGTCGCGGCCGGCTGGCCCACGCTTACGGGTCCGGAGGAATATGGCGGGCAGGGCCTGCCTCAGGTCGTGGGAACGGCGGTTACCGAATATATTCTGTCGGCCAACCACAGCTTTGAGATGTACCAGGGACTGACATCGGGCGCGATCGCCTCGCTGCTGGTCAAGGGCTCGGACGAGCTGAAACAGCGCTTCGTCCCCAACATGATCACCGGCAAGTGGACCGGAACCATGAACCTGACCGAACCGCACTGCGGCACCGACCTCGGCCTGTTGAAAACGCGGGCCGAGCCGAACGACGACGGCAGCTATTCGATTAGCGGGACGAAGATCTTCATTTCGTCGGGTGAGCATGACCTCGCCGACAACATCATCCACCTCGTGCTCGCCAAGATCGCGGGTGCGCCGGATAATGTGAAAGGCATTTCGCTGTTCGTGGTGCCCAAATTCCTCGTGAATGACGACGGCTCGCTCGGCGCGCGCAACGGCGTCAGCTGCGGCGCACTCGAGAAGAAGATGGGCATCCACGGCAATGCGACCTGCGTGATGAATTATGACGGCGCAAAGGGTTGGCTGGTCGGGGAGCCGGAAAAGGGTCTCGCGGCGATGTTCATCATGATGAATGCCGCCCGGCTCGGCGTCGGCTTGCAGGGCCTGGCGCAAGGCGAAGTCGCCTATCAGAATGCGGCTGCCTACGCGAAGGATCGGCGGCAGGGCCGCGCGCTGCGCGAGGATGAGCGCGAGGTTGGCGCAAAGGCCGATGCGATCATCGTCCACCCGGACGTGCGGCGGATGCTGATGGAGGCTCGCGCCTATATCGAGCCCGGCCGCGCGCTGGTCCTGTGGGGCGCGCTCCAGGTCGACCTCCTGCGCCGCTCGCAAGACGAGGCCGAGCGCCAGCAAGCGGACGACCTGCTTGGTCTGATCACCCCCGTCATCAAAGGCTATCTGACCGACAAGGGCTTCGACGCCGCGGTCAACATGCAGCAGGTTTTCGGCGGCCATGGGTACATCCGCGAGCACGGCATGGAGCAGTTCGTCCGCGATGCCCGGATCACCCAGATCTACGAGGGCACCAACGGCATCCAGGCGATGGACCTGGTCGGTCGCAAGCTACCCAAGGACGGCGGCCGCGCGGTCCGCGGGTTCTTCGAAATGGTCGGGCGTGAGATCGCCGATGCCAAGGCGGCGGGCGATCCCGCCGGAGTCGCTACCGCGCTGGAGCCCGCGTTGCTCGACCTGCAGGCGGCGACCATGTGGCTCGCGCAAAACGGCATGGCCGACCCGGACAATGCCGGGGCGGGGGCATACGCCTACATGGACCTGATGGGTCTCGTCAGCCTGGGGTGGATGTGGCTCAAGATGGCCGCTGCGTCATCGCGGGCCCTGAGTGAAGGCGCTGGCGACCAGGCGTTCCATGACATGAAGCTCACGACCGCGCGCTTTTTTGCGCAGCGCGAGCTGCCGGCATCATCGGGACTGCGCAAGAAGATCGAAGCCGGGGCGGAAACGCTGATGCGGATTCCCGTCGACGCTTTCTGATCGGGTCAGGTTCCGACCTTCACTTCGGGGACGATCGCACGAATTCGCACGAGCGAGTCGTTGTGCGGCCCGGAACAGAGGCTGGTCCGTGTTTCGAATTCGACCGTGTCCTTGGTCTTCGGATTATGCATGGTGAACCGCACCGGCACGTCGCACGTGCCCGGCCCGCCGGTCTTGAACCGCCAGGTCGCGCTTTTGGGAAAGAGCGGACGGCCGAACTGGTTGGAGCTCCATTCGGGCTTCCCGTCCACGCCCGCGGTCTGGGCATAGAATCCAGTGATGCGGTAGGTTTTGGACTCGTTGATGATCATCAGGCAGCCAAGCTCGGCGCAGAGGTCGCGCTGTACCCGCTCAAGCCGCAAGCCCAAGGCCATTTGCCGCGCGACAATGTCCGAACGGCCGAGCGGATAGGAGGTCTTCGGCCGGACCTGGTCCGCCTCATCGCCGCCCGCGAACGGGTCCGTGGTTGGCTCGATGATTTGACCTGATCCAGCGGCCGCCAGCGCTGCCGTCATGAGGCCGATGGCCAATCGCTCGCGATACCCCACGCCGCGTGCTCCCTCGTTGCCGGGTCAGGATACACCCGCAGTTAATTCCGGCAAGCTTTCGAACGCCTTGGCGACGGTTGATGCTCAAGCCTGTGCGGGAGGCTGCTGCATGGGGTTTGGCGCCTCGAGGCGCGCGATGTCCGCCTCGACCTCTTCGGCCATCTTCACGAGTGCGCTGGCGGCTTGCGGGTCGGTCAGTGCCGCGGCGAGCCGTCGGCACTGCTCCGCGCGCTCGTGCATCCGTTTGACGACGGCCAAGTCCCGCTCCTCCATCAACTGTGTAATTCACATGGGTTAAACGAGTTCCCGGCCAGCCAGCCTTTTCGTAGGCATTGTTGCGGGCGGGTCACGGTGTGCCGGAGAGGGACAGGCCGACTGGAGGCCATTGCGGGCGTACCGGGCTGTATGGGACTCTGGCGGACACCGGCTCGCGGACCCCTTTGTGAGCCGTGTGCGGTTAGGGGCCGCGCAAGTTCCCTAAGTGCGAAGGCCCGTCGGCCTGTTTCAGTCGGCGGGCCTTCTTCGTCCTCCTGGATTAATCTGGCAGTCAGCAACGCGCGACGAACCGCCGTTTTGCGGCGACGAATGTCGCCACCGTCACCCCGCCTTTGTTCGTTTTACGGGCGAAGGAGAAAGTACATGCGTATGATCAAAACGCTCCTGATTGGAGGTGCCGGTCTGGCGGCGATCGCGACTGCGGCCCCGTCGACCGCTCAGTATTACGGCTATCGTCAGGTTCCGTACGGCTACAACAATTACGGCTACAGCAACGGCTATGCCTATGGTGGCATGAACACGCAGGTTGCCGCGCAGCAGTGCACGGCCGCGGTCCAGAACCGCCTGTACACCCGAAACGGCCTTGGCGGTGTGCTTGGCGCGCTGGTCGGCAGCTACGGTAGCCAGGGACGTGTGCTTAGCATTACCCGCGTGACGCCGAACAATGGCTACACCCGTGTGCGCGGCCTCGCCTCGAGCGGCCGCTATGCCTACGGCTATGGCGGGTATGGCGCGGCCGACCTGTCGTTCCGCTGCGACGTCGATTATCGCGGTTACGTCCGCAACGTCGACATCAACCGCAGGTAACGATCACCATTGATCAAAGGGAAGCGCCGGGTTCGCCCGGCGCTTTTCTTATGTGCCGGTCGTGCGACGGTCGACGTACCAGGGGCGCGTTGCGGCCTCGCTCCGGCGATCGCGCTTTGGCGCTAGCCGGGCGAGCTCGAACTGCTCGCCGAACTGGAGCCCGAAGCGACCGGCGTGGGCCCATTTGACGATGCCCCGAACAGGACCCACACCAACGATGTCCAGGGTCATGGTGTCGCCCGGGGTGACCGCGATCGGGCAATCAGCCAGGGCACCCATCGAGCTGATGTTGCGCAGGGTAATCTCGACCATCTCATCATCGATGGCTGCTACCGCGCGCCGCATCAGCCGGTGACGTGGCTCGCGGATGCATTTGTAGCCGTCGGCCTCGACGCTCGAAGAATTGGCCAGCTCGCGGGCTGCCTCGGCGGCGACCGGGCGACCGAAGATATAGCCCTGCACCATGCTCACGCCCAGCTCGCGGATGAGATGGAGGTCGTCGTGGGTCTCGACCCCTTCCGCGCACGTATCCATGCCCAGCGTTTCGGCGAGCGTGACGATGGCGCGGATGATGGCGGCGTTGCGGTTGGTCGTGGAGGACGCACCGCGAACGAAACTCTGGTCGATCTTGATCTTGTCGAACGGCGCCTTCTTCAAATAGCCGAGCGACGAGTAGCCGGTGCCGAAGTCGTCCAGCGCCAGTCGGACGCCGAGCTGCTTGAGCCGGGCGAATGTCGCATCGGTCTGATCGCTGTCGGCGAGGAAGACGCCCTCGGTGATTTCAAGCTCGAGGCGGTCTGCCCGCAGGTTGTGGCGCCGGAGAAGTTCCTGGACGAGTTGCACGATCGCCGGATCGTTGAACTGGATCGGTGACAGGTTGATCGCGATGCGCACCTGATCGGGCCAGCGCGTCGCCTCCTCGATTGCGGTGTTGAGGACCCACTCGCCGATCTTGGCGATAAGCCCTGCTTCCTCGGCCAGCGGAATGAACTTGTCGGGCGAGATCGCGCCGCGGGTCGAATGCGTCCAGCGCACGAGCGCTTCGAAACCGGAGACTTCCTCGCCGGCGGTGCGGACGATTGGCTGGTAGTGAACCGCGAGCTCGCCCCGCTCGATCGCCTGGCGAAGGTCGTTTTCGAGCACCTGGCGTTCGGCCGCTTCGCTGTGCATCGAGGGCTGGTAGAAGCAATGCTTGCCGCGCCCGGCATCCTTGGCGGCGTACAGCGCAAGGTCTGCGTTCCGCACCAACGCATCGGCGCTGGTCCGGCCAGGATCGCCGATAGCCACGCCGACCGACGCGCCGATCGTTACTTTGTGGCCTTCGATGACATAGGGCCGCGAGACCTGGTCGATCAGGGTCCGCGCGAGCGACTCCAGCAGGCCAATGTCGACCGTACCCGGAAGCACCGCCTGGAATTCGTCGCCGCCGAGACGGCCGACCTGGCCGTGATTGCCCATCACCGATTTCAGTCGCTCGGCGACCTGGCGTAGCAGCGCGTCGCCGACCGGGTGGCCGAGCGTATCGTTGACGTTCTTGAACCGGTCGAGGTCGATCAGGAACATGCTGCAACCGCGCTGGCGATGGGTGGCGTTGCGCAGCGCCTCGTCAAGCGTCTGGCGCATCATTGCCCGGTTAGGCAGCGCAGTCAGCGAGTCGAACCGCGCCAGGCGGGAGATTTCCTGCTCCGAGCGGCGCTGCTCGGTGAGGTCGGTGCCGATACCGCGAAAGCCAAGGAAGCGGCCGCGGTCGTCGAAAATGGGGTTGCCGGACAGCGACCAGTGGACGTCCTGGTCGCTCGCCGGGCGAACGACGACATCCGAGAACGGGAAGCGCGCGGACAGGTGGAAGCCGAGCGTTTTGCGCTCTTCGACCGTATCTACGGAATGGGTGTCGACGGACAGCAGGTCGGTGAACTGCCGGCCGAGAAGCGCTTCGGGCGCGCACTGGAAATCGTCGGCTAGCTGGCGCGAGACGTACGACAGGGTGCCGAGCGAATCCGTCTCCCAGAACCAGCCCCGGCCGGTGTTCTCGAACTCATCGACGAAGTTGAGTGCCTTCTTGGCCTGCCATTCGACGGCGAGCCGGCGGCGGCCGCCGGCAATGGCGCGGCGGGTCACGGCGACGCTGTAGATCGCCATTGCGACCGACATGCTGTTGATGGCGAACGAGACGAGCGGGTTGCGGCTGAACAGCAAGGTGGCGAAGGCAGCAACGACGGCGTTGATGATGGCGAGCGGCGGCGATGCCACGGCAACGATCGAACGCAGGAAGAAGCCGGCTGCCATGGCCATCGTCACGAAGCTTGGGTCGCTTATCGCAAGGGCGGTGGTGGAGGCGCTTCCCAATGACCAGAAGACGCCCATGACGCCAATGTAGCCGCAGACCAGGCGGGCACAGGCGTGGGGTGCCAGACGCAGTGCGCGGCGATAGCGCAGCACGAGGCCGCAAGCGACGTCGAGTACCAAGGCGAGGGTCAGCGGCACGAACACCATCGCGAGGATATCCGTGTTTGCCGGGGGGCGGCGCTGCAGCAGGAGCGCAACGATCAGGATTACATGGCCGGCGAGCAGCAGCCACGGGGCAAAGCCCCAACTGCCGACGCGCCGCTCGATCAGGGTCTGGTCGGTGCTCGACTCATGGTCGCGGAGGTCGAATAGCAAAGCCTCGCTCGCGGCCACGTGCACGGGCGCGAGGCGTTCGACTTCCGGAGATTTGCCGAACAAAGTCCGACGCATACGGTGTTCACCCACTGACGCAGGGGACCCCATGCACCCGCGTAAGCGCGAGTCTTTACCGTGCGCGGGTTAACAGGCGCTAACGACGGCGGTTAGCAGCGCCTTAAGCACGCTACTCGGGCAAGAAGTCGGGCACGGAAAGATAACGTTCGCCCGTGTCGTAATTGAACCCGAGCACGCGCGGATTTGCGCCGAGTTCGGGGAGCTTTTGGGCGATTGCCGCGAGCGTTGCGCCCGACGAAATTCCGACCAGCATCCCTTCCTCACGAGCGGCGCGGCGGGCCATGTCCTTGGCGTCGTCCGGCGTGACCCGGATGACGCCGTCGAGCACGGCCGGGTTCATGATCGCGGGAATGAAGCCCGCGCCGATGCCCTGGATCGGGTGAGGGCCAGGCTCCCCGCCGGACAGCACCGCGGAGAGCGTCGGTTCGACCGCGAACACCTTGAGGTCGGGCCATTCCTTCTTCAGCACTTCGGCCGTGCCGGTGATGTGGCCGCCAGTGCCGACGCCGGTGATGATCGCGGTCGGCGGCGCATCGCCGAAATCGCGCAGGATTTCCTGTGCCGTCGTGCGCCGATGAACCTCGAGGTTGGCCGGATTTTCGAATTGCTGCGGCATCCAGCTGTTGGGCGTCGCGGCGATGATTTCCTCGGCGCGGGCGATCGAGCCCTTCATGCCTTTTTCGCGCGGGGTCAGCTCGAACTCGGCGCCGTAAGCGAGCATCAGGCGTCGGCGCTCGACACTCATGCTGTCGGGCATGACGAGGACTAGCCGGTAACCCTTCACCGCCGCGACCATGGCGAGGCCGATGCCGGTATTGCCCGACGTCGGCTCGACGATGACGCCACTCGGCTTGAGCTTGCCGGAACGCTCGGCGTCTTCGACCATGGATAAAGCGATGCGGTCCTTGATCGATCCACCCGGGTTGACCCGCTCCTGCTTGATCCAGACCTCGGCTTTGTCGCCGAACAGCCGGTTGATGCGGACGTGTGGCGTGTTGCCGATCGTCTCGAGGATATTGGCGGCTTTCATCAGACAATCTCCTGCGGCTGTGACGTTGGAGTGGGAAGATCGAAATTCCGGGCCCGGCGGAGTTCGGGGAACAGCCTGGCCCAGATGAACGTGACGGCGATTGCTCCGAATCCGCCGGCGACGACCGCGGCGATGGGGCCGATCAGCGCGCCGAGGAACCCGCTCTCCGCTTCGCCGAGCTCATTCGAGGCGGAGATGAAGAGGGAGGACACCGAGCCCACGCGTCCGCGCATATCATCGGGCGTCGACAGCTGGATCAGCGATTGGCGGACGTAGACGGAAAACATGTCCGCTGCACCAAGCAGCGCCAGGCATAGCAGCGACAGCGGCATATATGACGAGAGGCCGAAGCCGATGGTCGCCGCGCCGAACACGCCGACGGCGGCAAACATCTTCAGCCCGACATCATGCTTCAGCGGGCGAAACGAGAACCACATCGCGGCGAGCGTCGCGCCGACCGCCGGTGCGGCGCGCAAATGGCCGAGGCCCTGCGGCCCAGCGTGGAGAATGTCGCGGGCGTAGACCGGCAGCATGGCCGTCGCTCCGCCAAGCAGCACGGCGAACAGGTCGAGCGAAATCGCGCCGAGCACGATCCGGTTGCGGCGGACATAATGGAGCCCGTCGACCATCTGCCGCCACGGATGCCGATTGCGGTCGACGCCGGTCTGCGGCTTGGGCCCGATCAGGAAGATGCACACCAACGAAATTGCGAAAAGAATACCGGAGACCGCGTACGGCAGGTGCGGGGCATAAGCGTACAAGTAACCGCCGATCGCGGGGCCAAGGATGGCGCCGACCTGCCACGCGATCGACGAGAGGGCGATCGCCCGCGGCAGGATCTCGCGCGGGACGAGGTTGGGCGCGAGCGCCTGCAACGCCGGCATGGCGAAGGCGCGGGCAACCCCGAGCAGCGCGGCCACACCGAACAGCGCGGGGAGGGTGGTCGTATGAGTCCAGGCCAGCCAACCGAGGATTGCCGCGCATACCGCTTCAAGCGCGATCGCCGCGCGCGCGATGTAGCGCCGATCGATCCGATCCGCCGCCCACCCGGTGACGAGGGTGAGCGCGAACAAGGGGATGAACTGAACCACGCCGACCAGCCCAAGCTGGAACGACGCGGCCTTCAGCCCCATGGTCTGGCGGGCGATGTCATAGACCTGCCAGCCGATCACGACGACCATGCTGATCTGGCCGATGGTCGAGGCTAGCCGGGCCAGCCAATAGACGCGAAAATCGGCGATCCGGAGCGGTTCGGGGAGGAAGCTCACGCCGCGCGACTAGCGGTCAGTCTCCGATGCGGCAACCGCCTCCTCAGTCGGCTGGGCCAGTCCAAAGCGGTGGATCAACCACGGCATGGTCAGGCCCTGAATGAGGATCGAGAAGGCAACGACGACAAAGGCGGTCAGGATGATGGCGATGCGTTCGGGAACAACCGCCGGAACGGCAAGCGCGAGCGCCAGCGCGAGGGCACCACGCAGGCCGCCCCAAAACAGCGTATGCTGGAAGGTCGCAGGCAATCGCCAGCGCGAACCGATGAACGACAAGGCAAGGGGATAGATAGAAACCGCCCTTCCCACCAGGACGAGGACAATGGCAATTGCCGCCGCGCTCGAGCCGAGGGCCGGCAGCGGCTGGTCGGCGACATTCATACCGATGAGGATGAACACCACGCTGTTGGCTAGGAAGGCGAAGAACTCCCACGCGTGCTGGACCCGTTCATGCCCGGCGCGCGAGAACAGCCGTTCGCCGAAGCTGCCGATCATCAGCCCGGCGGTGAGTGCGCTGATGATCCCCGAGGCGTGGAAATGCTCGGCAACGAGGAACGAGCCATAAGCGGCGATCGCTGTCAGCGTGATTTCGACCAGCGGATCCTCGGTGCGCCCAACGATCAGCAAGATAAGCGCACTTAACGCGAAGCCGATCGCAACGCCCCCGGCAAGCGTCCAGGCGAAGGCTGGCGCGATCGCCCCCAGGCTTGGCGATGCGCCGAGCGCGATCGCCGAAAGCACGGCAAAGCCGACCGCGGCAACGCCATCGTTGAGCAAGCTTTCCGACTCGACCACCATCGAAACCCGCGGCAGGCAGCCCATCTCGCGGAACGCGGCGATAACCGAGACCGGATCGGTCGCCGCGATCAACACGCCGAACAGGGCTGCTCCGATCCAGCTCCAGCCGACGAAATAATGCATGCCCGACGCGACCACGGCTGCGGCAATGCCGACGCCGAGGAAAGCGAGCGTGAGCGTCAGCGGCAGCTCGCCGCGGAAACGGCGCCAGTTGAGCTGGAGCGCGGCTTCAAACACCAGTGGCGGAAGCAGGACATTAAAGATCAGATCCCGCGACAGCGGCAAGCGTGGGGTGGTGGGTAGCAAGGCAATCAGGAATCCGGCGACGACCAACCCGACGATGTACGGAAGCCCGAGCCGGCGCGACAGCATCGCGATCAGGCAGGCGACGAGGAGTAGTAGTCCGAGCGGGGCGAGTGCGGCGCTATCCATGGCAGCCGGCATAGCAAGGGATTTGGCGGTGGTCTGCCAAAACCGGCGACCACCGCTCGTCGGTTTGCCGAATGCTTCCTTGCCGCAGCGGTACTCGGCAACTAGGCACCCCGGCCGAGAGGAGAGAGGGATGCGTGCACTTCTGGTGGCGACGGCGATGGCCGGCGTCTTGATCGTTTCGGGATGCAAGGGCTCGAATGCGCCGGACAATAAGACGGCGACGATGGCCCCGGCGGAGCAGGGCGACTGGCCAGCCTTCGTCAACAATTTCATCGAGGCGACGTTCAAGGCCAACCCGGGCTTCGCGGTCGCGCAGGGACGTCACGAATATGACGGCCAGGTCGGTGATAACTCGCAGGCCGGAATCGATGCCGAGGTCACTCGGCTCAAGACTGCGATCAGCGACGCTCAGGCGTACACCGACGACAAGCTCACCGCCGAACAGCGCTATCAGCGCGATTATCTGATCGCGGTCGCCAAGGGCCAGCTGTTCTGGATCGATCCGACCGGCGCCGACCAGCCGCACACCAACCCCGCTTCCTATCTCGGGGCGTTCGATCCCTCGGTCTACATCACCGTGCCTTATGCCTCGAAAGAGCAGCGGCTGAAGTCGTACATCAAGTTCCTGCAGACGGTGCCGAAGAGCGCCGCCGACATGCGCGCCAACATCAAGACGCCGATGGCTACGAGCTTCGTCGATTATGCCAAGAACGCCTTTTCGGGATTCGTCACTTATTATCCGGGCGACGGCACCGCCGCGTGGAAGGGTGTCGGCACGCCTGAGGACCAGGCGGCGCTGAAGACCGCGACCGATGCGGCGGTGAAGGCGATGCAGGAGACGGTGACCTGGGTCGAAGGCCAGCGCGCTGCGTCCAAGCCGACCTTCATGCTGGGCAAGGACAAGTTCCAGCGCATGCTCGCCGACACCGAGATGGTGACGACTCCGGTCGAAGAGCTCGAACGGATCGGCCGCGCCGACCTGGCGTCGAACCAGAAGCTGCTTGGCGAGGCTTGCGGCCGCTACGCGCCGGGCGCGACCATCCCGGCCTGCATGGCCAAGATGAACGCCGACAAGCCGGTCGGCGGCGCGGTCGCCGGAGCCCGCGCCCAGCTCGCCGGGCTGAAGCAATTCATCATCGACAAGGACATTGTGACCATCCCCGGGCCCGAGGAGGCCAAGGTCGAGGAAGCGCCGCCGTACAACCGGCAGAACGCGGCCTACATCAACATCCCGGGGCCGTATGAGAAAGGCCTGCCGTCGGTTTATTACATCGCGCCGCCCGACCCGACGTGGCCGAAGGCCGAGCAGGACGCGTTCATCCCGGGCAAGTCCGACTTGCTGTTCACATCTGTCCATGAAGTGTGGCCGGGACACTTCCTCAACTTCCTCCACGCCAACCGCGCGAAAGACATGTTCGGCCGGATCTTCGTCGGTTACGCCTTTGCCGAGGGCTGGGCCCACTACACCGAGGAAATGATGCGCCAGAAGGGTGTCGGCGGGGGCGGCGACGAGGTCATGATCGGCCAGCTGTCGAACGCCTTGCTGCGCGACTGTCGATTCCTCTCGGCGATCGGCATGCACACCGGGTCGATGACGCAAGCGCAGAGCTACGACTTGTTCGTCAACCAATGCTACCAGGACACCGGCAACGCGAAGCAGCAAGCCGCGCGCGGCACGTATGATCCGGCCTATCTCAACTATACGATGGGCAAGCTGATGATCCGCAAGCTGCGCGACGACTGGTCGGCCAGTCGAGGCGGGGAGAAAGCGTGGAAGGCGTTCCACGACCAATTCCTGAGCTATGGCGGCCCGCCGATCCCGCTGGTCCGCCAGCAGATGATGGGCGGCAAGGCGGAGGCCGCGTTTTAGGTCTTCACGTTCGCTGTTTGTTCGCATAGAGTAGCGCGCGATGGCCAAGGTCAAAGCGCGCTACGTCTGCCAATCTTGCGGGTCGGTGTCGCACCGCTGGCAGGGGCAGTGCGCCGACTGCGCCGAGTGGAACACGCTCGTCCAGGAATCGGCCGAGGTGTCGAGCATCTTCGCCGCCAAGCACAATCTCCAGGGCGGCGGGCGGGTGATCCCGCTGGTCGGGCTGGAAACGCCGGCCGCGCTGCCCGACCGGTTGCCGAGCGGCATCCCCGAGTTCGACCGGGCGATCGGCGGCGGCATCGTTGCCGGATCGGCCATGCTGGTCGGCGGCGACCCCGGCATCGGCAAGTCGACGTTGCTGCTCCAGGTCGCGGCGCGGCTGGCTAGCGACGGACGCAAGGTCGTCTATGTTTCCGGCGAGGAATCGGCCGAGCAGGTGCGGCTGCGCGCGATCCGCCTCGGGCTGGGAGCCGCGCCGGTGCGGCTCGCCGCGGCGACCTCGGTCCGCGATATCCTGACGACCGTCGCCGGTGACCCGCCGGCACTGCTGATCATCGACTCGATCCAGACGATGCATTCGGACCTGATCGAGGGCGCGCCGGGCACCGTCAGCCAGGTCCGCGCGAGCGCGCAGGAGCTGGTGCGCTTCGCCAAGGAGCATGGGACGGCGGTCGTGCTGGTCGGCCACGTCACCAAGGACGGCACCATCGCCGGCCCGCGCGTGCTCGAGCATATGGTCGACACGGTGCTGAGCTTCGAGGGCGAGCGCAGCCACCAGTATCGTATCCTTCGCGCGATGAAGAACCGCTTCGGCGGCACCGACGAAATCGGGGTGTTCGCGATGGAGGGCGCCGGGCTGACCGAAGTGCCCAATCCCTCGGCGCTATTCCTCACCCATCGCGATGACGCGGTCAGCGGTACCAGTGTCTTTCCGGCAATCGAGGGCTCGCGCCCGGTGCTGGTCGAGATCCAGGCACTGGTCGTGCGGCTGGCGAGCGGGGCGACCCCGCGCCGGGCCGCGGTCGGCTGGGACAGCGGGCGGCTAGCCATGATCCTCGCGGTGCTGGAAACGCGGTGCGGCCTCAGCTTTGCGACGTCCGAGGTCTATCTGAACGTCGCCGGCGGTTATCGCCTGACCGACCCGGCCGCGGACCTCGCGGTCGCGGCGGCGCTGGTCTCGGCGCTCAGCGAGCGGCCGGTGCCGACGGAAGCGGTGGTGCTCGGTGAGATTGCCCTGTCAGGCGAAATCCGCCCGGTCGCGCATTCCGGGCTGCGGCTCAAGGAAAGCGCCAAGCTCGGGTTTGAGGCGGGCTGGGTGCCCAAGGGAGTCAAGGGCGGCGAGGGCTTGCGCCTCGCCCAATTTGCTAACCTCCGCGCGCTGGTCGATCAGATTTTGGGGCGGTGATCCTATGAGCCGAAGTCTTGCGATCGCGGTGGCAACTGCCGCGTTAGTGGGCTGCTCATCTCCGCCCTATTGCGGCGAGTCTTTCTGTCTCACGGAAAAGCCAACAGCAGTTTCCAAGGCGACTCCCGTCGAAGATTTCAACCTATACACGGTCGACTTCGCGGGCAGGCGCTTTCTCATCTACGAAGGCAACCACCCCAACAGCGATGGCGATCACGATTTCGGCCTGACCGGTCCCGATTCGGTGCCTGCCGGCTTTGTCGAAGGGAGGCTGTTTGGGAGCCAACGCGGCTATCAAATCGTGCTTCGAACTACGAACCGCAAATGGCCAACTTACCTTGCGGTGTCGGCGGTGACGAAGAATCCCAACGACCTTGATCTGCTGGTTTCGAAGCTGCGCGGCAAGCAGTCGAAAGAAAGCTGAGCCTACTTAGATCGCGTCGCACACGATCCGCCGCAGCGCCCATTTGAGGTGCGGGCGGCCATCGATTGTCTCGAACCCGATTTCACGGTCCATTCCTTCGGCAACTTCGTCGACGCTGAGCTTCGGAGTCGAGAACAGCAGGCCGCAGAAGGTGCCGGCCTCGGCCAGGCTGTCGAACACCCACGGCATTGCGACCGTCGTGACCTCGACGATCTTGAACCCCGCGTCCTCGATCAGGCCCGCGGTCAGCTCGTCCAGGAAATGGCCGTCGTGGCCCATCGGGTTATGCTCGTCGACGAAGCCGTTAAGGAAGGTCGCGACCGGCGTGCCGACGGCCGCATCGGCAATGACCAGCCGTCCGCCGGGTTTCAGCAGGCGCCGCATTTCGCGGAACACGGCGGGCAGGTCGGGCTCGTGGTGGAGGCCGGCGAGGCTGACGATCGCGGCGACCGAGCCGTCGGCGAGCGGCGTCTCGGTAATCGCGGCGTGGACGCAGTCGATGCCCGGCGGGCAGGCGCGGACGAATTGCTCCGATGGGTCGACGCCGATGTAGCGGAACCCCGACGGCAAATGTTCCGCGAGATACGCCCCGCCAGACGGCATGTCGCACAACAGGCCCGAGCGCCCGGCCAGCGGCTCCAGCACGCCCTCGAACTCCGCGTCACGGGCATGGGGGCAGTCGGCCATCGCCTTGTGATATGCGGCGCCGCGCTCGGCGAAGATCTCCGAATAAGTGTCGTACATCACAGCGCCGCGAGCTGGACTTTGGCGAGGTGCGGGACCTCGGGCGGCAGTCCAAGCAGCTCGCGGAACGCCGCCTGCGCGGGGTCGAGGCACCTGGTCAGATAGATGAATTGCTCGTCCTGCGTCGGCCATAGCGGGAAGAAGTTCATCGTCGCATTGGCTTCGAACAGGACCATGTCACCGCCTTGCGTGAAGGCGAAATCCATCCCGAAGAAGTCGAGCGGCATGCGGGAGCGGATCGCATCGGGCACCGCGCGAGTCTTGGGCGCGAACGGGTCGTCGCTCTCGAACAGCGCTCGCTCCTCGGCGACCAGGTCGGGATGCTGGGCCATGAAGCGCGTGCGGTCCTTCACGTGGACGTTCCACACGTCGGACACGATCATGTGGCGAAGGATCACGCGGTTACCGATGAAATAGACGCGATACTTGCGGAACAGCCCGTCGGCGCTCGAAAAATCGACGAACTGGGTGGCGATATGCTCGCCGGGACCAAGCGCCGCGACGGCGTCGTCCACGGCGTCGAACAGTCCGACGATCTTGCCGGTGTGGGTGCCGGTCTGGCGCAAGATGATCGGCGGGACGATTCCGGCCTTTTCGAGCGTCCTGGCGGCGATTCCGGGCTTGCGGCCGTCCAGCCGCACGGCCTTCGGCACGATCAGCCCCGGGATGCCGCTCAGCATCCGCGAAACCTGGTCGCGGGTCGAGCGCATCACGGCCTCCGGCTTGTTGATCACCCGGCCCGGCACGCCGCGCAGCAGCTTGCGCAAATTCTCGAGCACCTTCGCATTCTGCTCGGCTTCGGTGACCAGATTGACGATGGTCCGGTAGCCGGTGACGTCTGCCTGCCTGCCTTGGCGGAAATAATTGCGGCCGACGTGGAGCCGGTGGTGGGGCACGCGGTCGAGCAGCAGCTTGGTCAGGTCGGAGGTGCCGGTGACGATGATCCTGCCGCCGACCTGCGTGACGCGGTCGGCCTCGTCACCGCTGCCGATGATGAAGAGAAGTGACGCGTCCCCCGACATGCCATGCAAATGGCCGAAGCGGTGATGGCTCGCAATGACGAAAAGAGCTTGCTAGCGCCTTCGTGATGACTGCGCTCGACGTCTTCGTCTTCCTCCTGCTGATCGGCGGCGCCGCCGTCGGCTTCGTGCGCGGCTTCGTCCATGAGGTGATCTCGCTGCTCGCGTGGATCGTCGCGATCGCGATGCTCAAGCTGTTCCACACCCAGCTGTGGGGCGGGATCGAGCGTTCGATGCACACGAGTTCGGCCGCCGCCGCCGTACTCGCCTTCGCGTTCCTGTTCGTGCCCAGCTTTCTGATCGTGAAACTGGTCGCGCGCGGGATTGGCGGGAAAGCGCGGCGCCACGCCGTGCTAGGCCCGTTCGACCGGGTCCTCGGCGGTGGGTTCGGGCTGTTGAAGGGCCTACTTGGCGCGACCCTGTTCTTCCTGCTCGCCAACCTCGCGACCGACATGACCTACGGTCCCGACGCCGAGCGCCCCGACTGGATGCGCAAGTCGAGCACCTATCCGCTGCTGATGGCGAGCGGCCGCGCGATCGTCGACTGGGTCGAAACCCGGCGTCATCATCAGCTGGAGCCCGCCAAATGATCCGCCTGCACGACACCATGCGCCGCGAAAAGCGCGACTTCATCCCCGCCGACCCGAAGCGGATCACCATGTATGTGTGCGGCCCCACGGTCTACGGCCGCGCCCACATCGGCAATGCCCGGCCGGCGGTCGTATTCGACACGCTGGCACGGCTGATCCGCCACGAATTCGGGGCCGACAGCCTGGTCTATGCGCGCAACGTCACCGACGTCGAAGACAAGATCATCGCCGCCGCTGACGCCGAGGGCGTCATCCAGTCGGTGATCACCGACCGCTACGAGCGCTTTTATCTGGAGGACATGGGCGCGCTCGGTGTCCGGCCGCCGGATATCGCGCCCCACGCGACGCTCGAAATTCCGGGCATGATCGCCATGATCGAGCGGCTGGTCGAGCTCGGCAATGCCTATGAGGCGGAAGGCCACGTCCTGTTTTCGGTACCGAGCGATCCCGATTATGGCGCGCTCAGCCGCCGCGACCGCGATGCGATGGTCGCCGGGGCGCGGGTCGAGGTGGCGCCGTACAAGCGCGACCCCGCCGACTTCGTGCTGTGGAAGCCAAGCGAGCTGGACGTCGTCGGATGGGATAGCCCGTGGGGCCGGGGGCGGCCGGGCTGGCACATCGAATGCTCGGCGATGATCCGCGCCCATCTCGGCGAGACCATCGACATCCACGGTGGCGGATTGGACCTCATCTTCCCGCACCACGAGAACGAAATCGCGCAGAGCCGCTGCGCGCATGGCGGCGCGCCGCTTGCCCGCTATTGGGTGCACAACGGCTTCGTCGACATGGGCAGCGAGAAGATGTCGAAGTCGCTCGGCAACATCATCACGCCGAACGAACTGCTCGAACAGGGCCATCGCGGCGAGACGCTGCGGTTGGCCTTGCTGTCGGCGCACTATCGCCAGCCGCTAAGCTGGACCGACGAGGTCGTGGCGCAGGCGAAGACCAATCTCGACCGGCTCTATCGGTCGGCTGGCGATGCCGCTCCGAGCGAGGTGGATGCACGCGTTGTCGAAGCATTGTCGGATGACCTCAACACGCCGCTGGCACTGGCGCGCCTGATGGCGCTGGGAGATCCCGCGACGCTGAAAGCCAGCGCCGCACTGCTCGGGTTGCTCGGCAGTTCGGCCGACGACTGGTTCAAAGGCAGCGGCGACGATGCCGGGATCGACGCTCGGATTGCCGAGCGCACCGCGGCCAAGGCCAACCGCGACTTCGCCACCGCCGACCGCATCCGCGACGAGCTCAAGGCCGAGGGCATCGTCTTGGAGGATGGTCCCGGTGGCACCACATGGCGCCGGGAATGAACGCGCCGCTCTACACGACGGACATCCTCCGGCTCGCCGCATCGCTTCATCAGCCGCGGCAGCTCGAGCGCGAGGACGGCCGGGCCGAGCTTCGCTCGTCGACTTGCGGCAGCCGGATGACAACGGCCGTCCAACTGGATGATGACGACCGCGTGACCGCCCTGTCGCAGCAGGTCCACGCCTGTGCGTTCGGCCAGGCGTCGGCTGCGTTGTGCGAGCGCGGCGCGATCGGGCGCACGCGCGCCGAGGTAACGGACGCGCACGACCAGCTCGTCCGCTGGCTCGACGGCAGCGCGGATGGCCTCGGCAGCTGGCCGGGCCTCGACGCGCTGACGCCGGCGCGTTCGCGCAAATCTCGCCACGGCGCGATCCTGCTGCCCTACCGGACCCTGCTCGCGGCAATGGCCGCCGCTGCTCGATGACGACCCCCGCCGAAACCGCCCAGGCGACCACTGCGATCCTTGAGAGCGGCGCGATCATGCTTGGCGCGGCGCTCGTCTTCGTCTCCGTGTTCCGCCGCCTGAAGCTGGGCGCGACGCTCGGCTACATCGTTGCCGGTGCACTGATCGGTCCGGAGGCCCTCGGCCTGATCCGCGACCCGCAACAGCTGACCAGCGTGACCGAGATCGGCATCGCGCTCTTACTGTTCATCGTCGGGCTGGAGCTCCAGCCGAGCCGGCTGTGGCGGTTGCGGAAGGATATTTTCGGGCTTGGCCTGGCGCAGGTCGTGCTGTGCGGCCTGGCCATCAGCCTCCTGCTCAACATCGTCGTCGGTTTTTCGATCAAGGCCGCGCTCGCGATCGGCCTGCCGCTGGCGCTGTCGTCGACGGCGCAGGTCCTGCCGCAGCTTCGCGCCGATAATGAGCTCAACACCCCGCAAGGCGAGCGGGCCTTCTCGATCCTGTTGTTCCAGGACCTCGCGATTGTCCCGCTGATCACGATCATCGCGGCCATGGCGCCGCTCGCACCCGATCCGACCGCCCCCACAGGCTGGCGGCTCGCGCTTTACACGGTCGGCGCGGTGATCGCGCTGGTGTTGGTCGGCCGGTTATTGCTCAATCCGCTGTTCCGGCTGGTCGGCCGGCTGCGCGAGCGGGAATTGTTCGTCGTCGCCGGGCTGTTCACCGTGGTCGGCGCCGCGGCGGTGATGCATTCGCTCCAACTGTCGGTGCCGCTCGGCGCCTTCGTTGCCGGCGTCATGCTTGCCGAATCGCCATACCGGCATGAGCTCGAAGCCGACGTCGAGCCCTTTCGCTCGATCCTCCTCGGCCTCTTCTTCCTGTCGGTCGGGATGCTGCTCGACCTCAGGCTGATCGCGGCGCGCCCGCTGTTCGTGATCGGCATTGCGGTCGGCGTGATTGCCATCAAGTTCGGCCTGATCACGTTGCTCAGCAGGCTGTTCCGTCATTCGTGGCAGCGCAGCATGCGGCTTGGCCTGTTGCTCAGCCAGGCGGGCGAATTCGGTTTCGTCCTGTTCGCCCAGGCGGCCTCGGCCCAGCTCATCGCGCCCGAAGCCGCGTCGCTGTTCGGGGCGGTGGTCACGCTGTCGATGGCCACGACGCCGTTCCTGATGCGCTTCATCGACTTCCTCGAACGGCGCGAGGTGCGGAGTGGCGAGGGGCTCGATGGTCCGGACAAGTCGCCCGAGAGCAGCGCCATCGTTGTCGGCTTCGGCCGCTTCGGCCAGACGGTCGCGCAGATGCTGTTCGCGAAGGGTGTCGGCGTGACCACGATCGACAAGAGCCCGAAGCAGATCGAGCGCGTCGGGGAGTTCGGCTACAAGGTCTATTATGGCGACGGCACCCGGATCGACCTCCTGCGCACGGCCGGCGCGGACACCGCCAAGATCATCGCCTTCTGCAACGATAACCGCGATGGCGAACTGACTCACGACGCGCTCGCAGCGGTCATCGGCGCCTTTCCCCAGGCAGCCGTGATGGTCCGGGTCTTCGACCGGCTCGACCTGCTCGAGTTCGACGATCTCGACCTCGCCTTTGCCGAGCGGGAATTGTTCGAGGGCGCGGTGGCGATGGGCCGAGCCGCGCTGAAGGTTAGCGGTATCGAGCCGGCCGAAATCGACCGCGTCGAGCGCGAATACCGGATGCGCGATTGCGAGCGGCTGGAGCGGCAGAGCGCCACCGGCGACCTCCATGCGGGCGAGGAGACGTCATTCACCCCCGACCGGACGCTGCCGGACGCAGCCCGGGGACCTGCCTAAGCGCGCTGGGATCGCCCGATATGGTCTTCGAGGGCGCGCACGATGGCGTCGACCACGTCGCGATGGGCGCCATCGCCGCTCATGATATGGATGTGGGCCTCTTCATAAGCGGGACGGCGCTGCTCCGAGAGCTTGGTCAGTGTCGCCTTGGGATCGCCCTTTCGCAGCTGGGCCCGGGTGTCGCGACGGCCGGTCCGCTCGGTCAGGATGTCGACCGGCGCATCGAGCCACACGGTGATTGCGCGTTCGTTCAATAATTCCCGCGTCCGGGCGTCGACATAGGCGCCGCCGCCGGTGGCGATGACGCGGACCTCGCCTTCGATGAGCCGAGCCACGAGGCGGCGTTCCCCGTCGCGGAAGTCGGCCTCACCATAACGCTCATAGACTTCGGCCGCCGAGAACCCCGAGGCGTCCTCGATCGCCGAATCGCTGTCGACGAACGGCAGGCCCAGCCGCTTGGCGAGCCTGCGTCCGACCGTCGACTTCCCAACTCCCATCAGCCCCACCAGCACGACCGGCCGGTCAAGGCGTTGCGTCAAATCTGTCACGAGAAGGGCTATACAGCGCCCGTCCGCCTCGGCAAAAGCCGCGCATGCCCAAAGTCGCAGTCCTGATCGTCATCGTGGTGCTCATTGTCGGCGCCCTCGTGTTCCTCTCGACGGTGCCCAAGCAGCAGCCGACGAAGACGATCGAAGTCGAGGTCCCCGCCGGCGGCAATGCGCATTAAGGGTCTGCTGGTTGCTGGAGCCGTGCTGGCGCTGGCGCTTCCAGCGCTAGCGCAACAGGCGGTGCCGCCGCAGCCGGCGCCCGCTTTGTCTCAACCGGCGACGAACGCGGCCACCACGGCAACGCCGACGGACTCGGCGGGTGAGCGCGATACGAGCGTGACCGAGCTCAACGTCGCCCAGCTGCCGCCACCGCCGCCGCCGATCGAATATCCCGCCCATGCCCGCCGCGATCCGTTTGTGGTTGGCCGAATCGATCCGGTTGCCGCCGGGCTCGGCGACAATCCCTGGGGCGGTGCAAATGGCACGTTCCTGTCCAGCCTGATGCGGCGGATGGACACGCCGCTTGCCTCGCGCTGGGCGCATATCGCGTTGCGCAATGCGCTGCTCGCCAAGGCCCATGCGCCGGTTGGGGTGAACCCGATCGACTGGGTCGCCGAGCGGTCGTGGTTGCTGTTGCGGCTGGGCGAGGCGGACGGTGCGCGCCTGCTGGTCGCCGGCGTCGACAGCGACCGCTTCACGCCGAAGATGACCCAGGTCGGCGTCCAGAGCGCGCTGGCTAATGCCGATCCGCCGGCGCTGTGCCCGATCGAACCCAGCATCCGCAAGTACGATCCGGGCATCCGCGCTTTCGTAAGTGCGATGTGCGCCTCTCTTTCGGGCGAACCGGAAAGCGCAGCGGCGCAGATCGACGATGCTCGCCGGCGCGGCCGGGTTGGCGGCATCGACTTGCTGCTGGCGCAAAAGGTGGTGGGCGCAGGCTCCAATACTGGCCGGGCCGTGACGATTGAATGGGACCCGGTCGACCGGCTGACCGCGTGGCGGTTCGGGCTGGCAACGGCGACGGGAATGGTCCCGCCGGACCGGCTGATGAAGGATGCGTCGACTCAGCTCCGCGCCTTCCAGGCACGGGCGCCATTGCTGTCACCCGAGCAGCGTCTCCAATCCGCGCAGATCGCAGCCGGACTTGGCGTCTTTTCATCGCAGTCGATGATCGACCTTTATTCGGCGCTCTACGACGCGACGGATCCGAGTGACCTGCCGGGGACAGGCGCGTGGCAGCTGCACCAGGCCTTCGCCGGCAAGGATCGCGACACCAAGCTGGCAGCAATGCGCAAGCTGCTCGATAGCGCCAAAGACCCGCTGCCGCACGAGGCGGTGCGAGCGATGCTCGGCCGCGCTGCCAGCATGATCGCGCCCGACGCCGACCTCGGCAAGGACGCGCCCGAGCTGATCGCGGCAATGCTGTCGGCCGGTTACGATCGGGCGGCGGCGCGGTGGATCCCGGTGGTGCGGGAGATGGATGGCGATGCGGCCGACCGCAGCTGGGCGATGCTGGCCTTGGCGGCGCCCGACCCACGGGGCCTCGACCTGAGCAATTCGCGCCTCTCGACGTTCATCAACCACGACAAAAGCGCAGGCAAAGCCCGCAGCGCTTTGCTGGTCGCGGGACTCGCGGGCCTCGGCCGCCTTGAGGCCGGGACGGCCGAATCGCTCAGCCGGCGCTTCGGCCTCGCAATCGGGCGGCAGTCGACGTGGACCAAGATGATCGACGCAGCGGCCGGCCGCGGCCAGCCGGCGACGCTTCTGGTGCTGGCCGGCACCGGCTTGCAGACGGCCGATTGGCTCACCGTCCCGGGATCGCACCAATATCATATCGTTGCCGGGCTGGTGCGGACACGACAGGATTATGCCGCGCGGATGATTGCCGCCGAGGCGCTGTCACGGACGTGACCATCCGATGAAGCCGCGGACGTGACGCCGGACGACCGGGCGCTCGTCGATCGGTTCCTCGACATGCTTGCAGCCGAGGCCGGGGCGTCGCCGAATACGCTGGCCGCCTACCGCAACGACCTGGAGCGCTCGTCCGAAGCATTGAACGGCCGCCTCAGCGCCGCCGACCCGGAGGGCATCGGACGGCTCGGCGAGCAATGGCGCGACTTGTCGCCGGCGACCGTTGCCCGTCGCTCGGCCGCGCTTCGCCGCTTCTACGGCTTCCTCGTCGACGACGGGCTGCGGGCTGACGACCCGTCCGCGGCTCTCCCCCGGCCGCGGCTCGAGCGGCCGCTGCCGAGAATTCTCGATTCGGACGAGGTCGCGCGAATGTTCGGTGAGGCGGAGGCTCGCGCCGCGAGTGATGCGGCGCTTCCGCTGCGCAACCTTGCCTTGCTCGAGCTGCTGTACGGCTCCGGCCTTCGCGCGAGCGAATTGGTGACGCTGCCACGCAATGCGCTGCGCAAGGGGCAGCCCTTTTTGATCCTGCGTGGCAAAGGCTCGAAGGAGAGGCTGGTGCCGATCTCCTCGCGCGCCGAGGCCGCGGTGGAACGCTGGCTGGAGCACGTCCCGGCGAAGGGCTTGTGGCTGTTTCCCAGCGGAAAGAAGCACCTGAGCCGGGTGCGCCTGTTCCAGATCGTCCGCCAACTCGCGGCCGACGCCGGCATTTCGCCCGAACGGGTCAGTCCGCACGTCCTCCGCCACGCCTTCGCCACCCATCTCCTGTCCGGTGGCGCCGATCTTCGCGTGCTGCAGTCCCTGCTCGGCCACGCCGACATCGCGACCACGCAAATCTATACCCATGTCGACAGTGCGCGGCTGGTGGAGCTGGTCAATGCCCGGCATCCCTTGGCAACGCGTTCTCGTTGACCTTGGCTATCGCTTCAGCCTACCCGCCCGAGCCGCATGCTGACCTACCTCGAATTTGAAAAGCCCATCGCCGAGCTCGACGCCCGCGTCGCCGAGCTCAAGGAAACGGCCAACAGCTCCGCCGATCTCGACATCGACGCGGAAGTCGGAAAGCTTGAAGCTAAGGCGAGCAAGCTGCTCCGCGATACCTATGCGAAGCTGACGCCGTGGCAGAAGGTGCTGGTCGCCCGCCACCCGGAGCGGCCACACTTCAATGATTTCGTCGCCGGGATGGCCGACGACTTCGTTCCGCTCGCCGGAGACCGGGCTTTCGGCGACGACCAGGCGATCATCGGCGGGCTGGCGCGGATCGATGGGCGTCGCGTGATGCTGATCGGGCATGAGAAAGGCGACGACACCGCGTCCCGGCTCAAGCACAATTTCGGGATGGCCAAGCCCGAGGGCTATCGCAAGGCGATCCGGCTGATGCAGCTCGCCGACCGCTTCGGGCTTCCGGTCGTCAGCCTGGTCGACAGCGCCGGCGCATTTCCTGGGGTCGAAGCGGAAGAGCGCGGCCAGGCCGAGGCCATTGCCCGCTCGACCGAACAATGCCTGGCGCTGAAGGTGCCGATGATCGCGGTCATCGTCGGGGAAGGCGGCTCGGGCGGCGCGATCGCCATCGCAGCGGCCAATCGCGTGCTGATGTACGAGCATGCGTTCTATTCGGTCATTTCGCCGGAGGGCTGCGCGTCGATCCTGTGGCGAACCCGCGACAAGGCGCCGGAAGCGGCGGAAGCGATGAAGTTGACCGCCCAGGACCAGCTGGCGCTCGGTATTGTCGACCGCATCGTCCCGGAACCGCTCGGTGGCGCACAGCGCGACCCCGAAGCGGCGATCGGCTCGCTCAAGGCGGCGATTATCGAGGAGCTCGACGGCTGCTCGGTGCTTGACCCCGCCGAGTTGGTTGCGCAGCGCCGCGCGAAATATCTCGCCATCGGCTGAAGCCGCGGCGGAACCCGCCGAGTCATTTCCCGTTCAAATTCGTCCGGCTTTACTGGGCTGCCGAACGGAGGTGTTCATGCGTCACGGCGCACTATTATTTGCCGCTGCGGCAATCGCCCTTGCCCCGGCCGCGGCCCAACCGGTCCGCTCGCTCGATCCGCGCGATATTGCGGAGGCGCAGCGCGACCACGCCGCTTTGGTCCAGGAGCTCGGCGGCGCCGAAACTGGTCCGCGGGCCGCCTACGTCGAGTCCGTCGGTCGCAAAGTGGGCGCCTTTTCGCGCATCGCTGCGCCCGGGCAGGCGCTCCACTACACCACGCTCAATTCCGCGGTTGAGAACGCTTTCTCCGTCCCCGGCGGGTACGTCTATGTCACGCGCCAATTGCTGACGATCATGGACGATGAGTCCGAACTCGCGTTCGCGCTGGGCCATGAGACCGGACATATCGCGGCCAACCACGCCCATGCGCGTGAGCAATATGCCAACCGCAATCCACTCGGCGTCTTTGGGCAAATCCTCGGCGCGGTCTTCGGCGGTGCCATTGGCAATGTCCTCAGCGCACGAGCGGCGCTCGACACACTCAGCTTCTCGCGCGACCAGGAATATCAGGCCGATACGCTCGGTCTCAGTTACATGATGTCCGCGGGCTATGACCCGCAGGGCGCCGCCAACCTGCTCGGCTCACTCAGCCGTTCGACGGCGCTCGAAGCGCGCCTCCAGGGGCGGCGCAACCGCCAAACACCCGAATGGGCGAGCACCCATCCGCTAAGCGAGAATCGGATGCAGCGGGCGCTCGCGGAGGCACGAGCCACCGGGCGCAACGGCACGGGCATTCGCAACCGCGATGAGTTCCTGCGTGAGATTGACGGCATGTATGTTGACGATGACCCCCAGCAGGGGGTGATCGACGGGCCGATGTTCACGCACCCGGACCTGCGCGTCCAGTTCCAGGTTCCGGTCGGCTACCTGATGGCCAACGGCTCGCGCGCAGTGACCATCTCCGGGGCGGCGGGCAAGGCGCAATTTCGTCAGGGGCCGCCGAATCTCGACCAGGCAATCCTCTATGCATTTCGCGAGCTGACCGAGGGCCAAATCCAACTACAAATCCCGCAACCGCAGCGGACGACGGTCAACGGAATGCCGGCGGCGTTTACGACCGCCCATGTGACCACCCAATCCGGCGTCACCGACGCCAGCGTCTTCGCCTACCAATGGGATTCGAACAGGGTCTATTATTTCGTCATGCTGACGCCGGGCGGATACGGCATCCAGCCGTTCGCGACGATGGTCAATTCGCTGCGCCGGATCACCCCACAGGAAGCGGCTGCGATCAGCCCGCGCGTCATGCGGATTGTCACGGTGGCGCCCGGCGACACGGTCCAGTCGCTGGCAGGCCGGATGGCCTATCGCGATTACAAGGTCGATCGGTTCCTGTCGCTCAACGGGCTGCCGCCGAACGCCAGGCTGGTGCCGGGTCAGAAGCTGAAACTGGTGATCTACGGTCAGCGGCGGGCCTAAGCCGCCGCCACCGCTCACATGTTATTCTGCGCAACGTTGTTGAGCTTGGTCCACATGCCGCCCACGCCGCCGCCGAGGTTGCTGAGCGCACCCATGATGGCGACGCCGATAAGGGCGACGATAAGGCCATATTCGATTGCAGTCGCACCGCGTTTATCGCGGCGAAGCCTGCTAAAAGTCGTCCGGATAGCTTTCACGCCACCCTCCTCTGATCCACGTCCACGCGAAGGGTGTATCCCCCGGCCGGTTAACAACTTCTATTTCGGATAGAGTTAACGCCGGGACAGCCCTGCGGCCGGATTCCATGCAGCGAAGTGCAGGATTTCGTAGATCTCCACGGTGCGCCTGCCGTCCCCGGCCGCGGCGAAGGCATCGACCGCGGCTTGCCGGGCTGCTCTCGATAAGGCCCGACGGGGGCGCGCCTTGAGGATGTTGGTCGCGCCCATTGCGCGGAGGTCGGACACCAGCCGCCCCAGCGATTTGTAGGAGACCTGCGCTCGGTCGACGTCGACCACCGGGTTCATGAAACCGGCTGCCGCAAGCAGGGCCGCAAGCGTTGGCGGGTCGATGCGCGGGTGAACGTGCGGCACCGCAACGCCCTCCGTACGATCTGCCTCGTGCATCGCCGCGCGAAGTTGTGGCAGCGAATTGCCGCCCGCCAGCGCGCCGAGGAACAGGCCGTCGGGCGTCAAGGCGCGGCGAACGGCCGTCAACGCCAACGGCAAAGCATTGACGGTGTCGAAGGTCCCGATCGCCACGCACAGGTCGAATTCGCCGGTCGGAACGTCGATGCTCTCCTCATTCGCGCGTAATCCGTTGGCGGCCGTCGCGAATTCAGGGCCTGGATCGACCGCTTCCACCCGGTCGACCCTCGCGGCCAGCCGCTTCGGCCAGTCAGGATCGGGGCAGCCGATCAATAACGCCGAACGGAAACGGCGTTGAACAAGGGCCAGGCGGTCGAGGCAGTCGTCGAACGCGCGCTCGTAAAGGAACAGCTCGACCCCGCCGCGGAAGGCGCGGTCGCGGCGCGTTGCGCGCAATTCCATGTCGAACAGGTCCGCAGCCATGCCCGCTTGTGCGATGGCGCGATGCGGGCGACAAGCGCGAGATGCTTGGCCGCCTGACCCGGACGTGCATGCGTTGGGCGCTCGACTTCGCCCTCCCGCCGCGGTGCGCCGGATGCGGGATCATCGTCGCGGACGTCCACAGTTTCTGTCCGGACTGCTGGAAGCAGATCGAGTTCCTCGGGGAAGGTGGCTGCACGATTTGCGGCATCCCGCTGGCGGCGACCGACGCCGACACCTGTGCGGCCTGCCTTGCGCGACCTCCGCGGATCGCGCGGACGCGTGCGGCCGTAACCTATGACGAACTGTCGCGAAGCCTCGCGATCCGCTTCAAATATGGCCGCAAGGTCGCGATCGCCAAGACGATGGCGCGATACATGTTGCCGTTGGTCCGCCGTGATAGTGAAAAGCCACTGATCGTTCCTGTCCCGCTGCATCGCAGCCGCTTGTGGTGGCGCGGCTTCAATCAATCGGCACTGGTTGGGCGTGAACTGTCCAGGAGCCTGGGCTTTCCGACCGATCCGTTTGCTCTTCGGCGGGTCCGCCGGACGCCGCCCCTGAAAGGCATGACCGCGCTGCAGCGGCGCAAGACTATCGCCGGGGCGTTTCGTGTCCGGGACAAGGCCGCAATCGTCGGCCGCACCGTGGTCCTGGTCGACGACGTTCTGACCACCGGCAGCACGGCGGAAGCCTGTGCGCGGGCGCTCAAGCGCGCGGGCGCGGCGCGCGTCGAGCTGGTCAGTTGGGCACGCGTGGTGAGACCTTCGCAGTTGATGCGTTAGGCACATCGCCTAAGTATCGACTCGAAAGGACGCCCGAGTGCCGCTTGTCGAAGTTTACACCAAGACTTTCTGTGGCTTCTGCTGGCGCGCCAAGCACCTGCTCGAAAGCAAGGGCGTGCAGTATAAGGAAATCTCGGTCGATTTCGGCGGGGAGTCGCGGCAGCAGATGATCGAGCGCGCAAACGGGCGGACGACGGTGCCGCAGATATTCATCGCCGGCCGCCATGTCGGTGGCTGCGACGAGCTGTTGGGCCTCGAGCGTGACGGGAAGCTCGACGAGCTGATCGCCGCATGACCAGGATCGCGCTCTTCCAGTCGAACACCGGCATCGATCCGGCGGCTAACGGTGCTGCGCTGGTTGCCGCGATTGGCGAGGCCGCTGAGGGCGATGCGACGATGTTGTTTACCCCGGAGATGTCCGGCCTGCTCGACCGCGACTCCCGGAGGGCGGCGGCCAACTTGCGGGTCGAGGAAGAGGATCAGGTGCTCGCGGCGTGCCGCGCCGCGGCGAAGAAGCATGGCATTTGGGTCCATCTCGGCTCGCTTGCAGTGCTGGTGGGGGACGGCAAGGTCGCCAATCGTGGCTTCGTCATCGACCGCAACGGCAACATCCAGGCGCGCTACGACAAGATCCATTTGTTCGACGTCGATCTGCCAACCGGTGAGAGCTGGCGCGAGTCGGCAGTCTATCGGGCGGGCGAAAAGTCGGTGGTCGTCAACGGTACGCCCGTCGGCAAGCTGGGCCTGACGATCTGCTATGACCTGCGCTTCCCGACCCTGTTCGCGCGGTTGGCGGAAGCCGACGCCGACCTGATTTCGGTCCCGGCGGCCTTCACGGTTCCGACCGGCAAGGCCCATTGGCACACGCTTCTCCGCGCTCGCGCGATCGAGGCCGGACTGTTCGTCGTTGCCGCGGCCCAGGTCGGCCATCATGCGGACGGCCGGAACACGTTCGGCCACTCGCTGGTCATCGACCCTTGGGGCGATGTTCTGCTCGACATGGGCGAGGAGTCCGGCGTTGGGTTCGCCGATGTCGACTTGTCGCGGATCACCGACGTGCGCTCGCGCATCCCGGCGCTCAACCACCGCCGCCCGATCCCTGACGTCGTTGACCAATGATCGTTTTCGACCTCCATTGCCTCGACGGCGGCGAGACGTTCGAAGCCTGGTTCCGCTCGAATGCCGACTATGACGAACAGCGCGAGGCGGGCCTCGTCCAATGCCCGTTCTGCGCGTCGACCCGGGTGGCGAAAGCGCCGATGGCGCCGAGCGTACCGCGCAAGTCATCTGTCTCGCCGCTCGCCAAACTGGCTGAAGTGCAGGCGGAGCTGCTCAAAGGATCGCGCTGGGTCGGCGACCAATTCACCGAAACCGCGCGAGCGATACATTCCGGCGAAGTGGCGCCCGAGCAGGTCCATGGACAGGCGACGCTGGCCGACGCCAAGGCGCTCGCCGACGAAGGCGTGCCGGTGGCGCCACTGCCGCTCCCGGTCGTACCGCCGACCCAAGTGAATTGATTGCGCGCGGCCGAGACCGTATCTGCCGCCGTGACGACCCCGTAGCTCAGCAGGATAGAGCATCAGATTCCTAATCTGAGGGCCACAGGTTCGAATCCTGTCGGGGTCGCCAGAAATGAGGCAAATAGAGGCCATGGCGATCAATCAGCAGGAATCACGGAGCACTGCCGGCGGGGCGATGGATCGCATGTTCCGGGATCATCCACGCTCGCTCGGGATGAGCTGGGCCGGGCATGGCGGCGGTGCGGTCAAGATCGGTGTCGAGCTGGTCGGTGCGGGCCTCGCTTGCATTGTCCACGCCGCGGTCCCTGGCTGGTTCACCCAGACCGCGGGCAAGACCGTGACGAAAATGTACGACCATATGCAGTCCCGCAAGGCGGGCGCGGCCAATCCCAATAACTGGCCCGACTATGAAATCTGACCGGACGGTTCCGGTTGCGATCGTCGGAGGTGGTGCATCAGGGACAATTCTCGCCGCCCAGCTCGCGCGGCGCGGCATTGATTCGGTCCTGATCGACGGCAGCGGCCAGGCCGGGCACGGCATTGCTTATTCGACGAAGGAGTCGGCGCACCTCCTCAATGTCCGCGCCGAGAGCATGAGCGCGCTGGCCGATGACCCCGACCATTTCGCGCGGCGATTCGAGGCCGAGGGCGGCGACCGCCGCGGCTTTGCTGAGCGGCGGCTGTTCGGGCGCTACCTCCGCGATTTGCTCGAGCATGCCATGGGTATCGGCCATGCCGAGGTCGATCATTCGGCGGCGGTCGAGGCGCGCCGCGAGGCCGGCATCTGGCACGTCGCGCTCAGCGACGGCCGAGTGACGAAGTCGCGCGCGCTCGTCCTCGCGGTCGGCAACCAGGAACCGGCTACGCTCGAGGCCTTCGCCGGCGCGGGCGGGCGCTACCTCAACAACCCGTGGGGCGATGAAGCGCGAGCGGCGCTGGGTGATGGTGTCGAGCACGCGAACTCGGTGCTGCTTGTCGGCACGGGCCTGACCATGATTGACCTCGCGCTGTCGCTAGACGCCGGCGGTTATCGGGGCCGCGTCGTTGCACTTTCCCGGCGCGGGCAGATCCCGCGGTCGCACGGCGATTTCGCAGCCGCGCCGGTCGACCTTGCCGATGTCCCGCAAGGAAGCGTGTCGCGGCTGTGGCGGTGGCTTCGCCGGCGGTCGGCGGAGGTCGGCTGGCGCGCGGCGATCGACAGCCTGCGGCCGCACAGCCACGCGCTGTGGCAAGGCCTTGGTCACGACGAGCAGCGGCGCTTCCTGCGTCACGCGCGGCCGTGGTGGGACGTCCATCGTCACCGCATCGCGCCCCAAGTCGCCGAGACGATCCACAGCATGATCGCCGAGGGCCGGCTGGAGATCGTCGCGGGCCGGATCGTCGCGGCCAACGCCGCTCACTCCGGTCTCGACGTCGAGATTTGCCGGCGCGGCGCGCGCCAGACCGCCGTCGAGCACTTCGACTATGTCTTCAATTGCACCGGCCCGCTTCACGCGATCGAGCGAACCCGCAATTCGCTTCTCCGCGGCCTCATGGATCGAAACGAGGTCGGGCCCGACCCTCTCGGCATCGGGCTTGCTGCCGGCCCGGACTCGCGCGTCGGGACTCGGCTTTGGGCTTTGGGGCCACTGACCAAGGGCCGCTATTGGGAAATCACAGCGGTACCCGACATACGGGGCCAGGCGGCAGCGGTCGCCGACAATATTGCGCGGGAGCTCGACGAATGACCGATGGCGATCCAGACGACGGCGACCTGGTGGAACCGGCACCCGAGGTCGAGATTCCTCGCGAGGTCGCGGAAGCTGTCCGTACGCTGATCCGCTGGACGGGCGACGATCCGGGCCGTGAGGGCCTGCTCGATACGCCGCGGCGCGTCGCCAAAGCGTGGCGCGAATATGCCCGCGGCTACGGTGAAGACCCCGCGGCGCATCTCGGCCGCACGTTCGAGGAAGTCGGCGGCTACGATGAGATCGTCCTGCTCAAGGACATCCCCTTCCAGTCGCACTGCGAGCATCACATGGCGCCGATCATCGGCAAGGCGTCGATCGCTTACCTGCCGCGCGACAAGGTCGTCGGCATCAGCAAGCTGGCGCGCGTCCTCCACGGGTTCGCCCGCCGCCTGCAGGTGCAGGAACGGCTGACGGCACAGGTCGCCGATACGATCTGGGAGCGGCTACAACCCAAGGGCGTCGCCGTGGTGATCGAGGCGAGCCACGCCTGCATGACCGCACGGGGGGTCAACACGCCTGGGGTGGTGATGACCACCAGCCGGATGATGGGCACCTTCCGCGAGGACGAGCGCAGCCGCCGCGAAGTGCTGGCGCTGATGGGTTATTGATAACAAGCGGGGCGATCCGCTGGCCGTGGACCGCCCCGCTCCCCACCCCGAAGGAATGGGGGTAATCGTGCTCGCTAGGCTTCCATGCCGTGCTTCAGCTGGCTCATCTGGTCGTGGCCCTCGCGGACTGACTGAAAGCAGCGCTCCACGATGGCACGGGAATCGCCGTCCAGCGGACCGTCGTTAAGCGCTGCCTCGAATTTCGCCTTGATATAATCCTCGCCGCGCTCGACCTCGTTGATGATGGCCTTGTCATCGCGGCCCGTGACGGCAGCTTTCAAATCGAGGAAGCGCTGGTGGGTCTTGCCCATGAAGGATCCGTCGTCTTCCGGATTGCCGCCCAGCCGGCGCACTTCCGAGCGAAGCTCTTCAACGACTTGCTGGCGCTCGTTGGCGCGATCGCGGAATATCTCTGCGAACCGGCCCCCGTCGCTGTTCGACGCGGCGTCCTCATAGCCCGTGATGCTGTCGATGGTCGTTGCGATGAGCGTATTGAGGGTTGAGATTTCGTTTTGGCGGTCGGTCATTCGTCATTCTCCGTTTGAGTTGCGGCACCAACGCTCGGGAAAGCGAGGCGATGCGGCCTCACGGAGATTTTCGCAGCGTGGGGCGCGAATAGCTGTCAGTCTGCCGCAGCCGGGACCGAGTCGCGGCAGCGGGGGGAGAGAATCATGGCACTAACGCGCCGGGCGTTGCTCGAGCAGGTTGGCGCATTTGGCGGTGCCGGTGCAGCCTACATGGCGATGGAGGCGATCGGGCTCGCCGTTCCGACGCCCGCCGGGGCGGAGAATTTCGCGCTCGCACCGACCACCGGCAAGGGTCGTTCGGTGGTCATTCTCGGCGCTGGAATCGCCGGTCTGGTGTCGGCGTTCGAGCTGCAGAAGGCCGGCTATCGGGTGACCGTGCTCGAGGCCCGCAACCGCATTGGCGGCCGTGCCTGGACCATCCGCGGCGGCGACAAGATCGAACAGATCGGCCGGCCCGACCAGCATGCAGCCTTCGATCCCGGCCTTTACTTCAACGCCGGCCCGGCGCGCATTCCATCCACCCACCGCGCGATCCTCGGCTACGCCCGCCGGTTCGGAGTCCAGCTTGAAAATTTCATTAACATCAATCGCAACGCCAGCTGGGATTTCGGCGGCAAGGTGATCCCGGAGCGACGGCAGGTTTTCGACCTGCACGGGCGGATCAGCGAACTCCTGGCCAAGGCGATCGACCAGCGCGCACTCGATCAAGTTGCGCCGAGGGCGGAACTCGACCTCCTGCGCGGATTCCTTGCGGCGTGGGGGAGCCTCGACGCCAAGGGCCGCTACACACCGACCGGCAGCTCGGGCTATTCCGTCGAGGGCGGCGGCTACGACCGGTCGCCGGTGCCGTTGCCTCCGCTGTCAGTGAAGGATCTCGGCCGCGGGCAGGGCATTGTCCTGCCCTACCTGTTCGAATCGATCTGGGACATGCAGCCGGTCATGCTGCAACCGGTCGGTGGCATGGATCGCATCGCGCTGGCCATCTATCAGCCCGTGAAACCGACCGTCCGGCTCAACACGAAGATTACGGCGATCCGGCGCGCTGGCGACCGCGTCCGCATCGAGCATGGCCCGGGCCGGCAGATGATCGAGGCCGATTATTGCATTTGCACGCTCCCGCTGCCGGTTCTGGCGCGGATCCCGAGCGATTTCTCGCCGGCGAAACAGCAGGCGATCGCCAAGGCGCCGGCGTATCTCCACAGCGTCAAGGTCGGCTTCGAAGCGCCGCGCTTCTGGGAAAAAGACGACTTCATCCATGGCGGCCTCGCCTGGACCGACAAGCTGAATGAAAACGTCATTTACCCGTCGAGCGGTTACGGCGCGGCCAAAGGCGTGCTGGTCGCGGCTTACGCTGCCGGCTGGACCAACCAGGACAATCCCGGCCGGTTCGCCGGGCTGAGCCATGAAGAGCGATTTCGTATCTGCCGCGAGTCGGTCGAGGCGCTGCACCCGGGCCGTTCACGCCTGATGACCAAGCCGGTCACGGTGGCGTGGGGACTGACGCCATACTCGGAGGGTGTTGGCGCGTTGTGGGCCGATCCCGGCGAAACCCTGGGCGGAGTCGGGCGCGGGGCGCTGTATGCGGAATTGCTCAAGCCCGAGGGACCGATCGTCTTTGCGGGCGAACACCTCAGCTACCAGCCGACGTGGCAGGAAGGCGCCGCGCTATCGGCGCACGATGCGCTGAACCTGGTGGCGGCAATGGCCAAGGAGAAAGCGGTCCATGCGTGAGGGTGGCTGTGCCTGCGGCGCTGTGCGTTACCGGCTTAAGCGTGAGCCGATGTTCGTCCATTGCTGTCATTGCACCTGCTGCCAGACCGAGACCGGCTCGGCGTTCATCATCAACGCTTTGATCGAGAGCGATCAGGTCGAGACTCTCGCGGGAGCGCCGGAACCGGTGATGACTCCGTCGGAGAGCGGTCGCGGCCAGCAGGTTTGGCGCTGTCCCGACTGCCGCGTCGCGCTGTGGAGCAACTATGGCGGTGCCAGTGACGTCCTGCGGTTCGTCCGCGTCGGCGCCCTCGACGAGCCGGGCGAGGTGACGCCCGACATCCACATTTACACCCGCTCGAAGCTGCCGTGGGTGCAACTGCCAGACGGCGCGCTCGCGGTTGAGGCTTATTATGACAGCAGCGAGCTGTGGCCGGCGGCGAGCTTGGAGCGCAGGAAGGCGCTGTTCGGCTAGGCACCAACTCCCGGAAGCCGCGCTGCGATTCCGGCCCAGCTGTGCGTGTAGATCAACGCGAGCGGCACAACTGCCGCGCTGAGGGACGTCGTGAACGCCAGCCAAGTTGCCGGGTGTACACCACCCTGTGTCCGCCGGTCCCACAGGAACAGCGGCGTAAACAACAGCACGTTGCCAACCAGCAGCTGGATCGTGAAGCCCCAGAAGGTTGGCGGGGCAAGCGGGATGCGCATGAACCCGGGGCCGACGGCGAAGATGATCGTCGCGCCGAGCATCAGCCGCTTGTGCCACTGCGCCTGCTTGCGCTGGTGCCATGCCTGGTAAACCAAGAAGCCGAACGTGGGGATCACGGCGAGCGGGATTGCGGTCCAGTTGAGGCCGTCGGTGAAGGGCGGATGGCTCTGCCGCGCGACGCCCCACACGGCGGTCAAATACATGATCGGGAGCAGGGCGATGGCCACGAACATCGCCGCCTTGCCCAGCTTCATATGCGTCTCGACTCGCCGGGTCGCGATCAGTTGGGTCTGGAGGACCAGCAGGATCATCCACAAGGTAAAGGTCAGGCCGTGGAACAGCACGGCCGGCGGCAGTGTCGGGTTCGGCCGCGGGTAGGCTGGGACGATACCCTTCAAATAGAAGCTCGGCGCGAAGCCGATGAACACTACGGCGATCAGTAGCATCGCCATGCGGGAATAGAATTTGCGCTCGGCCGCTTTGCGGTCTGGCGCGGGTGCTGCGACTGTGGCCATGTCCAACTTCCCCCCGAAAGCAGAGCCGGAACGCTAGTCGAAACCGGCTGTCGCGCAAGCGAATACAGCTTGGCTGGCGCACGCGCGCGGGAATGGTAAGAGGCCTTGATCCAAATGGGGGACCATTGCCATGCGCGTTTCGACTTTCGCCGCCCTGCTTCTCCTCGCCGCATCACCGCTCTCGGCCAAGCCGGCAGTCGTCAACAAGGCCATCGCCGCCGCCGTGGCGTCGCCTGACCGAAGCGCAGACAATGTAAAGCTCGACGAGTCCCGCAAGCCCGCGGAAGTCCTGCAATTCCTCGGGCTTCGGCCGGGGATGCGCGTCGCTGATCCGTTTGGCGGCAATTTCTACTGGGCGGAAATTACCGGTCGCGTGGTTGGGCCGACGGGCCACGTCACCATCTGGCAGCCCAATCAATTTTACACGCAGAAGACCTACGACACCTATCAGTTGGTGCAGTCCAAACAGCCCAACGTGTGGCTCCGCAAGAGCCCGATGGAAGCGCCCGACCTCCCGGCGGGCAAGTATGATTTCATGCTGATCAACATGGATTACCACGACGTCTACTGGGAGAGCGCCAAGCGCGGCATCCCGCGGATGGATCCGGATGCGTGGCTGAAGACAATCTACGCGGCCATGAAGCCGGGCGGGACGGTCGGCATCATCGACCATGTCGCCAATCCGGGCGACACCAGGGCAACGGTTGAGAAGCTCCACCGCATCGACCCCGAAACGGTGAAGGCGGATTTCAAGCGCGCCGGTTTCCAGCTGGTTGCGACGAGCGACATGCTGCGCAACCCGGCGGATGACCACAGTCTGCTGGTGTTCGACCCGGCGATCCGCGGCAAGACCGACCGCTTCGTGTTCAAGTTCCGGAAGCCGCGTTGACCGAGGCAGAGGCCGAGGGCAGCGGCACGGGCTTCCGCGCTTACTGGGCGCTGGCCGCGCTGCTCGTCGGCCTTGGCTTGGGAACGATGTCGGGCGGGCTCGCCGAGAACGTTCGCAGCGATTTGCTCGGTGTCGCCGGCTTCGTCGGTACGTTGTGGCTGAACGCACTCAAGATGACCGTCATCCCGCTGGTCGTCGCCTTGCTCGTCGTCGGCATCGCCAAAAGCGCCGAAGCTGCACTCGGCGGGCGGATCGCCGGACGTTCGGTACTGTGGATCGTCATCATCTGCACGGCATCGGCGGTGATTGGGGCGGTCACCATCGAATTGCTCATCCACCTGCTCCCGCTCGGCCGCGGGACGGCGGAAGGCCTGCAGGCAGCGCTTGCCAACGTCGAACAAAAAGCCGCCGTCCCGCTGCCGGGGATTGCCGACTTCTTCAAAGGCGTGATCCCGCCCAACGTCTTTGCTGCGGCCACCAACGGCGACGTCCTGCCCCTGGTGGTGTTCGCCGTCTTGTTCGCACTGGCGCTCGGCAAGATCAGCGAGCCCGGGCGCAAGTCCGTGGTGACGCTGTTCGAGGCGGTTGGCGACGCGCTGCTCGTGATCATTGCCTGGGTGCTGTGGATCGCGCCGCTCGGCGTGTTCGCGCTGGCCTTCACCGTCGGGTCGGCCGCGGGCGGATCGGCGTTCGCCGGGCTTGGCCATTATGTGCTGCTGATCTCGATTGTCGGGATCATCGTCACATTGCTTGGCTACCCGCTGGCGATCATCGTCGGACGTGTCCCGGCGCGCACGTTCCTGCGCGGGATGGTCGCGCCGAACGCCGTTGCCATTTCCACCCGCTCGTCGCTGGCCTCGCTTCCGGCCATGCTGACCGCGGTGCGGTCGATGGGGGTCAGCGAGCGGGTCGCGGATGTGACGCTGCCGATCGCCGTTGCCTTGTTCCGCGCGACCGGTCCGGCGATGAACGTCGCCGTCCCATTCTATGTCGCGCACTGGCTCGGTTACGAGCCGACGCTGGCGCAGATGATCGCGGCCACCGCCGTCGGCGCGGTGATGAGCTATGGCGCGGTCAGCTTGCCCGGCGAGGTCACGTTCATCAGCTCGATCGCGCCCATCGCGCTGGCGTTGGGCGTGCCGATCGCGCCGCTGGCGCTCTTGGTCGCCGTCGAGATGATCCCCGACATCTTCCGTACCATCGGCAATGTCACGCTCGATGTCGCACTCGCCACGGTCGTCGACCGCGAGCCGCGCACCGTCCCCGCAACCTGAACGCCGGCTGACCACCGTTTGTCGATTGGTTCGCTGACGAACGCCATTTGTCGGCGCGCCGACTCCGGCCACTGATCGGTCGAGGCGCAAGCGACTTTGCCTTGGCTCCGGCGCATTTGGACGGTGCGACGCGGGGCACTTCCCCTCTGAACAATCCCCAGCATGCCCCGCGTCGCAAACAAGGAGACGCGACATGTTGAAACCTGTCATCGCCCTCGCCGCGGTCGGCGCCGCTATGGCCCTGGTAACGCCAACGGTCAGTCAGGCCGCCCCGATCAATTCGTATCGCGTATCATATGCCGACCTGAACCTCGCCTCGAAGGGCGGGCAGCACAGCCTGCAACGCCGCATCGCGTTCGGCGCGCGCGTCGTGTGCGAGGTCGAGGACAGCCGCGAATTCGCGCTAGCCACCGCCACGAACGCCTGCCGCGGCGACGCCATCGCCAGCGCCCAGCCGGCCTATGACGCCGCCGTCGGCGCAGCGCGGCGCGGTACCGTCCAGGTCCTCGAAAGCGCACTCATCGTCACGGTGCCGTGATCGGCGCCTGGCAGCCGCCGCTCGCCCTGTCCCGGGGGCGGGCGGCGGTTTTATTTTACCTGCCGGCGATGCTCCGGACGCGGTCGGAGTAGAGGCGTCCGACCGGCTGCTCGCAGCCGTCGCCGAGCCGCGCGATCCAACGGCCTGACGGATTGCGGGTGAAGCCGGTAATGAAGTCCTTGCGGACGATCGCCGAGCGATGGAGCCGGACGAACAATTCGGGATCGAGCCCTTCCTCGAGCGCCGCCATCGAATGATGGATCAGCCAGCTGCGGCGGCCGACGTGAAGCCGCATGTAATCGCGCTCGGCCGACACCCGGTCGATGTCCCGCGCCGCAATCCGGACCAGACCGGTCAGGTCGGACGCCCAGAATTCCTGCAGGTGCGGAGACAGCTCCGTTCGCCCGGGCGGCTTGCTTTCGCGCCGTTCGAGATAGTCGCGACCGCGCTTCAGCGAGCGCTCGAGCCGCGCCGGCTCGACCGGCTTCATCAGATAGTCGACCGCCTCGACCTCGAACGCGGCGACCGCGAACTGGTCGAACGCCGTGATGAAGATGACGGCCGGAGAAGGGTGCCCTTCGGCCAAGGCCCGCGCGACGCCGATACCATCGAGGCCGGGCATGGCGATATCGAGCAATAGCAGGTCGGGCGTGAGGGCCTGCGCCATGCGCACCGTGCTGTCGCCATCGGTCGCAGTGCCGACAAGGTCGATGCCCTCGATCCGTGCGAGCAGCAGCTGGAGCCGTTCGGCCGCGAGCGGCTCGTCGTCGGCAATCAGGACCCGGAGCGGCGCGTCAGGCATCGGACCGGTCTAAGGGAAGCGTCAGCAGCACGCTATATCCGCCGTCGGCGCGCGGCCCGTAGGCGCATTTGGCGAGCGACCCGAACCGAGCCGACAGCCGTTGGCAGACGTTGGCGATGCCGACGCCCGTGCCGCTTGTGCCATTGCCGTTGCCGTTCTTGCCGTTGGTAGCCGGGCGCCCGCCGCTGTTACTGACCTCGATCGTGAAGCGGCCGGGCCCGGCTTCGCGCGCGGCAATAAGCAACGTCACGGTATCGCGCGTCGGCGACACGGCATGCTTGATCGCATTCTCGACGATCGGCTGCAGCAGCAGCGCGGGCAGGCGGGCCGTCTCCAATTCCTCTGGAATGTCGAACTCGACCTTGAGCCGGCGCGGGAACCGGACCTTCTCGATGTCGAGGTAGAGCCGCTGGAGGCCGATCTCCTCGGCCAGGCTGATGTCGGCGGTCGCGTCCAGCGTGAGGCTCGAGCGGAAGAAGTTCGACAGCTTCAGCACCATCGATTCCGCTTCGTCGCCACGGCCGGCGATGATCAGCGACGACAGCGAGTTCAATGTGTTGAACAGGAAGTGCGGATTGACCTGGTAGCGGAGCGCCCGGACCTGGGCGGCCTGCGCCGCGGTTTCGGCTTCAGCCGCTCGCCGCTCGGCCCCGCGGGCCGTGCCCTGCACGACGCTGGCGAGGTAGAATGCGCTCCAGGCAAGGAAGAAGAACAACCAGGTGACCGAAATGTCGAGCGCGATCCGCCATCTCTTCTTGGAGTCGAACTCGTACATTTTGGGCATCGTCAGAACGACGGGATCCTGGGCCGTGCGCTCGATCCGGATCTGCTCGCCCTTCTCGATGACGGTGAAGCCCTCGCGCGCCTGGAAGCGGAACTCCTCTTTGCTCTCCTGCATGTAATAGTCTTCGATGAACATCATCGTCCGGCCCATCCCGACGGCCGCGACCAGCGAGGCAACGGCCGCCAGCGCCGTTTTCCAGCGGATCGATCCGCGCGCGCCGAGGGTCGCGATCGCAATGTAGATCAGGCAGGTGAAGGCGATGCCGACGCCGATAATGATCAATTTGTTCTGGAGCGTCGTCCACGGATCGGAGCCGAGAAAGGCGCGCGCGACCACGGTCGCGGCGTAGAACAGCCAGAACCCGAGGATCGACTTCAGTGCAAACGGCCAATCGCTGAAACGCGACCGCGCGTAACCTTGCTCTGTCATGAACATGCCAACGGTGTTGTCCGAAAGGGCGGGGCTTGCAAACCGCCCGTTGCCCGTTCGCCGAAGCATCGCGCCAGCCGGTCGAAACTGCTCCGTCGAGTCACTCGGAACGGCCCCCCTATCCGCTCGTTACAGCCGTGCATTAGCATGAAGAGAGATGACCGGGTGAACGACCCAAAGCAAGATACGCCACCGCCGCCGACGATGCCGCGCGCGCCGGAACAGGAGCTCGAGAAAAAGCTCAAGCGCGACCCCGACGACCAGGACGCCAAGGTCGATGTCGGCAGCGATGAATCCATGGATGCCTCCGATCCGCCGGCAGCGACGCAGCCCGGACAGAATGATGATCCGGTGCCGTCATCCGGCTTTCCCGAGTAATTGGTTGCGGCAACGTCACAAAAAGTTCGTAGCGTTGCAATAAATCAACAATCCACAGTTTTAGCCCTGCGCGTCAATTTCTAGCCTAGACGCGGTGACTCCCCTCTGATTCAACGTGAACGAGGGGTGGGATTGTGGTTAACCATATCGCAAGTGACTCAACCGCATGATCCCTCCTCGAAGAAGAGGAGTCGGGTAAATGATTACGCGGACCAGCCAGCCAGCCAGCGGCGCGATGCTGATCTCGGAGATGAAGGAGTTTGCGAGCTTCCCGAAAGCCACGCAGCGCTACATCCGCCGGTCGCTCGATGTTGCCTACGGCCGCCGCGACCCGATCGAATGTTGGGCCCGCGATGAAGGCGAAGCCGCCTCGATCCGCGCTCAGGCCCGCCTCTACAAGCAACTCGATCATCTGCGTCTCCAGGTGCCGGATGACAGCGGCCTCGACATGATCGAGCCGTTCATCGGCATGCTCATCACCCTCGCCGCCTTCGACCTCGGCCAGGACCGGCTGCCGAATTTCGCGGCGTTCCGGTTCCTCTATGAGCGCCTGATCGGCGCCGCCGCGCGGCCGTGGCTGCCGTCGGCATTCTGCTCGGCCTCGGCGCTGCCGCACCTGCACCCCGATCGCCGCCGCCTGCTGCTCCAGTCGATCAGCGAGAGCGCGGCGACTGCGCCCGGCTGGTCGAGCCGCGAGCCGGTGTTCTGGCCGGAGTGGGTCGAGAAGGTCGACCTCAAGGCCGCTGCCTGAGCCTAACGATCGGCCCCGGTTCCGCTTTTCTCGGAATCGGATTCCATAAAGTCTGAGCCGAGCCGCGCGACGAGGCTGTGCGCGAAATCGATCAGCGTGTCGTCGCGCGCGCCCATGATCACGATGCGGTCGCCGGGCCGCGCCTCCGCCAGCATGGCTTCGCCAATCGCCGTACGCTCGGCGATGTGCGTGGCCCGCCCGCCGATCTGCTCCGCCAGCCAGTCGGACCCGCGCGCCTTATCGACCGTGCCGCCCTGGTAGACCGGATCGGGGAGGTACAGCCGGTCGTCGTCGGCCATGCCTTTGGTGAAACTCGCCGCCAGTTCGTCGCCCATCTTCGCCAGCGGACCGTAGCCGTGCGGCTGGAACATGATGAGCAGCCGGCCGGGCTGCGCGCGGAGCGTCGCCAGGGTCGCGTCGATCTTGTCCGGATTGTGCGCGAAATCGTCGATCACGGTCACGCCACCGGCGACGCCGACGGTCTCGAGCCGGCGGCGTAGCCCTTCGAATCTCGCAAGCGGGGCGACGGCTTCCTCGACCTTGACGCCGAGCGCGCGCGCCGCGGCAATCGCGGCCAGCGCATTCGACGCATTGTGCCGCCCCGGCACGGCGAGGCGCACCTCGTGCCGCTCGCCCTCCGCTTCGAGCGCGAAGGCGACGCCGCCGTCTTCGAACCGCAAGTCCTTGCCCATGAAGTCGGCGCCCGGCGCGTCGAACCCGTAGCCGAGGCAATTGTCGGCCGGGACGATGTCGGCGATCGCCCGGGTCTCGGGGTCGTCGAGGTTCATCACCGCTTTCTTCGCGCGCAACAGGAACGCCGCGAACAGGCTGCGGAGCTCGGCCATTTCCTTGTGATCGAGGCTGATGTTGGTCAGCACCGCGATCTCCGGCTTGTAGAGCGCGATCGAGCCGTCGCTTTCATCGACCTCGCTGACGAACAATTCGGGATCGCCGACAAGGGCACTCGCGAACGGGGCCGACGGGGTCACGAAATTCTTCATCACCGCGCCGTTCATCACCGTCGGCTGGCGGTGGCAGGCGTGGAGGATCCAGCCGATCATCCCGGTCACGGTCGATTTGCCGCTGGTCCCGCCAACCGCGACGCTGCGCTGGGCGGAATTGAGCAGCCGGGCGAGGAATTCGGGCCGGGTGAGGTGGGCCAGCCCAAGCTCCTTCGCGCGGACCACGTCGGGCACATTGGGCTCGACCGCGGCCGAAGTGACCAGCGTCATGCCGGATTGCAGCCCCGAGCCGTCCTGCGGGAACAGCTGGATCCCGAGCGAGCGGAGATAGTCGAACTTGTGCGGCGTGCGGCCGGCGTCGAGCGAGCGGTCGGAGCCCGAAACCCGCGCGCCGCCGGCGCGAACGATGGAGGCGAGGGGCAACATGCCGCTGCCGCCGATACCGCTGAAGAAAATGGGGGAATCGATCATCCGGGCGGCCCTATTGGCCGACGGCGCGGGGGGCAAGCGAGGCCGAGTCGCGAAGCGCCGCGATGAGGTCCGCGAGGGCCGCGCTGCCGCTGCGTTGGAGTAACCGGTCACCCTGGACGGGCCGGGTGGGGGGTGTGTCGGCTTTGTCGGCTTTGTCACCCTGTGACGAGTTCAGGGCAGGCTCCTGCGACGGGCTCGGGGCAGGCTCCTGGCGTGCCCGCGGAGCGGCGGCCTTCAACGCCGCTAACCAGGCCGACGCGAACGCGGGATCGCGCCGTTTGAGCCCGTAGGCCGACTTGCGGCTCAGGCCCGCCCGGCGCGCCGCGAGGGTGACAGACTGCGTCGCGGCGAGGGTGACAATGAAGGTAACAGCGCGGTCGGGCGACCAGTCGCCGGCGCGACGCGGGCGGCGGGGCGAGGACAGGAAGGACACAGCGACGGCTCCCGGCTTGCGGAGATCGACGCTCCGCCGAAGCACAAAGGCGCGCCTGTAGGACAGCGAAAAGTGCGACCGGCTGGGTCGGCATCGCTACCGCGGGTCGAAGAGCATCCTTGCGGTCAACGCAGCGCAGGCTGCGCCAAGCAACTGCGCGGCGATGAACAGCGGCACGTCGTGCGGCGCGATGCCGGCGAAGGTGTTGGTGACGCTGCGCGCGACGGTGATCGCCGGGTTGGCGAAGCTGGTCGACGAGGTGAACCAGTAAGCGGCGGTGATGTACAGCGCGACGCTCGCCGGTACCCATTCGCGGCGATAGCGAACGGTGCCGAGGATGGTCAGGATGAGTCCGAAGGTGGCGATGAACTCGCCGGTCCACTGGCCAAGTCCGCTCCGCGTCTTCTCGGACAACTGCAGCGTGGGGAGGTCGAACATCAGGTGCGCGGCCCAAGCGCCGAGGATCCCGAACGCGAATTGCGCCGCGATGTAGGCGAGCGCGTCGGTCCAGCTCAGCTCGCGCCGTGACGCGGCGACGAGGCTGACCGCCGGGTTCATGTGGGCGCCGGAGATCGGTCCCAGCATGGTGATCAAGACGAACAGCATCGCGCCGGTCGCGAGCGTATTGCCGAGCAGGGCAATGGCGTCGTTCCCGTTGCTAAGGTTCTGGGCCATGATCCCCGAGCCGATCACGCACGCGAACAGGAAGAAGGAGCCGATACCTTCGGCGGCGATGCGTCGCCCAAGCGTTGTCCGGTCGCTCAAGCGGCGACTATCCCGCGGACTTCGGCGCGCAGCATTTGTCGTTGCCCGGACGATCGGCAAGCGCACCGAGCGCTGGGCTGTCGCCGTAGGTCGTCGCCTCGCCGTTGGTGAGGAAGGTTTCCCACACGACCCCGTCCGGGTCGGCGATCCAGCTTTTTTCCGACTTGGCGTAGCAACAGGTCGTCTGGCCTTCCTCCAGCACCGGGCGGTCGGCGGCTTTCAGCCGGCCATAGACGTCCGCCAGCTCACCGGCGGTTTCGACCTGGATGCCGAGATGCTCGATCCCCTTGGTCGCGTGGTTGCCGGCGGAGATCGCGAAGTTGACGCGCGGATCATCGAGCATCCACTTCGCATAATCGTCCTTCACCACGGTCGGCTCAGCGGCGAACAAGGTCGAATAGAAGCCGATCGACTGGGTAAGGTCATCGACCCCGACGTGGACGTGCAGGCGCTTCATGCGGGTTCCCTTGTCTGGGCTGGGGCTTCGCAAGCCGCGGCGGTCCCGCAATCGGTCCCGGCGCAGCAGTTTTCGGTGAGGAAGCCGACGAGCGCATTCATCGCCGGATAGTTCGCGCGATAGATGAGCGAGCGGTGCTGCCGCTCCTGCACGATCAGCCCGGCGGTGCGGAGCTGGGCGAGGTGGAAAGACAACGAGCTGTTGGGGACGCCGAGGCGCTCGGCGATCGCCCCCGCCGCCATGCCCTTGTCGCCCGCCTGAACGAGCAAGCGGAACAGGGCCAGGCGATGCTCCTGGGCCAAGGCGCCGAGCGCTTCGACGGCAGTGCGCGCGCGCATCCTAGCGAAAGGTCGCCTGCATCGCCGCCGCACAGCATGGGACCGGCGGGCGGGCGGTCAGGGCTTTGAGGAGTGCGCGGAGCAGCGAGGCCATATTTAGTCCTTTCGACATAACTCGAAATGACAGGGTCGAGGTGCGGAGTCAATGAAGTTTCGAGAAAACTCGAAACGAGCCAGCGAGGCGTCTTCCGTCCAAGCGCCAACTCGCTCAGCAGACTGCAGCGAGCGCCCTCGGCGTTAACGGGTTTGGAGTGATCCGGCGATAATCGTCTGTCCGCCGAATGGGGACAGGCAGATGTTGGCGCGTTTCGATTACACGTTGACCCAGGACGAATATGTCCGCGGCATTCAGGCGACGGCGCTGTCCCTGTCTTATCGGGACCGCTGGCGTTCGTGGCGTTGCCTGGTCCTTTTCGCCGTTATCGGATTGGCGATCGCAATCGCGGCCTACACCCATCCCGGTTCGCTTGACGGGATCATGGTGGCGTTCATCCTGATCTGGCTCGCTTATGCGATCATGCAGGCGCGTTTCGTCCGCCGTTGGCGGGAACTGGCCTACGATCCTGCAATTGCGCACCACATCGTCGAAGTAAGCGAGCGCGGCCTGTCCGATCGCCATGACCGGGGAACGTGCGAGTGGTCCTGGGATGCGGTTTACCGGATTCATGAATTGCCCGATACGATTGTCGTTGAGGTCGCGAACTGGCACGCGATCACGCTGCCCCACCGCCTGTGGACCGATGGTGCGGAGCGCGACGGATTCCTCCGGCTCCTGAGGGACCATGCTTCCAATGCTTCGCCGGATCTCCCGAAATCGACCCTTGCGATGGCAGCGGGATCGGGCTGGCTCACGCTCGGCGCAATGGCCGCGGCGTTTGATTTTTTCGTGCTGGCCAATGTCGCCGTTGGCCTGGCGGGCTCCAACCCATGTTCCTGTTTAGACAGGCGAACGATCGGATTTCACGTCTTCGCGGTTTCGATGGTCGTCGCCACCATTACCGTATTCATTCTGACCAAGCGGGGCCTGGAGCGCCTGAAGCGCAGCCATCCGCGGCTGGCATTCGGCATCGCTGTCGCCGCAATCTGCCTGCTCGCCGCATTCATATTAACGGCAATGATGGCCCCTTACCGAGCTGGCCAGCCAATGCCTTGAAGATAGTGCGCGACCATGCCGAGCACGGACGCTTTACGGTTGCCGGCGATCATCCGCGCTCATCTCTGACGCGGTCTTCCAGTAAGATTTTCCTACCGCTGCCGAGATCAACATAGCCGCGAAGAAGCCGACAACTCCGACTATCTTGTCAGACAGATTGTCAAAGCGCGTGAAGCTGAAGGCCACGGCGCTGATCCCGAACCCGAGCGCCATCGCATAAGCACCTACCGCCAAGGCGAAGATGTAATCTCTTCCATACTTCCTGGGGGTGAACAGCATTCATCCATGCTGACAGATCGGATGTCAGCTTTCCACCCGTTGCGGTCGCGCCGCTCAGCTAAGGCGGCGCCTAACCCTTGATCACCATCCGCAGGAAACCCTGCAGCCATTCCCACTTGCCGAGCGGCTCGAACAGCAGGTTGAACAGGTTGACGCCCGCCGCCAGCCAGGTTGCGGGGTGGTTGACCCGGCCGTATCGGCGCGCCGCCCAGAACAGCAATGCGAGGATGGCCGCCGTGGTGAGATAGATGGGATAGGTCAGCTGGCCCGGATCGTCCTTGCCGAAGATCATCCCCCACAGGACTCCGGCGCCGCGGCCGATCGACGGCATCATGATGATGAAGACGGTCGAGATCAGCCACCATGCATGATCGTCCAGCGAGCGCCGGTGACGGATCGCCTGGATGACAGCGACGATGAACGCCGACATCATGACGAATTCGACCGTCGCGATGCCGTAGAAGAACCACGGCTCGAACGGTCCGAACTCGGCGCGCATCTTGGCCGAGAGATCGGCATTGTTGATGTCGCGGTGCAGCGCGCTCAGCGCGGTCAGGGCGACGCCGCCGGCGAGGAAGAAGCCGATGATGCCGTTGGTCCGATGCCGCTCGAACTGCCGGTTCGCCGCGTAATAGGGCTGGAGGATGAGGAAGAGGTACCACAGGGTCGCGGTCCAGTAATGGACGTGGACCGCCCAAGCGTTGTCCGTGAAATCCCCCCAATAATCACGGAAGATCCCGACCTGCATGACCACCATCGGGATGATCATCCAGAGGTAGAGGTCGTTGTACCTGTTCAGGCCCTTGCGGTCGTCAGCGGTCATGTTGTCCCCCCCGGAAGTGTTTACGGCTTGCACGCCCCTCCGTCAGGCCAGCCGGTCCAGCCGGGGCCGCGGACAACGCGGCCGGGCTTGGCGCCGGTATGCTTGCCGCCGCTCAGCACCTGCACGCCATTGACGAACACGTCGTCGACCCCGGTGGCGAGCTGCTTGGGCTGGTCGAAAGTCGCATGGTCGGCGATCTTCGCCGGGTCGAAGACGACGACGTCGCCATAATAACCGGGCGCGAGCCAGCCGCGGTTCTTGATGCCGAGGTTGCTCGCCGGCAGCGAGGTGATGCGGCGGATCGCGTCGGCCAGCGACGAGGCTTTGTCGTCGCGGATATATTTTCCGAGGAAGCGCGCGGTGTTGCCGTAGGCGCGCGGGTGGCTGCTCGATTTCAGGAACACGCCTTCGGGGACTTCGGACGCTTCGTCCGAGCCGAGGCTCATCCACGGCAGTCCGGCCTCGCGCTTGATGTTGTCCTCGCTCATCAGGAAGTAGACGGTGCCGACGCGGCTGCCATCCTCGATCACCAGGTCCATCGCCGTCTCTTCGGGCGACTTGCCGCGCATCTTCGCGACCTCGGCGAGGGTCTTGCCGGTCAGCGGCTTCAGCTTCGGGTTCTTGAACGCGATCAGCAGCACGCGATCGGGGCTGCCGGCGAGCAGCAGGAGGTTCTCCCAGTCGTTGGAGGGAGTGCGCATTTCCGTGACCAGCCGGGCGCGCGTCGCCGGGTCTTTCAGGCGCTTGGTCCATTCTTCGAGCCCGCCCGACTGGACCCAAGTCGGCATCGCTGCGTCGAGCCCGGTGGCCCCCGCGGGATAGGTGTACATGTCGGCGGTGATGCGCAGGCCCTCCTTACGCGCCGCCTCGACCTTGGCGATGGCCGCGTCGAGCTTGGACCAGTTGGGCTGGCCACCCTGCTTGAAGTGGTAGATTTCGGCTGGCGCGCCGGACTCCCGGCTGATCGCGATCAGCTCGTCGATCGCCTCGAGCAGCTTGTTTCCCTCGCTGCGCATGTGGCTGATGTACATGCCGCCGCACTTGCCGGCCTCGGTGGTGATGGCCGTGAGCTCGGGCGTTTCGGCATAGCTCGCCGGCGCGTAAATCAGCGATGAGCCGACGCCGAGCGCGCCGTCCTTCATCGCCTGGCGGACGAGCGCGCGCATGCGGTCGAGCTGCGCGGGCGTCGGGTCGATGTCCTTCTCGCCCAGCTCATGCTCGCGCACCGTCGTCGCGCCGATGAACGAGGCGACATTGGGGGTGACGCCCTTCGCCTGGAGATAGCGGAGATATTGGTCGAGCGTGGTCCAGGGCATCGCAT
>Ga0207668_10000137_pt1 | contig 50318 bp, 45 predicted proteins | sample KBSS43metaG_FD_184323 | JGI IMG/M metagenome (GOLD analysis project Ga0207668, IMG submission 184323) | Switchgrass rhizosphere microbial communities from Kellogg Biological Station, Michigan, USA - KBS S4-3 metaG (SPAdes) (version 2) | ecosystem: Host-associated > Plants > Roots > Rhizosphere...
GGTGGTCAGCGGGGGGTGTGGTGGTCACTCGTTGGGCAGCAGGGCCCAGAGGATGAGATAGACGAGGAACTGCGGGCCGGGCAGCAGGCACGAGACGACGAAGATCAGGCGAACCATGCCCGGCGAGACTCCGAAACGGCGGGCCAGGCCGGAACACACGCCGGCGATCCAACGGTCGTCTCTGGGGCGGGCGAGGCGGCGGGTCACGGTCACTCACTCCTTCACTGAGGTCCTGGCCCTTGCGCCGGGACCGACTTCTACGGTATGGGCGGTGCGACCAGGCGCCCTCGGCCGCCAGGTGGAGAAGCCGCTTCCGGCTCCCGTAAGGGTGACCCGTACCCTCGCTACTCCCGCTGTTAACCTGAGGTCCGATTCAGGGCCCTAACTTTGGTATGGACGAGGAGGCGACAGGGTGACGCTGGCCGTCCTCCGCGCCAGCGGCAACGCCTTCGATCCCGCCGATGCCGCACGGCTCGCCGACGAGCTGACCGATGCGCTGCACGCGGCGGGTGCGACCGTGGTGGAGCGCGCCGAGCCCGGGGCCGAGGCGGCGAGCCTGCGCGACATCTGCCGCCGCGCCCAGGACGCCGGCGAGCCGCTGCTGATCTGCGCCGACAACCTCGTGTGCCACCCGAGCCTGCTGTGGACACTGGCCACCGAGCCGGCCGGTCGTAGCACCGCGCTGGTGGTCGCCGATCCGGCCGGCGATCTGCGCGACGACCGCGGGCGGGTGGGGCCGGCCGCCGAGGGTGCCGGCACGGTCCGCTACGCCGGGGCGATCTGCCTGGCGCCGGCTGACCTGCCGCTGCTGGCCAAGGTCGCCGACCGGCCCGATCTGCTGCCCGCGCTGCTCGACGCCGGGCTGGTGCCGATCGTCACCCCGGTGCGGCTGTTGCACGCCGAGCTGGTGCACACCGAGGCGGAGCTGACCGAGGCGCGGGCCCGGGTCGCCGCGATCGACGAGGACGCCGCGCGGCTGCGGCTGGCCGTCAAGGAAAAGGACGACTTCTTCACCACGTACGCGGTGAGCACCTGGTCGCCGATCGTCACCAAGGCGGCCGCGCGGCTCGGCCTGACACCGTCCGGGGTCACCGCCCTCTCCGTGCTCCTCGCGGTCGCCGCCGCGCTCGCCTTCTGGCAGGCGTCCCGGCCCGCGATGGTGGCCGGCGGCATCCTGCTCTACCTCGGCTTCGTACTGGACTGTGTGGACGGTCAGCTGGCCCGGTACACCCGCCGGTTCGGCGCGTTCGGCGGCTGGCTCGACACGATGGCCGACCGGGCCAAAGAGTACGCGGCGTACGCGGGCCTCGCGGCCGGCGCCGAGCGGATCGGCCTGCCGTACGCGTGGCCCCTGGCCGTCACCGCGATGCTGCTCCAGACGGTCCGGCACATGACCGACACGTGGTATGGCGCGCTGCACGACGAGGCCGCCGCCCGCCCGCGCCCGCAGGCGGCCGGCGGGGTCGGCGCGCGGCTGTCCGCGGCGTCCAACCGGGTGCAGGGCGACACCGGCTCGCTCGCCTACTGGCTGAAGCGGATCATCGTCTTCCCGATCGGCGAGCGGTGGGCGCTCATTGCCGTGCTGGCCATGGTCGCGAACGGGCGGGTGGCGCTCGCCGCGGTCACCGGGTGGGGATTGCTCGCCTTCGCGTACACCCTCGCCCTGCGCTCGCTGCGCGCGCTGTCGATGCGCGTCGGGGTGCTCGACACGGTCGACACCGCGCGGCACCGCGACGACGGTCCGCTGGCGCGGCTGCTGCTCGCCCGGGCCGGACTGCCGTACCCGCTGGCCTTCGCCGGGCTGGCCGCGCTCGCGGCGCTTGCCCTGGTGGCCGGCCTGCTCGCCGGCCGGCCGGAGCCGCCGGCCCGGCTCGCCCTGGTCGGCGCCGCGCTGCTGGTGCTGAGCGCTGGTCTCGCCGCCGGGGCACGGCACGACGGCCCGCTGGACTGGCTCGTCCCGGGCGCGCTGCGTGCGGCGGAATACCTCATGGTGGTGGCGGCCGGGCTGAGCGGTTCGGTGCCGCCGCCGGTGGTCTACCTGCTGGTCTTCATGCTGGCGCTGCGGCACTATGACCTCACCGCGCGGATGGAGAAGGGCGCGCCCGGCGGCCGGGCCACCGGCGTGCCGGTCGGCTGGGACGGCCGGGTGGTGCTGCTGACCGCCGCCGCGCTGGCCGGCCAGGCCACCCTCGGCATCGCCCTGCTGGCCGGGGTGGTCGGCGGGTCCTTCCTGGCCGGCGCGGTCACCGACTGGCGGACGGGTGGGACCAGAGCATGACCCAGCTGAGCATCGTGCTGCCCTGCTACCGGGTGCAGGGCTACCTGCGGCAGTGCCTGGATTCGCTGCTGGAGCAGTCGTTCGACGACTTCGAGATCATCGCGGTCGACGACCGCTCGCCGGACCACACCGGTGCCATCCTGGCCGAGTACGCGGCCCGCGACCCCCGGGTACGGGTGGTGACCCCGCCGCAGAACCTCGGCCTGGGTCGCGCCCGCAACCTCGGCCTGGAGCACGCGACCGGCGAGTACGTGTGGTTCGTCGACAGCGACGACTGGCTCGCCGAGGGCACGCTGGCCGCGGTCGCGCAGCGGCTGCGCGAGACCGCGGCGGACGTGCTGATCGTGGGCTGGGACCGGGTGCACTGGGACGGCCTGGTCGACCACGGCAAGGCGAAGAAGGCGCTGGCCGCCGCGCCGGAGGTCTTCTCCGTCGAGCAGTACCCCAAGATCCTCAACATCCTGCACGTCGCGTGGAACAAGGTGGTCCGCCGTGAGCTGCTCACCGAGCTGGGCTTCGCCTTCGAGGCCGGCTGGTACGAGGACGTGTCGTTCACCTTCCCGCTGCTGGTGGCCGCCGAGCGGATCAGCACGCTGGCGCGCATCTGCGTGCACTACCGGCAGCGGCGCACCGGCGCGATCACCCGGACCGTCGGCGACCGGCACTTCGAGGTTTTCGACCACTGGGACCACGCGTACAAGCTCGTCGAGGAGTACGCCTCGCCGACGCCCGAGGTGCAGGGCCTGCTGTTCCGCCGGATGATCTGGCACTACCTGCGGGTGCTGCGGCACGACGCGCGGGTGCCGGCCGACTCGCGGGCCCGGTTCTTCCGGCGGATGTCCGATAGCTATCGGCGTTACCTGCCGGCCGGCGGCTACCCGCTGCCGCGCCGGGCGGAGGGGCTGCGCTACCGGCTGGTGGGCCGGGGGGCGTACCGCACGTTCCGGGCGCTGGATCTCGCGGTGCGTGCCGTGCGGGAGACCCAGCGGCGGCTGCGGCAGCCCCTCCCCAGGCCGCGCCTGCAACCGCGGCAGCTGGCCAGCCAGATCTATTACCGGCTGTGCCGGCGGCTGCCGGTCGACGAGTCGCTCGCGCTCTACGCCGCGTACTGGTACCGGGGGGTGGCCTGCAACCCGGCCGCGATCGCGGCGAAGGCGGCCGATCTCGCCCCGCACATCCGGCCCGTCTGGGTGGTCGCCGCGGCCCGGGTCGGCGCGCTGCCGCCGGGCACTGAGCACGTGGTCGCCGGCACCCCGGCGTATTACCGGGCCCTGGCCCGGGCGCGCTACCTGGTCAACAACGTGAACTGGCCGGACCGGATCGTCAAGCGGCCCGGCACCACGCACGTGATGACCCACCACGGAACCCCGCTGAAGATGATGGGTATGGACCAGCTCGACCATCCCGCCGGGGCGATCGACCAGGACTTCGTGGCCCAGATGCAGCGGGCCGACCGGTGGGACTTCAGCGTGACCGCGAACGCGCACACCACGATCGCGTGGGATCGGGCCTACCCCTGTGCGTACGAAACTCTCGAAGTCGGCTACCCGCGCAACGACCGGCTGGCGACCGCCACCGCCGACGAGGTTGCGGCGGTGCGCGCCGAGCTGGGTATCGAACCGGGCCGCCGGGTGGTGCTCTACGCGCCGACGTACCGTGATTGGCTGCCGGACGGCGGACACGTCCTGGAGCTGGAGCGGCTGGCCGAGGACCTCGGCCCGGACACGGTGCTGCTGGTGCGGGCGCATTACTTCAACGTGCCGGCGGAGGCCGCCGGCCGGGGACCGGCCGGCACCGGGCGGATCGTCGACGTCTCCGGGCATCCGGTCGTGGAAGACCTCTATCTCGCCGCCGATGTGCTGCTCACCGACTACTCGTCGGCGATGTTCGACTACGCCGTCCTGGACCGGCCGGTGGTGATCTTCGCGCCGGACTGGGCGACCTACCGCGACGTGCGCGGCGTCTACTTCGACCTGATGGCGGAGCCGCCGGGCGCGGTGACGACGGACTACGCCGAGCTGGTCGAGCTGTTCCGCGGCGAGGCCTACCGGGACGCGGCGGCGACGGCGGCGCGCAAGGCGTTCCGGGACAGGTTCTGCTATCTCGACGACGGCGGTGCCGCCGAGCGAGTGGTCCGCCGCGTCTTTCTCGACGAACGACCCGACCGGGATAACTAGTAACCACCTGCTCACCCTGCGCAAATGGCACGTTCACCCGATGGCGGCATATCGATACTCCTAGTCAGAGTAGGGCCGGATCATGCCCGCTGTGGGACCGACATCACAGCGCACTTCCCGGCAGGAGGTTGACGGTGTCTACCGTCGCGCTCAAGGACGTCACGAAGGTTTGGCCGGACGGCACGACGGCCGTCGACCGGGTCAGCCTCGATGTGGCGGACGGTGAGTTTCTGGTGCTCCTGGGCCCTTCCGGCTGTGGCAAGTCGACCGTGTTGCGGATGATCGCCGGCCTTGAGGACCCCACCGAGGGCGACATCCTGCTCAACGGCGACCCGGTGCTGGAACTGGCTCCGAGAGATCGAAGCATCGCGATGGTGTTTCAGGATTTTGCGCTCTATCCGCACATGACCGTCGGTGACAACATCGGCTTTCCGCTCAAGCTCTCCGGCATCGAGCCGAGCCCGCGGATCGAGCGGGTCGGCGACGTGGCCACCGCGCTGGGCATCGGCGATGTGCTGGGGCGCAAGCCGAGCCAGCTCTCCGGCGGCCAGCGGCAGCGGGTGGCGATGGGCCGGGCCATCGTGCGCCGGCCCGGCCTGTTCCTGATGGACGAGCCGCTGTCGAATCTCGACAGCGGCCTGCGCGCCGAGCTGCGCTCGGAGATCACCGGGCTCACCCGTGAACTCGGTGTCACGACCATGTACGTGACTCACGACCAGGCCGAGGCCCTGACCATGGCGGACCGGGTCGCGATCCTGCGCAAGGGCATCCTGCAGGACGTGGGCACGCCGACCGAGGTGTACGGGCGGCCGGCCACCCTCTATGTGGCAGCGTTCCTGGGCTCGCCCCGGATGAACCTGCTGGAGGCGATGGTCTACGTCCACCTGGACCGCTACATCGAGCTCAACCTGGGCGAACAGGCGCTGTATCTGCCCTGGACGGACATCCGGGCCCGGGCCGTCGCGCATTACCACGGGGAACGGATCGTGATCGGGATGCGGGCCGAGGCGCTCACCCCGGTCGCCCCGGACGTGCCGGGTGACGTGCTGCACGGCCGGATCCGCTACCTGGAGCACCACGGGCACGAGTCGCTGGCTTTCCTGGACGTCGGGGCCACCGCGATCGTCATCGACGAGATGGGCGGAGCGTTGCCGGAGCCCGAGCCGGAGCCGGCCCGCCCGATCAGGCGGTTCGGCGGGGCCTTGCAGCGGCTGGCCGGCCGGGTCGCCGCCTCGGCCGCCCCGGAGGCCCGGGAGGCCGAGCGAGCCAGCGTCCTCGACCCGGGCCGGCATCACCGGCGCCCGGCCGAACTGGCGGTCCGCCTCGCGCCGTACCCGGCCATCCAGCCCGGCCATCCGCTCGCCGTGGCGGTCCGGATGGACGCGCTGCACTTCTTCGACGAGCGCGGCGACCGGATCGACGTCGGCTGGCGGTAGCCATACAGAAGACCTTCCATCCCTTGCCGGGGTGGCCTAGTGTTCGGCCCACACGTCGATGCGATGGCGTAGCGACGTTACCGACTCGTTGGGGGTGGGGTAGTGGCTGGACTTCTGGTGATCGAACGCATCCTGCGCGACCGGCAAGGGATCTGGCAGCAGGTGGTCGAGGACCGGCAGCTCCCCGGGCTGACCGGCCAAATGTTGCTGAGCTCGGGAGCGGCCCTCGCGGTGTACGGTGCCGTGCTCGGCTCGTTCCACAGTGTGTGGATGGCGCTGGCGTCGGCGGTGAAGCTGCCGCTGCTGTTCCTCGTCACGCTCGCCATCTGCCTGCCCACGCTCTATCTGTTCAACCTGGTCTTCGGCGCCCGGCTGTCGATCCGGCAGTCGCTGTCGCTGGTCATGGTGGCGCTCACGGTGACCTCGATGCTGGCCCTCGCGTTCGCGCCGATCAGCCTCTTCTTCCTGATCACCGCGCCGGACTACAGCTTCTTCAAGCTGCTCAACGTCGCCATCCTGGCGCTCTCCGCGCTGGTCGGGCTGCGCTTCCTGACCGGCGGCATGCGGGTGCTCAACGACCATGGTCTGCTCGCGCCGAAGCCGGCCGCCGTGCCCGCGGCGCCCGTGCCCGCGGTGCTGCCGGCACCCCAGCCGGTCCCGGCCGGTGCCGTGGCTTCCGCGGTGCCCGCCGGAGCGACGGTTTCCGCCGTCCCGGCCGGCGCCGCCGGCGAGGCGATCACCGCGGCCAACGGCGTCGCGCCGGCCCCGGTCATCCCGGTGCCGCCGAGCCACCTCCCGGCCCGCCCGCCCGTCCGCCCGGCGGCGCCGAGCACGCCGCCCAGCATGACCCTGCTGTACGTCTGGATCTTGCTGTTCGGGTTCGTCGGCACCCAGCTGGCCTGGACCCTGCGGCCGTTCTTCGGCAGTCCGCACACCAAGTTCAGCCTGTACCGCGACATCGACGGCAATTTCTACGCCGAGATCTTCCGGACGTTGTCGCACCTCTTCTAGGGCTATCGTGGGCGGCTTGTGCCGCCGGGAGGACACACCGCGTAGGCTGCACGACGGTGGAGGAGAGACTGGGCCAGGGCGTGCGTTCGGCTCCGCAGGCGGAGCCGGCGGGCGCCGCCGTCCCCCGGCTGGGCCCCAACCCGCTCTCGCCGGCCGAGACCCCGTTGCTTGAGCGCTGGTTCGGCCGCGACGACATCACCGCGGTCCGGCACGAGGTGTCGGACCGGCTCGCCGCGGCCGGGCTGGCCGGCGACCGCCTGCAGGGCTTCGTGCTCGCGGTCAACGAGGTCATCACCAACGTGGTGTTGCATACCGGCGGCAGCGGGCGGATCGTGCTCTGGCTCGCCGAGGGCTCGGCGTGGTGCACGGTCACCGACTCGGGTTCGGGCATCCCGGCGAAATATCTGTCCGTCCCGGCCGTTCCGGGGACGTACGAGGTCGGCGGCCGCGGCATCTGGCTGGCCCATCAGCTGTGCGACGAGGTCACCGTGGCGACCGGTCCGCTCGGCACCGCGGTCGGTCTGCGGATCGGGCTGCCCCGCCGGTCGATCGGCGACTGAAACAGCACTTTGAACGCCTGGTAAACGAGCTGAAAAATGTGAAGGCGCCCTTCCGGGTTCACCGGCGGCGCCGGGCGACTACATTGGGCGCGTGCTCGGACTACCTACCCACGTGACGGCATGCCTTTTTGATCTTGATGGCGTGCTCACCCAGACCGCTCTCGTGCACAATGCTGCATGGAAACAGACGTTCGATGTTTTCCTGGAGAGCTGGGCGACACAGCACGGGCAGGAGTTCGTGCCCTTCGATTCCGGCGCCGACTACCACCGATATGTCGACGGCCGGCAACGCGCCGATGGTGTCCGCACCTTCCTCGCCTCTCGGGGGATCACCCTGCCCGAGGGCAGCCCGGACGACGGTCCCGACCTCCAGACCGTCAACGGCATCGGCAACCGCAAAAACCTCCTCGTCCTGCAGAAAATCAAGGAGGGCGCCGTCCAGGTCTACGAGGGCTCGGTGGAGTACCTCGAGGCCGCGAGGGCCGCCGGACTGCGCCGCGCCGTCGTGTCGGCGAGCGCCAACTGCAAGGACGTGCTCGAGGCAGCGGGCATTGCGGACCTCCTCGAGGTACGCGTGGACGGCGTCACCGCCCGGGAGCACAAGCTGCCCGGCAAGCCGGCCCCCGACACCTTCCTCTACGGTGCGAAACTCCTCGGGCTCTCCCCGGAGGAGTGCGTCGTCTTCGAGGACGCCCAGGCCGGAGTGGCGGCCGGCCGCGCGGGCGGCTTCGGGTTCGTGGTCGGAGTGGACCGGGTGGGGCAGGAACAGGCATTGATTGACAACGGCGCCGACGTCGTTGTCAAAGACCTGTCCGAACTCCTGACGCGCTGAACGCGTATCTACCTCAGACTTTCTCTTTTATCATTTCCGAGAGGCACCACCGTGATCCGTGAACGGGCCTATCCCGTCGACCCCTGGCACATCCGGGAAACCCGCCTTGACCTGGACCTGCTGGCCCAGTCCGAGTCAGTGTTCGCGCTGGCCAACGGACACATCGGGATCCGCGGCAACCTCGATGAGGGCGAGCCGCACGGCCTGCCGGGCACCTATCTGAACTCGTTCTACGAGCTCCGCCCGCTGCCCTACGCCGAGGCCGGTTACGGCTTCCCCGAGTCCGGCCAGACGATGGTCAACGTCACCAACGCCAAGCTGATGCGGCTGCTGGTCGACGACGAGCCGTTCGACGTGCGCTACGGCGAGCTGCGCTCCCACGAGCGGGTCCTCGACCTGCGGGCGGGCACGCTCGAACGCATCGTGGAGTGGGTCTCCCCGTCCGGTCAGGCGATCCGGGTCCGGACCGTACGCCTGGTGTCGTTCACCCAGCGCGCGGTCGTCGCCTTCCTGTACGAGGTGGAGCCGCTGGACGCCTCGGCCCGGCTCATCCTGCAGTCCGAGCTGGTCGCCAACGAGCAGCTGCCGCCGATGAGCAAGGACCCGCGGGTCGCCGCCGTGCTCGACCATCCGCTGCAGGCCGAGGAGATGCTGGAGCAGCGCACCGGCGGCCTGCTCGTGCACCGCACCAAGGCCAGCGACCTGCGGATGGCCGCGGCCATGGAGCACCTGGTCGAGGCGCCGGGCAAGCACGCGATCACCACCGAGGGCCACCCGGACTGGCTGCGCACGACCGTGGCCGGCAAGCTCGAGCCGGGGCAGAAGCTGCGGGTGGTCAAGCTCGCCGCGTACGGCTGGTCCGGCAGCCGCTCGCTGCCCGCCATCCGCGACCAGGTCGGCGCAGCCCTGGCCAGCGCCCGGCTGGACGGCTGGGAGGGCCTGGTCGACGCGCAGCGGGAATACCTGGACGCGTTCTGGGACCACTCGGACGTCCGCGTCGAGGGCGACCCGGAGGTGCAGCAGGCGGTCCGCTTCGGGCTGTTCCACACGCTCCAGGCCGGTGCCCGGGCCGAGCAGCGCCCGATCGGGTCCAAGGGCCTCACCGGCCCCGGCTACGACGGGCACACGTTCTGGGACGCCGAGACCTTCGTGCTGCCCGCCCTCACCTACACCCAGCCGTCCGCGGCCGCCGACGTGCTGCGCTGGCGGCACTCCACGCTCGACCTGGCCAAGGAGCGGGCACAGACGCTTGGCCTGCAGGGTGCCGCGTTCCCGTGGCGGACCATCCGCGGGCAGGAGTGCTCGGCGTACTGGCCGGCCGGCACCGCGGGCTTCCACATCGGCGCCGACATCGCCGACGCGGTCCGCCGGTACGTCCAGGCCACCGGGGACTTCGACTTCGAGCGCGAGGTCGGCCTGGAACTGCTGGTCGAGACCGCGCGGCTGTGGCGTTCGCTGGGCCACCACGACCGGCACGGCCGGTTCCACATCGACGGCGTGACGGGCCCGGACGAGTACACGGCGGTGGTGGACGACAACGTCTACACCAACCTGATGGCGCAGCAGAACCTGTTCGCCGCGGTGGAGGCCGCGAAGCGGCACCCCGACCTGGCCCGCCAGTTCGGCGTGGACGACGAGGAGATGGCGTCCTGGCGGGACGCGGCGGCCGCCGTGCACATCCCGTACGACCGGGAGCTCGGCGTGCACCAGCAGTCCGAGGGCTTCACCCGGCTGCAGGAGTGGGATTTCGAGAACACCCCGCCGGAGGCCTACCCGCTGCTGCTCAACTACCCGTACTTCGACCTGTATCGCAAGCAGGTGGTCAAGCAGGCCGACCTGGTGATGGCGATGTACATCCGGGGCGACGCGTTCACCCCGGAGGAAAAGGTCCGCAACTTCGCCTACTACGACGCCCGTACGGTCCGGGACTCGTCGCTGTCGGCGTGCATCCAGGCCGTGCTCGCCGCCGAGACCGGCCACCTGGAACTGGCCCACGACTATCTGGGCGAGGCCGCCCTGATGGACCTGCACGACCTGCACCGCAACGCGCGGGACGGGGTGCACGTGGCGTCCCTGGCCGGTTCCTGGATCGCGCTGGTCGCCGGGCTCGGCGGCATGCGTGACTTCAACGGCCAGCTGTCGTTCGCCCCGCGGCTGCCCAGCCGGATCAACAACCTCGAGTTCTCGCTGCTGTGGCGCGGGCTGCGGCTGCGGGTCAACGTGACGGCCGGGGAGGTCACCTACTCGCTGCGCAACGGCGGCGGGTCGGCCCGGCTCACCATCCAGCACCACGGCAAGGACGTCGAGATCACCCAGGTGAAGCCGGTGACCGTGCCGATCCCGCCGGCGACACCGGTCGGCATGGCGCCGACCCAGCCGGCCGGGCGGGCACCGGTGCGCCGCGCGACCAACTGATCGCGGATCCGAAAAAGGGAGGGCGATCGCCCTCCCTTTCTCACGGCTATCGGCTCGTCGCCACCGTCGATCAGAGCAGTGAGACGTGCACGTGGTCCTTGTGCGTGCTGGCGCCGTGATAGCTCTTCCAGCCGCTGGCCGGGAACCAGATCCGCTCATACCAGATGACGTAATAGATGCCCAACCGGTCGGCGTTACGCACCAGGAACGCCATCAGGTTGTTGCCGTACTCCTTCATGTCCTTGGTATGCGCGTCGGAGAAGCCGCTCTTTTGCAGTGACCAGTCACACGCCCGGCCCTTGGGATGCTCGAACGGCCCGCCGTTGCGGTGACAGCCGACGAATCTATCGAAGCCGGCCTTTTTTACTTCTTTGTACATGTGATATGTACGCGCCGTGATGCAACCGCCGGTGGTCGGGTCGTCGACGTCACATCCCTCGGGGGAGAATCCGCCGTCGGAATTGCGCGGTGCGGGCGCGGCGGCCGGCGACTTGGCCAGCACGAAACCGCCGGTCAGGGCCGTGCCGCCGACCAGGGCGAGCGCCTTGTCGGCGGACTCCTTCTGCTTTTTCATCGCGACCAGGTTGGTCTGCTGCTTCTTGACCTCGGCGTCGAGCGCGACCTTTTTCGTGGTGACCTCGTCGATCGCCTGGTTGAGCTCGTGCAGCTTGCGATCGTGCAGGGTGTTGATCTCGTTGAGCGAGACCGCCTTGGAGAAGAAGTCCTCCGAGCCGCGGCTGCTCAGCAGGAAGCCGGCCGAGCCGACGTTGCCGATCCGGTACTGCTGCGCGGCGATCGCGTTGACCTCGGGAATCAGCGCGTTCCGGCGGGTCTCCGCGGCCTTGATGCCGGCGGCCAGGGCGCGCTGCGCCTTGGTGGAATTGGCCACCGCGGTGCGCGCCTGGACGTAGCGCCTGTTCGACGACTCGAGCACATCGCTCAGCAGCGCGCCCTTGTTGTTGTCGCCGGCCTTCTCGTCGGGCGTGGTGGTGGAACTGCCGTCGCCGGGCTCGGCGTTCGCGGGCATGGCGGGTGCCGCCAGGAACGCGACAGCCACGAACGGCGCCAGGGCAAGGGTGAGCCACCGGCGGGGTCGTACGGTCATGCAGGATCCTTCCGGGTAACCGCCGACCGGGTTAGCTGACGGGTTCGGGACGGAAGCGATCCCTACCACACCGCGTCGTTTCCGACCCGGTGCGGATGCACCCCACTGACCTGGGTCCCCGGCTCGCCTCGCGGCGATTGGGCGGTGGCCTGCCTGGCACCTCGGGGGCGGCGCCTTCGGCGGCAGACCGGCGGCCAGTTTACCCGACATCCGAGAATGCATCAGTCCTCCGGAAACAACAAATACAGTTACCTTCCGGCGACTTTCCGTAATCAGATAACGGCGGGTCATCGACCAATAGCGCTCGGTACCAAGGTGTCGATCAATCGATGAAGTGGGTATGGTCGGAGCCGGTCCCCAACGGTTCGGGGATCGCCGCCTAATCGCCCACCTGGGCGAGCCGGGGACCCAACTTTCCCGGGGTGAATCCGCGCGAGCGGTAGGGATTACTTCCGTCCCGAACCCGTCAGCTAACTCGGTCGGCGGCCGACGGAAGGAATAGCTGTGCGGCAGAAAACTGTCCGGCGGCGATTGGCGGGCGCGCTCGCCCTCCTGGTCGCCGTATCCGGGCTGGCAGTGGCGATCGCCACACCGGCCGCCGCGGCCCCGGGCGATTCCGGCGACGACGGCGAGGGCGCGCCGAAGTCGCTGATCGAACAGGTCGAGGCCGCGTCCCGGGGCTACGTCGAGGCGAAAGAGGCGCTGGCCCGGTCAAAGAAGCGGCAGAGTGAGCTCGGCGCCCGGCTCAAGCAGCTCGACGCCGAGCTGGGTCCCCGGCAGGCGAAGCTCGACGAGGTCATCCAGCAGTCCTACCGGACCGGTCGGCTCGGCACGATGGGCGCGCTGCTCTCGGCGCAGTCGAGCAGCGGCTTCCTCGATCGGGCCGAGACGCTGGAGACGATCGCCGTCCGGGAGAACGCGGCGCTGCGCGACCTGAAGGCGACCCGCGAGGGTCAGGAACGGGCCAAGCTCTCCATCGACGCCGAGGTGCGCGACCAGGCCAGGCAGGTCAACCTGATGGCGAAGCGGAAGGTGCAGGCCGAGGCCGCGCTCAAGGCGGCAAACGCGGGCCAGGACGATCCGCAGCCGAGCGACGGCGGGTCGAGCCCCAAGGCCAAGCCCGCCCCGCGTAACTCGGATGGCTCACTGCCGTCCGAGGGCTGCTCGGTGGACGATCCGACCACCAGCGGCTGCATCACCCCGCGGCTGTTGAACGCGATGAAGCAGGCGCAGGGCGCGGGCTTCACCCACTTCGTCGCCTGCTTCCGCAAACAGAACAGCGGCGAGCACCCCAAGGGCCGGGCCTGCGACTTCGCCGCCGACAAGAACGGCTTCGGCGGCGACGCGACGGGGTCGAGCAAGACCTACGGCAACAACCTGGCCAACTACTTCATCAACAATTCCAGCCGGCTGGGCGTGCTCTACGTGATCTGGTTCCGCCGGATCTGGTTGCCGAGCAGCGGCTGGAAGTCGTACTCGCGCGCAGGTGGCGACCCCTCCAGCGACCACACCAACCACGTGCACCTGTCCGTACGGTAGAGAACCACCCGGGGAGTGCGAGACCTACCTCACTTGTTGACGTAGGTCTCGTACTCCTTCATCACGTCGTCGGTGGGGCCGTCGGCGCGGATCACGCCGGACTCCAGCCAGATGCAGCGCTCGCACGTGTCGCGGATCGACTGCTCGCTGTGGCTCACCAGGAAGACGGTGCCCGCCTCCTTGCGCAGATCGCGGACCCGCTGCTCGCTGCGCTTGCGGAATTTCGCGTCACCGGTGGCCAGCGCCTCGTCGATGAGCAGCACGTCGTGCTTCTTGGCCGCGGCGATCGAGAAGCGGAGCCGGGCCGACATGCCGGACGAATAGGTCCGCATCGGCAGCGAGCTGAAGTCGCCGCGCTCGTTGATCCCGGAGAAGTCGATGATGTCCGGGGTCTTGGCCTTGACCTCGGCCGGTGACATGCCCATGGCCAGGCAGCCCAGCTCGACGTTGCGCTCGCCGGAGAGATCGTTCATCAGGGCCGCGTTCACGCCGAGCAGCGACGGCTGGCCGGCCGCGTAGATCGCCCCGCCGCGCTCCACCGGCAGCAGCCCGGCGACCGCCCGCAGCAGCGTCGACTTGCCGGAGCCGTTGCTGCCGATCAGGCCGATCGCCTCGCCCTTGTAAGCGACGAAGCTCACACCCTTGACCGCGTGCACCTCACGGATCGACGCCTGCTTGGTGCGGGTGAGGATCCGCTTGAAGCTGGCCAGCGGGGTGTTCGACCCCGGGGCGGCGGAGCCGTGGATCCGGTAGATGATGTGCGCGTTGTCCGCGATGACGGTGGGCACTCGTTCGTTGTCAGCCACGTCCGTAGCCCTTCTCTCCGCGCCAGAAGTACACATACCCGCCGATGCCGACCAGCAAGGTCCAGATCACGGCCTCGATCCACAGCCGTCCGGGCGGCCCGGCGAGCGTGATGCCCTCCATCAGCGAGTGCCGGGTCAGCTCGATGAAGATCAGCAGTGGGTTGGCCTCGACGACCGCGAGCTGCCAGCCGTGCACCCGCTCGGCAAAGAAGCTGACCGGGTAGAGGATCGCCGAGCCATACATCCAGATCCGCATGATGTAGGGGATCAGCTGGCGGATGTCGTGCACCTTGGCGCCGAGCCGGGAGACGAAGAGCGCGAGCCCGGCGTTGAAGATGATCTGGAGCAGCAGGACCGGGAAGATCATCAGCCACTGGAACGTGAGTGGCTCGCCGGTGAGCAGCATGATCGAGAGCAGCACGACGATCGAGGCGACCATGTTGCGCACCTCGACCAGCGCGATGGCGATCGGGAGGCTGGCTCGCGGGAAGTGCAGGGCCCGGATGAGGCCCATGTTCCCGGTGATCGCCTGGGCACCGGCCTGCACCACCGACTGGGTGAACCCGAAGATGAAGACGCCGGCGCAGAGGTACGCGACGAAGTTCTCGATCCTCCCGCTTCCCGTCTTGATCAGCAGGCCGAAGATCACGTAGTAGACCCCGGCGTTGATCAGCGGCGTCAGGACCTGCCACACGACGCCGAGCCGGGTGCTGCCCAGCGACGCGGTCACCTTGGCGTTGGCGAACGCCGCGATGAAGTGCCTGTACGACCACAGATGCCGGGAATACTCCAGCAGGCTGGGCAGGCGCCCGGCCGCCGTCAGCCCATGCCGCCGGGCCAGCTCCTGGTGGGAGAGCCCGGTGTCGGCATCGACGACCGCAGTCTGAGCCATGGGGTGGTGCTCCGATCTCGTCGGCCCGTCAGGGGTGCCGGGCCCAGCTTCTTTCCGCGAGAACACTTAAGCAGAATGCCAAGCCGCCGTCGATGGAACGGCGTCGTATCGACGTGCGGTGAGATTATCGGACCAAACGGCAGGACGCAACCGTAACGTCCTGGCGTATAGTCGACTACGTGGCGAATGCAAAGCGCGCACCTGCCGGAGCGGCGGTGCTCCGAGGAGACATCACCGCGGCGATCCGCAACGCCGTGATGCAAGAGCTGGCCGACGTGGGATATGGCCGGCTCTCCATCGAGGCGGTGGCGCGGCGTGCCGGGGTGGGCAAGACCGCAATCTACCGACGCTGGGGCAACAAACTCGAGATGGTCCTCGAAATTGTCTCCGATGTCGCAGGGCGAAGCGTACCCCTTCCCGACACCGGCAGCTTCTCCGGCGACCTGCAGCTGATCATGATGATTGTCGGCCGGGCGTTGCAACACCGGATCGCGTCGCAGATCATCCCCGACCTGATGGCCGAGGCGGCGCGCAACCCGCAGATCGCCGAGACCCTCCAGGCGGCGCTGCGCACCCACCAGCAGGCGGTCGGCGACAAGCTGGTCGGCCAGGCGGTGGCCCGCGGCGAGCTGCCTGAGGGAACCGATCCGGGCCTGGCCATCGACCTGATCGTCGGCCCGCTCTACTGGCGGCTCGCGGTCTCCCGCACGCCGATCGACGGCGATTACCTGGAGGGGTTGATCGCCGCGGTCACGGCCGCGTTGCGCGCAACCGACTAGCAACCGGAACACACTCGGGGTGCGGGCCTGATCACCGATTGTAGGGGTCAGCTCGCCTTACCCCCGGGAGCCGCCATGCGTGCCAATTGTGAGAATCCCTCCGACATCATCCGGTCGAGCCGGCCCGCCGGCTGGGCGGCCTCGCTGTTCGCCGCCGCGCTCGGCCGGTCCGCCACCCCGGCCGCGCCGGCACCCGGGTTCTCGGTGCCGGTGGGCGCCTGGCGAAGTGCCGACGGCACCGTCCGTCTCGACATCCGGACCGACGGCACGTACGCCGGGCGGGTCGCCGGCCGCAAGCGAGCGGCCCACGGCACGTACGACCTGGATGGTCTCCGGATGACCCTGCTCGACGACTCGGGGCTGCACACGCCGGTCACCCTGCACGAGGGCGTCCTCGAGATGGCCGGCCACCGGCTGGGCCGCGCCTGACCCCGGCGGCACCGCTAAGCGAAACCGGATCCCCGCCGATCGGAGGGTGAAGGGGGACGGATGCGGTTCCGGAGGATCGTGGCGGTGCTGGCCGCGCTGCCGTTCGTGGCGGGCGGCTGCGGCGGGCCGGCCGCCCGGACCGACGACCGGGCGGACGAGCCGGCGGTCCAGGAGCCGTGGGTGGTGGTGGCCACGGGCAGCGCGACCCCGAGCCCGGTCACCCGGCGCAGCGGACGTCCGGCGCCCGCCCTGCCGCCGGTGTCCTACCTGCCGAGCGCCGCATCCTGCACGATCGCCTGGCCGGAACAGGACCAGGTGCTGATCCCGATGATCGTCACCGCGGGGACCGCCTCGCTGAGGGTGCAGTGGCCCAACCGCTACGGCACCACCTATCGGGTCACGGCGGTTCCGCAGCAGCTCGTCGCCGGCGCCCAGCCCGAGCCGACCTGGCAGACCGTGACGACCGGAACCGAGTGCGAGGTGTCCGCCACGATCACCGGGTTGCGGTCCGGGGCGGCGTACATCGTCTGGCTGGACGCGCCGGACACCCCGCGCCGGCTCGACGGCTCCCGCAGCCTCTACAGCGGCAGGTCCGCCGTGGTCATCCCGAACTGACCGGTCACGACGAGATGGTGTTGCGGCCGCTCCATTTCGCCGCGTAGAGCCGGTCGTCGGCGCTGCGGAAGAGGGCCTCGCCGGTCATGCCGTCGGACAGGGCCGCCAGGCCCACGCTCACCGTGAGGCCGACGCCCGGGATGATGGTCGAGCGGGCCACCGCGGCACGGATGCGTTCCGCCACCTCGCGGCCGACCGTCAGATCGCCGCGCAGGAAGACGGTGAACTCGTCGCCGGCGTACCGCACCGGAACGTCCTCGGCCCGGCAGTGTGCCCGCAGGATCCGGGCCACCTCGCGCAGGGCACGGTCGCCGGTCGAGTGCGAGTAGGCGTCGTTGATCGCCTTGAAGTGGTCGACGTCGACCAGCAGCAGCACCAGCGGGGCGGACAGCCGGCCGCTGTCGATCCGGTCCAGCAGCAGGTCGAAGCGGCGGCGGTTGTCCAGGCCGGTGAGCGGGTCGCGGAGCACCTCGCGTTCCGCCCGGTCCCGGGCCGCCTCGGCTTCCTCCCGGTGCTGGGCCTGGCGCAACATCGAGAGCCGCTGCAGCCGGGCCCGCCACAGGTCGCGGGTCTGGCCCTCGACCGACTCGAACAGGTCCCGGCCGGCCTGGCTGCGGTCTGCCTCCAGCGCGGTGAGCGCCATCTCGAACCGGATGATCGGCTGCTCGTCCGGGCGCGGGCCGAAGGCGCACAACTCGCGCGCGGCCAGAAATTCGATCCGGGCCTCGGGAAGCGCGCCCTGGGTGCGCAGGCTGATCCCGAGGGCGAGGTGGGCCATCCGGGCGAACTGATAGTTTTCCGCGGCGCGTAGCGGCAGCACCGCCTCGCGGGCGAGTTTCTCGGCCGGGATCGGGTCGCCCAGCTTGGCCAGGGCGAGGGCCAGTACGGCGGCGGCGATCACGTCGTCGGGACGCTGCTCGACGTGCCGGCGGGTGATCGTGGCGCTGCGACGCAACCGGGTGGCGCCCTCGTCCTGCCGGCCGACGTGGGCCAGGCGCAGCCCCCAGTAGAGCAGGGTCATGGCGTGCACCTGCTGGAATGACGAGCTGGCGGCGCTGAGTTGCTCATAGGTGGCGGCCGCGGTCTCGTACATCTCGGCGGCGGTGGCCGCCTCGGCGAACGAGCAGAGCGCCGAGATCCGGCGTTCCCCGTCGGAATACGGCAGGTCGAGCAGGACGGCGGCCCGGGCGAGGTTGCGCATCCCGTCCACGTAACGGCCGCGCAGCACGTGGAGCTGGGCCAGATCGCAGAGCGTCTTGGCCTCGCCGAGGACGGACCCGGTCGCCTGGTGCAGGCGCAGCAGCCGCTCGCCCAGCTCGGCCGCCTCGTGCAGTCGGCCCATGTGCAGGTTGGCGTACATCTTGCCCTGCAGCAGGAAGAGGATCGTCCGGCTGTCCTGGACGGCGCGGGCGAGCGCCAGGTAGGCGTCGGCGGCCCGGATCGCCTCGTGGCCGTTGCCGGTGGTCGCCAGGCGGTGCACCCGCAGGGCAAGCAGATGGAGCGGCCCGAACGCGGTGATCGGCGCCGGCAGCCATCCCTCCGGCGGGATCTCACCGTCCATGGTTCCAGTATCAACAAAAGGTTTCAGATCAACTACGGCGGAGCGGGCGGGTGTCGGCGGATTGACGCTCTATCGGGGCTCCGCGATGTACTTGTCGAGGCCGTCGATCAGCATCGCGAGGCCGAACTCGAAGCGCTCGCCGGGCTCGCCGTCGGTCAACTCGCGGGCGTATTTCCGGATGTGCGGATATTGGTCCTCGGGCTGCCGCTCGAAGTGGGCCGCCACCTCCGCGATGAGGGTCTCGACATAGGTCGCCTTCGCCGAGCCCTCGGCGGGCATCTCGCCCAACCAGATCGAGTGCTCATACGCGTCGGCGGTGATGTAGAGAAAGATCCGGTCCATCGCCCAGCCGGCCTGCCGGGGCGGGATGCCGGCGGCCAGCAGGATGCCGAGCATCGCGTTGGAGATACGCATCGCGTTGGGCCCGGTGGGTATGGTCGCGAGGGCGGCGCGGGCCAGGTCGTTGTGCTCGATCATCACCCGATGGCCGGCTCGGGCCAACTCGCTGATCTGCTCTTTCCACCGGCCCGGCTGCACCTCGGGGACCGGCACCATGCCGCACATCTCGTCGAACATGAGCTGGAGCAGCTCGTCCTTGTTGGTCACGTGGGCATAGAGGCTGGACGGGCCGGTCTCGAACTCGGCGGCGACGCGCCGCATGCTCACCCCGTCGATCCCCTCGGTCTGCACGATGCGCAGCGCCGCTCGCACGATCTGCTCCCGGGTCAGCGGGGCCCTGGCAGGTCGTGTGGGCGTGGGGCGGCGGACGGTGCCGGGCCGCCAGGGGACGTTGGTCATCGCCGGTAAATCTACTTGACGGCGAACGGTGTTCGCTACTAGAACAGTGTTCGTAATCAACGAACACTGTTCAGAACCGGGGGACACCCGATGGAAGCCGTACTCGAAAAGACCCAGGCGCCGACGCCGTACCGATATCGGTGGGTCGCGCTCTTCGTGATCCTGGCGGTGGAGGTCATGGACCTGCTCGACTCGCTCGTCACCAACATCGCCGGCCCGGTCATCCGGCAGGAGATCGGCGGATCGTACAGCCTGATCCAGTGGTTGGGCGCCGCCTACACCCTGTCCATGGCGATCGGCCTGCTCACCGGCGGCCGGCTGGGCGACATCTTCGGCCGCCGCCGGATGTTCCTGATCGGCGCGGCCGGGTTCACACTCGCGTCGCTGGCCTGCGCCCTCGCCCAGACACCCGGCCAGCTCGTCGCCGGCCGGGCCATCCAGGGCCTGTTCGGCGCGGTGATGCTGCCCCAGGGCCTCGGCATGATCAAGCAGATGTTCTCGCCGGCCGAGCAGGCCAAGGCGTTCGGAGCGTTCGGCCCGGTGATGGGCCTGTCCGCGGTCGGCGGCCCGATCCTGGCCGGCTGGCTGGTCGACGCCGACTACTTCGGCTCCGGCTGGCGGATGATCTTTTTCATCAACCTGCCGCTCGGCCTCTTCGCGATCATCGGTGGGCTGCGGTTCCTGCCGGAGTTCAAGAGCGCCCGGGCGCCCCGGCTCGATGTGCTCGGTGTGCTGCTCGCCGCGGTCGGCGCGTTCCTCCTGCTCTTCCCCCTGGTGCAGGGTCGTGAGCTGGGCTGGCCGGTGTGGTGCTTCGCGCTGCTCGCCCTCGGCGTGGTCGTCTTCGGATACTTCGCGGTCTACGAGAGCCGGCGCGAGCGGTCCGGGCTCGACCCGCTGGTCACCCCCGGCCTGTTCCGCAAGCGGGCGTTCAGCGGCGGGCTCGCGCTCGGCCTGGTCTTCTTCGCCGCGCTCGTCGGTACCAGCCTGGTCTTCACCTTCTACCTGCAGCTCGGTCTCGGCTACTCTCCGCTGAAGGCGGGCTTGACCACGCTGCCCCAGGCGGTCGGCACGGTGGCCGGCTTCATCGCGGCCGGGAGCGGTCTGATCGAGAAGTTCGGCCGCAAGCTGCTGCAGGGCGGCACGCTGATCATGGCGGCGGCCACGGCGGGCTTCGCGCTGACCTTCCGGCTCGCCGGCGACGGCATCAACCCGTACCAGCTGATCCCGGCGCTGTTCCTGCTCGGCGCCGGGATGGGCCTGGCCATGGCGCCGTTCTTCAACATCGTGCTGGCCGGCGTCGACGACGAGGAGACCGGCTCGGCGTCCGGCGCGCTCACCTCGGTGCAGCAGCTGGGCGGCGCGTTCGGCATCGCGGTGCTCGGCACGATCTTCTTCGCCATCCTGCCGGGCCAGGTGGCCGCGCAGGTGGACGGCTCGGCCGCGCGGCTGGGTGCGGTGCTCACCACCGCGGGCGTTCCGGCGGACGTGCGGCCCGCCGTGGCGGCGGGGCTGCGCGACTGCCTGCACGACCGGATGGCGGAGGAAAACCCCGACGTGGTGCCGGCCAGCTGCGAGGGCGGCGGCTCGCAACCGGCGGTGCAGGGGTACGCACAGGAGCAGGTCCGGGCCGGCTTCCAGGACACCACGATCCGGACGAGCGGGGTGGCCCTGCTGCTGCTCCTGCTCGCCTTCGGGATGTCGTTCGTGCTGCCCCGCCAGCCCCGGCCCGAGGGCGACGCGCACTAGGCGGGCGGAAGGCGAAGCCAACCAGTGTGTGACGAACCGCCCCCGGGTGCGCCGAACCTTCCCACACCCGGGGGGCGTGGCCGCGGGTGTGGGAAGTTTCAGGCTCGGGAGACCGGCAGGCCGGCGGCTTCCCAGGCGGCGAAGCCGCCGGCCAGGTCGGTGGCCCGGGACAGGCCCAGGTCCTGCAGCGAGGCGGCGGCCAGGCTGCTGGTGTACCCCTCCTGGCAGGTGACGATCACGTCCAGGTCGTAACGGTCGGCCACCGGCAGCCGGGCGTCGCTGCGCGGGTCGAGCCGCCACTCCAGGACGTTGCGCTCGATGATCAGCGCGCCCGGGATCGCACCGAACTCGGCCCGCTGGGCGGCCGGGCGGATGTCCACCAGGATGGCGCCGCGGGCCGTCGCGGCCCGCACCTCGTGCGGGCCGAGGCGGCGCAGCCGGGCGCGGGCCGCCGCGAGGATCTCGTCGATGCCGGCCGAGCCCGGCGGGGGAGCGAGGGTCGCGCCGGTCACCACTGTGCTCCCGCCCGCTCGACGTTGATCACGTCGAGGCCGTCGGTGCCGATCCGGTACCTGGTCATGGTGGTCAGGGCCGGGCCGTAGACGTGGATGCTGATCGCCGGGCGGCTCGACCGGTTGGTGACCCGGTGCACGTGCCGGGCGCCGAACCGGCGGCCGACGCCCTCGCCCAGCTCGCGGGCGGTGATCCGGGGTGGGCGGCCGGGCGCGACCGACACGGTGTCCTCGGTGAGGGTGCCGCCGAAGACATAGAACGCCCCGGCCGAACCGCCGTGGTCGTGCAGGTCGGTGCCCTGCCCGGGCAGCCAGGTCAGCAGCCAGGCCTCGTGGTGGTCGGTGGCCGCGAGCCGGTGATACCACCGCTCGGTGGGGCTGAACCGGGGAGCGACCGGCCATTCCTCGGGTGCGGCCGCATACCGGAGAGCGATGTCGAGATGGTCGATGCGAAGGTCGACGGCGGTCACGGGAGCTCCTCGCTTTGCATACATTGCCTATCAGTCCTATAGGTTTACCGCCAGACTGCGGCCAAGGGTAGCGTGGCGCGCGAATCTTCGGGCGGAAAGTCAGCCGATCTCTGCGAAAAACCTGGAAGCGCAGGTCAGCTAGGACAGCAAGCGCTGGCGCACCGCGCCAGATCGATCGCCAGGTCGGCGACGAGAGGGATTCCGGTCCGCTGCATGACGCCCATGGTGGCTCGGCCGTCCATCATGGGTCAAACCGGTTCCGCGATGTGGGAGGCCTCTGGTCAGGACCAGATCGCTGTGCCGGTCAGACCGATCAGGAACAGGACCGCGCCCAGCAGGGCGAGACCGGCCAGCCAGGGCGTCCGGCGGTCGGCGACCGTCATCGGGGCCAGGACGATCTCCTCCAGGGCCGGGTCGGCCGCCGGGGCCGGCGCCGGGACCCGCGCCTGACCGCGCCAGCCGCCGGCCACCGGGCCGCCGCCGATGCCCGGCGGTGCGGGCGGCGCGGGTGGTGCGGAGACTCCGCGGGCGGCGCCGCCGCCGGTGTCCGGTCCAGCGGGCGGCGCGGAGACCCCACGGGCGGCGCCGCCGCCCGTGCCCGGTCCGGCGGGCGGCGTGCCGAATCCCGGTGTGGCCGGGACGCGGGCCGCCGCCGGCCGGGCGATGCCCACGGTGTTCTCCGCGATCCGGCGCAGCCGGGTCTCCAGGCCGGCGGCGGACGGCCGGGCGGCCGGGTCCTTGGCCAGCATGTCGAGGATCACCGGGGTGAGCGGGCCCGGCCGGCGCGGCGCGTCCGGCTCGTCACTCGTCGCGGCCACCAGCGAGCCGGGGATGCTGTCCCGGGCGAACGGCGGCCGGCCCTCGGTGGCGGCGTACAGGGTGGCGCCCAGCGACCACAGGTCGGCCGCCGGGCCGGTGGGAACGCGTTGCAGGCGTTCCGGCGCGATGAAGAAGGGTGAGCCCACCAGCGGCTCGGCGGCGAAATCTGTGCCGTCGGTGGCGGCCAGGCCGAAGTCGGTGAGCACCACCCGGCCGCCGGGGTCGATCAGCACGTTGTGCGGCTTGACGTCGCGGTGCAGCACGCCGGCCGCGTGCGCGGCGGCCAGCGCGGCCAGCATCTGCAGGCCGATCCTGGCGGCCTCCCGGTGCGTGCGGGGCCCGTCCTCCGCCACCACCTCGTGCAGCGAGCGGGACTCGACGTACTCCATGACGATCCACGAGCGGCCGGACCACCAGACCACGTCGAAGATCTTCACCACGTTCGGGTGGTGGAGCCGGGCGGCGGCCCGGGCCTCGCCCATGGTGCGGTCGTCGGGCAGCCCGTCCGCCGGGGCGGCGATCTCCTTGACCGCGACCTTGCGCCACAGCAACTCGTCCTCGGCCAGCCAGACCCGGCCCATGCCGCCCTCGCCGATCACCTCGATCAGCCGGTACCGCCCGATCACCCGGTCCGCGTGCGCGTCGGAGCCGGTTGCCGTCATCACGCTCGTCTCGGTCATGCCCGGCATTCGGCGCCGATGTCGCCGCGGATGGGTGCGATCTTGGGGACGTATTCGGCCGGCTATCGGATCAGTTCGAGATAGGGCAGATGCCCGAATCGTCGGCCCTCCAATCCGTGCACGACTAATACCCGTCGATGCGGATAAAGCGGGACACATAGACTCGCCTTTGTTGCGCGCAGTAACGGTCAGCCAAAGTGCATCAATATCATTTTCTGCTCGATAGGTGAGATCATTTCGGAACTGGCCGGGCGAAATGGTGTCCGCTTGGCCGTGCTCGGACAGTGCCCTGGTGGCGGGCCTACTGGCCGGTAGATCTGAAAGACGCTCATGGCGGTTTGCCTCTTTCCGAAGGTGGCGGGAAAAGCCGCCGTGCGCAATCGCGTCACCACGCTGGGTCAATGAAATTGGTGGATGACTCACCGGATCGGCTCTCCCCCTCAGCCGTTAAGGCGGAAATCCCGCTCGGCAGGAGCTTCCGGAATGCGGAACGCTATATGGTGACGTGCGCCGCCGAGAACCGGTGCCGGGTCACCCGGGCCGCCTCCTCCGACCCCCAACGAACGAGGACGGACACGTGTTGAAGTCACGCCGCGGTCTGCTTACCGCCGGCCTCGCCGTCGCCGTGGTCGGCACCATCGGTGTCGCCTCGACTCTCGCCGCGGGCGCCGAACAAATCCCGGGGGACGCGCCCGCCGCCCCGGCCCAGGCCGCCCCCGCCGAACCGGCGTCCACCCCACCCACGGTCCTGCCGTGGGGCGGCCGCCCGCAACGGGTCAAGACGGGCAGCCCCGGCGCCAGCAGCCGGACGCTGCGTGCCGCCGGCCTCGCCGCCGCGGCGGCCGACGCCAGCGGTTCCCTGGTGCCCAAGGAACGCTACGGACCCAAGGGCCGGACCAGCCGTACGACGTTCCTCAAGTCGGGAAAGACCGAGATCGCCCCGCCGCCCGAGCCGCCGGACGATCCCTCGACCTCAAAAGTCTTCTTCCACTACAGCGTCGCCTCGCAGGCCGCCGAGACCGACGGCTCATATGCCAACATCACGATCGGCAAGCCGGCCCTCGACAAGAGCGATTACCACTCCCTCGCCGAGATCGCGGTGCAGTCGGCCGACGGCCAGCAGATCGTCGAGGTCGGGTGGAATGTCGACCGGGTGGTTAACGGCGACGACGACCCGCACCTGTTCGTCTACCACTGGGTCAACCGTGAGACCAGCTGCTACAACGGCTGCGGCTTCAAGCAGTACAGCAGCAACCTCAAGCCCGGCGACACCCTGCCGTACGACGTCACCAAGAAGTTCGGCGTCCAGTATTACGCCGGGAACTGGTGGGTCGCGTTCGACTCGGAGTGGATCGGCTACTTCCCCGAGGCGCTGTGGAACGCGAAGAGCGTCAAGTTCAGCCGCTCCGGCCTCGTGCAGATCTTCGGTGAGGTGGCCGCGCAGACCGAGACGCCGTGCACCGACATGGGTAACGGCCAGCCGCCGGAAAAGGAGACCGCGGCCCGGGTGGCCAGCATCTCCCTGCTCAACGGCCCGACCGTGGCGATGTTCGTCCGCAGCACCAGCGACGCCTACCAGGTGCAGCCGCTGAGCGCCCGCACCTTCCGCTTCGGCGGCCCCGGCCTTTGCTGAGCCGGCTCCGCCTCTGCTGAGGCAGCTCTCAGCGACGATGCCCGGCCCCCAGATGGGGACCGGGCATCGTTTTGTCGAACCGTTCTCAGGGTTGCGGTGTACAACCTGGTGGAGTCGGACTGGCGGGAGCGGCGCGGATGAGGCGACGGGTAAGCCCTGACGAGGAGCTGATGACCGCCCTCTACACCGAGCACTATCCGGTGTTGCTCAGCTTCATCCTGCGATATGTGCAGGACCGGCACCGGTCCGAGGACCTGGTGCAGGAGACGCTGCTGCGGGCCTGGAAACACATCGACCACCTCGATCCCGATCCGGCGCGCACCCGGTCGTACCTGTTGACCATCGCGCGCAACGTGGTCACCAACGCGTGGCGGGCCGAGCAGCGCCGGCCACACCTGGTCGCCGACGAGGCCGCCGTCAACGCCCTGCCGTCCGCGGACAACGTGGACCAGCTCGTCGAGGGCTGGCTGGTGGCCGAGGCGCTGGACCGGCTCTCCGCCGAGCACCAGGCCGTGGTCCGGGCCATGTATTACGAGGGGCAGAGCGTGGCCGACGCGGCCAGACAGCTCTCGGTGCCGGAGGGCACGGTCAAGTCCCGGGCGTACTACGCGGTCCGGGCGCTGCGGACGGCCTTCGAGGAGATGGGGGTGCTGCGGTGAGCGCCGAGCACGACGAGCTGCACCGGCTGCTCGGTGGCTACCTGCTCGGCGGGCTCGACGAGGCGGACACCGACCAGCTGGACGCCCACCTGCGCGACTGCGACGAGTGCCGCGCCGAGTTGGAGCGGTTCTCGCCCGTACCCGAGCTGCTGCGCCGGCTTCCGGAGGCGCACGGCCCCGCCGGCGGTGGAGCGCAGCCGCCGATCAGTATGTCCGCGCGGCCCAGCCCGGAAAACATCGAGGGCCTGCTGCGCCGGATGCGGGCCGAGCGCAGCCGGGAAAACCGGATGGCCCGGGTCCGCTGGCTGGCCGCCGCGGCCGTGGTGCTGGTCGCCGCGGTGATCGGAATCGGTGTGCTCCGGAGCAACCGGGAGACCGAGCCGCCCTCGACGCTGCCCAGCCCGCAGCTGGTCACCGCGCAGTTCACGGCGGCCACCGGCAGCGGGCTCACCGGCCAGGCGGTGCTCACCCCCAAGGTGTGGGGCGTCTCGGTGGCGCTCGACGTGACCAAGCTGCGCGGCCAGGGCCCGTTCAAGTGCCAGGTGCGCAGCCTGCAGGGCCAGACCGAGCAGGCGGCGATCTGGGGGCCGACGCCGAGCGGGAGCGCCAAGGTGATCGGGGCGAGCTCGATCCAGCTGCGCAACGTGCGCTCGGTGACGGTCGCCGACCGCGACGGCCGCCCGCTCGGCACCGCCAACGTGGACTAGGACCAGACGGCGGTCCGGGCGACGTCCCAGCGGGCCGACATCGAGGCGTAGATGCGGGACGCCTCGTCGGGCCGCTCACCGGCCAGGGCGGCGGCGTCCTCCAGCGCCGCGGCCAGCTCGAATCGCCGGCCCACCCGGCGGTAATGCGCCGCCGCGGCGAGCGCCGGGGCCGGGTCGCCGTGCAGGAGGGCCTGGCAGCGCAGGTCGGCCGCGTACGCCCGAGCCGGGCGCACTTCCTTGGCTGCCTCGGCGGCGCAGATCGCCGCGGCCTGCTCGGCGATGTCCGATCGGGAGTGCGCTCGGGCCAGCCGCAGCACGTCCGGCAACCATTGGTGGCGCAGCATCATCGGGGCGTACGACGGCTGCAGCAGCGGCGCGATCAGCTCGAACGCCTCCGCGGGCCGGCCCTTCCGCTCGGCACCGAGCGCGCGAGCCATCAGCAGGAAGTCGCAATTCTCCCGCTCCGCCTCGCTGGCCGGCACCGCGTCGGCCGCGTCCAGGTGGGCGGCGGCCAGATCGGGGGCGTCCCGGTGCAGCGCGATCAGCGCGGCCACCCCGTGCAGCAGCATGGTGACCGCGCCCGGCTCGCGCAGCCCATGGAACGGGAGGCCGTCCTCGGTCACCGCACCGACCTCGGCCAGCGCCTCGTCCCACCGGCCCAGCCAGTAGTCCTGCACCGCGGTGGCCACCTGCAGACCGGCCGCCAGCCGGTGCTCCGCCGCGAACGCCGCCGCCGATCGCAGCGTGTGCTCGGCCTCGTCCAGCCGGTCGAGGTTCTGCAGCGAGAACAGCCGGTTGTCCAGCAGATCGAAGTACGTCTCGGCCAGCTCGGGCCGGTCCCGCACCACGGCCAGCGCCCGGTCCACGTGGTCGAGCGCGCGTTCGTGGTCGCGCCGGATCGAGCTGGTCAGCCAGATCGTCTGGAGCGCGAACGCGGTCTCGTACGGCTGCCCGGCCGCCACCGCCTCGGCGGCCACCGCCCGCGCCCGTTCCTCGGCCCGGTCCAGGTCGTCGAGGTCGCCGCGGCGGAAGTTGGCCAGCAGCACCCGATGCCGGGTCCGCCAGGCGGCCGGCACCCGCGGGTCGTCGATCGCCTCGCGCAGCATCGCCACCGCCGCCGGCTCGGCGCCCCGGCGGTATCGCATGGTGGCCAGCAGTTGGCGCATCTCGGCCCGGTCGCCCGGGTCGGTGGCGAGCGCCATCGCCTCCTCGGCCTCGGTCGTCGGCCGGCCGTCCCGGCGGAACTCGAGCCGGACCAGCGCGACCAGCAGCAGCCCGCGCTGGGCCGCGGACGGCAGGCCGGTGCGCAGGGTGCGCCGGATCAGGTCGCCGGCGATCTGCGGCACCCGGCGCACCACCTCGGCATGGTGTTCGATCAGCCAGTTCAGCACCCAGGTGTCGACCACCGGGGCGGACGCGTTGAGCTGCTCGGCGACCCGGGTGACCGGGCTGCCGCCGGTGGCCAGCACCTCGGCGGCGTGCCGGTGCAGGCCGGCGCGCAGGGCCGGCGGCACGCTCGCGACCAGGGCCTCGCGCAGGAACGGGTGCCGGAACGCCAGGTCGGTGCCGCTGTCCACCAGCACGCTCGCGGCGAGCGCCTCCTCCAGCGCGCCGACCAGGTCGAGGGCCGAGCGCCCGGTGACCGCCACCACCTCGCTCACCGAGAACTCCGAGCCGAGCAGCGCGGCCAGGCGCAACACCTCGCGGGTCTCCGGGGCCAGCAGGTCCAGGGTGGCGGCGACGGCGGCGAGCAGGGTCTGCGGCGGGTCGACCGTCACGTCCGGACCGATGTCGGCGCGGCCGCCGGCGATCGCGATCGCGTCCCGCTGCATCAGGGCGGCGAGCAGCTCCCGGGCGTACAGCGGGTTGCCGCCGGACCGGGCCACCAGGGCCCGCAGGTTGGTACCGGGCGGGGCGCCGGCCAGCGTGGCCGCCAGGCGGTCCAGTTCGGCGGGACCGAGCGGGCCGAGATTCATCGGGCGGCGTTGCCGGGCCTCGACCAGCCGGCGGAGGGTGGCTCGCGCCGCCGGGCGAGCCGCGGCGACCAGCAGCAGCGGCAGCCGGGCGATCAGGCCGAGCAGACGTTCCCAGACCCGGGTGGTGGCGTTGTCCGCCCACTGCATGTCGTCGACGATCAGGATGAGCGGCGCCGCCGCGCAGGCCGCGCGCACCGTGGCGACGATCTGATCCTCGGCCACCGCCGGCTCGGCGACCGGGCCACGCGGCCGGCGCGACGCCGTCTCCAGGCCCAGGGCCCTCGACAGCACCTGCAGGGGCACCCGCGAGCCCAGCTGGTCGGCCGCGCCCCAGGCCACCCGGCAGCCGAACTGCGCGGCGTCGGCGAATGCGTGGGTCAGCAACTCGGTCTTGCCGATGCCCGGCTCACCGGAGATCCAGACCGCGCCGCCGGTACCCGCCGCAACCGCCTTGACCAGGCCGCGCAGATGATCAATTTCGGGCTCCCGGCCGAACCGGTCGCGGCCGGCGAGACCGTCCCGCAGCGCCTTCGCGATCGGCGTCGGCACCACCGTGCGGAACGGTTCCGGTGCCGGCCGCTCCGCCGAGCCGGCCAGCACCTGCCGCTGCACCTGGCGCAGCGCCGGCCCGGGCTCGATGCCCAGGTCGGCGACGAGGGTGCGGCGGGCGGCGCGGAACACCTCAAGCGCCTCGGCGTGCCGGCCGGCCCGGTGCAGGGCCCGCATCAGCAGTTCGTGCAGCGCTTCGTGCAGCGGATTGTCCTTGACCAGCCCGGTCAGCTCGGCGATCAGGCCGTCGTCGCCGCCGGACTCGAGCAGGATCCGGGCGCGCTGCTCGGCCGCGGCGAGCCGCAACTCGGCGAGCCGTTGCCGGTCCAGTTCCAGGAACGGGCCGGTCAGGGTGGCGTACGCGTCGCCGCGCCACAACCGCAGCGCCTCGTCGAGCCGGTCGGCGGCCGCCCGGCCCGCGCCCGCGGCGAGCCGCTCGGCGGCCATCGCGCGCAGCCGCTGGAACCGGCCGGAGTCCAGCTCGGCGGGATCGAGCCGGAGCAGGTAGCCGCCCGCGGCGGTGCTCAGCATGCCGCCCGCCAGCGAGCGGCGCAGCCCCGACACGTACGTGTAGACGTTGCCGACCGCCGTGGCCGGCGGCGAGTCACCCCAGACCGCGGCGATCAGCTCATCCCGGCCGACCGGCCGGCCGGCGTGCGCCGCGAGCACCGCGAAGACCGCGCGTTGCCGGGCCGCCCCGAGGTCGATCTCGTGCTCCCCGATCCAGGCACGCACCGGCCCGAGCACGCTGACGCGCAAGACGTTCGGCACGTGTCCTCCCGAGTCGGTGTCTGCCAACTTCGAGGGAGACGGGCCGGGTGTCAATGGATAACACAAACCGCACGGACGGGCACCGTTGCCGGCGGCACCTTTCACCGCCCGGCCGGTCTCTGCTGAACTGGCCTCTCGCACCGTAGACGGCCGATGAAGGATCCGTGAAGGTTCTCTGAAGGCCCGTTCCCGACACTGGCTGCACACGTCGGCACGTGGGAGGGAGCAGCCGTGGAACAGATCCGGGTCGCGGTGCACGCGATGGACCCGCTCAGCCAGGCCGGCCTCACCGCGTTGCTGACCTTCCGCGGCGACTTCACCGTGCTGCGGGCCGCGCAGCGGGCCGAGGCGAACGTCCTCGTGGTGGCCGCCGAGCAGCTCAGCGCGGGCGTGGTCGCGTCGCTGCGCCGAGACGCCGCCGAGGTGGCCGCGCCGGTCGTGCTGGTGGTGCAGGAGATCGGCGAGGAGGAGCTGCTCACCGCGGTGGAGTGCCGGGTGGTGGCGATCCTGCCGCGGGTCGCGGTCACCGCGGAACGGCTGGCGCACAGCGTACGGGCGGCCGCGGCCGGTGGCGGGGTGATGCCGCCGAACCTGGTCGGCGAGCTGCTCAAACACGTCGAGCGGATGCAGCGGGACGTGCTCACGCCGAACGGCCTGAACGCCTCCGGGCTGAGCCCGCGGGAGATCGACGTGCTCCGGCTGATGGCGGAGGGCTTCGACACCAACGAGATCGCCGGCAAGCTCTGCTACTCGGAGCGGACCGTGAAGAACGTGATCTACGGCGTGACCCACCGCCTCAAGCTGCGCAACCGGTCACACGCGGTGGCCTACGCGCTGCGCGCCGGAATGATCTAGGGGCTTAGATGGGGGCATGGAAACGCCTCCAAAACTCAAGGCCGGCGACCGGGTTGCGATCGTCTCGCCGTCCTGGGCCGGGCCCGGGGTCTACCCCGCCACCCACGAGCTGGCTGTGCGCCGCATCCGGGAGGAGTTCGGGCTCGAGCCGGTCGAGTTCCCGACCACCCGGCAGCCGGGCGCGACCCCGGCGGCCCGGGCCGCCGACCTGATGGCCGCCTGGGCCGACCCGTCGATCCGGGCGGTGTTCGCGACCATCGGCGGCGACGACCAGATCACCGTGCTGCCGCATCTGGACCCGGCGCCCTTTCGGGCCGATCCCAAGCCGTTCTTCGGCTACTCGGACAACACCAACCTGCTGAACTGGCTGTGGCTGCACGGGATCGCCGGCTATCACGGCGGCTCGACCATGGTGCATCTCGCGCGCGGCGGCGGCATCGATCCCGAGCACGCCGAGTCGCTGCGGGCCGCCCTCTTCGAGAGCCGGGACCTGGATATCCGGCCGGTCGAGCGGTTCGCCGACGAGGAACTGGGCTGGGACGATCCGGCGTCGCTGACCCGGTCGTCGCCCACCGTGCCGAGCCCGGGCTGGGTGTGGCACCAGCCGGACCGGGTGGTCTCCGGGTCGGCCTGGGGCGGCAACCTGGAGATCCTGCACTGGAACCTGGCCGCCGGCCGGTGGATCCGCCCGGTCGCGGACTATGCGGGCGCGGTGCTGCTGCTGGAGACCTCCGAGGAGATGCCGCCGGCCGACGAGGTCTTCCGGATGCTGCGCAACGCGGGCGAACGCGGGCTGCTGGCGCAGTTCCCCGCCGTACTGGTCGGGACCGCGAAGGCCAGCCACCGCGGCAACCGGCCGCCGCAGGAGGAACGGGCCCGATTTCGCGACGATCAGCGGGCGGCGGTGCTGCGGGCACTCGCCGCGTACAACCCGGCGGCGATGGCCGTCTTCGGTGTCGATTTCGGACACACCGCGCCGCAGTGGATCCTGCCGTACGGCGGCCGGATCACCGTCGACGGGCCGGCCCGCCGGGTCGTCGCGCACTACTGAGCGGCCTCACGGCTTGCCGAGCTGCCGCCAGTTCGTCTCGGTCATGTCGATCTTGTAGTGCTTCGCGGCGGCCTTGATGTTTTCGAAGGCCTGGTCGCGCTCGTCGTCCGTGACGTCCTTGGTCTGGTCGAACCGGGCCAGGGCGTTACGGACGTGGTCGGCGTCGGTCAGTGGTTCCTTGCGTTTGCCCGGGAAGGCGTACGCGCTGTCCGGGAGCTTGTTGCGGTCCTCGGCGGACAGCTCGCCGTGCTTCGTCACGGGCTTCCAGGTAGTCGTGGCCATGCCTACCGATTACCCACGCTCTCCGCTGGCACACGCGGGTGCACCGGCGGGGCGCACGGGTCACAGAAGCTGCGTACCGGCGTTGGGGCCGGCAGCCGGCTCGGGATGAGGAGGTAGGCGGTGACGCCCCCGGCGGTCATCAACACGGCGCCGATCAGCATGGTGTTGCGATAGACCGGGTGCAGCGTGACCGGGTCGGTGAGGTTGCCCGAGCCCAGGCCGGCGGCGAGCGGCAGGACCGCGACGGCGAGCAGGCCGGCCGCCCGGGCCACGGCGTTGTTCACCCCCGAGGCGATGCCCGCGAGCGCGTCGTCCAGGGCGCCGAGGGCGGTGGCGGTGAGCGGCGCCACCAGCAGCGAGAGACCAAGGCCGAGGACGATCACGGAGGGCAGGACATCGATCGCGTACGTCGCGTCCGCCCCGATCCGCGCCATCAGCAAAAGGGACGCGGCGCACACCAGCGGCCCGGCCGCCATCGGCAGGCGCGGGCCGATCCGGTGGGCCAGCGCACCCGCGCGGGCGGAGAACAGCAGCATCAGGATCGTGGTGGGGAGCAGGGCGATGCCGCTGGCCAGCGGGGTGAACCCGGCGACCACCTGCAGGTTGACCACGAACAGGAAGAACACCCCGCCGGTCGCCGCATAGACCAGGAAGGTGACCAGATTGGCGCCGCTGAACGGGCGGACCCGGAAGATCTCCAGGGGCACCATCGGATGCGGCGAGCGGCGCTCGGCCAGCACAAAGGCGACCATGCCGGCCACCCCGACCGCGAGCGAGGCCAGCACGACCGGATCCCCCGGCCCGTTCTGCGGCCAGGCGGTGAAGCCATAGGTCAGGCCGCCCAGGCCGGCGGCGCCGGTCACCACGCCCAGCAGGTCGAACTGCCGGGCGGCGGCCGGGTTGCGGGTCTCCGGCACATGCCGTGCGGTGACCCAGAGGACCAGCGCGGCGAGCGGCACGTTGATCAAGAAGATGTACCGCCAGCTGCCGACCTCGACCAGCCAGCCACCGAGGAACGGGCCGAGCGCGCCGCCGATCCCGCCGAGCCCGGACCAGGCGCCGATGGCACGGGACCGGTCCTCGCGAACGAAGGACGCCTCCAGGATGGCGAGCGCGCCCGGGGTGAGCAGTGCGCCGCCGATGCCCTGCAGCACGCGTGCGGCGATCAGCATCTCGACGTTCTGCGCCAGGCCGCAGAGCAGGGAGGCGAGCGCGAACCAGGACACGCCGAGCAGGAAGATCCGCTTGCGGCCGTACCGGTCGCCGAGCGAGCCGCCGAGCAGCACCAGCGCGGCCAGGCTCAGCGCGTACCCGTTGACGGTCCACTGCAGGCCGGCGGCGTCCGCGTCCAGGTTGCGGCCGATCGCGGGCAGCGCGATGTTGACCACGGTGGCGTCGATGAAGGCGAGGCTGGAGCCCAGGACCGTGGCGAACAGCACCCAACGGCCGGACGGTGAGCGGTAGTGGATCAGATTGGCGTCGGTCACCCCGTGCGGATCCATGCCGCGACCCTACGCCGCGAACGAGGTCAGGCGGTGCGCCGGAAGGCGATCTCGGCGGGTGCCGTCGGGCGCATCGCGTGCCGGACGGCCAGCGCGGCCGCGGTCGCGGCCCGGGTCGACTTCGTCGCCGCGGCGGGCCCGCGCAGCAGCAGGTTGTCCAGCCGCGCGCAGAGCTCGGCGCGGTGGAACGGCTTGGTGAGGTAGTCGTCGGCGCCGGCGTGCAGGGCTTCGAGCATCGGCCGGTCGCTGATGTCGGCGCTGAGCAGCATCACCGGCAGGAGGGCGGTGCCGGGCTCGCCACGCAGCCGGCGGCACAGCTCGATCCCGTTCTCGCCGGGCATCCGTACGTCGATCAGCGCGGCGTCGATGCCGCCACCGCGCAGGACGCCCAGCGCCTCCGGGGCATCGCCGGCCGGGCGCACGTCGTGGCCGGCGCGGCGCAGCGCGATCGCCAGCATCTCGCGGTGATCCGAGTCGTCATCGGCGATGAGTACGGTGGGCACGCGGACCTCCGGGAGCGAGACGACACACTGCTCTTCGGCAACCGCCCGGATACCACTTAGCCCTTTTTGCTGTTGCGCACGTACGATCTCGAGGCGGGAAAGCCCACGGCCGAGGTCGGCCTGGTCCTGAAGCTGGTCGCCGCGCTGGGCTTGACGCTCGACGTGCGCCCCGAGCCCGAACTGCCGCCGCAGGCTGGAGGATGGATGATCCGGGAGGCTCGGGCCGACGAGATCGGGGCGCTGCAGGCCATCGAGGTGGCCGCCGGCCGGGTGTTCGCGACGGTGGGGATGGATCTCGTGGCCGGGGACGAGCCGCTGCCGGCGGCGGAGCTGCTCGGCTACCAGCGGGACGGGCGGGCCTGGGTGGCCACCGATGGCGAGGATCGGGTCGTGGCCTATCTGATCGCCGAGTGGGTGGACGGCAACGTGCACGTCGAGCAGGTGTCGGTGCATCCGGATGCGGCCGGGCGGGGGATCGGTGCGGCGCTGATCGAGCACGTCGCGCGGTGGGCGCGCGAGCGGGGCGCCCCGGCGCTTACCCTCACGACGTTTGCCGAGGTCGCGTGGAATGCTCCCTACTACGGGCGGCTTGGGTTCCGCCCGCTGGCCGACGCCGAACTGACCGCCGGGCTTGTCAAGATCCGGGCCGCGGAGGCCGCGCACGGCCTCGACCGATGGCCGAGGCTCGGCATGCGCCGCGAGCTCTAGGGTGGGTGTCATGCGTGCTGCTGTGTTCGAACAACCGGGTCCCGCGTCCGTGCTCCAGATCGTCGACCGGGAGGCCCCGCCCGCCGGGCCCGGCGAGGTGCGGGTGCGGATCGTGCTGTCCGCCGTCAATCCCACCGACACCGGCACCCGCGCCGGCCGCGGCGTGCCCGACGGGGTGAGTCCGCCCCGGGTGCCCAACCAGGATGGCGCCGGCGTGGTCGACGCGGTCGGTGACGGGGTGACCGGCCTGGCCGTCGGCGACCGGGTCTGGGTGTGGGACGCCGGCTACGGCCGGGTGAACGGCACCGCCCAGGAGCTTGTGGTGCTGCCCCGCCGCCAGGTCGTCCGGATGAACGACGACGTGCCGTTCGAGGTCGGCGCCGCCCTTGGCATCCCGGCGCTCACCGCGCACCGCTGCCTCACCCTGGCCAGCGACGGGCCGGCCCGGTTGGCGCCCGGCGCGCTCGCCGGCCGTACGGTGCTGGTCGCCGGCGGGGCGGGCGCGGTCGGCAACGCGGCGATCCAGCTCGCCAAGTGGGCCGGCGCGACCGTGCTGACCACGGTCTCGGCGAAGGAGAAGGCCGACCTGGCCGCCGCGGCCGGGGCCGACCTGGTGATCAACTACCGGGAGGAGGACGTGGCCGCTCGGATCCGCGAGCACAGCCCGTCCGGGCCGCACATCGTGGTCGAGGTCAACACCGACAACCTGCGGCTCGACCTGAATGTGGTCGCCCCCGGCGGCAACATCGCGATCTACGTGGCCGGCGAGGTGACCATCCCGAGCTTCCGGGCGATGCTCAAGAACGTCAGCCTCGACTTCGTCCTCACCTACACGACCAGCACGCCGGAGAAGGACGCCGCGGTCGCCGCGGTGGCCGAGGCGGTGAACGCGGGCGCCTTCCGGGTCGGCGCGGAGGCCGGGCTGCCGATCGTGCGCTTCCCCTTCGAGCGGATCGCCGAGGCGCACGAGGCGGTCGAGCAGCACGCCGTCGGCAAGGTCGTCATCGAGGTGACGCGCCCTTAGGCCCTGGCGAGCAGGGCGTCGGCCACCCGCTGCACGCCGCGGCCGTCCACCGCCTGCCAGGCCCGTGCGGCCAGGGTGGTCCGGGCGGCCGCGTCGGTGAGCAGCCCGCGCAGCGTGGCCACCGAGGTTTCGCCCAGGTGGCCGAGCTGCCCGAGCCCGGCCGCGTAACCGCGCGCGATCGTCCGCTCGTACCCCAGGATCTGGTTGTCCACCACCCACACCAGGGCCGCGGGCAGGCCGAGGCAGAGCAGTTCCCAGGTCGAGGTGCCGCTGGCGCTGACCGCCAGGTCGGCGCCGGCGAGCAGCTTGGGCAGGTCGTCGGTGGGCGCGATGATGTCGAAGCGCTGGCCCGGCCCGGCGGTCACCGCGTGCAGCTCGCGGCGCAGGCCCTCGTCCGCGCCGATGATCGTGGCGTCGAACGGCACCCCGGTCGCGGCGAGCAACCCGGCGATCTGCGGGGCGGCCCGGTAGGCGTCCGTACCGCCGAAGAAGGCGACGACCCGCGGCGTACGCGTGTCGGTGTGCACCGGCGCGGCCAGCGGCCGCAGCTGGCGCACCGAGCCGCGCAGCAACGCGTAGTCCAGGCCGGCCAGCCCGACCGCGCCCGCGGCCGTGATCACGGCGTCCAGGTTCTGGTCGACGTAGATGTCGGCGGTCTGCCCGCGGAAGTCGCCGTCCACGATGGCCAGCACGGTGCGGCCGGTCTTGCGGACCGCGACGCTCTGCTGCGGCGGCAACGTGTACGAGTCGATCACCAGTGCGTCCAGCTCCAGCCGCTCGACCGCGGCGACCAGGCCGACCGGGTCGAACGGCGGCGGGTGCCAGGGCAGCCCGCGCTGGGTGAGCTGGGCCGATGCCCACTCGACGCCGCCCAGGTCGCTGAGGAAGCGGACGCCGACGCCGCGGGACACCAGCTCCTCGGCGAGCGCCACGCAGCGGACCAGATGCCCGACGCCGGTGCGGGCACCGGCGTCGCAGCGAATTCCGACGAGTGTCACGCCTGAATGAGGGCCTTCTGCAGGACGTGCGCGTTCAGCTCGATCAGGTCGGGCCGGCCGGCCAGCCAGTCGGCGAGGGCCCGCACCGAGATCGGGTCGTCGCCGAAGTGGTCGACGATCGCCTCGATCAGCTTCCAGTCGTCCTCGGTGTCCAGGGTGAGCCGCAGGTGCGACAGGTCGGGCTGCATGGTCAGCCCGATCACGTCGAACTCCTCGGCGTGCGTGTAGATGTACGACGTCACGTGGGTGCGGTGGTGCTCGGTGGCGAGCGGATCGATGGCCCGCAGCACCGGCGTGCGGACCGCCTCGACGTCCAGGCCCCGCGGCAGCGTACGGGCGATCGACGTGGTCAGGTAGTCGACCCCGGCCGCCGTGAAGACCCGGTGGGCGAGGCCGACCAGGTAGGGGTCGAGCAGCGGGCAGTCGGCGGTGAAGCGCAGCACCACGTCGCTCTCATGCCGGTCGAGCACTCCCAGGAAGCGGGTCAGCACGTCATCGACCGGTCCGCGGTAGCAGGGCACGCCGATCGCCGCGCACTCGGCCACGATCGCGTCGTCGGCCGGCTCGACCGTGGTCGCCACGACCAGCTCGTCGAGCACGCCACTCTGCTGTGCGGCGCGGACGACCCGGTCGAGCACCGTACGGCCGCCGAGCCGGCGCAGCACCTTGCCGGGCAGCCGCGACGAGCCCATCCGGGCCTGGATTATTCCGAGGGTCTTCATGAGAGTCCTTTTCGGATTTGGTTGCGAGCCTTGCGCGCGACGCTGACGCCGAGCTTCGCGACGCGGTAGCTCACCGTGCCGCTAAACGCGGAGATCTGCAAGCGGGCCCGGTCCAATTCCTTATCCCGTTTGCGCAATTGTTTCTCGCGTCTGTCCAGCTCACGCTCGTACCACTCAGAACGTGACGCTGCGTCGGCCAGCTGCCTGCGGAGCGCACGCAGTTGCTCTTCGTGTTCGCGCCGTGAGTCGGGCAGCGGTGGTTCGTCACCCGGCTCGACCGCCGGCACAGTGTCCGGCAGGCCGGCGGCGCCGTGCAGGATCGAGGTCAGCGTCTGCAGGTCGGTGGCGGCCGGCCAGGGATGTGCGTAGCCGCCGCCCAGCAGCGTCTGCGCGAACCGGCGGAGCACGTCGGTCTGGGCCGGCAGGGTCGGGTCGAGCAGCCGGTAGACGTCCTCGGACGGGGAGTCCTGATGGACGACGACGTTGTCCGGGGTCGCCTCGGGCAGCGCCGCGATCCAGCCGCTGAGCAGCCGCCGCAGCATCGGCAGGTCGTGCCGGAGGGCGGCGCCGAGCAGGAGTTCCTCGAGCAGCCGGCCGGCCGGCAGCGGACCGTTCAGGGTGGACAGGTCGCGGCCGGGCGCCTGGCGGATCACCCGCCGCTGCCAGTCGCCGTCCAGGCCGGGGGCGATCTCGATCACCGGGCCGTCGCCGAGCAGCACCGACGGCAGGCTGACAGTGGACGCGGGGCGCGGCGCGCGATGTGCCACGACCAGCCAGGCGGCGGCGAACTCGGAGCCCAGGCCGCCGCGCACGGCGGCGGCGGCGAGCCGGCGCGGATCGCTGAGCACCGCCCGATCGGCGTACGCCTTGCCGACCGCTCCCGCGGTGACGGCGGCGAGCGCGTCCACGGGGCCGTCCTGCAACGCGTTCGGGGTGGCGATCAGGGTGGGCGCCGCGGGGGACGGCCAGGCCGTGGCCAGCCAGTCGACCGCCAGGCCCTCCGCGGCGAGCCCGCCGGCGAGCCGGGTCGGGTTGCCGGGCTTGGTGTCGAACTCGCCGAGCGGCAGCCAGGCCCCGTCGCCCTGCGCCGAGGTGGCGCTGGCCAGGTCGACCAGCCGGTGCACGCCGAGCTCGTTCTCGACCGCGAGCAACAGGGTGCCGCCGGGGCGCAGGGCCTTCTTGAGCGCCTGCAGGCTCTCGGCCCAGTCGTACTGCGGGCCCTCGGCCGAGCAGAGCCGGCCGAGGCCGTCGAGCGCGACCACCACGTCGTACCGCTCGACGTCGGTGATCTTGGAGAGGGTGCCGCAGAGCACCTCCACGCCGCGGGCGTCCAGCTCGTTCGCCTTGGGCTGGGAGCGGACGAGGCAGGTGACCGAGGAGCGGGCGGCGACCGCGTCGACCAGCGCGTCGTCGTGCGGACCGGCGATCAGCACCTGCCCGCCGGCCGGCAACTGGTCGACCAGATAAGCGAACAGGGCGCCGCCGGCCGCGGGATCGTCCTCGACGAAGGCGGGCATCTCGCCGCCGATCATGTGGATCACGCGGCCACCGCCGTCGGCAGGTAGGCGGTCCAGCCGAACATGGCCCGCAGCTCGGCCGGCGAGGCCAGGTAGCCCTCGCCCAGTTCGGCCATCGCCGTCGCCCGGGCGGCCGCCAGGTCGAGATGCTTGCCGTGCAGTTCCGGCCAGTCCCGCCGCACGCGTTCGGCGGTCGGCCGGTCCTCCTTGTCGAGATACATCGGGTCACCGTAGACGGCCGGTTCACAGCCGGCCGCAACGCCGTGGAAGATCGCGCTACTCAGCCGGTTGGACGCCACCCGTTTGTGTTTGCGCAGCTCAGCGAGCTGATTGTGGAGGAATTCGCGGGTTGTGTCCCGCCACATGTACCCACGGTAGCCGTGGCAGATGACGCGGCCGGCCTTTTCGTACTCGGCCCGGACCCGGTCGTTGCGATATTCATGCCAATACAGGCAAAAGGTGACCGGACCGTCCTCGGTCTCCAGGATCTCGTCGACCAGCCGCTGGTGATCGCCCTTGATGTGCTGGCCCTCCCAGCCATGGAACGGATACCAGATCGTGCCGGAGCGCTCGACCGGCTCGTCAGACGGGGTTGCCAGGGTGAGCAGGTAGAGAAACGGAGCGCCGACCACCGTGGCCTGGCGGCGGCCCATCGACCACGAACGCCGCCGGGTCTGCTCGGACCAGACGAAAATCGGACGACCGGGCACGTACGGCGTGCCGGCGCCCAGCCCATCCACGACGTTCCAGCCGTGCTGGAGGTAGCCGTTGATCCGCGGTGGATGCTCCGGGTCGAGCCCGCAGTACTCGGCCATGACGTGGGCATGCCCGTAGAAGTGATTGGCGTGGTGCACCCGCTAGCTCCCGAGGATCTGGCGCAGCTCCTCCACGACGCGGTCCTGGTCGGCGTCGGTGAGGTCGACGAAGAGTGGCAATGACAACTCTTCAGCGTAGAAGGCCTCGGCGACCGGGCACATGCCGCGGCGGTAGCCGAGGTCGGCGAACAGCGGATGCCAGTAGACCGGGATGTAGTTGACCTGCACGAGGATGCCGGCGGCGCGCATCCGGTCATACACCTCGCGGCGCCGGCCGTCCAGCACGCGTACGGGGTAGAGGTGCCGCATCGGGTCGACGCCCTCACGCTGGATCGGCAGCCGCAGCCCCGGCACGTCGGCGAGCAACTCGTCGTAGCGCGCGGTCAGGTGCTGCCGCTTCGCCTTGAACTCGGCCAGCCGGCTCAGCTGCGAGCTGCCCAGCGCGCAGAGCAGGTCGGGCAGCCGGTAGTTGAGCCCGAACCCGTGCACCTCGTAATACCAACCGCCCTCGTCGGCCGAGCGCAGCCGGGCCGGATCGCGCACCACGCCGATGTGCGCGAAGGTGCGCGCCCGGTCGAGCAGGTCGGGCCGGATCGAGGCGACCCCGCCGCCCTCGGCGGTGGTCATGTTCTTGGTCGGGAAGAACGAGAAGGTGGTCAGGTCGGCGAGCGTGCCGACCGGCCGGCCGTAATACGTCGAGCCGATCGCGTGGGCCGCGTCGCCGACCAGCACGGCGCCCACGTCCTCGGAGATCTTCCGGAGCGCGTCGTACTCGGCCGGGTGGCCGGCGTAGTCGACCGCGGCGATCGCCTTTGTCCGCGGGGTGACCACCGCCTCGACGGCGGCCGGGTCGAGGTTGGCGGTCTCGTCCTCGACGTCCGCGAAGATCACCTCGGCGCCGAGCATGGCCGCGCAGGACGCGGTGGCCACGAACGTCATCGGGGTGGTGACGACCTGGTCGCCGGGGCCGACCCCGGCCGCGGCGTACGCGGTGTGCAGCGCGTTCGTCCCGTTGCTCACGGTGATGACGGGCGCGCCGGCGACCGCCTCCAGGTCGGCCTCGAACTGCTTGACCCGAGGGCCGGTGGTCAGCCAGTCGCTGCCGAGGGCGGCCACGACCGCGGCCACGTCCGAATCGTCGATCGACTGCCGCCCGTACGGCAGCATCAGTTGTCCTCGAGCAGCGCGCGCATGTCGTCGACGGAGAGCCAGAGGTCGTTGTTGTCGGAGCGGTAGTTGAAGCCGTCCGGCACTTCCTCGCCGCCCGCCGGGGTCTCGTAGCCCCAGCTCGCGACGACCGGCTGCACCACGTAACGGTCCGGGAAGCGCAGCGTGCGGCGGCTGTCGTCGGAGGCGATCATCTCCTCGTGCAGCTTCTCGCCCGGGCGGACGCCCATCTCGTGGGTCGGCGCGCCCGGCGCGACGGCCTCGACGAGGTCGAGGATGCGCATGCTCGGGATCCGCGGCACGAACAGCTCGCCGCCCTGCATCACGTCGAACGAGTCGACGACGAACTTCACGGCGGCCGGCAGGGTGATCCAGAAGCGGGTCATCCGCTTGTCGGTGATCGGCAGGCTCTTGCCCTCGGCGGCGAGCTTGCGGAACAGCGGGACGACCGAGCCGCGGCTGCCCATGACGTTGCCGTAGCGGACCACGGCGAGCCGGGTCGGGTGGGTGGCGGCGTAGTGGTTGCCCGCGATGAACAGCTTGTCGGCGACGAGCTTGGTCGCGCCGTACAGGTTGATCGGGCTGGAGGCCTTGTCGGTGGAGAGCGCGACGACCTTCTTCACCCCCGCGTTGATCGCGGCGTCGATCACGTTCTGCGAGCCGTTGATGTTGGTGTTGACGAACTCGGAGGGGTTGTACTCGGCGGTGTCGACCTGCTTGAGCGCGGCGGCGTGCACCACGTAGTCGATGTTGTGCATGGCCCGCTGGAGGCGCTGCTGGTCGCGGATGTCACCGAGGAAGAAGCGCAGGCGCGGGTCGTCGCCGAACTTCTGCCGCACCTCGTACTGCTTCAGCTCGTCCCGGGAGAAGATGACGATGCGCTGCGGGTCGAGGTTCGCGAGGGCGTAGGTGAGGAACGCCTTACCGAAGGAACCGGTGGCACCGGTGACCAGGATCGACGAGCCGCTGAGTACAGACACTTGGAATTCTCCCGGGGGGTGGGCACAGGGCAGTACGAGCCGGAAGCATAACCAGCTCACCGGCTATTTCGAAGGCCAACGTGAAACGCCAACCGTAGTTCATCGAGGCTTCCGCTAGCATTGGCCCTGCCGTTGGCCAGCCCAGAGACGGTTGAATCCTCCGTCCACCAGCCCCCTTGGAGTCACCCCGTGAGTGAACTGCAGAGACTGCGCGAGGCGTTCCGCACCGCCCTGGATCTTCCGGCGGACGCCCCCGTGGACGACCTGCGGTACCAGGACAACGAGAAGTGGGACTCGCTGGCGCACATGTCGCTGGTCGCGGCGATCGAGGACGAGTTCTCCGTGATGATTGACACGGACGACGTGATCAACATGTCCAGCTTCACCGAGGCCACCCGGATCCTCGGGAAGTACGGGGTGAACTTCGATGAGTGACCGGGTGGCTCTGGTCACCGGAGCCTCCCGCGGCATCGGCCGGGCCACCGCCGCCCGCCTCGCCGAGCGCGGCTACGACCTCGTGCTGCACGGCAACCGCGCCGAGCCGGTGGCCGAGGTGGCCGCGGAGCTGGCCGGCAAGTTCGGCGTCACCGCGGTGACCGGGCACGGCGACATCGCCGAGCCGGAGACCAGCAAGGCCCTCATGCAGGTCGCCTTCAAGGAGTTCAAGCGGCTGGACGCACTGGTCGTCAACGCCGGCACGCACGCGGCCGGCATGCTCGGCATGACCGACGACGCGACCATCCAGCGCCTCTTCGCGGTAAACGCGGCCGGCGCCGCATACACGTTGCGCGGCGCGGCCCGGCTGCTCGCCCGCGGCACCAACCCCGCGGTGGTCCTGCTCTCGTCGATCACCGCGAGCCGCGGCGTCGCCGGGCAGGCCGTCTACGCCGCGTCCAAGGCGGCGGTGGCCGGACTGGCCAGGTCGGCCGCCAAGGAGTTCGGCCCGCAGGGCATCCGGGTCAACGCGGTGGAGCCCGGCTTCATCGCCACCGACATGCTGGACACGCTCGACGAAAAGGGGCGTGCCGAGCGGATCGCCGGCACCGCGCTGGGCCGGCTGGGCGAGGCCGACGAGGTGGCCGACGTGATCGCATTCCTTCTCTCCGAGCAGGCCCGGTTCGTGACCGGCCAGGTGCTCGGGGTCGACGGAGGCTTGACGCTGTGAATCTGCTTCACCCCGGCGCGCGCGTGATCGACGCCGCGACCGGCGAGACCCTGACCGAGGAACTGATCGAGGCCGCCGCGGCCGAGCTGGCCACCGAGGCAGGCGGGGTCGTCTTCCTGCCGTTCGCCACCACGATCCCGGCGGTGGCCCGCTACCTGGCCGCCCTGCGGCTGGGCCGCCCGGTGGTGCTGCTCGACCCGGACGCCGACCACACCGACCTGATCGAGCGGTTCACCACCACCGAGGTGCACCCCGACCTGGCCTTGCTGCTCACCACGAGCGGCTCGACCGGCAACCCCAAGCTGGTCCGGCTCTCCGCCGACGCGGTGCTGGCCAACGCCGAACAGATCGCCGACGTGCTCGGCATCACGGCGGACGACGTGGCGATCACCACGTTGCCGCTCTTCTACTCGTACGGCATGTCGGTGCTGCACTCGCATCTGCTGCGCGGGGCGACGGTGGTGCTCGAGCGCACCGGCATCATGCAGCGCGACTTCTGGAACGCCGCGGTCGACCACCAGGTCACCTCGATGGCCTTCGTGCCCTACCAGTACGAGATGCTCCGCAGGCTGCGCTTCGACCCGACGAAATATCCCGCCCTGCGCAACCTCACCCAGGCGGGCGGCCGGCTGCGCACCGACCTGGTCACCGACTTCGCGCAGCGGATGGCGACCGTGGGCGGCCGGCTCTTCGTGATGTACGGCCAGACCGAGGCCGCGCCGCGGATGGCCACCCTGCCGCCGGAGCGGCTCGCCGAGAAGCTCGGGTCGGTCGGCCTGGCGCTGCCCGGCGGCGAGTTCCGGATCGAGGACGACGAGGTCGTCTACCACGGCCCCAACGTCATGATGGGGTACGCGGAGACCGCCGCCGACCTGGTCAAGGGCGACGAGCAGGGTGGCGTGCTGCGCACCGGCGACCTGGGCCGGCTCGACGACGAGGGCTTCCTGTTCATCACCGGCCGCACCAAGCGGATCGGCAAGGTCTTCGGCGCCCGGGTCAACCTGGACGACGTGGAAAAGAACTTCCCGGTGGCCGCCGTGGCCGGCGACGACAAGCTGCAGGTCTTCGCCGAGAACATTTCGGACGACGAGGCCCGCGGGTTGCGTACCAAGATCAGCGAGTGGCTCGGGACACATTTCTCCGGCGTCGTTGTGCGTAGTGTTGACGCGCTGCCGTTGCTGCCCAACGGCAAGATCGACTATCGCGCGTTGGAGTCGTCGCTGTGAGTGTCTTCACCCTCCCGCAGGCCGCGAAGGAGGAGGTCCTTCTCAAGGAGCTTTCCGCGCTGGTCGAGCACCACCGCGAGCATTGCGAGCCGTATGAGCGGATCCTCGCCGCCTCGGGCTTCGACAAGGCGGGCTCGGTGGCCGAGCTGCCCTGGCTGCCGGTGCGCCTGTTCAAGAACCTCGAGCTCAAGAGCATCCCCGACGACGAGGTCTTCAAGGTGCTGACCTCGAGCGGCACCACCGGCGACGTGAGCCGGATCTACCTGGACAAGGCTGCCGCCGCCACCCAGACCCGCCAGCTCGGCGCCACGGTGCAGACCGTGCTCGGCCCGAAACGCCTGCCGATGCTGCTGGTCGACACCAAGGCGATGCTCAAGGACCGCCGCTCGTTCAGCGCCCGCGGCGCCGGCGTGCTGGGCATGGCGACCTTCGGCCGCGACCACGTCTGGGCGCTCGACGGCGAGGGGCAGGTCGACCTTGAGGCGATCCGCGGCTTCCTGGCCAAGCACGGCGGCGAGCCGTTCCTGATCTTCGGGTTCACCTACCTGGTCTGGCTGCACCTCTACGAGGTGGCCCGGGCCAACGGGCTCGACCTGAGCAACGGCATCCTGATCCACTCCGGCGGCTGGAAGAAGCTGGTCGACCAGGCGGTCTCGCCCGAGGAGTTCCGGGCCCGGCTGGCCGGCGTCGGCCTGACCCGTACGCACAACTTCTACGGCATGGTCGAGCAGATCGGCACGATCTTCCTGGAGGGGCCGTCCGGCGGCTCGCTCTACTGCCCTGACTTCGCCGACGTGGTGGTCCGCGACCCGGAGACGTGGGCCGAGCTGCCGCCCGGCAAGCCCGGCCTGCTCGAGGTGATCAGCACGCTGCCCACCTCGTACCCCGGTCATGTGCTGCTCACCGAGGATCTCGGCGTGGTGCACGGCATCGACGACGGCGACTGGCCCGGCAAGCGCTTCTCGGTGCTCGGCCGGCTCCCGCGGGCCGAGGCGCGCGGCTGCTCCGACACCTACCGGGAGGCGGCGTGATCACGTTCCGGTTCGGGGCCGAGGGTGACCTCACCGCCCCCTCCGACGACCTGCTCACCGTCGGCGACCAGCGGGTCGTCGACTTCCTGGCCAAGCTGGCCCGCAAGCTGCTGGCGCCCGCCGTGGCCCGCCGGCACCCCGAGCTGGGCTCGCTCGGCTTCTTCCTGCGGCCGGCCGAGCTGACCCGGGCGATCAGCCGGATGGAGCGGCCGGACGCGCTGATCTTCCCGCGCGGCAACGTCTTCCACGTGCCGCCGGCCAACGTCGACACCATCTTCGTCTACTCATGGGCGCTGTCCGCCCTGGCCGGCAACCACAACGTGGTGCGCATCTCGGAACGGTCGGCGACCGCCGCCGACACGATCCTCACCGCGCTCAACGAGGTGCTCGCCGACGCCGACCCGGTGATCGGCCGCACTCAGCGGATGATCACCTACGGCCGGGACGACGCGATCACCGCGGCGCTGAGCCAGTGGGCCGACCTGCGGGTCATCTGGGGTGGCGACGGGGCGGTCAACGCGATCCGCAAGCACCCGCTGCGCCCGTCCGCCCGCGACCTGACCTTCCCCGACCGTACGTCGTGGGCCGCGCTCTCCGCGGACGGCTGGCGGGCCGCCGACGCCAAGGCGCGGCGCGAGGCGGTCGTCGGGTTCAGCAACGACGCCTACTGGTTCGACCAGGCCGCCTGCTCGTCCCCGCGCACCGTCTTCCTGGTCGGCGAAAACACCGCCGACGTCCGCCAGGAGTTCCTCGACCTGCTGCTCGAGGTGGTCGGCCAGCGCGGCTGGCAGGTCGACGCGGCGATGGCGGTGGAGAAGCGGGTCAACGCGTACGGGCTGGCCGCGACCGGGGCCGTCTCGGCGATGGCGTTCCCGGCCAACTCGGTCACCTCGATGTCGCTGACCGCCGTGCCGGAGGCGCCGCGGCGCTGGATCGGCGCGGGCGCCTTCCCGTTCGCCGAGGTCGGCTCCCTGCTCGACCTGGTGCCGGCGATGAACCGGCAGGATCAGACCTTCAGCCACTTCGGGTTCTCGGCGGACCAACTCCGGGAGTTCGCGGTGGCGCTCGGCGGTCGCGGCGTCGACCGGATCGTCCCGTTCGGCTCGGCGCTGACCTTCAGCGCCATCTGGGACGGGTACGACCTCCCGCGGGAATTTACCCGGCTGACTACGCTCTCCCCGTGACGACCGTTCTGGATCCCGCCGAGGCCGCGACTCCATCGCCGGCAGCGGCGGGCAGATCCTCGCGTGCCCGGATCGCGCCGGCGATCCTGCCCTGGCTGCTGCCCGCCGCCGCGCTGGTCGCCGGCCTGCTCGACACCGGCACCCCGGCGCGCGACATCGGCCTCTACGCGACCTATTTCGCGCTGGCCGTGGTGCTGCCCGGCACGCTGGTGCACCGGGCGCTCCGCGGCAGCCGGGGCAACCTGCCGGAAGACCTCGGCCTGGGCGCCGCCACCGGCCTGCTGCTGATGCTGATCGGCTGGGCCCTCGCGGCCGCGACCGGGCTGCAGACGCTGCTGGCGGGCTGGCCGGTTCTGGTCATCGTGCTCTTCCTGGCCGTGCCGGCGCTGCGCCGGCACTGGCGGATCGCCGAGCCCCGGCCGCTGCCGCTGCGCTGGTCCTGGATCATCGCGGTGGCGCTGGTGGTGCTGGTGGCCATGAACTACCCGGGCTGGGTGGCCATGCCGCTGCCGCCGGTGACCACGTACTACTACCAGGACATGCTCTATCACCTGGCGCTGGTGCACGAGATGACCCGCTCGATGCCCTTCGAGGTGCCCCAGCTGGCCGGCGACGTCCTGCGGTATCACTACCTGTCCGACGCCGACATGGCGACGGCCAGCATGATCACCGGTATCGAGCCGAGCACCGTCCTGTTCCGGCTGTGGATCGTGCCGGTGGGCGGCACGGCGATCTTCGTGGTCGCGTCTCTGGCCCGCGAGCTGAGCGGCAAGTGGTGGGCGGGTGCACTCGGCGGCACGACCGCGGTGGTGGGCCTCCCGCTGTCGCTGGGCGCCGCCGTCGAGCCGTTCGCCAGCACCGCGGTCAACGCGTTCAGCCCCTCCCAGACGTTCGCCTACCCGTTGCTCGGTCTGCTCCTCGCGCTCGCCTTCGACGTGCTGCGCGGCCGGCCGCTGCGCTGGGCCTGGACCATGGTCTTCCCGCTCGCCCTGGCCGGCGCCGGGGCGAAGTCCAGCACGTTGCCGCCGCTGGTGGCCGGGCTGCTGCTGGCCGGGCTCGTGGTCGTGTTCCGGTACCGCGACCGGCTGCTCGCCCTGGCGGCGTTCCTGGCGCTGACCCTGGCCGCGATGCTGGTCGGCCTCAAGATCTTTGCCGGCGGCGGCGCGGGGACGGTCGCCGTCCAGCCGTTCTCGATCCTGTGGTGGTTCGCGCCGTACCGGCAGACGCTCGGCGCGGGCGACACGATCGACGGCACCCGGCTGCTGCCGCTCGGCGTCGAAAAGGCCGGCGCCGCCGGCCTGGTGTTCCTCGCCGGCCTGGTGGTCTGGTGGATGATCAGCCAGGCGCCGCGGCTGCTCGGCATGCTGGCCGTGGGCGCCCGGTCGACCCGCCGCGACCCGGTCGCGTGGCTGCTGGCCGGGCTCACCCTGGCCGGCATGGGCGCCGCCTGGATCCTCTGGCACCCGTCGGCCAGTCAGCTCTACTTCTACGCCACCGTCATGCCGTTCGCCGCGCTGCTGACCGTCTGGTTCCTCGCCGACCAGGCGCGCAACTGGCGTGCGCCGGTGGCCGGCCTGCTGGCCGGGGGCATCTGGGCGGTGGTGGCGCCCGAGGTCGAGGCCCCGGCGCATCCCAGCCTCGCCAGCTGGGCCTGGACCCTGGCCGTGCCGCTGCTGCGGACCGCCGTGGTCGCGCTGGTGGTGGCCGCCATCGGCATCGCGGTGTGGCGGCTGGCCACCGGCCGGTTCGCCTGGCGGGCGCTGCCGGTGGCCCTGGTCGCCGCCGTGCTGGGCGCCGGCCTCGGCGTCCAGGTATCCCGTCAGGCCGAGGCCAACTACGAGGCGTTGACCGGGCCGCCGGTGCCGCTGACCGACGCGCAGCGCGGCCGGATCATCCTGAAAGACGAGGTCGTCGCCGCCCTCTGGCTGGAAAAGCACGCCGGCCCGGACGACATCGTGGCCACCAACGTGCACTGCCTGCCGTTGACCTGGAAGACCGGGTGTGACGCGCGGGCGTTCTGGGTGGCCGGCTTCGGTGGCCGCCGGACGCTGGTGGAGAGCTGGGCCTACACCGACCAGGCGGTGTCCAAGGACGGCGTGAACGGCAAGCGGTACGTCATGCAGCCCGCCCCGTACCCCGAGCGGTTCACGCTCAATCAGCGGGCCTTCGCCGAGGGCAACCCGGCCGACCTGGCCGAGCTGCGCCAGCGGTACGACGTGCGCTGGCTCTACGCCGACGAGCGGGCCATCGGCGGGGTGTCGCCGCGGCTGGCACAGTCGGCGCAACTGCGCTTCACGGCCGGGCCGGTGCGCGTGTATTACCTGGGTTGAGCGGCGGGTCGGGTTAACCCTACTGTCGATCGGGCGGACAGCGGGATCGGTGGGGAGGCGTCCGGTGCCTAGCGTCGATGGCATGACAACCACACCCGTCCCGCTGGCGCCCGCCCCCGCCGCCCGGCTGCTCCGCCGGCTCGCCATCGACTCGCTGTACGTTCTGGTCGGGTTCCCGCTCGGGATGATCACCGTGGTGCTCTGCATGACCGGGTTCTTCCTCGGCCTCGGCACGCTGGTCATCTGGGTCGGGCTTCCGGTGCTGACCGCCACGCTGTTCCTCGCCCGCGGTTTCGCCACGGTGGAGCGCGCCCGGATCGGTCCGGTGTTCGGTCAGGCCCTGCCGCACCCGCACTACCGCCGGCAGCCCGGCGCGAGCCCGGTCCGGCGGCTCCTCGAGCCGCTGCTCGACCCGCAGTGCTGGCTCGACCTGGTGCACGGCATGTTCCGCTTCATCCCCAACACGATCTCCTTCGCCTTCGTGGTGACCTGGTGGGCGGGCGCGCTCGGCGGCCTCACCGTCCCGCTGTGGGACTGGTCGATCCCGCACAGCGCGACCGATCAGGACCTGCCCGAGCTGCTCGGCATGGGCAACGACACCGGCACCCGGCTGATCTTCTACTTCGCGATCGGGGTCTTCTTCGCCGGCACGCTCTATCCGGTGGTCCGCGCCTCCGCGCTGCTCGAAGCGTGGTTCGCCCGGGGCCTGCTGTCCGGCGTGAACGAGCTGCGCGAGCAGGTCGCCGAGGCGAACGCCGCCCGGGAGGTGGCCCAGGCCCAGAAGGCGGCGGCCGTCTCGGCCGAGGCGACCGCACTGCGCCGGCTGGAACGCGACATCCACGACGGGCCGCAGCAGCGGCTGGTCCGGCTCGCGATGGATCTCGGCCGGGCCGAGCAGCAGTTCGCCACCGACCCCGAGGCGGCCCGGGCCACCGTGGCCGAGGCGCTCGCCCAGACCCGGGAGACGCTCGACGAGCTGCGCGCGCTGTCCCGCGGCATCGCCCCGCCGATCCTGGTCGACCGCGGCCTGCAGGCGGCCCTCACCGCGCTGGCCGGCCGCTGCACCGTCCCGGTCGACCTGGACGCGCCGGTGTTCGAGCGGTTCGACCCGGCGGTCGAGTCGACGGCGTATTTCATGGTGGCCGAGGCGCTGACCAACGTCGCGAAGCACAGCCAGGCCAGCGAGGTCCAGGTGAACGTGCAGCGGATCGCCACCGGCCTGCTGGTCACCGTCGCGGACGACGGGGTGGGCGGGGCCAGCATCGCCAAGGGCCACGGGCTGGCCGGCCTGGACGACCGGGTGCGGGCCGCGGGCGGCGTCCTCGACGTGGAAAGCCCGGCCGGGGGAGGGACGCGGCTCACCGCGGCGCTGCCGGTCTGACAGCATGGCGGGATGCGGGTGGTGATAGCGGACGACGCGGTGCTGCTGCGTGAGGGATTGGTAAGGCTCGTCGAGGAGAACGGTCACACCGTGGTGGCGGCCGTCGGCGACGGGCCTTCCCT
>Ga0207668_10000140_pt1 | contig 49509 bp, 49 predicted proteins | sample KBSS43metaG_FD_184323 | JGI IMG/M metagenome (GOLD analysis project Ga0207668, IMG submission 184323) | Switchgrass rhizosphere microbial communities from Kellogg Biological Station, Michigan, USA - KBS S4-3 metaG (SPAdes) (version 2) | ecosystem: Host-associated > Plants > Roots > Rhizosphere...
TCGACCGCTACGAAGGCTGGTACTCGGTCCGCGACGAAGCTTATTATGACGAGAAGGAGCTTGTCGCCGGCGACGATGGCCAGAAGCTTTCGCCGCAGGGCACGCCGGTCGAATGGACGGTCGAAGAGAGCTGGTTCTTCCGGCTGTCGCGTTACCAGCAGCCTTTGCTCGATCATTACCAGGCCAATCCGGGCTTCATCCGGCCCGACGCGCGCCGGAATGAGGTGCTCCGCTTCGTCGAAGGAGGGCTCAGCGACCTCTCGGTGTCGCGGACCAGCTTCGACTGGGGGGTCAAGGTCCCGGGCAGCGACGATCATGTGATGTACGTCTGGGTCGACGCGCTCACCAATTATCTCACGGGCATCGGTTATCCTGATAGAACAGACAGTTATGAGCGATACTGGCCGGCGAACCTCCACATTATCGGCAAGGACATCGTCCGCTTCCACGCGGTCTACTGGCCGGCATTCCTGATGTCGGCCGGCATCGCGCTGCCCGAGCAGGTCTTCGGCCACGGTTTTCTGCTCAACCGCGGCGAGAAAATGTCGAAGTCGATCGGCAATGTCGTCGATCCGATCGCCTGGGCCGAAATCTTCGGCGTCGATCCGCTCCGTTATTATCTGCTGCGCGAGGTCACGTTCGGTCAGGACGGCAGCTACAGCGCCGAATCGATCGTTACGCGTACCAACGCCGATCTTGCCAACAGCTTTGGCAATCTTGCGCAACGAACGCTCTCGTTCATCGCCAAGAATTGCGAAGGCCTGCTGCCGCCTCTGGGCGAGGCAGATGCGGCGGACGAGGAATTGCTGGCATTGGTAGGGGAGGCGACTGCGAAAGAGGTCCCGGCTGCCTTTGCCGATCTCGCGCTCTCGCAGGGGATCGAAGCATGGCTACGCGCCGTCTTCGCCTGCAACCAATATATCGACGCCCAAGCCCCATGGACGCTGCGCAAGAGCGATCCGGAGCGGATGAAGACGGTGCTCGCCACATTGCTGATCGCGATCCGCGACCTTGCCATCGCGATCAGCCCGGTCATTCCGGAATCAACCGGGCGGTTGCTCGATCAGATGGGCATCTCGGCGGACGCGCGTGACTATGCGGCGATCGGGGATCGCGAAAGCTATGCCAGGCTCGCAGCGTCGGACTTTCGCCTGGCCCCGCCAAGCCCCATCTTCCCCCGGATCGAACTGCCCGCGGAAAGCTGATGTTTGTCGATAGCCATTGCCACCTGAACTACGAAGGCCTGGTCGAGGATCAGCCGAGCGTGCTCGCGCGTGCCCGCGCGGCCGGCGTGTCGACGATGCTCAACATCTCCACACGCAGCGCCGAATGGGACGCGGTGATCGCTGTTGCGGAGGCGGAGGCGGACGTCTGGGCCTCGGTCGGCATCCATCCGCATGAGGCCGACAGTCATGTGGAGATCGAAACCGCCACGCTTGTGACGAAGGCAGAACATCCGCGCATTGTCGCGATCGGCGAGACCGGGCTCGATTATTTTTACGACCGTTCCGACCGCGACCGGCAACGCGCGAGCTTTCGCAACCATATCGCAGCCGCGCGCGAGACAGGGTTGCCGATCATCGTCCACACGCGCGACGCCGAGGACGACACTGCGGCGATCCTGAAGGGAGAGATGGGGAAGGGCGCCTTCACCGGCGTAATCCACTGCTTCACCGCCAGTACGGCCTTTGCACGGACCGCGCTTGACCTTGGGCTCTACATATCGATTTCCGGGATCGTAACCTTCAAGAACGCCCGCGATCTGCAGGAAACGGCACGCGACCTGCCGATCGAGCGGCTGCTGATCGAGACGGATTCGCCATTTCTTGCGCCGGTCCCGCATCGCGGGCGGCCGTGCGAGCCGGCGTTCGTCGCCGACACCGCGCGCTTTCTGGCCGCACTTCGCGACGAACCGCTCGAGCATCTCGCCGCAGCCACCACCGCCAACTTCCGAACATTGTTCGCCAAGGCGGCCTAGCGTGAAGGTGAGGATCCTGGGATGCGGCACCTCGTCCGGGGTTCCGCGTATCGGCAATGACTGGGGCAGTTGCGACCCAGCGGAGCCGCGCAATCGCCGCAGCCGCGTCTCGATCCTGGTTGAGCACCAGGAAACCAGGATCCTGGTCGATACCAGCCCCGATCTGCGGCTTCAGCTGCTGGACGCCGACATCGATACGCTCAGCGCCGTGATCTGGACCCACGACCATGCCGACCATTGCCACGGCATCGATGACCTCAGGCAGGTCTTCCACAACCGCGGCCAACCCATCGACTGCTATGCGCGGCAGGAAACGCTCGACACGCTCCGCAAGCGATTCGGCTACGTGTTCGATGGGCAGTCTGGCTATCCGGCTATTGTACAAGGGCATATTCTCGCCGATCATATGACGATCGGTGAAGTAGACGTGCGGATCGTCGACCAACCCCATGGGAGCATTACGTCCGCAGGAATTCGCTTTGAAGCGAACGGAAAATCCGTGGCATATTCCACTGACTTCAGTAGCTTAACGGAAGAGATGAATAATCTGTTCGAGAACGTCGATCTGTGGATCGTGGACGCGCTGCGCCGCAGCCCGCATCCTACGCACCCGCATCTTCAACAGGCGCTCGACTGGATCGATCGCATCCGTCCGCGCCATGCTGTGCTGACGCATATGGACAACAGCATGGACTATCGATCTTTGCTCGCCGAGCTTCCGGCCGGTGTCGAGCCGGGCTTCGACGGCATGGAGATCGCGCTTTGAGCGATGGCGACCAGGCTCTCGGCTTCATTTACTTTCTCGGCTGCCTTGTGCTGATCCTGAGTGCGCTGACCGTCAGGCGCATTCCGATTGCCCAGGGTCTTAAGATGTTCTTCAGCTGGGTGCTGATATTCCTGGCGCTCTTCGTCGCATTCACGCTCAAGGATGACTTTCTCGATCTGGGAAAGCGCGTCGTCGCCGAGGCGCGCGGCGAGCCGATTGCCGTTGCCGATGGCCGCACCTTGCGTATCCGCCAATCGATGGACGGTCATTATTGGGTGCCGGGCAGCCTGAACGGCGAAAAGGTCAAATTCCTGGTCGACAGCGGCGCGACGGTCACCAGCATATCGACGGCGACCGCCAGGCGCGCCGGAATCGATACGAGCAGCGGATTGATCGCCGTCGTACAGACCGCCAATGGCACGACGCGCGTCAAGCGCGGCCGCGCCGAAAGCCTGATCGTCGGACCGATCGAACGCAGAAACGTCGCGGTCCACGTGTCCGACGGCTTTGGCAACACCAATGTGCTGGGAATGAACTTCCTGTCATCCTTGTCCGGCTGGGGGGTCGAGGGGCGCTGGTTGGTCCTGAAACCATGAGACATTTTACATAATGTATATTATCGGACTTAGAGATGCCCGATCCGGGGGATGAAGCGCCGGCGCCCTCTTCGCTGGCCGGGCTCAGAAATATCATGCAGCGACTGCGCGATCCTGCCGATGGATGCGCGTGGGACAAGGAGCAGACGTTCGCGACGATTGCGCCTTATACGATCGAGGAAGCCTATGAGGTTGCCGATGCGATCGAGCGCGGCGATCTGGACGCGCTGAAGGATGAACTTGGCGATCTGCAGCTCCAGGTCGTCTACCATGCGCGGATCGCTGAGGAACGCGGCGCATTCGACCTCGATGACGTCATTACGGCAATTTGCGCCAAGATGATCCGCCGTCACCCGCATATCTTCGGGTCTGACGATGAAAGTCCGGGCTGGGAAGCATTGAAAGCCGCTGAGCGCAGCAGCGAAGCCGACCAGAGCGCGCTGGCGGGCGTCGCGCGGTCGTTGCCGGCGCTGAAACGCGCCGGAAAGGTCCAGAAACGTGCCGCCCGCGTCGGTTTCGACTGGCCGGATGCCGAGGGCCCGCGACAGAAGATCGCCGAAGAACTAGGCGAACTGGACGCTGCGACCTCGCCTGAGGACAAGGCGGCCGAGCTTGGCGACCTTCTGTTCTCGGTCGTCAATCTGGCCCGCCATCTTCGCATCGATCCTGAAGCAGCGCTACGCGATGCGACTGCGCGTTTCGAGATGCGCTTCAGGAAGGTCGAGGGGCTCGCCGAACTCCCGTTGGATCAGCTGTGTATCGATGCGCTGGAGGACCTGTGGCAGCGCGCCAAACGCGATCTCGCGTCCTGAAGCCGACGTTCTATCAGATCTGGTGGGTCTGGAACCGCGCCCAGTCGACATCGGACAAGCGGACCTCAAGCCGAGTCTCAAGATCCTCGGTCTGCTGATCGACGATTTCGCCATGTGCGTGCAGCCATGCCAGCGCCTGCCCGTTGGCCGCCGCCACCGTGACCTTGCGCACCTTGTTCGCGGTCCTCAGCCGCTCGCTCGCGGCGGCCAGCAAATCGTCCACGCCATCGCCGCTCAGCGCCGACACCGCAACGACATCATCACGGCGTTCGGCCGAACCGAGCACCTTTGCGCGTTGCTCGGGCGCAAGGAGATCGATCTTGTTCCAGGCCTCGATCATCTGCGTCCCCTCCCCGGCCACGCCGATTTCGGCGAGAACGCGTTCGACATCGATGCGCTGCGCTTCGCTGTCGGAGTGGGCGATGTCGCGGACATGGATGATGAGGTTGGCCGAGGTGACTTCCTCGAGCGTGGCACGGAAGGCAGCGACCAGCTGGGTTGGAAGGTCCGAGATGAAACCGACCGTATCCGACAGGATCGCCTTGTCGAACCCCGGCAGGCTGATCTCGCGCATCGTCGGATCGAGCGTTGCGAACAGCAGATTTTCGGCCATCACGTCGGCCCGGGTGAGTTGGTTGAACAAGGTCGACTTGCCGGCATTGGTATAGCCGACCAGCGCGATCACCGGCCACGGCGCCTTCTGGCGGCGTGCGCGGTGCAGCCCGCGGGTGCGCGACACCTCGTCCAATTCCCTGCGCAGCCTGGCCATCCGGTCGCGGATCAGGCGGCGGTCAGCCTCGATCTGGGTTTCGCCCGGGCCGCCAAGGAAACCGAAGCCGCCGCGCTGGCGCTCGAGGTGGGTCCAGGACCGGACGAGCCGGCCAGCCTGATAGTCGAGATGCGCCAGCTCGACCTGCAGCCGACCCTCGGCCGTCGCCGCCCGCTCGCCGAATATCTCGAGGATCAGGCCGGTGCGATCGATGACCTTGGCCTTGGTGGCCGTCTCGAGATTGCGTTGCTGGATCGGCGTGATCGCCGCATCGACAATGATCAGCTCGGCTTCCTCCTGGACGGCCGCGGCGGCAATCAACTCGACCTGGCCGCTCCCGAACAATGTTGCAGCTTTGGCCGCTCGCACCTTGAAGTGCAGACGCTCGCGCACATCGATGCCGATCGCCTCGGCAAGACCAGCCGCCTCCTCGAGCCTTGCCTCGACGTCGCGAACCGACCCGTTGCCGAGCACCGGCAAGGCCACGATCGCCCTCGCCCCGCGCGCGAAATCTGAATCGAACGTGCTTTCAACCATGATTCAGTCAGCCGTATCGTCTTCCTGCTCGATGAAACTCACGGGATTTTCCGGCTGCACGGTCGAAATGGCGTGCTTGTAGACGAGCTGCGACAGGCCATCGCGCTGCAGCAGCATGCAGAAAAGATCGAATGCCATTATCTCGCCCTGCAACATCACACCGTTGATCAGGAACATCGTGACCGGTTCCTCGGCACGGCGCACGGCGCTCAGGAAGACCTCCTGAAGCAGCGTCGGCTTCTTCTTGCCCTGTTGCTCGGCGAAGGCGCGCTCGATTTCGTCCAGATTGAGCGCCTGCGCGGGCATGATCGTCGAGATCGCATGTTTGTAGATCAGCTGCGCCTGGCCGTCGCGGCGCAGCAGGACCGAGAAATTGTCGAACCAGGTGATTATTCCCTGGAGCTTGACCCCCTTTACCAGGAACATCGTCACCGGTGTCTTGGTACGGCGAAGTCCGTTCAGAAACATGTCCTGAAGGTTGTTGACCTTATCGGCCATTGGTTTTCTCCTTATTGGCGGGTCGTAGCCCGCTGAGCGCCGTAGCGCGGCGTCGCATGCCGGACGTCAATCGCTCAGGCAATTACCCAAGTAAGCGGCGTCCGGGCGGTTTCAATACCATGTCGGCGGCTCGCGTGCGACTCAGCCTTTTTCGGTTTCGTCCCCTTTTACATCACCGAGGCCCAGCGCCTTGAGCTTTCGGTGAAGTGCCGAGCGCTCCATGCCGATAAAGCTGGCGGTTCGCGAGATGTTGCCCGAAAAACGCCTGATTTGGACGCGCAGATATTCACGCTCGAAGGTTTCGCGCGCCTCGCGGAGCGGCGTTCCCATGATCGCCTTGACCGCCTCGCCTGGCGTTAGTTGCGCCTGGTCGTTGAGGATCTCCGGCGGCAGCATATCGATCTCGATAGACCCGACGCGCGCACCCGGTGCAAGGATGATCGTACGTTCTATTACGTTCCGCAATTGCCGAACATTTCCCGGCCAATCATAAGCTTGCAGGGCAGCCATGGCATCCGATGAGAAGTTTGGAGTAGCCAGTCTCTGGTCTACCGCATAGCGTGCCGCAAAATGCGCGACGAGCTCGGGAATATCCTCCCGGCGGTCGGCAAGCGCCGGCAGGTGAACCGGCACGACGTTGAGCCTGTAAAACAGGTCCTCGCGGAACCGACCCGCCGCGATCTCTTCAGCCAGGTTGGTCGCGGTCGACGATACCACGCGCATGTCGACCTTGACCATGCGCTGCCCGCCGATCCGGGTGAAGCTCTGGTCCGTCAGCACGCGCAGGATCTTGGCCTGCGCGGAAATCGGCATGTCGGCGATTTCGTCGAGGAACAACGTACCCCCGTGCGCCTGCTCGAGCAGGCCCGGCCGGACCAGTTCGGTCCCGTCCTCGACTCCGAACAATTCCTCTTCGACGCGCTCCGGGGTCATGCGTGCGGCGCTGACCACGATGAACGGTGCGCGCACGCGCGGACTCCAATTGTGCAGCAGACGCGCCGCAACCTCCTTGCCGACGCCGGCCGGGCCGCTGATCAGGACACGGCTCCCCGTCCCTGCCACGCGCTTGAGCGTCGCACGAACCGCGTTGATTGCGACGCTGGTCCCGTTCAGCTCGGTTTCGTGGCCGAACTGCGCCTTCAGCGTCTCGTTTTCGCGGCGCAAGCGCTCGGTTTCGGTGGCGCGATTGACTAGATGGATCAGATGATCGGCCTCGAACGGCTTTTCAATGAAGTCGACTGCCCCCTGCCTGATCGCGGCCACTGCGGTATCGAGGTTGCCGTGGCCCGAGATCATCAGCACCGGCAGGCTCGGATCGCGACGCTTGATTTCCTCGAGCAGCTGCAATCCATCGAGTTTGGAGCCCTGCAGCCAGACGTCAAGCAGGACAAGCGATGGCCGGCGGTCGGCGAGCGCCGTCAGCGCCTCGCTGCTGTCGGCGGCGGTCCTGGCGGAATAACCTTCATCTTCCAGAACGCCGGAAACCAGATCCCTTATGTCCTGCTCGTCGTCTACTACCAATACATCTAAAGCCATATTTTCAACTTCTTATCTCTTCATCCTCAGACGACAATTCATCCGTCTGCTCCAGTTTCGCGAGTGATTCACGATCCAATACTATTCGCACCCGGGTACCGCCGCCGGGCGCATCTTCGAATGCAATGCTGCCGAAATGTTCCTCTACGATCTTCTTGACGATCGCGAGCCCGAGCCCCGTGCCTTTCGGCCGGGTGGTCATATAGGGTTCGGTCAACCGGTTACGCTCGTCGGGCAGTCCTGCGCCCGTGTCCGTGACATCGATGCAGAGGCAGCCGCCGCGGGGCTCGCTGATGGTGATTATAATATGCTGCGGACCGTCGCCGCCCGATTCCTTTTTATGCTGAATAGCCTCGACGCCATTTTTGACGACGTTGGTCAGCGCTTGCCCCAATTGCCGTCGATCGCAAACGAGAAGCAGCGACGGTTCGGGCGTATCGAGGGTAAACTGGATGTCGGGGTGAGCAACTTCGTGCAGAAACAACGCCTGGCGTGCGATCTCGACCACATTTTCTTCGCGGAACACCGGCTTGGGCGAGCGCGCGAATGACGAGAATTCGTCGACCATCCGCCGCAAATCGCCGACCTGGCGAACGATCGTGCCGGTCAAGCGCTCGAATGTCGCTGGATCGCTCTGGATTTCCTTTCCGTAGCGGCGCTGGAGCCGCTCGGCAGCAAGCTGGATCGGCGTCAGCGGATTCTTGATCTCATGGGCAATCCGGCGTGCAACGTCCGACCATGCGGCGCGGCGCTGGTCGACGATCTGCTGGGTGATGTCGTCGAAAGTCACGACATGGCCGCCCTCGACCTTGACCCGCTTGACCGCGAGCGTGCGGGCCTCGCCGCCCGAAGTGAACTGGACGATGTCCTCGCGTTCGTCACTGTCCAGCTGCCGGTCGAGCTCGGGCGCAAGATCGGCCAGCTTCCTGCCCACCGCCTGGTGGCCCTTGATCTTGAGCAGCGCCTCAGCCGACGAATTCAGTAACCGGACCTGGCGGTTGGGATCGACCGAGATGACGCCGGCGGTCACCCCTGACAGCACCGCCTCGATAATGGCGCGGCGGCTGTCGAGCTGGCTGTTGGCCGAGACGAGCGCCCCGGTCTGCTCCTCGAGCCGGCGGGTCATGCGGTTGAAGGCGTTGCCGAGCGTGCTCACCTCGTCCTGGACGCGCGATGTCGGCACGCGTACCGAAAGGTCGCCGGCCGCCACCCGCCGCGCTGCGTCGACCAACTGCGCGACCGGCCGCACCAGCCGGTCGGCTATCGCCAGCGCCGCCCAGATCGCCAAACCGACGATCAGCAGCGACATCAGGAACAGCGCGGCGTTGAACCGGAACTGAAGCATCCGGGCGCGCTCCAGGATTGCCTTATATTCGCTGGCGGCACTGCGCGCTTCGGCCATCGATCCGGTGGCGTCTGTGCTGACCTTACGCGCGCCGTAAAGATAGATAGGCGCGACGCGATCGAGCCGTATCACCGCTTCGACGCGATCGGGCACCTGACGCACGACGCGTACCTGCCCCGCCGTCATGCTGCGCAGTTCCGCAGGCGAGAATCTCTTCTCGATCGGACGGTCGTAGAGATTCACCCCAATCTGTGTCTGAATCTGGTTCCCCTTATTCAGCGAGAGGATGGCGCTTTCGGTGAACTGCCTTGCAAGCGTCTGAAAAAGAAACTGATTTTCGAAGGCTTTACTGTCGAGACCATAGCGATTGATCGAATCGACCATGTCCCCGCCCATCGTCTTGACGTCAAGTTCGAGCCGCTGCTTGTGCTCGGCTTCGTAGATTTGCGAGACATTCTCAGCGCTGGCCAGAACGGTACGCGCGCGATCCGAAAACCAGAATTGCGTGCCGCTCTGGAAAAGCAGCGACGCGAATATCACGACGAGCAAGGTCGGGACGCTGGCGATGACCGAAAACAGAGCGACAAGCCTGACATGAAGCCGTCCTCTGCCCCCGACCGGCGAAGCGGCTGCCCGGCGCATCGCGATCCGGCGTGCCGCGAACACCATCAGCGCCATTGCCGGCACAAGATTGGCCACCAGCAGGACGGCGACCATCTGCGGTGTCAGTGGCGCGCGCGACTGACCCTCCGCGGTGAGCAGATGGTAGCTGACCGCGGCCATGCATAGTAGCGCCAGCACGGACGCAATTTCCATAACCGGTATGATCGGGCTACGCCGCACGATCAGCGAAATGCGGCGCCACAAAACCGGACGATCGATCGACGAGACGGAGGCTTCGGCGTTCACGTGGCGCGTCTACCACAAGATTGTGGCATTAAGAACACAGTCCTTGGCGGGGGAGGCTTCGCTTCACCGCTCCTGTCAAAGCGTTGGGCGTGTCACGCTGCGGCGCGTTCCAGCCAGGGATCGTAAAAGTCGCAGAGCATCTGACGCGCCTGAACAGAATCCGCCTGCTGATTGAAAGCATTCCGGAATTCGGCCGAACCATGCAGTCCGCGCGTGTACCAACCGACATGCTTGCGCGCGATATTGCCACCGGTTTCGCGCCCATAATGCCCGAGCATCGCATCATAATGGTCGATTATGACTGCAAATTGCTGGTCGATTCCCGGATCGGGGCGGCGCTCGCCCTTTTCCAGCCAATGCATCACCTGGCCAAGGAACCAGGGGCGGCCATAAGCGCCGCGGCCGATCATGACTCCGTCCGCGCCCGACTGATCCAGCGCCGCCCCGACATCCTCGATCGAGCAGATGTCGCCGTTGACGATGACAGGAACCGTGACTGCATCCTTGACCTGGCGGACGAACCGCCAGTCGGCCTCACCTTTGTACATCTGGCAGCGCGTACGGCCATGGACAGTAATCATCTGCACGCCCAGATCTTCCGCGATGCGGGCCAGCTCGGGCGCATTGAGCGATCCATGATCCCAGCCCATCCGCATCTTGAGCGTGACCGGAACAGTGACCGCCTTGACGGTCGCATCGATGATCGCGGCAGCAAGCCGAAGGTCGCGCATCAGCGCCGATCCGGCTTCGCCGTTGACCACCTTCTTGACCGGACAGCCCATATTGATGTCGATGATCGCCGCGCCGCGATCCTGGTTGAGCTTGGCCGCCTCGGCCATCTCGTACGGCGCGCAGCCCGCGAGCTGCATCGAGACGGGATCCTCGACCGGGTCCCACGCCGCCTTCTGCAGCGACTGCCGCGTTTCGCGGATCATCGCCTGACTCGCGATCATCTCGGTGACCGTGAGCCCGGCGCCATAATCCTTCACGAGCTTGCGGAACGGCCGGTCAGTCACGCCGGTCATCGGCGCGAGGATCACGGGCATGCCGATCCGCAACGGCCCGATATCAATTGGCGGGAGCTTTGCCATCGCGCCGCACTTAATGGCGATGCCACTGGCGGGCAAGGCCACGGTCGGCTAACGGGCGGCGCATGAATGCCGAGGGCAAGACGGTCGCGCTGGTGGTGGCGGGTGGATCGGGCAGCCGTTCGGGCGGCGACATGCCCAAGCAATATCGTCTGTTGGCCGGCAAATCGGTCCTGGGCCATACGATCGATCACCTGCGCCATCCGGGCATCGATGCAGTGCAGATGGTCGTGGCAGCCGGGCATCGCCAATCCTACGAGGAGTCGGTCGCCAGCTATCCCCTCCCCGCCCCGGTCATCGGCGGACAAACCCGCCAGCAATCAGTGCGCAATGGCCTTGAGCATCTTGCGGCGGAAGGTGGCGTCGCAAGAGTGCTGATCCACGACGCGGCCCGGCCGTTTCTCCCGGCCACCGTGATCGACCGGCTGCTGCGTGCGCTGGAGGAAAGGCCCGGCGCGGTCCCCGTACTCCCGGTCGCGGACAGTCTTGCCAGCGCGTCGCACACACTGGGAGACACCGTACAGCGCCAGGGTCTGGTGCGGGTACAGACTCCGCAGGCGTTCGACTTCGCGTCGATCCTCTCGGCGCATCGCAGCTGGTCGGGTTTACCGGATTGCGGTGACGATGCGCAGGTTGCCCGCGCGGCGGGGTTCGAAGTCGCTACGGTTGAAGGCGACAGCCGACTGGAAAAGCTGACCTATGCCTCGGATTTCGCTTTGGCAGAGCTGCGTCTCGCCGGACGGATGACAAGCCGAACCGGCATGGGTCTCGACGTCCACGCTTTTACCCCCGGTGATCATCTGTGGCTCGGCGGGGTGCGCATTGCCCACGACCGAAGCCTGGACGGCCACAGCGATGCCGATGTCGTGCTTCATGCCGTCACCGACGCCTTGCTCGGGGCCATCGGCGACGGTGACATCGGCGTCCATTTTCCACCAAGCGATCCGCAATGGCGCGATGCCGCGTCGTCCGCCTTCCTGTCGCACGCATTCGCGCGGGTGACCCAACGGGGCGGCGCGATCGATCACATCGATGTCACGATCATCTGTGAGGCTCCGCGGATCGGCCCGCATCGTGATGCGATGCGGGCCAATATCGCCGGTCTGCTGGGCCTGCCAATCGGCCGGATCAGCATAAAGGCGACGACGACCGAGCGCCTGGGGTTTACGGGGCGCGGCGAAGGAATCGCGGCGCAGGCTGTCGCGACCGTTAGATTGCCGGAGGAATCATGACCGAATCGCGCGACTATTGCCTTCCGGAGGAGCTGGTCGCCGCGGCCCGCAAGGTCATCGACGCCAATCGCGCCGCGGGCCTGCGAATAGCGGTCGCCGAAAGCTGCACCGGCGGGCTGGTCAGCGCCGCGCTGACCGAGGTGGCCGGCTCGTCCGACGTGTTCGAGGCCGGATTCGTGACCTACGCCAATGATGCGAAGCAAGGCATGCTTCGGGTCAGTCCGGAGGTTCTCGACACATTCGGCGCAGTATCGGTGGCGGTCGCATGGGCGATGGCGCAAGGCGTGATCGAAAAGACCGAGGCCGATACGGCCGTCGCCATTACCGGCATTGCCGGTCCGCACGGCGGCAGCGACAAGAAGCCGGTCGGCACGGTTGTGTTCGCGCGGGCACGGCGTGGAGCCTCACCCGACGAGATCGTCGCGGACACCAAGGAATTCGGCGACCTGGGCCGCGGCGGTGTCAGGCTTCAGGCAGCGCTTTGCGCGCTCGAACTGCTCATGCCGGTCGAGGAATCGCCGTAAAGGATGTGCGCGCGCTCCTCGAAAGCGCCGATCATCCGACGCAGCGCACGGTCGAACATCTGACCCGCAATCGTCTCGAAGATACGCGACTTGAAGGCGAAATCTACGCAGAATGACAGCAAAGTCCCTCCCCTGCCGTCGGGCTCGAACGTCCAGTCGTTCTTCAGATATTTGAGCGGCCCCTCGACATATTCGACCGTGATGCTGTGCGGCCGCTGCTTGGTGACCCGCGAGGTGAAGGTCTCCTTGATCGCCTTGAAGCCGACGACGAGGTCCGCGACCATCAGGGTATCGCTGTCGGAGCGAATACGGACTGCCGCCACCCAGGGCAGGAATTCGGAATAGCGGCCGACGTCCGCGACCAGATCGAACAGCTGGGCGGGCGAATAAGGAAGGCGAGGCGTTTCGCTGTGCCGGGGCATCAGCGCACTGCCGCCAGCCGAGCCTCGCGCGCAGCCTTCATCCTCGCGAAATCATCGCCCGCGTGATAGCTCGACCGCGTGAGCGGGCTGGCAGCGACCAGCAGGAAGCCCTTGGCCCGGGCGATCGCGCCATAAGCCTCGAAAGCCTTTGGCGTGACGAACTCTTCGACCTTCGCGTGACGCGGTGTCGGCTGCAGATATTGGCCCATGGTCAGGAAATCGATGTCGGCAGAGCGCATGTCGTCCATGACCTGATGCACTTCGAGCCGTTGCTCGCCCAGCCCCACCATGACGCCTGATTTGGTGAAGATCGTCGGGTCGGCGCGCTTGACCGATTCGAGCAGCCGCAGCGAGGCGTAATAGCGCGCGCCCGGGCGGATCGTCGGGTAGAGCCGCGGCACCGTTTCCAGATTGTGATTATAGACGTCCGGGCGGGCCGCGACGACGGCCTCGATCGCCACTTCGGGCTTGTTGCGGAAATCGGGCGTCAATATCTCGACCGTCGTCGAAGGCGTGGTGCGGCGGAGCGCTTCGATCACCTTGACGAACTGGCTTGCACCGCCGTCGGGCAGGTCATCGCGGTCCACGGAGGTGACGACAATATGCTCGAGGCCAAGCTCGGCGGCGGCGTCGGCGACGTGCTGGGGTTCCAGCGGATCGACAATGCGCGGCATGCCGGTCTTGACGTTGCAGAAGGCGCAGGCCCGCGTGCAGGTATCGCCGAGGATCATCACCGTCGCATGCTTCTTGGTCCAGCATTCGCCGATGTTCGGGCACGCCGCTTCCTCGCATACCGTCGCGAGGTTCAGCCTTCGCATCAGCTTGCGCGTTTCGGCAAAGCCGCTGCTGGTCGGCGCCTTGACGCGGATCCAGTCGGGCTTGCGCTGTCGTTCGGGTCTGGGATCGGCGTCGGCCATGCCAGCGAGATAGCGATGCGGACGGCATCTTGCCACCCCCGGATCGCCCGCCTAACCAGCCGTCGAACAGAAAGAGGGGCAATGACCGATTTCAACAGCCTGGTGGATGGCTATCGCCGCTTTCGCGAGACCGGCTGGAGGCACGAACGCGAACGCTGGACCGAGCTTGCCGAAGGCCAGTCGCCCAAGCTCATGGTGATCGCCTGCTCCGACAGCCGCGTCGATCCGGCCACCATCTTCGATGCCTCGCCGGGCGAGATGTTCGTGGTCCGCAACGTCGCCAACCTCGTCCCGCCGTTCGAGGCGGATGGCGGACGTCACGGCGTCTCGGCGGCGGTCGAATTCGCGGTCACCCAGCTCGAAGTGCCCGAGATCGTCGTGATGGGGCATGGCCAGTGCGGCGGCGTCAACGCGGCCGTATCGCGCCGGTTCGCCGGGGCAGCGCCTGGCGCGGGCGGGTTCATCGCGCACTGGATCGACCTGCTCGACGAGGAGCGCGACCGGATCGTGGCACGTCACGGCGACGGGCCCGACGCGATCCGCGCGCTCGAACTCGAGACGGTGAAGGTCAGCATGCGAAACCTGCGGACCTTTCCGCCGGTCACGGAGCGCGAGGCGGCCGGATCGCTCAAGCTGCACGGCGCCTATTTCGCGATCGCAGACGGTCGGCTGCATCTGCTCGACGAAGCAAACGGAGAATTCTCGCTGGCCTAGGCGTCGGAAGGAGGCGTCAGCTCGATATTGTCGAACGGCTGCTCGCCGCGCCGCCGCAGCCGCTCGTCGATCGCTGCCTTGTGCGCCGCGGCCGCGCGGACCCACGCCGGCGAACCGGGGCGGCTGCGGTGCAGGATACGGCGCGTGAGATCGATCGTCGCCTCGATCTGCCGGTCGGTCAGTGCGCCGGGATCGGACACGATCGCCTGCGAACGACGGCCGACGACGATCAGCACCGCTATGGCGACAATGAACAGGGCCGCGAGGACGAGCAACAGCATGATCGCCACCTACGGCAGCACCGCAATGCCTGGAAGCGGAAACCCCGGCCCCTGCCCTCACCCGCGGTACCGCTCGATCAAAAGCTCGCCGAGATAACTGCCGCCATAGGCCGTCACCAGGCTTATCGCCGCGAGTATGAATTCCAACGTCGACATCATTCTGCTCCCTTTCATCCGCGGCGCTAACAGCGGTTGGGCGGCGCGATTTCGACGGCGATGCGACGGCGGATATCCAGTAAGCGACGGATGCAGGGTTGAGCGCGACAGAACCGCTCCGGCAGACGACCAACTTGCATCGGGAACCTTATTTGTTGATCTGGGTTAAGACGGTTCAGTGGGGAACTAACCGAAATCATGTCGACCAACCCAGCCAGCGCCGAACATCGGTCGATCGTACCGAACGACCCGGACCTGCTGCGGCACATGCGCGCCCAGGCGGAACGGTGCCGGCGGCTGGCCTCGGCGATCGACGACAAGCAGACCCGGTCGGCGCTGACCCGCATGGCCGATGAATATGAGGGCAAGGCCGGCCCTATCGGGTGAGCTTCTTGTAGGTCATGCGGTGCGGGCGTTCGGCTTCGTCGCCCATCCTGCGCTTCTTGTCTTCCTCATAGGATTCGAAGTTGCCCTCGAACCATTCGACGTGGCTGTCGCCCTCGAACGCGAGGATATGCGTGGCGAGGCGGTCGAGGAAGAAGCGATCGTGGCTGATCACCACCGCGCAGCCGGCGAAATTCTCGAGCGCATCTTCGAGCGCGCGCAAGGTCTCGACGTCGAGATCGTTGGTCGGTTCGTCGAGCAGCAGCACGTTGCCGCCCTCCTTGAGCATCTTGGCCATATGGACGCGGTTGCGTTCGCCGCCCGACAGCTGGCCGACCTTCTTCTGCTGATCCTGACCCTTGAAGTTGAACGCGCCGACATAAGCGCGCGTCCCGACCTCATGCTTGCCGAACCGGAACACGTCGCTGCCGCCGGAAATCTCTTCCCAGACATTCTTGTTCGGATCGAGCGCGTCGCGGCTCTGGTCGACATAGCCGAGGTGGACGGTGTCGCCGATGCGGATCGATCCCTCGTCGGGCTGCTCGACGCCGGTGATCAGCTTGAACAGGGTCGTCTTGCCGGCGCCGTTGGGCCCGATCACGCCGACGATCCCGCCCGGCGGCAGGCTGAAGCTAAGATCCTCGAACAGCAATTTGTCGCCATAGGCCTTGGACAGGTTCTTGGCCTCGATCACCGTGCCGCCGAGCCGTTCGGGCACCTGGATCAATATCTGCGCCTTGCCGGGGGTGCGGTTCTCCTGCGCCTGGACCAGCTCGTCGAACGCCTTGATGCGCGCCTTCGACTTAGTCTGGCGCGCCTTGGGCGAGCGGCGGATCCACTCCAGTTCTTCCTGGATGGCCTTCTGACGCCCCTCGTCCTCGCGCTCTTCCTGCTCGAGGCGCTTGGCCTTCTTGTCGAGATAGCCGGAGTAATTGCTCTCGTAGATATAATAGCGGCCGCGATCGAGCTCGAGCACCCAGTTGACGACATTGTCGAGGAAGTAGCGATCGTGGGTGACGAGGATGACGTTGCCGGCATAATCGACCAGATGCTTCTCGAGCCAGGCGACGCTTTCGGCGTCGAGGTGGTTGGTCGGTTCGTCGAGCAGCAATATCTCGGGCTTTTCGAGCAGCAGCCGCGTCAGCGCGACGCGGCGCTTCTCGCCGCCCGACAGATTGGTCACCGCGCTGTCGCCCGGCGGGCAGCGCATCGCGTCCATCGCGATCTCGAGCTGATTGTCGATCGTCCAGCCATCGACCGCGTCGATCTTCTCCTGAAGCTCGCCCATCTCGATCATTAGCGCGTCGAAATCGGCATCCTCGGGCGGATCGGCCATCAGGTTCGAAATGGCGTTGAAGCGGTCGACGAGGTCGGCCACCGGACGAATGCCGTCCATGACATTCTCCTTGACCGTCTTGGTCGGATCGAGCTGCGGCTCCTGCTCCAGATAGCCGACGCGGATATGCTCGCCCGGCCACGCCTCACCCACATACTCCTTGTCGCGGCCGGCCATGATCTTCATCAAAGTCGACTTGCCCGAACCATTGGGCCCGATGATCGCGATCTTGGCGTCGGGATAGAATTGCAGATTGATGTTGTTGAGGACCGGTTTGGGGGCCCCCGGGAAGGTCTTGGTCATGCCCTTCATGACGAAACTATATTGTGCGGCCATGGCGGCGCGGCGCTCCGATTATGATGGTTGGAATTGGCGTCGCCCTAGCTTCGTTGCCGCGCATTGGCAAACGCCGGCGCGCGATCGGGAGCCTTGCCGATTCGCGGCGTTTGCGGGCCGTGGCGCGTGCCAATGCGGCGCAATCCAGACCCGCTAAGTTGATGAAATTGACACATGCCATGCCCTCGCCCCAATCCCCACAAAACGGGCCGGGAAACGGGTAGCCGCAAGGGATTGCAGGAAAGCTGCGATTGATGTTCTGGGTATGTTCCACGATCGTCGAATTGCAGAAATTTTCCCACATTGCAAGGTTGGGCATCCTCAAGAATCTCCCTCCCTTGAGGGAGGGCGTGAGATAGCAGGCTCGTCCCCCGGACGAGCCAAAAGGCTGCCTCACGGGGAGGGTGTCGGGGGCTGGTGGTAATTTCGGAACCCCGACACCCCCACCCTACCCTCCCCCTCAAGTGGGAGGGCTCTGGCCGGTGAGGCTCCATCATTCCATCTCACTGGAAATCACTCTAGGCCATCGGCCATACGCAGCGATGGACGACCGACATGCGCGAACCCTTTGGGCGGATCGATGGCGATGCCGAGCTGCATGCGCGAATGCTTCCCTTTTGCCGGCTCCGTCCTGGCGAGATCTGGGAGGATGTGGTGGCCGGGCATCGGGTCGGCGTGCTCGATGCGTGCGCGGCTCCCGACGGGGCGCGTATCGTCGGCAAGAGGGCGCCGACCTTGTGCATTGCCGACCCGCCCTACAATGTCGCGGTCGGGGCGACGAACAGCGCGGCGCTCGGCGTGGTCGCGGCCGAAGCCTATGAATCATTCACCGGTCAGTGGCTGGAGGCGAGCATCTCGACCCTCGCAGCCGCCGCCTCGCTCTACGTCTGGATCGGCGCCGATCCGAAGCGCGGGCTGCATCCGCTGCCTGAGTTCGTGCTGGCGATGCGCGCGCGCGGCGAATGGGCGCTTCGCAACTGGATCACGCTTCGCAACCAGCGCGGCTATGGCACCCAGAGCAACTGGATGTGGGTGCGCCAGGAGCTGCTTTATTATGCGCGGGGCAAGCCGCATTTCGACGTCGCCGCCGAATATACCGACATCCCCAAGATCCTGCGCGGCTATTATAAGGATGTCGGCGGGAAGCGGACAGAGAATGCGGCGCGCGGCAAAAGCGACACGATCCGCGCCGGCAACGTTTGGGTCGATATCCAGCAGGTCTTCTACCGGCTGCACGAGAATGTCCCCGGCTGCTATGCGCAAAAGCCGTTGAAGGCGATCGAGCGGATCGTCCGCAGCGCGACCGTGCCGGGCGACACAGTGATCGATCCGTTCGCGCACAGCGGAACGACGCTGATCGCCTGCGAGAAACTGGGCCGGCGCGCGATCACCCTCGATCTCGATCCGGTCTATGCGGAGATCACGATCCGCCGCCTCGAACGCTACCGCGCGACGGGACGTGAGGGCTGGCAGTGCGACAGTCCGTTCCCAGAGCTAGGTCTGGAGTAAGGTTGGTCGGGGAGACAGGATTCGAACCTGCGACCCTCTGCTCCCAAAGCAGATGCGCTACCAGGCTGCGCCACTCCCCGATGCCGTGGCCTTAGTCGCCGAGCCGCGCCGCCGCAAGCACGGCAAGCCGATCCTCTGGGGCATGCAGAGGCGGGCCGGGCGGGACTGACGCAAGCTGACACATCCGCTTTCCAGCCGTTCAGGCGCGGAGGATGACCGCTTTCGACTGCCGATTCAGTTGGTCGTTGCAACACATGCTTGAAAACGCTCTGCCGGCGTTTCGTATTCCAGCGTCTTTTTTGGTCTTTCATTGAGCTGTCTGGCGATCTCGTTCAGCCGCTCCTGCGTGTGAACCGACAGATTGGTCCCCTTTGGGAAGTACTGCCGAAGCAGGCCATTGGTGTTCTCATTGGAGCCACGCTGCCAAGGGCTTTGCGGGTCGCAGAAGTAGACCGCGACATCGGTTGCCAGGGTGAAGCGCTTGTGCTCGGCCAGCTCCTTGCCGCGATCCCACGTCAGCGACTTGTAGAGCTCGTCTGGCAGGCGCTTGGCCTGCTCGATCAGCGCTGTCACGACAGACCGGCTGTCCCGGTTCGCAACCTTGGCCAGCATTACATAGCGTGAATGACGCTCGACCAGCGTCACGATGTAGCTGTTCGCAGACCCGCACAACAGATCACCTTCCCAATGACCTGGCACCGCACGGTCCTCAACCGAGGCAGGACGCTCGCGGATCGATACCGCATCGACAATGCTGCCACGCTGATCAGCCTTGGCGCTCGCATGCCGGGAGCGCCGGATCGCCCGACCCGAACGCAGATGCGCCTGCAGGTCCTTCTTCAGGACGCCGCGGGCCTGAACGAACAAGCTGCGATAGATCGTCTCGTGCGACACCCAATAGGCCTCGTTATCCGGATAAGCGCGCCTGAGCCAACCGGCAATCTGCTGCGGCGACCAGTTCGCTTCCAGCTTGCTTGCAACAATCCGCCGCAAATCCTCATTGGCCGCCAGCTTGCATGGCTTGGGACGCAACGCCCGATCCCAGGCCCGCTTGTCGGCAGCGGCCGCACGGTACTTTGGATAGCCCCCGTTGCGCCGCAGCTCCCGGCTCACCGTCGACGTCGCTCGCCCCAGCCTGGCCGCGATCGAGCGCAGCGAAGCGCCCGTCGCCACACCCCTCGATATCTCCTCGCGCTCGGCCAGACTAAGCGACCGACCGCAACGTCGCCGCTGCGCCGGCCGGATGCCTCCATACGGCCGCAAATGCGCAAAGATCGACGACGAGGTCTTGCCGAACACCCGGCCAATCAGCTTCAATCCTTCGCCACGCTGCCAGCGATCCCAGATCTCCGCACTCTCCGTCGCACTAAACCTGCGCCACTTCCGTTCCTTGCCCATACACTCCACCTCCCAGGTAAAGTGTTGCTTCGATCATCCGAATCCACCACCCATTGCGGACATTAGGAAGGCCGATAGCGCAACCCATTGCTCGCGATGGAACCTTTGCCGTCGAAGCTGCTCCACGCCTCGCCCCAGTGGAAAGTGTTCGGGTTGTTGCCGATGCTGAGGCCATCTTGCGCCAACGTTTTGCGAACGAAGGCAACTTCCCTGTCGATGGCTTCTCGGGTGGGCCAACCACCCTCAATTGGTGCATCGGGAAGCTGCACGCTCCAAGACGCCTGTTCGAGCCGCCCATCGTGGAAGCAAAGGCCCAAGGAAGCCGGTTGACCACCGAATGTCAGCCAGCCGAGATAAAGCCACTCGTAGCCATTGCCGTGGTCTTGTGACCACTTCACTAAGTGCGCAATCTGCGGCTCAGCTTCCGATTTCAGTTCCAGCGGTCGGAGCCGAAGGTCGCCAACGCCCAAGATGCCAGTGTGCGGGTCTATCGTAATTTCCGTTCCCATGCCGTCACCATCCACAAGCTGAGCCGTGGCGCAATGTCCACTTCCCACCTATTGCGGACATTCAGCCAGAGATGTTTCGTTCGACCAGTTCGGACCAGAAAGGGATGTGACGTGTAGGACCTACCTTATAGGTCCCGCCGATTTCATTAGCGAGATACTGGCCGAGATTAGCGCCGTAATAGACCACGTCCGACTGCATGACCGAAAATACGGGGTTGCCTGCTTCCTGCGGCTCCGCGGGGATGTAGCGATGCGCATAGATCGGGATAAGGGGAGGCGCAGCGTTGACGACTGCCGTCACAACTTCAGCGCGTTCCTCGGCAGATAGAGGCCTCGCGCCCCATTCCGGCCACCAGAGCCCATTGTGCTCCAGATCAAACAATAGTCCACCCAGCGGATGTTCCAATGCTCGTCGTATGCCCTCATCATCTGTCCGCCAATCCCATCCGTCGACTGGGCGGCGGTCGAGAAGCAGCTCAACTAGATCGGGCGGAAAGCGCAATCCATAACGTTCCTGAGCCGCATCCAGCTCATCTGAACTATACCCGTCCGTCCAGAGGTCTCGCATCACCTTATCATGGCATCGGTTATGTCAGCTTTCCACCCAAAGCAGACATCAGTAGCCCCTCAATCGAGCCAGAAGAAGGGCCTCGGCTCGGCATGCTTGCCCGCTTCAAAGTCGCGCTTGATGGCGGAAATGGTCCTTTCATCTGACAGTTGTTCGAGCGCCTTTTGCACCAACTGAGGCTTGTCCGCTGCCACCATCGCCATGGCGAGCCTGAGGTTTCTCAGTTGACGCCATGCAAGGGCAGGCTCTGCCGCGTCCACCAAGGCCCAGAAGACCGGCTTCCACAGGTCTGCGGCGAACGGTCGGGCTGCCTGAAACAACATGAGCAGGGCCTGGGAACGACCGCCCATGTTCTCGATGTTGGATGTGGCAGGCGTGTATTTTTCCAGAAGGCTTTTGGCGGGAGATGGGCTGCCACGCTCCAGATAGGCTCTTATCGGCCATGCGGAGACAGTCACTCGCTTATATGTATCGTCTTGCAAGTCCGCCGCCTCAACCGCTTCCTCAAGCAAGCACTTTGCGTCGCCGGGCCAATAGCGCGCCACCTGCGACAACGCTTGGCATCTGAACCACGGCTCTTTGATACCACGCGCGACTGCGAGTGCCTGTTCAGGATCGGTTCCTGCAAGCTTGTTGGAGAGGTGCCGCTGACCGGTAGGAGTAAGAGACATGTGCCTCCATTAGTGGGCAATTGCTAATGTCGGCTTTCCACCCATAACAGACATTCCCGATCTAACTGGCCCGACGAATTCTTGTCCTCCTGCTGCCGGAGCTCAAAGTCCGGGCGCTAGAGATTGACCGGCTTGGAACATTGCCAAGTCGCCCGTCAGGGATTTTGCACGTGGCCGAGTGGGTGGTGGGCCCGGAGGGACTCGAACCCCCAACCAAGCCGTTATGAGCGGCCGGCTCTACCATTGAGCTACAGGCCCACGCCGGTGCGGATAGCGGAGCAGCGAAGTGCTTGGCAAGCCACTGCCCTGAGCCACCCTCCCCGCTGCCGAGTCAGTCAGGTTCGGGCGCGGCAATCCTCTGCCGCGGCGATCGCATCCTCGACCGCGATCGGCTTGACGTCATGCCGGTCCAGCAATGCGAACACCGCGTCCCACCAGCGATGGAAAGCGGCGAGATCATCGGCGTTTCGCACATAGGGCGTGTGACCGGGTTCGACCGAGGGCGAATGGAAGGAGATGCTGAAATATTGCGTGCCGTCGGCGAGCATGGCCTCGATCGCCCGGACGACATCCGGCAACGGCATTTCCTCGGGTGTCAGAGCGACCCGCCCGAGCAGGCCGGTGCGCGAAAGCAGACCGCGCATTTTCGGGATGCTGGCGCTGGCAGGGAACAGCCAGCCGCCGGCTGAGGCGAGCCCGCCGACATAGGCCGCGCCGAGCGGAAGTTCGAGCAGCGCGCCCTCGCCCACCCAATAAGGTTGTGGCCGAACGCGCGAAAAATCCGGGCCATGCTGGTCGCTATAGTCGAACAAGGCGCGCACCGAGAGATCGGCTTTATATCCCGCTTCGATGAGCAGATCAGCCGTATGTGCGCCGACGCCGTAGCGTCCGGCGCGATAAACGGTGGGCCGCACTCCGAAGGCCTGCTCGATCGTTTCGGTGAGCACGCGAAGCTTGGCGCGCTGCAGCTCGAGCGGAAGATTGCCGGTGTAGCTGTTGAAGCGGGTGACCTCTTCGTCGAACGGCGGATTGACCCAGGGATGGAGCTGGGTCCCGATCGTGCATTCGCCGCGTTCCAGCCAGGGCCGCATGATGGCGATCGCTTCCGGATCGGTAGCGATCGGATGATCGACGAGATAGACTGGCTTCGCGCCGGAGGCACGCATGCGCGCGTGCATGTCGGGCATTGCCCTGATCGCGGTCGTCGCCCTGTTGTCCCTGCTGAGCGCCTGGCCCCAGTCGAACTCCTCCTCGGTATCGACGAAGATCGTGAAGCGCCGACCGAAACTCGCGGGAAAGCGAATGTAGCTGTGGTTGGGCGGAGGCCTGTCCAGCCGCCCTACCGCGTGTCGCCTGCTCACCGCATTCCCGGACAATATCTAGATGCCCTGGCCGGACGACCGCTCCGCCTGCTCGGCCGGCGGCAGGAACAGCAGGAACTTCCTGTCCTCTATGACCAGCGCCCCGCCGACCGCCGCGGCAAGATTACGCACCAGACGTAGCGCAAAGCCGAGCCCGAGCGCCGGAGCGCCGGGCCAATCGCCCTCCGGGCTGTAGCCGGGATCGAGCAGCTCGGTCTCCGCGATCCCTGCAATCGAGCGCGGCCGATCGATAGAAAGACAGAGCATTTCCGACGCGCCGACCTTTTCCATGGCCATGGTAGCGCGGATCGTCTCGCGCTGCTTCGCCAGGCCGATGGTGGCAGCCAGCAAGCGCGCGAACATGCGTTCGACGGCGCCGGTCTCGACCTTGGCTAGGGGTAGATCGTCGGCGATATAGATCGAAATCTTGGACTTCCGCTGCGTTGCGACGCGCGCATAGGCCTCCTCGAGCCGACCCAGCAGGGCCGTGGTGTCGGTCGAACTTTCGTCTAGGACCAAGCGGCTGGTCTCGATCCGGGCAGCGGTATCGAGATCGTCCACCGCGGAAAGCAGCTTGTCGGCCTGTTCGATGATCTCGCGGGCGCGGGTGCGATAGTCGCCTCCGACGGGGCCCATATATTGACCGTCGATCATCTCGGCAAAACCGACGATCGCGTTGAGGGGCGTCCGCAGCTCGTGGATCAGCTGACGAAGCGAGTCGGCGGGGATGCCGGTCCCAAACAGGCCCGCCGTAGCGGCCGGCCCGGTCCGCGCGATCTCGTCGAGCCGTGGCCGGCGCGCGGTTCCGCGATATCCAAGGAAGCTGCCCGAGGGCCCGTCGAAGAAGGGCACGCCGGAAATCCGCCAGTCGCCGGCGGCCGGACCGTCCCCGGCGACAGCGAAGCGGGCGTCGCGAAACGGCGCGCGCTTCTCGAACGCTCCCGCCGCCTGGCCATCGACGCCATATTGGCCGACGATCGTGGCGATGGTCTGGCCGATCAGCGGCGCGCGCGGCGCATCCTCGACCCAGATGATCATTCCGTCGCGGCCGGTTTCCCAGCGGAACTCCTCCAAGGGCGTGAGGGTCGCGAGTTCGGCGAGTATTTCCGGCGGCAGGCTCTCCTGCTGCTGGCGATAGGCTTCGATACGGGCGACCAGTTCGCGGATCTGTCCCTCGCCGGCGTCGGCAGCCGGCGTGAGGTGATCGGTGCCGGCCCCATAAGCGGCCGCAAGCACGAAGTCGCTCGGTCCGAAAGCGGCAAGCGCCTGCGCAACCTCGGGGTCGAGATCGCGTCGATGACGCAGCAGCGCGCGGCCGGTCATGCTCATGCGCGGCAGCAGCGCGAGCCATTCGTGCGCATCGAGCCGCGCGCTTGCCATGAGCGGCGTGGCGATCGAGGGATGATCCTCGCCAAAGAAGCGAAGCAGAAGCGGCGACACGCGCCGGCCGCCCAAAGATCGGGCAACTTCCTTGCGCTGCGCCGGGTCCAGCTCGTCGCGGAAATCGCGAAGGAAGGTGAGCGCGACGGTCAGTTGCTCGTTGTCGCTCTCCCCCCGCGACTGAGCGATCAGGTCGATCAGCTGACGCCATTTCGCGGCGCGCATCGCCTTGCTCGTCGCAGGCAGCGCCAACACGGTAGCAAGCATGTCATCGAAACGCACTCTGTCCAACACCCTTCGCACGCCGCCACTGCCGATCCAGTTCGCCGCGGACAATCGTTAACGCGGCGCGGGACGGCGCGAAAGCGGGAAGTGGAGCGCGTAGCAATATGGGACGCGCAGAGATTCTAGAGCAGCATGCGCGATATGTGAATCACGCATGCTGCTCTAAACATTTGCGGTCGCATCGTTTGTTGCGAAAAACCGGTGCCCACTTTTTCGCACGATGCTCTAGCTGCGCTGCCCGACCCAGACCAGGATGAGCGCCGCAAGATCGGTGCGGGTCCCGCTCACCGCGCGCAACGCGGCTTCGGCCTCGGCCTTGTTGCCGGACAAGGCGAGCGCCATGCCGAGCCGGGTATTGACCAGGCCGGCGTCGACCGAACCCTTTTGCAGCGCCGCGCGGTAGAGCGGCACGGCCTTTTCATATTGGCCGAAGCCGAAATAGGAATCGGCGGCGTTGAGCGCGGCGGTTCCGGTGGCCGATGCGAGCGCCGATTTCTCGGCCTTGGCGAGCGCTGCCTTGTCGGCGGCAATCTTCTTGGCATTTGGACGCGCGGCTACGGGCGCCTTGCCCGCATCGACCGCCTTTGCCGCGATGCCTTCGTCCAGCACTGCCTTCGCCTCGCCCGCATAGCCGGCCTTGGTCAGGCTTTCCGCAACCAGATAATAGTCCCGCTCGCCGGCCAGAGCGCGGGTGAACCGCATCAGGCGGAGCGCATCCACGTCGCTCGCTTTGTCCAATGCGGCGATGTCCCGGTAATCGCTGATCGCGTCGCGCCAGTTTTCCGTGCTTGGATAAGCAGCGATCCAGTCACGCGCGAATTTGGCGGTCTCCGGAACGAGCTTCGCGTCGAACGCTGTCCTGACCGCAAATTTGTACCAGGATTCGGGAACTGGCTGTCCCGAACCGCGCTTCATCGCAATCGCGCGGTCGAGCAATGTCAGCGCCTGCGATGCCTTTTTCTGGGTGGCCTTGATCTGCGCCAGCGCGATCAGCGCTTCCACATCGTCGGGCTTGAGCTCGGCAAGCTTGAGCAACGCCGCCTCGGCCTTCTTGTTGTCGCCCAACGAAGCCGCCAGCGAAGCCTGGTTGCGGTACAGCGATGGCAGTTGGTCCGAAGTTGGGACGCCGCTGGCGACCATCGCGTCGATGCCCTGGAGCTGGAGCCTGCGGTCACCGGTATCGACACCGAGGCGAAACAGCAGCGCGCCGGCCAGATAGCGGCCATCTGAACCTTGCGCCACGCTCTGCGCGGTCGAATATGCGGAGCGCGCACCGGCAACATCGCGCGCAGTCACCGCTGTCTGAAGCGCCTGCAACGCCTCGCGTTCGGGTTTCGAAACCGAATAGTCCCTATCAGCGGCCGGTGCCTGGGCATGCGCGAGCGACGTGCAGCCAAGGGCAAGCGCAGCGCTCAGTGCGAGCCGGGCGATGTTCCTCATTAGCACGCTCCTGACGGCCATTGCGCACATGACACCATGCGCGGACGGTCGAACACCTACGGGTGAACGACAGTCCCCGCAACGGTCGTCGTCAACCACCCCCTTGCGGCATCACGCCGCCGTCAGCTCAGCTTCGCTTCGAAAGCCAGAGCAGCGCAAAGGACGCGAGCTCCGTGCGCGGGCCGGTGACCGATTTCAGCGCAGCTTCGGCTTCCGCCTTCTGACCGGCCTGCCCCAGCGCAAGACCGAGCCGCGTGTTGACCAGATTGGCATCGACCGAGCCTTTCTGGAGCGCGGCGCGGTACAGCGTTGCGGCCTTGGCGTAGTCGCCGTAGCCATAATAAGCATCGCCCATCTTGAGCGCCGGCGTTCCTGACCCGGCCGCAAGCGCGGCCCTCTCCTGGGCCGGAAGCGAAGCCCGATCGGCGGCCACGCGTGACTGCGTCGATGTGATCATGTCAGCGAATGGTGCTTTTGTGCGGGTGAAGGTGTTGTTCGCAATGCCTTCGTCGAGCACGGCCTTGGTTTCGCCCGGAAAACCGGTCTTGTTGAGAGCGTCGCTGAGGTCGAAATAGTCCGCCTCCCCCTTCAGCGCGTGCGCGGCGCGCATCAGCCGCAGCGTGTCGATGTCGGTCGGCTTGTCCGGATTGCCGAGCTGGCGGTAGATCGTCAGCGAATCGCGCCAGCTGTCCGGACCCGGATAAGCGGCAATCCAGTCACGGCTCAAACCGTAGACCTGCGGTACGAGCTTCGCCTTGTAGGCGGAGGTCACGGCCGCCCGATACCAATTCTCCGGGACCTGCTGACCGGCGGCCTTTTGCTGGGCGATGGCGCGCTGCAGCATGGCAAGCGCTTCCGTACCCCGGCCCTGGCTGGTCTGAATCTGCGAGAGCATCAACGTGACGTCGACATCATTGGGAGTCAGCTCCACGAGACGTTTGAGCGCGGCTTCCGCCTTCGGATAATTCTTTGCCTGGATAGCCATATTGGCCTGGACCTTGAGAAGTTCGACCAGGTTGCCAGTGGCCTTGCTGCCACTGTCGATCATCATGTCGAGCCCTTCGCTCTGAAGCTGGGCGTTGCTGGTCATCTGGCCGAGCTGCAGCGTCAGCGAACCGACGATGAGCTTCGCGTCGGGACCTTGCGCCGCCTGTTTGGCGGCGGGAAGCGCGGCGGCGGCGGCGGCCGCGTCCTTCTTCTGTATCGCGGTCTGCACCGGGAGAATCGCGGCGGCCTCGGCTGCACTGACCTTGTAAGGAGATTTTGCCTCTTTTTCGGCCAGAACCGGAGACGTGCCGACAAGCGCGACCCCAGCCACAGAAAGCATGGCACCCAGCACCAGCTGCGAAAATTTCCTCATCAGTGTATCTCTCCTGCCGGCGCGACGGCCGTCAAATTCGTTGACAATGCGGGCGGCTGTCTAGTTAAAATCAATATCAGTTGCTAGATCGCACGCGCTGAATGTCCGTTGAACCGCGTCAAAGCGTGGCGGTTCCGAAACCACCTGCAAACTGATGCTCAAGTGATCCGGCCGGATCATGCATTCGTCTGATTTCCTCGCGCGCGCGTGGGCGCGCGGGCTGGCGCTTCGGTGCGGCATCGGCTAGGCTTCCGCCTTCATTCGCCGCAAGGGCGCTGCATACTCACAACCCAGGACAAAGCATTGGCCAGCTCTCCGCCGACCATCGAAGCCAGCGACATATCCCCGGTCTCCATCGTCGATGAGATGAAGACCTCCTATCTCGATTATGCGATGTCGGTCATCGTCGCGCGCGCGCTGCCCGATGTGCGCGACGGCCTCAAGCCGGTCCACCGCAGGATTCTCTTCGGCGCACATGAAGCCGGCTTCGTATCCGGGCGCCAGTATCGCAAGTCGGCGCGTGTCGTCGGCGAGGTGATGGGTAAGTTTCACCCGCATGGCGACGTGTCGATCTACGACGCACTTGCGCGCATGACCCAGAGCTGGTCGATGCGCGTGCCGCTGATCGACGGTCAGGGCAATTTCGGATCGATGGATCCCGACCCGCCAGCGGCGATGCGCTACACCGAGGCGCGCCTTGCCCGCGTCGCCAGCGCTTTGCTCGACGACATCGACAAGGATACGGTCGATTTCCAGCCGAACTACGACGGGTCCGAACGCGAGCCGCAGGTACTTCCCGCGCGCTTCCCCAATATCCTCGTCAACGGCGCCGGCGGCATCGCGGTCGGCATGGCGACCAACATTCCGCCGCATAACCTAGGCGAGGTCATCGCCGCGTGCAAAGCCTATATCGAAAATCCCGGCATTACTGTTGAAGAGCTTATCGAGATCGTTCCGGCGCCCGATTTCCCGACCGGCCCGCTGATCCTTGGCCAGGCCGGCGCGCGCAGTGCTTATCACACCGGCCGCGGCTCGATCATGATGCGCTCGCGCCATGTCATCGAGGAAGGCCGCGGCGACCGCCAGTCGATCATCCTGACATCGATCCCCTATCAGGTCGGCAAATCGGGCCTGGTCGAGAAGATCGCCGAAGCCGCCAAGGATAAACGGATCGAGGGCATTTCGGACATTCGCGACGAATCGAACCGCGATGGCGTTCGGGTCGTGATCGAACTCAAGCGCGACGCTACCGCCGAAGTCGTGCTCAACCAGCTCTGGCGCCATACGCCGGCCCAGTCGAGCTTCCCGGCGAACATGCTCGCGATCCGCGGCGGACGCCCCGAAACGCTCAACCTGCGCGACATCATCGAGGCGTTCGTCAAGTTCCGCGAGGAAGTGATCACGCGGCGCTCGAAGTTCGAGCTCGCCAAGGCGCGGGACCGGGCGCACATCTTGCTGGGCCTCGTGATCGCGGTGACCAACCTCGACGAGGTCGTTCGGCTGATCCGCGGCTCGGCATCGCCGGCCGAAGCGCGCGCCAAACTGCTCGAACGCGAATGGCCCGTCGCCGAGATCGCGCAATATATCGCGCTCGTCGAGGCGGTCGAACCTGAGGTCGAGGGTGAAACCTACCGCCTCTCCGATACGCAGGTCCGCGCAATCCTCGAACTGCGGCTGCACCGGCTGACGGCACTCGGGCGCGACGAGATCGGCGGCGAATTGAAGGAGCTAGCGTCGTCGATCGGCGAGTTGCTCGAAATCCTCGGCAATCGCGCCCGGCTCTATGAAGTCATGGTCGCGGAGTTCGACGAGATCGCCGCTGCCTATGCGACTCCGCGCGTCAGCGAGATCACCGCGGCCGCCGACGGGATCGAGGACGAGGACCTGATCGAGCGCCAGGACATGGTCGTGACGGTCACGCATGCCGGCTATATCAAGCGCACGCCGCTCGATACTTTCCGCACCCAGCATCGCGGCGGCAAGGGCCGCGCCGGAATGGCGACCAAGGACGAGGACGCGGTCACGAAATTGTTCGTGACCTCGACCCATACGCCGGTGCTGTTCTTCTCGACCCATGGCAAGGTCTATCGCCTCAAGGTCTGGCGGCTGCCCGAAGGTGCGCCGCAGACGCGGGGGCGGCCGATGGTCAATCTGCTGCCGCTGGCCGAAGGCGAAACGATCTCGACCGTGCTACCGCTGCCGGAGGACGAGGCCGAATGGGGCAAGCTCCACGTCATCTTCGCGACCGCGCATGGCGGCGTCCGGCGCAACAGCATGGATGCCTTCGCCAACATTCCGTCGAACGGCAAGTTCGCGATCCGTTTCGACGAGGATGCGACCGACCGCCTGATCGGCGTCGCGTTGTTGACCGAGGACGATGACGTCCTGCTTGCGACCCGCAACGGCAAGGCGATCCGTTTTTGCGCGACCGACGTGCGCGAGTTCCAGAGCCGGACCTCGACCGGCGTGCGCGGCATCAGCCTGAAGGGCGGCGACGAAGTCATCTCGCTGTCGATCCTGGGCGGTTTCGCGGCCACTACCGAGGAGCGCGACGCCTATCTGCGCGCCGCGCCGTGGAAGGAACGCGAAGAGGAGCCAGCCCTCCCGGCGGAGCGCATGGCGCAATTCGCCGAAGCCGAGCAGTTCATCCTCACCGTCACCGCCAACGGCTATGGCAAGCGGACATCCGCCTATGAATATCGCCGCACCAATCGCGGCGGCCAGGGAATCACCAATATCGAGACCTCGCCGCGCAACGGCCAGGTCGTGGCGAGCTTCCCGGCGCACAACGGCGAGCAGCTGATGCTCGTCACCGACCAGGCCAAGTTGATCCGGACGACTGTGGGCGACATTCGCATCGCCGGCCGCAACACCCAGGGCGTCACCCTGTTCCGGGTCGCCGAGAACGAACATGTGGTCTCGGCTGCACGCATCGAGGAAGGCGAGGAAGAAGCCGAGGTGGTTGTCGACGTCGAGGGGCAGACTCTGGCGGCACCTGAGGCGAGTATCGGTGGCGAGGAAAGCGAACAATAAAAACGGCGTTGCCACTAGCAAGAAGTAGTGGGCTTCGACAGGCTCAGCCCGAACGGGATTAGGTTGAGGTGGTGGTTGATGTTGAAGGCGCTACTTTGGCGGCACCTGAGGCGAGCACCGTAAATTAGGAAGGCGACAGCAAGAACACCGTTCGCCCTGAGCCTGTCGAAGGGCCTTCCTTCGTTCTCCTGGATCCGAGTTATGAGCTTCTGGACATATATGCTTCATTGCAGTGACCGCAGTTTCTACGTCGGGCACACGGATAATCTGGAAGCCAGAATTGCAGCGCATGGCCTCGGTCAAGTCGCCGGCTATACGCAGTTGCGTCTTCCCGTCGCCTTGGTCTGGTCGGAGCAGTTTCCGACACGCATCGAAGCACTTGCGATGGAGCGCCGCATCAAGGGATGGAGCCGTGTCAAGAAGCTCGCGCTCATCAGGAGCGATTGGACGACGATCAGCGAATTGGCGCAAAGCAGGAAGTAATGGGCTTCGACAGGCTCAGCCCGAACGGAATTGGATTGATATGCAGCAATTGAGCTTTCTCTCGCGTTCCAACCCCCGATGACCCATCAGATCCATATCATCGGCGGCGGCCTGGCCGGATCGGAGGCGGCGTGGCAGCTTGCCGGTGCGGGCATCACGGTGCGGCTGTCCGAGATGCGCGGTGTCGAAGGCACGCCGGCGCATCACAGCGACAGCCTGGCTGAGCTGGTCTGCTCGAACAGCTTCCGGTCGGACGATGCGGATCACAATGCGGTCGGCCTGCTGCACGCCGAGATGCGCGCGCTGGGCTCGCTGATCATGGCGTGCGCCGACGAACAGCGGGTTCCGGCCGGGTCGGCGCTGGCCGTCGACCGCGAAGGCTTTGCCGCAGCTGTCACGCAGCGGATCAGCGCGCATCCCAATATCAAGTTGGTCCGCGAACGGGTGGACACCCTTCCCTCCTCCGGGCCAGTCATCGTCGCCACCGGCCCGCTGACCGCGGCCGCGCTTGCCGAGACGATCGGTGCGATCACGGGCAGTGACCACCTCGCTTTCTTCGACGCTATCGCTCCGATCGTGCATCGCGACAGCATCGACATGGACACGGCCTGGATGGCCTCGCGCTGGGACAAAGGCGAGAAGGATTATATCAACTGCCCGCTCGACAAGGAGCAATATCTCGCCTTCCGGCAGGGGTTGCTCGACGGCGAGAAAACCGCGTTTCGCGACTGGGAAAAGAACACGCCCTATTTCCAGGGCTGCCTGCCGATCGAGGTAATGGCCGAGCGCGGCGTCGACACCTTGCGCTACGGCCCAATGAAGCCGGTCGGTCTCGACGACCCGCGCACCGGGCGCTGGCCCTATGCGGTCGTCCAGCTCAGGCAGGACAACAGGCTCGGCACGTTGTGGAACATCGTCGGCTTCCAGACCAAGCTGAAGCATGCCGAACAGGTCCGCCTTTTCCGGACGATCCCGGGCCTCGAAAATGCCGAGTTTGCGCGGCTGGGCGGCCTTCACCGTAACACTTTCATCAACGCCCCGCAGCTGCTCGACCGGACGCTCCGTCTCCGCCGCGCGCCGCATATGCGCTTTGCCGGTCAGATCACCGGCTGTGAAGGCTATGTGGAATCGGCCGCGATCGGCCTGCTCGCCGGGCGTTTCGCCGCTGCCGAGATCGGAGGCGCTATGCTCGAGCCGCCGCCGCCCGAGACGGCGCTTGGCGCGTTGCTTGGCCACGTCACGGGCGGCGCCGACGCCGAGCTCTACCAGCCGATGAACGTCAATTTCGGGCTGTTCCCACCGATCGAGGGCCGTTCCCGCAAGGCCGATCGCAAGGCCCTTTATACGTCGCGCGCGCGTGAGGCGCTGGAGCAATGGGTGGCAGCGGATCAGCCGGCGCCGGAGCCCGAACCGCTTTCAACCGCCGGCTAGCAATCGCATTTTTTCTTTGTTTCGCGCTTGGTCGTAGCGAACTCCGCCGCGGTCAACGTCCCGTTGCGATCCTTGTCGGCGGTGTCGAAGCGTTCGCCGGTGGCGACAGTCCATTCCTCGAAGGACAGCCTTCCATCGCCGTTGACGTCCAGCTTCTGGAAAGCCTTGCGCCGCGTCTCGAGCATTTCGGTGCGCGTGATACTGCCGTCCTCATTGTCGTCGTAGCGGGCAAAGCGCCGCTTCTCGCGCACTTCCTCCGGCGCGGCAGGCGGCTCCAGCGAGACGGCAGCCTTGCCGGTCCCGGCCAGGCGCGCCGGCTTGGGTTCCGGTATCGCCGACTCATGCTCGGCCCGGCTCGTCCAGATGAGAAAGCCCGCGGCAACGAGCAGCAGCGCCGACGCAACGCCGGCCAGATAGCGCACCATAGCAGCTCTGCCTCCCACGGCGACAGGCTAGCCGTTTTGCGACGGCTGTCCAGATCAGCGTCCAATCAGGCGATAGCGGAGCATCGCCAGCATTCGGCGCGGTGCGCCACGCGTCTCGATCCGACCGGGCCCCCGCTCGGCATCGCGCGCCGCAAGCATCGCCAACATTCCCAGCGGCCGCAATGGAATCGGCAAGCGCGCATGCGCGTCGGTCCGCTCGCGCACCGCGCTCAGGGCCGCTGCGATGTCTCCAGCGGCCCGGCTCCGGCGCGCGAGATCGGCAAGCGCCCAGGCTTCGCCCGCGCGCGCGACGGCAGGAGTGGGATTCTCCGCCAGAATCCGCGCGGCAAATTCGAACAACAGCCCGCCACGAAGCTGCGCATAGGCCTTCATGTCGGAGGGCGACAGCAAGCCGTCACCCAGCAGATGCTCCCATCCTTCGGTCATCGTCCCGAGTTCGACCCCCTCCACGCCAGTTGGGAGGAGGCAGGAAGCAACCCGCTGCAACACCGGCTCCGGCGGCGGCGGCGATTGATCGAGCCGCGTCAGCGCATCACGCCACCAGGCGAGCTTGAGCTGCCGGGTCAATGGCTGCCCGCCGCCCGCGATCACCATAGCCAGCGCCGCGTCGAGCGCGAACAAAGCGCCGACAGCGTCCCGGTGGCGCGGCCCGATATAGGCCAGAGCGAGGCGGCATTCGGGATCGATCTGCGACAAATGCTTGGCCACCACACGGACCCTCAGGAAAAAGAAGCAACAAGGTCAACCAGGAATTTACCCTTTCGGTTTAGCGAAGCTTAGTCCGGAGACTGCACACAGCAGAATACGGGCGAGGTGTATCCAGAGGGACGGGGCCATAATGTTCGCAAGACTTCGCAGGCTGATTTCCGGGAATGTGCGCGGCAGCAAGCCACGCCACAGCGGATTCATGTGCCGCCTGGCCCGCAGCAAGCGCGCCGCGACCCTGCCGATGATGGCCGCTGCAGTCATCCCATTGATCGGGATCATCGGCGGCGCCGTCGACATGAGCCGTATCTACCTCGTCAAGACCAAGATGCAGCAGGCCTGTGACGGCGGCGCCCTCGCCGCCCGGCGCGCAATGACCGGCCAGATCATGGTGTCGAGCGATACGACTACCGGCCAGAACTTCTTCAACGCCAATCTGCTGAACGGGGCATATGGCGTGCAGAGTCTCAACTTCGTGCTCAGTGACGTGCGCGATGCCGCCAACGTCCCCACGGGCGCCGTCCACGGACGCGCGACCGCCACGCTGCCGCTTACGCTGATGCGGGTGTTCTGGCGCAACGGCGTGATTCCGCTGACGGTCGACTGCGAGGCCAACCTCAACATCTCGAACAACGACGTGATGTTCGTGCTCGACACGACGGGATCGATGTCCTGTCTCACGTCGGACAGCGACAGTACGTGCGGCAGTTATGCCAGCAGCAATGCGGTAAACTTTGGCACGAGCAGTAGCCCAAGATGGGGTACCACCGAGAAAGCAAATTCGCGTATCGATGGGTTGCGAATTGCCGTAGAAAATTTTGCTGCCACCTTGAGTGCAGCAACGCCAACCAGCGCCCGGTTGAGGATCGGATTCGTGCCCTATTCAGAAAATGCGAGCGTTGGGAAGTTGCTATATGCTGCGAATACCAGTTGGCTGAACGCGAGTGCAGATTACATGTCGCGCGAGGCCAACTTCAATACACCAGCCGCTTGGACAGCTAACACGCCGACCAATAACGGGTCGGCGACCATCGAAACTTACGCGAGCAACATTAGCGCCGCTAATTGCACCGCCTATGGCAATAATCAAAGCTTCACAGGTTCGAGTGGCTTACCGACGTCAAATCCGACGAATGGTGGGCCGGCACCGATTTTTACTTGGAATTACGCGTACACCCCTTCGACGTGGGGCGGGGCTAACCCGCCCTTTAGTGGAACCGGTACAAACCAGTGTAAGCGGTCCAGGCAAAGGAAAGATACGACCTATACGATCACGGCCTATGGGTTCACGAACTGGAGCTACAGTAACACCGTTAACTATGATCTTTCGACCTATCTGGCCAGCAGCGCGGCAAGTCCGATTAAAGTAATGAAGAGCAACCTGACGACGTATGCCGCGGGTGGTGCCGCGCGGACGACTACGCAGGGCACTTGGAATCTGCTGGAGCTGGCGCAGAAGCAGGCAGCGGGAACGGCGTCCGGTATGACCCTGACGGATTCCTACTGGGACGGTTGTATTCTCGAGCGCACGAACCCGGTCGATGATGTCGACACAGCACCGACGAGCGCTGCCGCATCAAAATGGACCCCGGCTTGGGCCGACATTATCTTCAATTCAGGCGGCAGTCAGCCGGTCGCGAACAACTACAGTTATCATTATGCCTGTTCGAAGGCAGCGCAGCGGCTCAACACAATAACATCAGCAAATTTGGCGACGGTTGGTCAGTATGTGAACGTCCTCAATGGAGTACAAATCACCTCGCCATCTCCCTATCCTGACTTTCTTGCGCTGGGCTACACCTATCACGACATCGGAATGATGTGGGGTGTGCGCTTGATGTCAACGAACGGCCTGTTCGCCAGCGATCACGGCGCTGCGCCTAACGGCAAGCCAGTCAACCGCCATATCATCTTCATGACCGATGGCGATATGCAGACCACTTCCGCCGCATACTCCGCGTATGGCTTCGACGGCAGCGGCGACACCGCGCACAACACCCGCTTCCTCGCAGCGTGCCAGGAGGCCAAGGATCACGGTATCAGCGTCTGGGTCGTATCATTCGCTCAGACACTGACGACCGAGCTCACACAGTGCGCAGACAGCGGGCAATCGTTCCAGGCTAACGATGCCGCTGAACTCAACACCATGTTCCAGCGGATCGCGCAGCGGATCGCCGAGCTGAGGCTGGTGTCATGATGCTTCGAACGCGAAACCTCGCGCGCGATGCGCGCGGTTCGACGATCATGGAGTTCGGCCTCGTCGCGCCGGTGGTGATTCTGATGCTGATGGGTTTCTTCGATCTCGGCCACAGCATGTATGTGCGATCGGTGCTGCAGGGTGCGGTGGAAAAGGCCGCGCGCGACGGCACGCTCGAAAGCGGTGCAACCAACAGCACGGCGCTCGACGACAAGGTCAAGACCCAGATGCGGCCAATCGCCGGTAAATGGGCGACCTACCTCTCGACGCGCAAGAGCTACAGCACGTTCACCAATGTCGCCCAGGCCGAAACATTCACAGACACCAACAGCAATGGCGTACGGAACGCCGGCGAATGCTTTCAGGATGTCAACGGCAACAGCACCTATGACACCGACATGGGTAAGAGCGGACAAGGCGGCGCGTCCGACGTCGTCCTCTATACGATGACGGTCAGCTATCCGCGCATGTTTCCGCTTTACGGCCTGCTTCGCTGGTCGCGCAATGTGTCGATCAGCGGGTCGACCGTGCTTCGTAACCAGCCATATGGCGTCCAGACCTTCCCTTCGGTGACGATATGCACATGATCGCCGCGACCACCCGCATGGGCCGCCTTGCGCGCAACCTCGCCCGATCGACGAGCGCGCTCGCGCTGACTGAGTTCGCTTATGCAGCGCCGATGTTCGCGATGCTGGGCGTGACGGGGCTCGAGCTGTCGAACTATGCGCTGGCCAATTTGCGGGTCAACCAGGTGGCGAACAGCGTGGCCGACGTTCTGTCGCGCAGCGGCGAATCCGACGGCCTTGGCAAGAAGGCCCTCCGGGAATCGGACATCAACGACGCGTTCCAGGCGGTGTCGCGCCAGTCGGGCAACCTCGACCTTCTGAATCGAGGCCGGATCATAGTCTCGGGCCTCGAACAAAATGCCTCTGGTGGGCAATGGATCCGCTGGCAGCGCTGCTTCGGCACCCAGACCACTTATGTGTCCGACTATGGCGTGACCAACACCGGCCAGACGGGCACTGCGTTCCTTGGAATGGGTGAGACCGGAGCCAAGGCTACTGCGCCTGACAATGCTTCGGCAGTGATGTATGCCGAGGTCAAATATAATTATAAGCCGCTGATCGCGTTCAAATATCTACCGCAGGCACAAAGTCTTATCGTGGCGCGTGCGGCATATTTGGTACGCGATCGCCGCGACCTGACGTCCGGCAACGATCCCAAACCAGTCAGCGGCGTTACCGCCAGCACCTGCTAGGCAAGCCTAGCGATAGCAGACCTTGCGTGCCGCCTCGACCACCTTGGCCACATTGATCAGCGCGGCCTTTTCGAGGCTCGCCGCATAGGGCAGCGGGACGTCGGCGTTGTTGACGCGAAGGACCGGAGCATCGAGATCGTCGAAGCCCTCCTCCATCACGAACGCGCTCACTTCCGAGGCGATCGAGCAGACCGGCCAGCCTTCTTCGACGACGACGAGCCGGTTGGTACGCTTCACGCTGTCGAGGACAGTCTGCCGGTCGAGCGGGCGCAGCGTGCGCAGGTCGACGACCTCGGCCTCTATGCCTTCTTCGGCAAGCTGCGCCGCGGCGTCAAGCGCGACGCCGACCCCGATCGAATAACTGACCAATGTCACGTCGCGGCCAGCCCGGACCACTGCCGCCTTACCGATCGGAAGGACGTAATCGTCGACCTTGGGCACGTCGAAACTATGCCCGTAGAGCAGTTCGTTCTCGAGGAAGATGACCGGATCGTCCGATCGGATCGCGGCCTTCAGCAGGCCCTTGCCATCGGCGGCCGAATAAGGCGCGATCACCACCAGGCCCGGCACGCTCGCGTACCAGGGCGCGTAATTCTGGCTGTGCTGCGCGGCGACGCGCGCCGCTGCGCCGTTCGGCCCACGGAACACGATCGGACAGCGCACCTGCCCGCCCGACATATAATTGGTCTTGGCGGCCGAATTGACGATATGGTCGATCGCCTGCATCGCGAAATTGAAGGTCATGAATTCGACGATCGGCCGCAGACCGCCCATCGCCGCGCCGGTGCCGAGGCCGGCAAAGCCATATTCGGTGATCGGCGTATCGATCACGCGCTTGGCGGAAAACTCCTCGAGCAGGCCCTGCGTCACCTTGTACGCGCCCTGATATTCGGCGACCTCCTCGCCAAGCACGAAGATCCTGTCGTCGCGCCGCATCTCCTCGGCCATCGCATCGCGCAGCGCCTCGCGCACGGTCATGCGCTGCATTTCGGTGCCTTCGGGCACGTCGGGCTCGATCGCCAGGCTCGCGGGCTTGGCCTCGGCCTTGGCCGGCTTCGCATCGACCGGGGCCGGTGCCTCTTCGGTCTCTTTCGGCACAGGTGGCGGCGGGGTCTCGATCTTTTCGGGAGCAGGTTTGGCAGCCTCGGCCGGCGCCGGTTGCGGAGAAGCGCCTGACGATTCACCCTCTTCGGCGATAAGCGCAATCACCGTTCCAACCTTCACGGCATCGCTGCCTTCCGGAACAAGGATCCTGGTGACCACGCCCTCGTCGACCGCTTCGAATTCCATCGTCGCCTTGTCGGTCTCGATCTCGGCAAGCACGTCGCCGGAAGCGACCGTGTCGCCCTCCTTGACCAGCCATTTGGCCAGCGTACCTTCCTCCATCGTCGGCGAAAGCGCGGGCATCTTGAGTTCGATCGCCATCAGTAGCTGCCCGTCAGCACGTCGGTGAACAGCTCGGGCAGATCGGGCTCGGGCGCCTGTTCGGCATAATCGGCTGCTTCGCTAACCGCCTGCCTTATCTCCTTGTCGATAGCCTTCAGCTCATCCTCGGACATGCCGGCGGCCCCAAGCTCGCGTTTGATCGCCTCGATCGGATCCGAATGCTCGCGCACGTCGTCGACTTCCTGACGCGTGCGGTATTTCGCCGGGTCCGACATCGAATGGCCGCGGTATCGATAGGTCTTGAGCTCGAGAAGGATCGGCCCCTTCCCAGCCCGGACCCATTCGAGCGCCATTTCAGCCGCGCCGCGCACCGCCAGCACATCCATTCCGTTCACCTGCAGGCCCGGCACGCGAAAGCTCTCGCCGCGCCGGAACAGCTCGCGCTCGGAGGTCGAGCGATCGATCCGTGTCCCCATCGCATATTGGTTGTTCTCGACCGCGTAGATGACCGGCAGGCACCACAGCTCGGCCATGTTGAAGCTCTCGTAGACCTGGCCCTGATTTGCCGCGCCGTCGCCGAAATAGGTCAGGCAGATGCCGCCATCGCCGCTATATTTGTGCTTGAACGCAAGTCCGGTGCCGAGTGGAACCTGCGCCGCGACGATGCCGTGGCCGCCGTAGAAGCCATGTTCGACCGAGAACATGTGCATCGATCCGCCCTTGCCCTTCGAGATGCCGGCCTGGCGTCCGGTGAGCTCGGCCATGATGATCTTGGGATCGATCCCGTAAGCGAGCATGTGGCCATGGTCGCGATAGCCGGTGATCACGCTGTCCTTGCCAACGGTCAGCGCCGACTGGAGGCCGACTGCGACAGCCTCCTGGCCGATATAGAGGTGGCAGAAGCCGCCGATCAGGCCGAGGCCGTAGAGCTGCCCCGCCCGTTCCTCGAACCGCCGGATGAGGAGCATCTGGCGATAGAAATTGAGCATCTCATCCTTGGTGGCCGCATAGCGCTGCGGCTCGGGCGGACGCTCGCGCTCGCTTGGCTGGGCGGAGGTCGGAACGGCCCGTGCGCGCCTGCTGCCACTACTGGTGTTGGTCGCCGACGGCTTGGCGCGCTTCGACGCCGATGGCTGGGCGCGCTTCGACGACGGTGCCTTGGCCAATTCGGGGCCCTTTCCTTGACGCAGAGCGATATTATGGCGGCTCTATGGCGACAAACGCCTGGCCGCGCAACGGGTGCCCGGTCAGCGAGGGTGGCTAGTGGAAAGGTCGCGTTGGAGCGGCCGCAGACCTATTTGTCGATCGGGACGATGACTTCGTCGGGCCGCACCAGCCCAAGCTCGCTGCGAACCATTTCATCGGCCAGATCGGGGTCGGCGCGGCGTGGGTCCAGCAGGTTGGCGCGATGGGCAAGACGCGCCTTTTCATGCTCGAGCTGGGCAAGCTCGACGAGTCGCTCGGACTTGAGCCGCCGATAGTCGCCGAGCGATAGAATGCCATTGGATCCGGCAATGGCATAGACGGCAAAATTGGCGATGATCAGCACCGCCAAAGCAGGCAGCGCCGCCCGCCTTACCACCAGCCAACTATTGCTCGCATGCGTCATCGGGTCACAGAATCAGTAAAACGTCTTGGAATCAAGCCTTTTCGGCAAAAGGTGTGGAAATAACGGTAAACCCGCAATCTCAACTACCGCCCGGATCACACCTTGAATGCCGATTTGCCTGGGTAACGCGCCGCCGGCCCGAGCTCCTCCTCGATCCGGATGAGCTGGTTATATTTCGCGAGCCGGTCGGACCGGGCAAGGCTGCCGGTCTTGATCTGGCCGCAGTTGGTGGCAACGGCGAGATCCGAAATCGTGGTATCCTCGGTCTCGCCCGAGCGGTGCGACATGATCGACGTATAACCCGCCCGTTGCGCGATCGAGACCGCCTCGAGCGTCTCGCTGAGCGTCCCGATCTGGTTGACCTTCACCAGCAGCGAATTTGCGATGCCCTGCTCGATCCCCATGCGCAGGCGCTTGGGATTGGTCACGAACAGATCGTCGCCGACCAGCTGCACCGTCTTGCCGAGCTTCTCCGTGAGCAATTTCCAGCCCTGCCAATCGTCCTCTGCCATGCCGTCCTCGATCGACACGATCGGATAGCGCGCGGCCAGATCGGCAAGGAATTCGGTCATTTCGGTAGGCGAGAAGGTCTTGCCCTCGCCTTCCATATGATAGGCCCCGTCTCTGAAGAACTCGCTCGCGGCGCAGTCCAGCGCCAGCAGCACATCGTCGCCAGGCCTGTAGCCGGCCTGCTCGACCGACTGGACGATGAAGTCCAGCGCAGCGCTGGTCGACGCCAGTGCCGGGGCAAATCCGCCCTCGTCGCCGACGCCCGTCGCGAGGCCGGCCTCCGAAAGCCGCTTCTTGAGCGTGTGGAAGATCTCGGCGCCGCAGCGCGCCGCCTCCGACAGGCTCTCCGCACCGACCGGTACGACCATGAACTCCTGGAAGTCGATCGGATTGTCGGCATGTTCGCCGCCGTTGATGATGTTCATCATCGGCACCGGCAGGACATGCGCGGCGGTACCGCCGACGTAACGATAGAGCGGCAGGCCGCAGGCGATCGCGGCCGCCTTGGCAGTCGCAAGGCTGACGCCGAGAATCGCGTTGGCACCGAGCCGCGACTTGTTCTCGGTGCCGTCGAGCGCGATCATGACCGCGTCGATTTCCTGCTGGTCCTCGGCTTCGTGGCCGACGATCGCCTGGGCAATCTCGCCGCGGACCGCGTCCACCGCCTGCGTGACACCCTTTCCCGAGTAACGGGCCTTGTCGCCATCGCGCTTTTCGACCGCTTCATGCGCGCCGGTCGAGGCGCCGGATGGGACAGCGGCCCGGCCGAAGCTTCCGTCCTCGAGCGAGACCTCGACCTCGATCGTCGGGTTACCGCGGCTGTCCAGGATCTGGCGCGCGTGGACGTCGATGATTGCAGTCATGGCGGGGCCTTCAGTTGCGAACGCGGAATGTGGCGGCTCTATCGGTGCCCGGACCACGACGCAATGTTGCTCTGGGTTTGGACCTTTGCTGCGGAACGGAAGCGATCGGCCATGGGTTTTTGGTCGGGCATGGAGTAGTAACACTCTCAACCCAGACTTGGAGTATAACAATGGCGCAGCGCGAATCAGAGCTTCCGGAAGGCACCGATCACATTATCAATGGGGCGATGGAAAGGGATCCGAGCGGGTCCAGTGCATCAGGGTCCGGCACCGGGTTGATCGGCGGAGCGACCAAAGGCGACGACACAGGAGGAACAAGCATGGAAGATGGCGGCGAAGTCGGCACTTTTCGAAAGGGCGTTGAAAGCCTCAAGCAGCAGGCCACGGATCGTGCCCGGCAATATGCCGATGACGGCAAGACACGCGCCAGCGATGCGCTGACCGAATTCTCGCGCATAATCGAGCAGGCGGCCGATCAGGTCGATGACCGGCTGGGAGAGCAATTCGGCGGCTATGCGCGCCAGGCGGCCGGCGCTGTTTCCGGCTTGGCCACGAACCTGCGCGAGCGCGACGTCGAGGAGCTTTACGACGAGGCCCGTGATTTCGTCCGCCAGAGCCCTGCGCTTGCCATCGGCATTGCGGCAGCGGTCGGCTTTGCCATGGTACGGGTCGTCAAGGCCGGGCTGCCTGATCAGGACGCGAGCGAGGATGATGCCGCCGCCAAGCCCAGCCGCAAGAGCAAGGGCACGCGATCGAAAGCGGGCAACTGAACTTGGCGGGCGGTCCGGAGGATCAACGCGACGAATCGATAGGCGTGCTTTTTCGCCGGCTGCTCGACGAAGGCGGCGACCTGGTCCGCGCCGAGATCAATCTCGGCCGACAAATAGCGATCCATCGCTTCGAAAAGGCGAAGGGTGGCGCGATCGCCTGCATGGCGGGAACGATGCTCGGCCTGGCCGCGCTCATCGTGCTGCTGGTCATGATCGCGCTCGCGCTGGCACCCCGGACCGGGCCGCTCGCCGCAGGCCTGATCGTCGCCGGGGTCACGGCCCTGATCGCGATCGTCCTGATCCGCTATGGCTCCGGCCGTCTGGCGAGAGTCATGGATGATGAGGACGAACGCAAAGCGCCCCGGCGCGGAGACCTGAAATGAGTGACAAGGTCGAAGCCGCACGGCGCGAGGCGGAGCGGGCACGCAAGCAACTTGCGGGCACGCTCGATGAAATCGAGGACAGGCTGAATCCCGCTAGCCTTGCCGACCATGCCTGGTCGGGAGTCGTCGAAAAGGGTGGCGAGATTGCCGACGATGCCATTGCTGCGGTCAGGAATCGACCCGCCGCAGCGGCCGGAGTGCTGGCCGCATTCGGACTTTTCCTCGCCCGCGGTCCGATCATCTCGGCCGCGTCCCGGCTCGTCTCGGGCAAGGAGAAGAAGCGACCGCGACGGGATTGACTATGGAAGCGACCCGGCGTCTGGCGACCCCGGCAACCAAGGAGCATAACATGCCGACCGATGAGCTTGATCAGGTGAACGACGATGCGAAGGCCGAACCTGGCAACGGCGAGCCGGGCAATGTGACGGATCGCATTCGTCGCGGCGCGGAGAGCGCATACGAGACGACTCGTGAACGGACCGCCGCATTGTACGACTCGGCGCGCGAAGGCGCCACGCGCGCCGGCCAGCGCACGGTCGAGGAGATTGGCGCCAACCCGCTCGGCGCCCTTGCCGGAGGCCTGGCGTTCGGTGCCATACTGGCGGTAATGCTACCACGGACACGTCAGGAAACTGCCGCACTCGGGACAGTCGGGGCCAAGCTCAACCAGCGTGGCCGCGAGGCGCTGTTCGCGGCCCGCGACGCCGGCCGCGACAAGCTCGACGAACTCGGCCTCAATCGGGAAGGTGCACAGCAGAAGCTCGCCGATATTGCCAGCAAGGCAAGCGATGCACTGCGATCGGCCCGGAAGTCCAAATAACCAGATGAGCAAATTGCATCTGGTGTTCGGCGGGCGTGTCAAGGATCCGCAAGGATTGGACTTCGATCTCGATACCGTCGACATCGTCGGCCTGTTTCCGGATTATACCGAGGCGCTGGAAGCCTGGCGCGGCAAGGCGCAGCGCACGGTCGACGATGCCGAGATGAAATATGTGCTGGTGCATCTGCACCGTCTGCTGGAGCCGGATCTGAAAGACGAGCGACCCTGAGCCAAACTGGCAGGCTCACGCCTTTCGGTAGCGAAACAGCAAGAGCGGGTGCGCCAGCGCCATACCGACGATGAAGCCGCCGATATGCGCGGCGATCGCGATGGTCGTTCCCAGCGTCTCGAACGTAAAGCCGGTCAAAAGCTGGAGGAAGATCCAGGCCGCGCAGAGCCACAAGGCATGGAGCCAGACGGCAAGCCGCGCATTCGCCACCTTCACGCGATTCCGTCCAAACAGGATGGCATAGGCACCGAGTATTGCGGAAATCGCGCCGCTCGCCCCGACCATCGGCACGGCGGCTGACTGGTCAACGAAATATTGAGCTGCCGCAGAGGCATAAGCGCCGACGAGGTACAGGATCACGAGCCCCGCGCGGCCAACGATAGGTTCTATCGCGCGGCCGCAGAACAGCAGGATGATCAGGTTGAAGACCAGATGGATCAGGCCGGCGTGGATGAGCGTCGCGGTAAGCGGCGTCAGCCATACAGGTGCCAGCCCCTGCACGAGATCGCCCGCCGACACCCGCGCAGGGATGAATCCTCCCCAGACTGCCGCGGAATTGCCATCCCAGATCAGGCTGGTCACCAGCCAGGCAAAAGTCGTCACAATGGCTATAGTCAGCGTGACAGGCGCCTGACGCCAGGCTTCGGGGGGCCGCATCGAAAGTTCCTGGGCTCCCGGTGGCCGGGCTAGATGAACTCGATCTTTTCGATCGAATAATATTTGTCGCCCGACGGCGCCGACACCTCGACCTCGTCTCCGACCGAACGGCCGATCAGCGCCCGCCCGAGCGGCGAGGAATAGCTGATGCGGCCGACCTTGGCGTCCGCTTCGGTCTGGCCGACGATCTGGTAGACGACCTTCTTGTCGCCCTCGTCGGCTAGGTGAACGGTCGCCCCGAAGATGACCTTGTCGCCCGACAAGGTCTTGGGATCGATCACCATCGCCCGGCTCAGCCGGTCGTCGATGTCCGCGATCTGCGCCTCGACATGGCCCTGACGCTCCTTGGCGGCGTGATATTCGGCGTTTTCGGACAGGTCACCGTGCGCGCGCGCTTCCTCGATAGCATCGATGATCGAAGGGCGCTCCACCATCTTGAGATGGCGCACCTCGGTTTGCAGTCTTTCATAGCCTTCGGCCAGCATCGGCACCTTATCGACCGTCGCCATCATCTCGCCTTTCGTGAAAAACATTGCGGCGGCCCCTCAATGAAAAGCCGCCTCACCCCCCGCAAATTGTCAGGATCATGTTCTGGAAAAGGAATAATAGTCCTGCAGCGACTGAACTTCAAGGCTGTGCTCTCGCTGGGAGGCTATGGCCAGGACGACGGCGATGCTCGACGCGGCGGTCGTGAAGTAGGGAATCCGGCCCATCACGGCCGATGCGCGGATCGACGCCGAATCCTTGTGGCTCTGCCAGCCCTCGGTGGTGTTGAACACCAAAGCGATCTGGCCGTCCTTGATCTTGTCGACAATGTGCGGGCGCCCCTGCGCCACTTTGTTCACACGCTCGACCTTGATTCCCTCGGCGGCGAGGAAGTGCGCGGTTCCGCCGGTGGCGACGATATCGAAGCCGAGTTCAACCAGCGACCGCACCGCCGGAACGATATTGGCCTTGTCGCTGTCCTTGACCGATATGAACACCGTGCCTTCGTTGGGAAGCGCATTGCCGCTGCCGATCTGGGATTTAAGGAAGGCTGTGGCAAAATCCTGCGATATTCCCATAACTTCCCCGGTGGACTTCATTTCCGGAGAGAGGACTGGGTCGACGCCCGGGAAACGCGCGAACGGGAAGACGGCTTCCTTGACGGCGACATGGGCGATGTCGCGCCGCACCGGCAGGAATCCGGCCAGTGGCTCGCCGGCCATGACCCGTGCCGCAATCTTGGCGATCGGGGCACCGATCGCCTTGGCGACGAAGGGCACGGTGCGGCTCGCGCGCGGATTGACCTCGATCAGGTAAACCGCGGCGGCTGCGCCGGACCCCGATCCGCCGTCCTTGACCGCGAACTGCACGTTCATCAGGCCGCGCACCCTGAGCGCGCGCGCGAGCGCATCGGTCTGGCGTTCGATCTCGGCGATGATCTCGCGCGGCAGGCTGTGGGGGGGCAACGAGCAGGCGCTGTCACCCGAATGCACGCCTGCCTCCTCGATATGCTGGAGCACGCCCGCGACCACCACGTCATCGCCGTCGCAGATCGCATCGACGTCGACCTCGATCGCATCGCGCAGATATTGATCGATCAATACAGGTGAATCGCCAGACACTTGAACGGCAGTGCTAATATATTGTTCGAGCTGTACGGAGTCCTCGACGATCTCCATCGCGCGGCCGCCGAGCACATAGGACGGCCGCATCAGCAGCGGATAACCGACCCGTTCGGCCACGACGAGCGCCTCCTCGCGGCTGCGCGCGATGCCGTTGCGTGGCTGGCGCAGGCCAAGCTGGCCGACCAGATCGGCGAAGCGTTCGCGATCCTCGGCCAAATCGATCGCGTCGGGCGAGGTGCCGAGGATCGGGATGCCCGCATCCTCCAGCTCTTGCGCAAGCTTGAGCGGGGTCTGCCCACCGAACTGGACGATCACCCCCTTGAGCGTGCCCTTCGACCGCTCGACATGGAGGATCTCGAGCACATCCTCGGCCGTGAGCGGCTCGAAATAGAGGCGGTCCGAGGTGTCATAGTCGGTCGATACCGTCTCCGGGTTGCAGTTGACCATGATCGTTTCGTAACCCGCTTCGCCCAGCGCGAAACAGGCATGGCAGCAGCAATAATCGAACTCGATCCCCTGCCCGATCCGGTTCGGGCCGCCGCCGAGGATCACGATCTTCTCGCGGTCGGAGGGGTTGGACTCGCATTCGGGCTCGCCGAAGCTCGGCGCTTCGTAGGTCGAGTACATATAGGGCGTCTTGGCCTCGAACTCAGCCGCGCAGGTGTCGATGCGCTTGAAGACCGGCCGCACGCCAAGCCGATGGCGGTGCGCGCGCACCTCCTTCTCGGTGATCCCTCCGGTCATGGCTTTCGCGGCGTCATGGACGATGCCGGAACCGCGTGCCTGCTCGCGAGCCATGCCCGCCAGATTGGCCGACTGCAGCGCCAGCCAGGCAAGCCGCTTGTCGGAAAAGCCCATCGCCTTGAGGCGGCGCATCCCCGCCGCGTCCTGTGGCAGCCCTTCACGGCAGACCTCGTCCTCGGCGGCGACGATCTCGGCCAGGCGGTCGAGGAACCAGGGCTCGAACTTGGCGATGCGGTGGATTTCCTCGACGGTCAGCCCCTCACGTAGCGCCTGCGCCGCGACCAGCAGGCGCTCGGGTGTGGGCCGCGCCAGTTCCTCCTCGATCACCGATTTGGGCGCACCCTTGAGAGCGTCGATGACGTTGAAGCCCGACAGCCCGGTTTCGAGCCCGCGCAGAGCCTTCTGCATCGATTCATGAATGTTGCGCCCGATCGCCATCGTCTCGCCGACCGATTTCATCGCGGTCGACAGCAGCGGCTCGGCGCCCTTGAACTTCTCGAAAGCGAAGCGCGGGATCTTGGTGACGACATAGTCGATCGTCGGCTCGAACGAGGCCGGGGTCGCGCCGGTGATGTCGTTCATGATCTCGTCGAGGGTGTAGCCGACCGCGAGCTTCGCCGCGACCTTGGCGATCGGGAAGCCGGTCGCCTTCGACGCAAGCGCCGATGAGCGCGACACGCGCGGGTTCATCTCGATCACGACAAGCCGGCCGTCGGCGGGGTTCACCGCGAACTGGACGTTCGAGCCCCCCGTTTCCACGCCGATCTCGCGCAGCACCGCGATGCTCGCGTTGCGCATGATCTGATATTCCTTGTCGGTCAGCGTCAGCGCGGGCGCGACCGTGATCGAATCGCCGGTGTGGACGCCCATCGGATCGACATTCTCGATCGAGCAGATGATGATGGCGTTGTCGTTGCGATCGCGCACCACCTCCATCTCATATTCCTTCCAGCCGAGCACCGATTCCTCGATCAGCACCTCGGTGGTCGGCGAGGCGTCGAGCCCGCCGGTAACGATATGGACGAACTCCTCCTTGTTATAGGCGATGCCGCCGCCGGTGCCGCCCATGGTGAAGCTCGGCCGGATGATCGCCGGCAGCCCGACATAGTCGAGCGCGCGCAACGCCTCGTCGAGGCTATGTGCGACGTCCGAACGCGGGCTTTCGAGCCCGATCTTGTCCATCGCCTGGCGGAATTTCATCCGGTCCTCGGCCTTGTCGATCGCCTCGGCGTCGGCACCGATCAGCTGGCAGCCATATTTGGCGAGCGTCCCGTCGACATGGAGCGCGAGCGCGGTGTTGAGCGCGGTCTGCCCGCCCATCGTCGGCAGGACGGCGTCGGGCCGCTCCTTCTCGATGATCTTGGCGACGATCTCGGGGGTGATCGGCTCGACATAGGTCGCGTCGGCCATGTCGGGATCGGTCATGATGGTCGCGGGGTTCGAATTGACGAGGACGATGCGATAGCCCTCCTCGCGCAGCGCCTTGCACGCCTGCGTCCCCGAATAATCGAACTCGCAGGCCTGGCCGATGACGATCGGACCGGCGCCGATGATCAGGATCGAGGAGATGTCAGTGCGTTTGGGCATTACAGGACCAAGGCCTTATAGCCCTCTCCCATGGGGAGAGGGTTGGGTGAGGGTTTCCGACGATGCCGGATAACGGACTGACGCCGATCGCGCGACGGTTGCGGCGAGAGGCGACCGAGGTGGAGGCGCGGCTTTGGCAGCGATTGCGCGGACGGCAGATCGAAGGCGCCAAGGTCCGGCGCCAGGTTCCGATCGGTCGTTATGTCGTCGATTTCGCTTGTCCGGAAGCGCGGCTCATCATCGAATTGGATGGCGGGCAGCATGCTCTCAACGCCGAGCGCGATAAGGACCGGACCCAGATCATCGAGGCGCACGGCTACACCGTGCTGCGCTTTTGGAACAGCGACGTGATCGAAAACCTCGAAGGCGTCCTCGAAGAGATCAGGAACGCCATTCTCATCGCACGCAACGCCTAAGCCCTCTCCCTCAGGGAGAGGGTTGGGTGAGGGTGTCCTGCCCCATGAAGCGGAGACGCTCGGCCTCCGGCCTCGCTCCCCCTCACCCCAACCCTCTCCCCGCCGGGGAGAGGGAGTCCCACGGCTGAAGCCAGCGTATAATTGCTCGGGCATTAGCGGGTCACCAGAAGGTTCTCGCGGCGGAAGTGCTCATAGATGCAGTCTTCCTTGGCCGCGTGATTCGAAACGGTCGAGGGCACGCAAGCGGCCCATGCAGCGCCAGCTTTTGTGGGTTCGAAATCTGGTACCCCGCAGCGAGCCGCAGCCTCGATAATTTGATCGCGGCTCGCCCAGCATGTCTCACCACCATCAACGCAGAAATTATCCGAACATCCCGCGAGGAGCAGGAATTCAGGGAAGACATGGAATTTCACACTCTTTTCCCCAACTGCCCGACGAACTGCTTGAACAGATAATGGCTGTCCTGCGGGCCCGGGCTCGCCTCGGGATGATATTGCACCGAGAAGGCCGGCTTGTCGGTCAGCCGCAGCCCCGCCAGCGAGCCGTCGAACAGCGAGATATGCGTCGCCTCGGCATTGGCCGGCAGCGAGGCGGTGTCGACTGCGAAGCCGTGGTTCATCGAGGTGATCTCGACGCGGCCGTCGTCGGTGCGCTTGACCGGGTGGTTCGCGCCGCGGTGCCCCTGGTGCATCTTGAAGGTCCTCGCGCCCACCGCGAGGCCGAGCATCTGGTGGCCGAGGCAGATGCCGAAGATC